>Ga0224568_1000085_pt1 | contig 16895 bp, 14 predicted proteins | sample CLU5metagenome_FD_182727 | JGI IMG/M metagenome (GOLD analysis project Ga0224568, IMG submission 182727) | Spruce litter microbial communities from Bohemian Forest, Czech Republic - CLU5 | ecosystem: Environmental > Terrestrial > Plant litter > Unclassified | place: Czech Republic: South... | reverse complement strand
GGGACTTGCGGTGCATACCTGACCATCGGCGCGGCAGCTCGCGGTCTGCGGTTGTGTCCCAACTGCCGCAAGCTGCTGGCTGGCCAGCTGATCGAACTACCCAGGCTGTACCGGGCCTGCGAGCAGATCCTCGAGGTCCGGCGCCAGCATCCGGTCGGTGTGCCGCGGGGCCGCCGCTTGACCGGAGTCTGCCTGGACGAGCTGACCGTGACGGTCCGCGGTGACACGGTGCGTTTGCTCGCCTCGTTCTGCAAGCTGATCATCGACGAGCGCGACATGGCCGGCCCGGCCAGCCTCGACGTGCCGGTGCTTTCCTCGTTCCTGCTGACCCAGCTGGACTGGCTCGCGGCGCACGCCGTCGCGGTTGACTTCGCCGAGGAGATAGCGGCCGTCACCGCGGCTCTCGCCCACGTGCTGAACCCGGTGCAGACGCGGACCATAGAGCTCGGGCCCTGCACCGCCCAGGGGTGTGGCCGGATGGTCCGCGCCAGCGTTCTTGTCGCCAGCGCGCGATCCGCTCCTCAGGTACGCTGCGACGCCGGACATACCTGGCAGCCGCGGCAGTGGCTGGATCTGCGGCACAAGCTGAGCTTGCCTGGCCAGGCGCCCGCTCGCGGGCTTACCGCGTAACGGATCAGGTCGTGACGGGCGCAGCGGGCGGTCGCCAGGTCAAGGTGCCGACGGAGCTTGCGGCGCTGGCGGCCGGCGTGTCCGCGGCGACGATCAGGAAATGGGCAAGCCGGGGCAAGCTGACTCGTTACGGCAGCCCGGGGCATGCCGAATACGACTTGGACGAGCTGCGCGAGCTGATGGCTAAAACGGCGATGAAGCAATCTCGCGGACGGTCTTGACGTGAGCCGCCAAAGGTGTCACGCTCGAATTGACGGCAGGCGTGTGTCTACAGCCACCTGCCGACCGGGAACCGGCGTGCGGATCCGCCACTACAAGACCCGGTTCGTCATTCCGTTTCCGGCCCTGGTGGCATTCGTGCCCCGGCACGGTCACACGCGCGAGGCTGCGGCCGAACCCGCTGGCGCTGTGCATGTCACGTTCTGGCGGGCCGGTTGCGTCTTATTAGTGATGGACGCGACAAGGAGACGAGATGCCGGGCGATACGCAGAAGATGCCCGATACAGGCGCTGCGGCGGTCGTGGATTTCGAAAGCAACAGAGATCTGCTGTTCGGCGTCGCCTACCGCGTGCTGGGCAGTGTGGCCGACGCCGAAGATGTGGTCCAGGAGTCGTGGCTGCGGTGGAACCGGGTCGACGCTTCGCAGGTCGCCGACCCCCGGTCATATCTCGCTCAGATAGCAACCCGGCTCGCGCTCGATCGGCTGCGCCGGGCCAAGGCAAGCCGGGAGGATTATGTGGGGCCGTGGCTGCCCGAGCCGCTGTCGACCGGGCCGGATGCCGAAGAGTACGCAGGGCTGTCCGAGTCGGTCTCCATGGCCATGCTCGTTGTCCTGGAAACCCTCTCTCCGCTGGAGCGTGTCGCCTTCGTGCTGCGCGAGGCGTTTGAGTTTTCTTTCGCCGATATCGCGGAAATCCTGGGCCGGTCCGAGACCTCGGTCAGGCAGCTGTTCCGTCGCGCCCGGCTGCACGTACGCGAGCGGCGGCCCAGGTTCGAGAATGACAGGGCGGTCCGCAGGCAGGTGACCGAGCGGTTCATGGCCGCGTGCCTGGGTTCGGACATCGACGCGCTGGTCGGGTTGCTTGCCCCCGATGTCACCTTGTGGTCGGACGCGAACGGCCGCCGCGGACTGCCGCGCAGCCCGGTACACGGGGCACAGACGGTCAGCCGCATGCTCGCCAACGGCATCAAGAAGTTCACCGGATCGGCCGCCTTGGCGCCGGACGAGCCGGTGGGCCCGCTGGGCGGATCCATCGTGTACGTGAACGGCGGTCCGGCAGCGGTGCTTACCGTCGCGGGCAAGCTGGTCGGTGTCGTCGTGCTGGACATCGACCCGGAATCCAGCTTCGTGACGAGGGTGTGGATGCTGGCCAATCTCGAAAAGCTCGGCAGCCTAAGCGATAACCGGTAAGGCCGTATATCCGGCCCGAGGTCATCGGTGATTATGCAATCCAGGTACGGAGGATTAACTGAGATGAGCCGATCATCTGCTGCTAACGGGAGTGCGGCCAGCGGCACCACCGCTGATCCCAAGCGCTGGTGGGCACTGGTCGTTATTTCCATCGCCACGCTGATGGTGGTGCTGGACGCCACCATCGTCAACGTAGCGCTGCCGCACGCCCAGGCCACCCTCGGCATTTCGGTCGCCAACCGGCAATGGGTGGTCACCGCGTACACGCTGCCGTTCGGCGGGCTGCTGCTGCTTGGCGGCCGGTTCGCGGATTTCAACGGCCGCAAGCGATTGTTCCTGATCGGCCTGGTCGGATTCGCGATAGCGTCGGCCATCGGCGGCGCCGCGGTGGACCAGGGCATGCTGTTCGCCGCCCGCGCCTGCCAGGGAGGGTTCGCCGCCTTGCTCGCCCCCACCTCGCTGTCGCTGCTCAACGTCGCCTTCACCGACCGCAAGGAACGCACCATCGCCTTCGGCGTGTACGGCAGCGTACTGGGCGCGGGATCCGCGATCGGCCTGCTCGCTGGCGGCCTGCTTACCCAGTACGTGGACTGGCGGTGGTGCCTGTACGTGAACGTGCCGCTTGCCGTCATCGCGTTCATCGCCGCGCTGCCGATGATCACCGAAAGCCGCACCGACAGCCCGCCGCGTTACGACATCCCCGGCAGCATCCTGGTCACCGGCGGACTTGTCCTGCTGGTCTACGGATTCGCGGAGGCGGTCAGCAGCGGCTGGTCTTCCTCGACCACGATCGGGGTGCTGATCGGCGGCGGCGTGCTGCTCATCGCGTTCGTGGCGGTGCAGATCCGCAGCAGCAACCCGCTGCTGCCGCTGCGGGTAGTGCTGGACCGCAACCGCGGCGGCGCGTTCGTCGCCTCGCTGCTGATCTTCCTGGCGATGATGGGCATGTTCTTGTTCCTGACCTACTACCTGCAGGGGGTGCTGGATTACTCCGCGCTGAAGACCGGGCTTGCCATGCTGCCGCTCGCCTTGGTGGTCATCCTGGCATCAGGTTCGGTGGCCGGGTTGATGCGCGTGGTATCGCCCAGGATCATCATCTCCGCCTCGTTCATTATCTGCGCCGTCGCGGTGATCTGGTTCAGTCAGATCGGCACCACCGATGACTTCGCCGGCCACATACTCGGTCCGGAGATCATCGTCGGGCTCGGCATCGGCGGGATCTTGGTGCCCGCCACGAACCTGGCCCTGCTCGGTGTCTCCGGCCGCGATTCCGGCGTCGCCAGCGGCCTGGTCAGCGCCGCGCAGCAGGTCGGCGGGTCCATCGGCACCGCGCTGCTGAACACCGTGGCCGCGACGACCGCCGCGGCCTATCTGGTCAGTCATCACGCCAGCGGCAAGGCGCAAGCCCTGGCCGTAGCCAAGGCCACGGTGCACGGCTACTCGGTGGGCTTCCTGGTGGCGGCCGGAATATTCGCGGCCGGTGCCGTCATCTCCTTCGCCTTGTTCAACGCCAGCACAAAGGACGCGGCCGGGGCCGGCATTGCCACCGTCGACAGCGAAACGCCGGTTTCCGGCCGATCGACCTCGCCGAGCCCGGCGCGATAGGCAGTCAGCCAGCAGACTGGCAAATTCCGTACAGCTGATGCACCGGCCATCGCGGCCGGTGCATCAGCGTTTATTCGCCGCGGGCGCCCGACTCCCGCGTTTTCACTCCCGCCGGAGGATTTCACCATGCCCGAAAACACCTTTCATGACACCGACACCGATGCTGACCAGCGGAAGACTAACCGCGCGACGGTCGAACAGTACATGCACACCACCGGCCAGGAACGGCTCCGGCGGCACCTGCTCTTTACCGCGAACGGCGTCGGCGGGCTGTGGACCAATGACACCGGGCAGCCCATTGCCATTCGCGGCCGCGACCGCCTGGCCGAGCATGCCATCTGGTCGTTGCGATGCTTCCCCGACTGGGTCTGGACCAACATCGCGATCTTCGAAACGCAGGATCCGGACTTCTTCTGGGTGGAATGCGATGGAGAGGGAGCCATCCGTTTCCCCGGCTATCCGGAAGGTCACTACAAGAATCACTTCCTGCACTCGTTCCTGCTGGAGAACGGAAAGATCAAGCAGCAGCGGGAGTTCATGAACCCGTTCGAGCAGTTGCGCGCGCTGGGAATTCCCGTTCCCGAGATCAAGCGCGAAGGCATTCCCACCTAGCCAGGCGCCGTGCCGCGGCGCGCACAACCGTTGGAGATCGATGAACGAGTCCAAGCGCGGGGCCGCCGAACTGCACCTGAAGGACAGCCTGCAGCAGCCAGACTGGAGCGACCCGTCGCAGGTGCAGCGCATGCGCGACGTGCTGGCGTCCCGTCCCGCCCTGGTCAGGGCGCCGGACGTGCACGAGCTGCGCGGCCTGCTGGCTGAGGTCGCGGCGGGAAGATCGCTGGTGATGCAGGCCGGGGACTGCGCCGAGGATCCGGAGGAATGCAGCGCCGAGCATGTCCGCCGCAAATCCGCCGCCCTGCGCACGCTGGCCAGCGCGCTTACCGTCATTACCGGCAAGCCGGTGGTCCAGGTCGGCCGCATCGGCGGCCAGTTCGCCAAACCGCGGACCAGCTCGACCGAGCAGATCGGCCAGCTCACCTTGCCGGTATTCCGCGGGCACCTGGTGAACGGACCTGAGCCCTCGCTGGACAGCAGGCGCCCGGACCCGCTGCGCATCCTGACCGGATACATGGCGGCGAGCGAGATCATGGAGCACCTGGGCTGGCGCGGCTGGTGCGGTCGTCCCGACGGCCAGGCGGCGATCTGGACCAGTCACGAGGCGCTGCTGCTTGACTATGAGATCCCGCTGCTGCGCCGCGATGACGCGGGTGCGGTAATGCTCGGCTCCACGCACTGGCCATGGATCGGCGAGCGTACCCGGCAGCCGGACGGCGCACATGTCAGATTGCTCGCCGACGTGGTCAATCCGGTCGCGTGCAAGGTCGGCCCGCGGACGACCAAGGAAGAACTGCTCGCCCTGTGCAGGCGGCTAGACCCCGAACGCGATCCGGGCCGGCTGACGCTGATCGCCCGGATGGGCGCCGGCATCGGGGCCGGCTTGCTCACGCCGCTGGCGCAGTGCGTGCGCCGGGCCGGGCATCCGGTTATCTGGCTGTGCGATCCGATGCACGGCAACACGGTTCTTACCCCCGATGGCCGCAAGACACGGCTGGTGAAGACGCTGGCCGCCGAGGTCCGCTGCTTCGTGTCCGCGGTCGAGGCCGCTGGCGGGGTCGCGGGCGGCCTGCACCTGGAAACCACACCCGATGACGTCACCGAGTGCGCCATCGACGAGACCGGTCTGCACCAGGTAGGTGACCGGTACACGAGTTTGTGCGATCCGCGGCTGACGCTGTGGCAGGCGGTCGCGGTGATCTCTGCCTGGGGTGGCTGAGCGGAGCTACCCGGTCAGGCCCTGGCAATCAGGAGGGACGTTCATGCCCGGCATACCTGCCATCGACGCATATCCGATTCCCGGCGCGGCCGACCTGCCGCTCAGCACCGCCCAGTGGCGGCCAGACCCGGCCCGCGCGGTGCTGCTCATCCACGACATGCAACGCTTCTTCATCCGGCCGCTACCCGGCCGCACCCGAGATGAGCTGGTCGCCTCGATAGCGCCACTGCGCCAGCGGTGCGCGGCGGCAGGGGTACCGGTGGCCTACACGGCTCAACCAGGCGACATGAGCGACGAGGTCCGCGGCCTGCTCAAGGACTTCTGGGGACCGGGCATGCGCAGCTCGGCCGCGGACCGGCTGATCGTGGACGAGCTGGCGCCAGAGCCTGGCGACTGGATATTCACCAAGCTGAGGTACAGCGCGTTCTTCGGTTCGGACCTGCTGACCCGGATCAGGCGCAGCGGGCGCGACCAGCTGATCATCTGCGGTGTCTATGCGCACGTCGGAGTGCTGATCACCGCGGTCGACGCGTTCAGCAACGATCTGCAGACGTTCCTGGTCGCCGACGCTGTCGCCGACTTCAACGCCGACTATCACGCGATGGCGCTTGAGTACGCCGCACAGCGGTGCGCGGTCGTGATCAGTGCGAAGGAAGTGTTCCAGTGACCGGACCGGGCGCCGCCGCGCCCGACGGAGCCGGAGCGGACCTGCTCACCAGCGTGCTTGCGGCCAAGGTGCCTGCCTTCGCCCTGCTGTACCGGCCAGCAGCGCACGGCCCCGGGATGCTGGATGTCCTGGCCGGACAAGTCGAGCCACTGGCCACGCTGGCCGACATCCCGCTGCCCGCGGCGGCGGGGCTGTGCGCGGCCCGGCACGACGTGCTGGTGGTCATCCCGTACCGGCAGATCACCGAACGCGGCTTCGCCTGCGCCGACGACGGTGCCCCGCTGCTCGCCATGACTGTGTCCGGCCAGCAGCGGCTGCCGGTCGCGCAGGCGCTAGGCCGGCTGCCCGACCTGCCCATCGACGCCCCGGACGGACATTTCGACCGAGCGGACGAGGACTACGCCGACACGGTCCGCCGGGTGATCAAGGAGGCCATCGGCGAGGGCGAGGGCGCGAACTTCGTGATCAAGCGGTGCTTCATGGCCAGCATCGCCGGCTACACGACGGGCACCGCGCTGGCCCTGTTCCGGCGGCTGCTTGAGGTGGAGTCGGGCACGTACTGGACGTTCCTCATTCACACCGGTGAGCGGACGTTCGTGGGCGCAACGCCGGAGCGGCACATCACGCTGCGCGGCGGTGTCGCCACGATGAACCCGATCAGCGGCACCTACCGCTATCCGGCGGACGGCCCGGCGCTGCCCGGTGTCATCAGCTTCCTCGCCAGCCAGAAGGAGTCCGACGAGCTGTACATGGTGCTGGATGAGGAACTGAAGATGATGACGCGGATCTGCGAGCCGGGCGTACGGGTGACCGGCCCGCGGCTTAAGGAAATGGCACGGGTCGCGCATACCGAGTACTTCATCGAGGGCACCAGCGGCTGCGATGTCCGCGACATCCTGCGGCAGAGCATGTTCGCCCCGACCGTGACCGGCAGTCCGCTGGAGAACGCCTGCCGGGTCATCGCCAGGCACGAGCCCGGGGGCCGCGGTTACTACAGCGGGGTGGCCGCCCTGATCGGACGCGACGCGGCCGGCCACCGTTGCCTCGACTCCGCCATCTTGATCCGGACCGCGGACATCGACAGCGGCGGCACCGTGCGCATCGGGGTCGGCAACACGATCGTCCGCCACTCCGATCCGGCGGCGGAGGTAGCCGAGACCCGGGCCAAGGTGGCCGGATTGCTCACCGCGCTGCAATCCGGCAGGCGGACTCCGCTCGGCGCGCATCCCAGCGTGCGCGATGCGCTGGCCCGGCGCAACGCGAGCATCGCGGGCTTCTGGCTGGGTGCCGACGCGCCCGGGACGGCGTTCCCTGAGCTGGCCGGGTGCAGGACGCTGATCGTCGATGCCGAGGACACCTTTACCTCGATGCTGGAGCATCAGTTGCGCGGTATGGGCATCGCGGTGACCGTCCGGCGGCACGACCAGATCCCGCCGTTCGACGATTACGACCTGGTCGTGCTGGGGCCAGGGCCTGGTGATCCGGGCGATATCGGACTGGCGAAGATCGCCCGGCTGCGGGCCGCGGCGCAGGCTCTGCTCGCTGACCGCCGCCCGTTCCTGGCCGTGTGCCTGAGCCACCAGGTACTCAGCACCCGGCTCGGGTTCCCGCTGCGCCGCCGGGAGGCGCCCAATCAGGGCGTGCAACGGGAGATCGACCTGTTCGGCCGCCGGGAGCGGGTGGGGTTCTACAACTCGTTCGCGGCCTGGTCGGACCGGGACACGGCCGAGGTGGACGGGGTCGGCCCGGTGCGTATCTGCCGCGACCGCCAGACGGGTGAGGTGCACGCGCTGCACGGCCCCCGGTTCGCCTCGGTCCAGTTCCACGCCGAGTCTGTGCTTACCCAGAACGGCCCGCGCATCCTCGGGTCGCTGATCGCAATGGCGCTGGAGCGATGACCACGGTCCAGCGGATGCGCGGCCTGGCGCATTCGTACACCGTCGTGGACGCGTTCGCCGAGAAGCCGCTGCAGGGAAACCCGGTCGCCGTTTTCTTCGATGCGCAGGACATCTGCGCGGATCGCATGCAGCGCATCGCCAGGGAGATGAACCTGTCCGAGGTCACCTTCGTGCTGCCGCCGAAGCAGGGGGGTGACGCGCACATCCGCATCTTTACCCCGGTCAACGAGCTGCCGTTCGCCGGGCATCCGCTGCTCGGCACGGCCATCGCGCTCAGCGAGCTGTTCGAGGGCGAACGGCTCAGGCTGGAGACGGCGATGGGAATTATCGTATTCCGGCTGGAACGCATCGACGGGCAGGTCTTCGGCGTGCAGATGCGGCAGCCGATCCCGACCTGGCGGGAATTTGACCGCACCGGCGAGCTGCTCACCGCGCTCGGCGTGCCGCCGCCCGAGCTTCCCGTCGAGATTTACCGCAACGGCCCCCGGCACGTGTTCGTCGGGCTGCACAGCGTGGCGGCGCTGGCCAAGGTCGATCCGGATCACCGGGCCCTGGCCGCGTTCCCTGACCTGGCGGTCAACTGTTTTGCCGGGGAGGGGACGCACTGGCGGATGCGGATGTTCTCACCCGCCTACGGGGTCACCGAGGACGCGGCCACCGGTTCGGCGGCCGGTCCGCTCGCCGTCCATCTCGCCCGGCACGGCCGCAGCACCTTCGGGCAGTGGATCGAGATCCGCCAGGGAATCGAGATCGGCCGCCCGTCCCTGATGCGGGCCAGGGCGGACTGGGCACTCGGGCGGCTGACGGCGGTCCGGGTGGCCGGATCGGGTGTGCCGGTCGCGCGTGGACTGATCTACGCCTGAGCCGGCCTGCGCCTGAGCCGGCCTGCGCCTGAGCTGAGCGGAGGAAGAAATGAGCAGTACCTTCGAAAGCCTCACCGGAACGCTGGACGTATCGTTCCCGGAATACAATGCTCCGCCGGCCGAGCCCGCCGGCCTGATGCGGCAGTGGATCGCGGCGGCGGTGGCGCAGGGTGTGCGCGAACCCAAAGCGCTGGCCCTGGCCACCGCCGACCATAGCGGCCGTGCCTCAAACCGGACCGTGACTATCGTCGAGGCCACGGACCGCGGACTGGTCTTCACCAGCCACAGCACCAGCCAGAAGGGCAGGGAAATCGCGCAGACGGGCTGGGCGTCCGGGCTGCTGTACTGGCGCGAAACCGCCAGGCAGCTGATCGTCTCCGGTCCGGTGGTCAAGCTGAGCGTGGCCGAGTCGAACCGGCTCTGGTTCGCCCGGCCGGCCCCGCTGCACCCGATGTCCACGCTGTCCTGGCAGAGCGAGCCGCTGGCTGACGCCGCCGAGCTGCTCGCGCGGGCGGATCGGCTGGCGCAGGACGGCGGTTCGCTGGCCAGGCCGGACCGCTTCACCGGATACCGCCTTGAGCCGTCCGTCGTCGAATTCTGGTCCGCCGCCTCGGCCCGGCTGCACCGCAGGCTGCGCTACGACAAGACCCGCACCGGCTGGCGCGCGGTCAGGCTGCAGCCCTGACCGAGAGCCGGCACCGATCCAGGCCCGGTACCAATCCGGGCCGGCACCAATCCGGGCCTGGACCGCTCCAGGCCCGGCACCAATCCAGAACAGGACTGACTAAGACAGGGGAGTTCACATCATGGCGGACATTACGCCTGACTTCGACGCGATCGTCATCGGCGCCGGGATGGGTGGCATCTACTCGCTGCACAAGCTCCGCAATGAGCTGGGTTTCACCGTCCGGGCGTTCGACCGGGCGGCGGGTGTCGGCGGCACCTGGTGGTGGAACCGCTATCCGGGTGCCAAGTCCGACAGCGAAGGGTTCGTCTACCGGTTCTCCTTCGACCAGGACACGCTCGCGGATCCGATCGGGAACAACCGCTACATCAACCAGGGCGACATGCAGGCTTACCTGGAGTCGGTGGTGGACAAGTTCGACCTGCGCAAAGACATCCAGCTCAACACCAGTGTCAGGTCAATGGTCTTCGACGACGCCAGCGGGCTGTGGACGGTCGGTACCGACGGCGGGCCCAGCTACACCGCGCGGTTCGTGATCACCGCGCTCGGGCCGCTGTCCACCACCTATTTCCCGGATTTCCCTGGGCTGGACAGCTTCCAGGGAACTGTGGTGCACACCGCTGCCTGGCCCGCCGACCTGAGCGTCGACGGCAAGCGCGTCGGCGTTATCGGCACTGGCTCGACCGGCACCCAGTTCATCTGCGCGGCATCGAAGACGGCCGGTCACCTGACCGTCTTCCAGCGGACGGCGACGTACAACGTGCCCAACGGCAACGGCCCGCTCAGCGAGGAGATCAAGGCCCAGTACCGGGCCGACCACAAGGAAATCTGGGACGGCGTGTGGACCTCCTACGTCGGCTGCGGGTTCACCGAAAGCCACGTGAGCGCGATGAGCGTCTCGCCGCAAGAGCGCCAGCGGGTATTCCAGGCGGCCTGGGACAAGGGCAACGCGTTCCGGTTCATGCTGGAAACCTTCAACGACATAGCGCTTGACCCGGCGGCCAACGATGCCGCGGCCGACTTCATCAGGTCCAAGATCAGCGAGATCGTCAAGGACCCTGAGACCGCGCGCAAGCTGATGCCGAGCGGCTACTATGCCCGGCGCCCGGTCAGCAACGAGGACTACTACGAAACGTTTAACCAGGACAACGTCACCCTGGTCAGCCTCAAGGAGACGCCGATCAGGCAGATCACGCCAGCCGGCGTGATCACCGAGGATGGCGTCGAGCATGAACTCGACCTGCTGGTGTTCGCCACCGGTTTCGACGCGTTCGACGGCACTTACCGGCAGATGGACATCCGCGGCCGGAACGGGCTGAGCATCAACGACCACTGGCGCGACGGCGCCGGCAGCTACCTGGGCATGGCCTGCAACGGGTTCCCGAACATGTTCATGATCTTCGGGCCGTGCACCGTCTTCAGCAACCTGCCGCCGGGCATCGAGACCCAGGTCGAGTGGATCACCGACCTGATCAGGGCCGCGACGGATGCGGGCAACGGCTGCGTCGAGGCCACCGAGAGCGCCGAGCGGGGCTGGACCACCACGTGCGATCAGATCGCCGAGCGCAGCCTGTTCTCGAAGGTCGATTCCTTCATCAACGGCGGCAATATCCCGGGCAAGAAGAAAAGGCTGCTGTTTTATGTCGCGGGGCTGGCGGCCTATCGCGGCAAACTGGCCGAGGTCGCCGCCGCCGGTTATGACGGCTTCGTTCTCAGCACTCCATCGCCCGTGCACGCGGAGCACGTGGCATAAGGCATTTCCGCACATCGAAAAGGAGATCGGCTCATGCCTGAGATCAAAGAGGAGATCAAATCCCGGCTGTTCCGGCCAGACACCGGGCCATTCGACTTCGATAAGGGAAACGCCGCCGTCGAAGTAATCTTTCCGGCTGTCCAGACGCAGACGCGCCTGTTCGTGTCCGAGTCCGGCAGCGACGCTTCGCTGGTGGCGGACTTCACCATGGCGCTCGAAGTCACCTGGTTCGATGCCGTCGCGCCGTATTGCTACCCGGCGGTGGGCATCTACGCCAAGCTCGGCCACCGCCCGGCCGGCGAGGCAACCAACAGGAACAAGAACACCGCGATCCTGTACGCGGCCTACCGCATCCTCAACGACCGGCTGCCGACCGGCCGGGTGCAGTGGCGGGCGATGCTGGAGTCGGTCGGCTTGAACCCGGACGACAACTCCGAGGACAAGCAGACCCCGGCCGGCATCGGCAACCTCGCGGCCAGGGCCATGATCGAGGCCAGGGCGAACGACGGCCTGAACCGGCTGGGGTATGAGGGACGCAAGTACAACCCGCAGCCATTTCGCGACTACTCCGGCTACCGCCCGGTGAACACCGCCTACGAACTGCGGGATCCGTCACGCTGGCAGCCGAACATGAACCCGTACGGCAACGGTGTCTTCACCATCCAGTCGGCGGTGACCCCGCAGATGCGCCTGGCCACGCCGTTCACCTTCACCGATCCGGCGAAGTACAAGCTGGACCCGCCGGTCAACAGTGACGTGCGCAACATCGACGCGTACCGGCGCCAGGCGGACGAGGTGCTGGCCGCCTCGGCGGGCCTGACCGACAGGCAGAAGGTGCTGGCCGAGGTATTCAACGACAAGTTCTTCACGCTCGGCGTCATCTCGGGAACTACCGCGCTGCGCACCAAGGCGATGGAGGTCGGCGAGTTCGTCCAGTACCTGGCCACTGTCGAAGTCGCCATCTTCGACGCGGCGATCGTGGACTGGCACTACAAGGCGCTGTACGACGCGGTCCGGCCGTTCAGCGCGATCCGTTACCTGTACGGCGACAAACCGGTTACCGCCTGGGGCGGCCCGGGTAAAGGCACCGTGCACGACATCACCGGTAACCAGTGGCAGAGCTACCTGACCACCCCCGACCACCCCGAGTACCCGTCGGTTTCCACCTCCTTGTGCGGTGCCTACACGCAGGCGGCGCGGCTCCTGCTCGGCGGCGACGAGATCAATTCCGAGATCTTGATCAAGGCCGGCTCGTCGGTGGTGGAGCCGGGAATCACCCCGGCCGAGGACATCGTGCTGAGCTGGCCGACGTGGACGGAGCTGTCCAAGGACTGCGGCATGAGCAGGCACTGGGGCGGTGTGCACTTCCTGTCCGCGATCAGCAGCGTGTCCGAGTTCGCCACCCAGATCGGCACGCAGGCCTACGAGTTCATGCAGTCGCACCTGCAGCCGTAGCGGCCATCAGCACGGGCACCGCGGCCGGCCGCTGGCCGCGGTGCCCGCTGATCGCCCGTTACCGGCTGGTTCTTTCTGTCAGCCCGTAGAGGTCGCCGTCGGCACCGCGGATCTGTGCCCACCTGCCGCCATCGCGCCAGGCGGTGGCCTGCGGTGACACGGTGATCTGGACGCCACGGGCGCGCAGGTCCGCGCAGGTGGCGTCCAGGTCGTCGCAGTCAAACCAGCCGTGCGCCATCCGCCCGGCCCGGGCGCGAAGCGCCGAGAGCAGGTCCGGTCCGGCGGCGGCCAGCGCCACGTGGGTCTGCGCGCCGGGCGGACGCACCTCGACCCAGCGTCCGCCGTCGCCGTAGGGAAGGTCGGCACTCAGCTCGAAGCCGAGCTCGCCGGTCATGAATTCCAGGGTCCTGCTCTGGTCACCGACATAGAGCACGGCCAACCGGGGATTAATGATCATTGCTACCGCCGCCTTTCTTATTTATTTAATTCTAAAGCAATATGTCATAACGTCACTGGTTTTCCGCTGCGATAAACGGGCGACCGTACGCGAATATTCGGCGCACAAGGAATGCGATATCCGCTATGACAACAGCTAATTCTGCTGACATCGTGATCGCCGGATCCGGAATCGGCGGGCTGAGCGCGGCGCTGGCCCTGCATAACCGCGGGATCAGTGCGATCGTGCTAGAGACCGCGCGGGTCATCGCGCCGCTCGGCGTCGGCATCAACATTCAGCCCGCCGCCATCGGCGAGCTGATCGCACTCGGGCTCGGCAGGGCGCTGGCGGAGTCGGGCATCCCGACGAAGGAGCACCGGTACCTCGACCGGACCGGAACCACGCTGTGGAGCGAGCCGCGGGGGATCGCGGCCGGGTACCAGTATCCGCAGTACTCGCTGCACCGCGCAGATCTGCAGATGATGCTGCTCCGCGCCGTTCGGGACCGGCTGGGTCCCGATAGCGTCCGTACCGGAAACCGGCTCGCCGCCTTCGAGGAGCACCCAGGCGGCGTCCGCGTGTACGCGCGCGACCGGAGCAGTGACGCCGTCGTGGCGTTCGACGCGGCGGCCCTGATCGGCGCCGACGGGATCAATTCCGCGGTCCGGGCCCGGCTTCACCCGGGCCAGGCGGTGATCAGGCCGGCCGGCATCGCGATGTGGCGCGGCCTCACCGAGCTGGACGGTTTCCTGGACGGGCGGACGATGATCCTGGCCAACGACGAGCATGGCGCCAGGCTGGTCGCCTACCCGTGCTCGGCGCGGTACGCCCGGCGCGGCAAGGTCCTGCTGAACTGGGTCTGCCTGGTTCCGGTCGCCGCACCGGACCAGCCCGGTGCGGCGGACTGGGACCGGCCAGGCCGGCTAGCGGACGTACTGCCGCACTTCTCGGCGTGGGACTTCGGCTGGCTGAACGTGCCGGACGTGCTCGCCCGGGCCGGGCAGATCCTGCAGTACCCGATGGTTGACCGCGACCCGCTGACCAGATGGGGGGACGGGCGGGTCACCCTGCTCGGCGACGCGGCCCACCTGATGTACCCGATCGGCGCCAACGGCGCATCGCAAGCCATCCTCGACGCGGCGGCTCTCGCCGCTCAGCTCGCTGACCCGGCGCCGCGCGGGGATCTGGCCACCGCGTTGCGCTGCTATGAGGAGCTCCGCCGCCCGGCCACGACCGCGATCATCCATGCCAACCGGGCCATGGATCATGCCGAACGGGACATGGCGGCCCGCTCCGGCACAGCCGTGGCGGACAAGGCCGCCACGCTGGCGACCGTCACCAGGACGTACCGCGGCGCCGTCGAAGGCGATGCGCACGGTCCGGCCCACCCGGGCCGTCCGGCCCATCCGGGCCGGTGACGATCGCCGCCCGCAAAAAGAGATCACTAAGCAGGTAGAGGAGCATCCACATGATGCGCACGTCCGTTCAAGTACTCGTTATCGGGGGCGGTCCGTCCGGGTCCACCGCGGCCGCACTGCTGGCCCGGCGGGGAGTATCGGTCCTGCTGCTGGAGCGCGACCGGTTCCCGCGATACCACATCGGCGAGTCGCTGCTGCCGTCCTGTCTGCCGATTCTCGACCTGGTGGGAGCCAGGGAAAAGGTCGAGGCCTTCGGGTTCCAGCGCAAGGGCGGCGCGTACTACGCCTGGGGCACGGAGAACTGGGAACTCCGGTTCGACGAGCTGTTCGGCACCGAGTACAGCTGGCAGGTCCGCCGCGCCGACTTCGACAAGCTGCTGCTCGACCACGCCCGCAGCCAGGGCGTAGAGGCCTACGAGGGCGCCACGGTGCGGCAGATCGTCTTCGACGGCGACCGCGCGGTAAGCGCGGAGTGGGAGCGCGCGGCCGGCCCGGATGGCGAGGCGGCCAGCGGAACCCTCACCTTCGACTACGTCATCGACGCGTCGGGGCGGGCCGGGCTGCTGGCCAAGCACCAGCAGAGCCGCCGGCACCATGAGGTGTTCAAGAACGTGGCGCTGTGGGGGTACTGGAAGAACACCAAGCCGTTCGGGCGCGGGCCTGACGGCGGCATCGGGGTCTGCTCCATTCCGCACGGCTGGCTGTGGCAGATCCCGCTGCACGACGGCACGGTCAGCGTGGGCGCCGTCATTGCCAAGGAACACCTGCGCCAGCAGCAGGCAGAACAGGTGGACCTGGCCTCGATCTATCACGCCAAGATCGCCGAGAGCGAGCTGATCTCCAACTTGGTAGACGGTGCCGAGCTCAGCACCGAGGTCAAGGCCGAAGCCGACTATTCCTACGTCACCGACCGGTTCGGCGGTCCCGGGTACCTGCTCGCCGGGGACGCGGCCTGTTTCCTCGACCCGCTGCTGTCCACCGGCGTCCACCTGGCCATGTACAGCGCTACGCTGGCGGCCGCGACGGTGTCTTCCGTGCTGCTGGACGGGGTCGCCGAGCCGGACGCGATGAGCTTCTACGAGCAGGCCTACCGGACCGCCTACGAGCGTCTGCTCGTCCTGGTCAGCGTTTTTTACCAGGCCTACCGCGGCCGTGACGACCACTTCTACAACGCGCAGCGGCTGACGCACCGCGAGACGAGCCAGCTCAAGCTGCATGAAGCGTTCCTGCACATCACGGCCGGCATTGAAGACCTAGCCGACGCCGCCGATCAGGACCGCGCGCTCGATGCCGTCGCCCGCGACCTGGCGGGGACCGGGGACGCGCCGAGCAACCCGCTGGCCAATCACAACATCAACATGCTCAGGCCGCCGGACGACCCGGACCGCTCGCTGGCGGGGCTGTACCTGAGGTTCGAGCCGACGCTGACGCTGCTGTACGCAAGCTCAGCGGAGCCGCAAGCCGCCGTATCGCGTTCGTAGACCTGCTGACCGGCGCGTTTCTCCGGGGTCCGTGGCCACCGGGGGGACGCGCCGGGTCCGCTCAACCCGATGGGAGCACAGATGACCCAGACACCGACAGTCCAGATCTTCACCAAGCCGGACTGCGTGCTGTGCCAGAGCGCCAAACGCGTGCTCGACACGGCCGGCATCCCTTACCAGGAACTGGACACGGCGAGCACGGCCAGGCTCGCCGACTCAGCCGCCTACTTCTCCGGACGGCCGACACTGCCGCAGGTCTTCGCCGGCGGCCGGTGGATCGACGCGCCGGACGACCTCAAGCGCCTGGGCGACACCGGCCGGCTGCATGCGCTGATCGAGTCGGCTCACGGCACGGTGCCGATGGACTCGGTCAGCGACGCGGATCTGGCCAGCGGCGCGGCGGACGTGCCGATCGTCAGCTATCTGTCCCGCGCCGACGGCACCCATGACCCCGATCCGGAGTCCTGGCCGATCCTGGACTTCTATCAGCGGATCTTCGGGTTCTGGCCGAACACGCTGGCTTACCTGTACCGGTGGCCTGCCGCGTACAAGCTGTTCGTGTACTGCCAGAACATCGCCTCGCTGCAGAAAGCCTCGCACACCGTCGGCAGGGAGGTGGTCTCGATCATCGGCTACGGCTCGTCGGCGGCGCAGGGCTGCTCGTACTGCATGACGCACAGCATCACGATGTTCAGGGGCCTGGACGTCGACCTTAAGGAGCTGCAGGCCGCGCGGCGCGGAGATGGCAGTGCGGACGGT
>Ga0224568_1000084_pt1 | contig 17081 bp, 12 predicted proteins | sample CLU5metagenome_FD_182727 | JGI IMG/M metagenome (GOLD analysis project Ga0224568, IMG submission 182727) | Spruce litter microbial communities from Bohemian Forest, Czech Republic - CLU5 | ecosystem: Environmental > Terrestrial > Plant litter > Unclassified | place: Czech Republic: South... | reverse complement strand
GTGGGAGGTAATTCAACAGGGGCGCGGTGGGCAAAAAGACAAAGAAGTCATCTTTTCCCAGTTCATGAACGATGTGGACCAGGGAAACGTGCATGAAGTCACGGTGGATGGCCAGCAATTGCGCGGTAAATACCGCGACGGGTCCGCCTTCCACACTGTGGCGCCACCGGTCTACCCCGACATGTTCAAGACCCTCAAGGAAAAGAACGTGGGGATTACCGTCAAGGACGCTAACAGCGGAAGCTGGCCGCTTCAGTTGCTGGGCACATGGGCACCGCTGATTCTGCTGGGCGCGCTGTGGTTCTTCATGATCCGGCAAATGCAGACCGGCGGCAACAAGGCACTGTCGTTCGGCAAGAGCCGGGCGCGGCTGCTTTCCATGCAGCAAAAGAAAGTCACGTTCAAGGACGTGGCTGGCGTGGAAGAGGCCAAGGAAGAGCTGCGTGAAATTATTGAATTCCTGCGCGAGGCGCAGAAGTTTCAGAAGCTGGGCGGCAGGATTCCCAAGGGGGTTCTGCTGGTAGGTCCTCCGGGAACTGGTAAAACTTTGCTGGCACGGGCTGTGGCGGGCGAAGCAAATGTTCCTTTCTTTTCGATCTCCGGTTCGGACTTTGTGGAGATGTTTGTCGGCGTCGGCGCCAGCCGCGTGCGCGACTTGTTCGAACAGGGCAAGAAGAATGCGCCGTGCATCATCTTCATCGACGAAATTGACGCCGTAGGACGCCATCGCGGCGCTGGCCTGGGTGGTGGTCACGATGAGCGCGAGCAGACTCTAAATCAGTTGCTGGTGGAGATGGATGGGTTCGAGTCGAATGAGGGCGTGATTCTCATGGCGGCGACGAACCGTCCGGATGTGCTCGATCCAGCACTGCTGAGGCCGGGGCGTTTTGACCGGCGCGTGGTTGTCAGCCGTCCCGATGTGCGCGGGCGCGAAGAGATTTTGCGCGTGCATACCCGCAAGATTCCTCTTGCGGAAGACGTTGATCTTCAAGTGCTGGCGCGCGGCACACCGGGATTCTCCGGTGCGGACCTGGCCAACATGGTGAACGAGGCGGCATTAGCGGCGGCGCGGCAGAATCGCAAGGCTGTGCTGATGTTCGACTTCGAAGTGGCCAAAGATAAAGTGCTGATGGGCGTGGAACGCAAGTCGCTGATTCTTTCTGACGAGGAGAAGAAAGTGACGGCGTATCACGAAGCCGGGCACGCACTGGTTGCGGCGAAGCTGCCGGGCTCCGATCCGGTGCATAAAGTCACGATTATTCCGCGCGGAATGGCGTTGGGCGTCACCATGCAATTGCCAGTGGATGACCGGCACAATTACACCCGCGAATATTTGAAGACCGATCTCGCGATTCTGATGGGCGGGCGTTTGGCTGAGGAGTTGTTCCTCAACCAGATGAGCACCGGCGCCGGAAACGACATTGAGCGAGCCACGGAAATGGCGCGCAAGATGGTGTGTGAGTGGGGCATGAGCGATCTTGGCCCGCTTACCTTCGGCAAGAAAGAAGAGCAAATATTCCTGGGCCGCGAGATCAGCCAGCATCGCGATTACAGCGAAGATACCGCTATAAAAATTGACAACGAAGTCCGCAAGCTGGTGAACCAGGGATACGAAACGGCCAAGAACATTCTGGAAGGCAGCCGCGACACGCTACAGAAGATTGCGGCGGCTTTGCTCGAGCGCGAAGTGCTGGATGCTTCCGAAGTGTTGCTGCTGGTGGACGGCAAGGAACTGCCTCCGATGAAGTCTCCTGCGAAACCTGACGATGGTGTGCAGCAGGTGCTGAAACCGGAGCCTGGAAGGGGTATCGCGAAGGGCGGGGAAAGTCCGGCGCGGGCGTAAGTATATTCAATTACTAAATAGGGGCGGCCATAAGGCCGCCCTTAGTTTTTGCATATAGCTATCCGTTCACAACCGCCATCATGTGCTCGGGGTAGCGCTGCCCGGAAGCCGCACCTGCCGGGAAAATTTCGTCGATCCGCCGCAAATCTTCTTGGCTCAGCTTTACGTCGATTGCCGCGACATTTTCTTCAAGATATTTGCGGCGTTTCGTGCCGGGGATGGGGACGATGTTCTGATCCTGCGCCAGCACCCACGCCAGCGCTAACTGCGAGGGCTTGCAGCCTTTCTCTTGTGCGATTTCCTCGACGCGCTGCACAAGGGCGAGATTTTTTTGAAAGTTTTCACCCTGAAATCGCGGCGAGAGCCGGCGGTAGTCATCTTCCGGGAAATCTTCGAATCGCTTGAACTGGCCGGTAAGGAAGCCGCGGCCAAGCGGGCTGTAGGCGACAAATCCGATGCCGAGTTCGCGGCAGGTGGACAGAAGCTCGTCTTCCGGTTCGCGGCTCCAAAGCGAGTATTCGGTTTGCAGAGCAGCGATGGGATGAACCTTGACGGCGCGGCGAAGGGTTTGCGGAGAAGCTTCGGATAGGCCGATGTGACGGATTTTCCCTTCCTGTACTAACTGCGCCATCGCCCCCACCGTTTCTTCGATTGGAGTCTTGGGATCGACACGATGCTGGTAGTACAAGTCGATCGTCTCCACTCCCAGCCGCCGCAGGCTGGCTTCGCAGGCGCTGCGGACATAATCAGGCTTGCCACTGACGCCGCGAACATTGGGATTAGCCGGGTCGCGGACGATGCCGAATTTTGTGGCGAGAACAATCTTGTCGCGCTTGCCTTTGATCGCTTTGCCAACGAGTTCCTCGTTTTTGTACGGGCCGTACACGTCAGCCGTGTCGAGAAAGTTGATGCCGAGTTCGAGAGCTCGATGAATGGTGGCGATGGACTCGTTATCGTCGCGTCCGCTGTAGAACTCTGACATGCCCATACAGCCCAGGCCTTCGGCTGAGACTTTGACACCGCTGCTTCCTAATTTACGAAATTCCATGAAGACTCCTTGCGGAATGATGGCACTGCATGCGGTCAGACCGCCTGCACTCTAAGAGATGCACAGGCTGTGCCTTGTGGCTCAGGCAATTTGTGAGTCCGCAGGTGCCGCCGCGCATCTTCATACTAGTATCAGCTATTGGTTTGGCGGCGGAATCCATGAGCGAAGTTCCCATCTGGTTTGAACGTAAATTCGAGTTTTCGTTTCCGGTGGAACTGCGCCCGAATTTGCTGGCGCGTCTGCGCGGCACTCCCGCTAGAGTCGAAGAAGTGCTGCGCGGTCGCTCTCAGGAAATCCTGATCCGGAAAACGGAAGGAAAGTGGTCGGCTCAGGAGCACGTTGGGCACCTACTCGACCTGGAACCCCTATGGCTGGCGCGAGTGAATGACTACGTGGCGGCCAGCGAGCAACTTGCCGTGACAGACTTGCAGAATAGAAAAACCGATGAAGCGAACTACAACGCGCACGTACTGGAGCAGATTCTGGCGGAGTTCCGCACGGCGAGGGCAAAGCTGCTGAAGCGTGTGGATGAACTGGAAGCTTCGCTATTTGCCCGGGCTATTCTGCACCCGCGTCTGAAGACGCCGATGCGGCTGGTCGATCATTTGTATTTTGTCGCCGAACACGACGATCACCATCTGGCGCGAATCTGGGAACTGGTCAACATCCCGGAGTAGTTGGGCTGGTTAACAACGGAATTGGATCCATCACTGGCGACAATACTACTGAACAAAGATTAGCGGCTTGGTGCGGGGCACAACCTCGCCAATTTGTACTGCCGGTACTCCTGCTGCGTTGAGGGACTGTTTAAGCCGTGCGGAGTCTTCCGCTGCGAGAGAAATCAGCAGGCCGCCCGCAGTCTGAGGATCGAAGAGTAACGATCGCAGGTCTTCAGGGACTCCATCGCCGTATTCGACTACGCATTCCGCGAAATCGCGGTTGTTATTGAGGCCGCCGGGAATATAGCCGGCACGCACGCATTCGAGCGCGCCCGGGAGCAGAGGGATGCTGGCGGCATTTAAGCGGAAGGATACGTTGGAGGCCAGTACCATCTCGCGCGCATGCCCGATCATGCTGAAGCCGGTCACGTCAGTCATGGCGTGAATGCGGAATTCGCCTTGCTGAATTATTTCGGCGGCGCGCTTGTTCAGCGTGGTCATCGACTGAACGGCGGCATCCATCCATGTTGGTTCGGCTTTGCCTCGTTTGATTGCGGTGGAGATTACTCCTGTGCCCAGCGCTTTGGTGAAAATGAGAGCATCGCCCGGCTTGGCGCCCGCGTTGGCAAGGATTTTTTTCGGATCAATGAGCCCGGTGACGGCGTATCCGAACTTGGGTTCTTCGTCGCGGATGCTGTGGCCGCCGATTACCACGCATCCGGCTTCGACCATTTTCGACAGGCCGCCAGCAAGGATGCGCTCGAGAATATCCAGATCGGCTTTTTCTGGAAAGCACACCAACGCCAGCGATGTGACCGGCTTTCCGCCCATAGCATAAACGTCGCTCAACGCATTGGTTGCGGCGATCTGGCCGAAGACGTAGGGATCGTCGACGACCGGTGTGAAGAAATCGACTGTCTGCACCATCGCCAAGTCTGGCGTGATTTTATAAACTCCGGCGTCGTCGGCATGATCGAAACCGACTAGAACATTCGGGTCGTGTTGCCTGGGCAACTTGCCCAGCACCTTGTCCAGCGCTGCGGGACTCAGCTTGGAGGCGCAGCCTGCAGCTTTTACGGACTCCGTCAGGCGGAATGGCTTGGCGTCGGACATGCAGTCATTGTACCGAGTTGCGTGATGGAATTAGATTTACCACGGAGACGCGGAGGCATGGAGAAATCAAGAAAGAACGAAGAATCAGAGCCAAGATTTTCTGGTGCCTCTGTGCCTCCGTAGTGAGGAAAGGAATTCGTTACTTGACCGCGACATCGGTGATCTGGATCTCCGGATACTGGCGGTTCCACTGTGCGGAAATGTTCTCGAAGGTGAGCCGGAAGGGTTTGCTCTGGCCGGGGCCGAGCGGCGAGATACTGAAGTCGACCGCTTCGGGGTACGGGCCATCGGTCTTCAGCACTTGCATGGGAATTTCTTCCCGCTGCGCAATCTGCTCCATATCGTCTTTGAAGTTTACTTGAACTACCAGGTGCGTGACTGTTTTGCTGCCATTGTTGGTAACCGTTCCGTCGACATAGCTAACGGTAACTCCGACGAAATTTTCGGCGGCGCTCATTTTGAAATCGGAGAGCTTGAGGTTTGTCGCGTAGGGAGGCGGTCCGGATGAGCCTTTGGGCTGACCGCGCAGGAGAAAAGCCGCGCCAACGGCGACAACAATCACTGCCACGACCGCAATGGCGATGATGCGCCCGCTGGAGTCGCGCTCTCCGTTTACCGGGGATGGTTGAATCAGGCCGCCCATGCCAGTCGATTGTACTCTGGAGTTAATTGCCGGTCTTGAGATATGAAGCGATAAAGAAAACTCCGAAAAGCAAGTCGACGCAGCCGAGCCCCAGATCGCCGGGAGTGAGGCGATGCTGAAAGTAAAGCACGACGAAAGTCGTTCCTCCACCGAACTTCTCGATCATCGATGGAATCATCATCGGGCGCAGGCGGACCGGATCGCGCGCAATCACCAGGAATGCGATCTGAAAGGCCAGACCGACGCTGACAAAGCCGTAGTAGAAGCCGGGATGCGTGATCGGCGGCGGGTCTTGGCGGCCGATCAGATCAAACATGAAATAAAGCGGCGTGAGGATCAGCACGCCCCAGATACCGGCGACCAAAAAAGTGATCTTTGCGAATTTCATTTCATCCTCGCGCCGCGAGCAGCTTTGCGGCATTGTCGTGATACACCTGCCGAAGAACACTGTCCGGCAAGCCGAAGCCGTTCAGATACCAGTGATAATCGAACTGGTCGGTGGCATAAAAGTGCTCGTCGAGCGTCTCCAGAATGCGGAACGTAATGTGGTACATGGGTTTGTCGAATCCCATGTCGGTGCCGTAGACCAAGCGGTCCGCGTATTTTGCATAAAACTGCGCGGCAGCTCGGGGAGTTGCTCCGGTTTCGGCGTAACGTGCGGAAATATCGGCGTGAAGGTTAGGGCAGCGGTCGAGCAGTTCTCCCAGCCGGGTGAGATCGTAATCCAGGTTTACGAGATGGCAAGCGATGAAAATTGTGTGCGGATGGCGTTTCGTGGTGCGCTCCAGGATATCGACCATGCCGGAGAGGTCCACAATATTTGGCTTATTGTCGAGCCGCCATTCGTAAGCGTTCATCAGGCCGTCATTGGTCCGGTCCATTTTCTGATACATCCAGATCGGGTCGGCAACGTGGAGGCTGAAGGGCAGCTTGAGTTCCGCGCAGGTTTCGAAGACGGAATCCATGCGAGGATCGTCGGGGTGCATGCCCAGCGCCTTCGACTTGCCGGAATGCAGGCCCTCACCTTTATCGTGAATTTCGCCTATGCCACGTGCGCCGGTCTGAACGCACCGTTTCAATTCCTTCACCACGGAGGAAGCGAAGCCTTTCTCTTTATAGCCCGTGAAATCGAGGCCGCACCACATCTCGAAGCGGTCGCCGTGCTGGGAGTAATCTTTGTAGATTTTGTCGAATTCTGCGCCGGTCGCCATGGCGAGGATTGTTGTTTTTTCAATCCCAACTTCATCCATGGTTCGGACCCAGTCGGCGATTTGCTGCGGAGTTTTGGCGTAGGGATGGGAGTGCATGTCGATGATGGGAAATTTGGACTTGGCAACTTCCGTCACCGGAATTTTGTAGATGGACTGGGGACGATAGTCCTTTAATAGCAGTGTTTCGGGGTTTTGTGGGCGCGGCTTGCTTTGAGCAGATCCTGCGGTGGATTGTTGAGGAGCGGCAAAAGCGGCGGAAGGCAGTGCGGCGGCGAGCCCCGCGGCGCTTGAGGCTTTCAGAAAAGATCGTCGATTCATGGATCTCCCAGCGAAGTGGAATTTCCCAATCATAATAACGATCTTTATGGGTTCAAGCTGGAGGGGTTTTCATTTTGTGAGCTCAGACGAGGCGGAGGTTATTCTCCGCCTACGATGAGGCCGTCGATGCGCAGAGTCGGCGCAGCGACAGATCCGCGGAATTCCAGGTCGTTCGCAATTTCAGAGATGTTGAAGAACATCTCTTTCAAATTTCCAGCAACCGTGATTTCTTCAACGGGATAGGCCAACTCGCCGCCCGAGATCCACATGCCGGAAGCACCGCGAGAATAATCGCCGGTTACCAGATTCGCGCCGTGGCCGAGAAACTCGGTCACGTAAAGGCCTTCTTTTACGTCGGCAATCATTTGCTTCGGAGTTCTCGACCCCGATTGCATAAAATAATTTCCTGGGCCGATGCCGGGAGTGCCGGCAAGCCCGCGTGAGGCGTTGCCTGTCGTGGCAAGTTTCAGCTTTTTGGCCGTATAGGTATTTAACAAGTACGAAGCGAGCACGCCTTTATCGATGACCACGGTGCGGCGCGTGGGCACGCCTTCGCCGTCGAAGGGGCTGGTGCCGAAGCCGCCGGGCATGGTGCCGTCGTCGATGATGGTGACGTTGTCGCCGGCGATTTTTTGTCCCAGCTTACCCGCGAGAAACGACGCGCCGCGGTAAACCGAGTCACCGTTCACGCCTTCGAAAATGTGTTCGAGGATTGACGTGGCGACCATGGGATCGAAGATGACCGGCACTTGTGCGGTTTTGGCCTTGCGCGCGCCCAGGCGGCGCAGTGTGCGCTCGGCGGCAACTTTACCGACTTGTTCCGGCGATTCCAGTTTCTTCAGCGTGCGCGCTACGGAAAACCAGTAATCGCGCTGCATCCCGCCGTCTTCGGTTTGGGCAATGGGAATGGCGGCCAGCGAGCAATACGACCGGCGATACTCGCCGACAAAGCCATGCGAATTGGCCAGAACTTTGTGACCGGTGGCGGCGTCGAATGATCCGCCTTCGGAATTCTTGATGCGCGGGTCGAAATCGAGCGCGGCTTTTTCGGCGCGGCGGGCGTAGTCGATACGATCGGGGCCGGGCAGCGAATAGACATCTTCGTGGTAGAGATCGAGGTCGCCAGTGAGCGAGCCTAGCTGCGACGCGTCAGGAATTCCGCCGAATGGGTCTTCGGATGTGATCTTTGAAAGTTCCAGTGCTGACTTCACCATGCGGTCGAGACTGGCGGGAGAGAAGTCGCTGGAATATGTGCTGGCAGCGCGCTGGCCATTGAAGACGCGGACGCCGATGGATCGCGACCCGGATTCTTTGAGGGTTTCAACCTGGCCGAGGCGGACCAGCGTGGAGAATTCGTCCCCTTCACGGACTACACATTCGGCAGCGGTTGCGCCGCCGTTCATGGCGCGGCGGACGATGTCTGTGGCGAAGGATTTCAGATCGAGCGTTACTTGATTTTCAGTTGCTGTAGTCATTTTTGAAATCTAGCGTTGTAGAAACTCCCTGCAAGGCCGCCGGTTGCGCGTACTGAAAGGGATCCTTCGACTTCGTAACGGATCCGCATTCGCGGACCGTTACTACGCTCAGGATGACAAAATTATTGAGATCCGTGCAAATCCGCGTGAATCTGCAGCTAAAGAAATTTACTGCATAAACCCGCCGGGATCTTTCTTTGCGGTCCCGCCGACGGTCAGCCGATCAATCTTAATGGTCGGAATGCCCACGCCTACCGGGACGGCCTGCCCATCTTTGCCGCAGGTGCCGACGCCTTCATCCAGCTTCAAATCGTTGCCTACCATCGAGACCCGGGTCAGAACATCGGGGCCGTTACCGATCAGCGTTGCGCCTTTTATGGGTGCGGTGATCTGGCCGTCTTCGATCATGTACGCTTCGCTCGCGCCGAAGACGAACTTGCCATTGGTGATATCGACCTGACCTCCGCCGAAATTTACCGCGTAGATGCCGCGCTTGACTGAACGAATGATGTCTTCGGGATTGTCCTGGCCGGCTAGCATGTACGTGTTCGTCATACGCGGCATGGGGATGTGTTCGTAGCTCTCGCGGCGTCCGTTGCCGGTGTTGGCCATGCCCATGAGGCGAGCGGAAAGCTTGTCGCTTAGATAGCCTTTCAGAATTCCCTTCTCGATGAGCACGGTTTCCTGGGTGGAGTTGCCTTCGTCGTCCACGTTGAGCGAACCGCGACGCCACGGCATGGTGCCATTGTCGACTACGGTGCAGCCTTCGCTGGCTACACGTTTGCCGATCAGTCCGGCGAAGGCGGAAGTTTTCTTGCGATTGAAATCGGCTTCGAGGCCGTGACCAACCGCTTCATGCAGCAGAACTCCGGGCCATCCCGGGCCGAGAACGACTTCCATTTCGCCGGCGGGAGCCTCGCGCGCATCGAGTTGAAGAATTGCTTGCCGCGCGGCTTCTTTGGCAAAGTATTCGGGATTTTTGTCGCTGAAGAAGAAATCGAGGGCGACGCGTCCGCCGCCGCCGGAGCCGCCGCGAGCCGAATTGTTTTCGGTTTTCGCAATACACGAGACGTTCATGCGAGCCAGCGGCTGGGAATCTTCGGCGAAGGTTCCGTCGGAGGCGACGACCAGAATATTCCGCAACTCGTCGGAATAGCTGGCGCGAACTTCCTGAATGCGCGGATCATAGGCGCGCGCGGCTTTGTCAGCGCGCATCACCAGTTCAACTTTCGCGGTGATTTCGGCGTCGACCGAGGGCAGCGTCACGGGATACAGGCTGCGCGCAGCGGTTTGCTGGAAGCCAGCGACGGGAGTTTTCGCCGGAGCGCTGGCGATCAATGCGGCCGTGCGTGCGGCGTGCAGAATGCGGCTGGCAGAGAGATCGTCGGTGTAGGCGTAGCCGGTGCGCTCGCCGGAAACCACGCGTATGCCGCATCCGGCGGAGATTCCCTGCGAGGCCGACTTCACCATCGACTCATCGACCATCAGCGAGGTCGAGGAGAGATATTCGAAATAAAGGTCGGCGTAGTCGCCGCCTGCGGAAAGCGCGGCCGCCAGATAATGTTCGAGGTCGTTTTCGGTGACGCCGTAGTTTTCGAAAAAGAAGCGCTGCTTATCTGCCAGAGTTGGTTTGTCCAAGCTTTTACTCACAAGATTTAGATGCCCCCGTGCTAAACGTGGACTCAGTTGAGCGGATAGAGCCATTATCCCATAGGGAGATGCGGCAGGGCGGTCCAAACCTGCACGGCATAGTTGTAACGATGGTCACCTGTCACAGACGGGATGCCGGCAAGGGTAGAAAATCGCCAGCGGAGAGTTACATGCCAACGGTAACGCCGCAGGCATTGACCCGCACGGTGCAAGACTTTTTGAGTGAAGCCGCGGGAGCTGTGGTTCTGGAAAACGGCGCGGTAGCATTCGATCTGGCGCAATCCAAATATTCCATTTCCGGCGAGTACGACCGGTGCCTGCTTCATTTGTGGTCGGCTGAGCGAAATACGGTGCGGCGCGTGCTGGAGGCTGAAGTGAAGCAGGGCACGCTGCGGCTGGCGGTGCAGCGGCTGGGGCAGGCAAGGCCATCGAAGCTGGAAATTTGCCGCGAACGCGATCGCCGCTCGCCCACGGTGCGCAAAATTGCACGCGCGGCCTACGAGCAAAAACTAAGAAGAACGCTGGATCGGCATTTCCCCGACTTCAAGGTTGTCCGGCTCACGAGTGGAGTCGATCTGGAAAAATCTTTTGGGCCAGTTTATGCCCGCGGTCTTATGCGGCGCGGGCGCAGCGTTTTTGCCTTCCTGGGAGTAAACGCGCAGGAGGCGCAAGCTTCCATTGATGCGGCGTTGACTTTCGGCATTCTATGGCTCGACGTGTGCCGGCAACAGCAGGCAGCAAATGTGCTGGTGGAAGGGCTCAAGTTGTTTGTCCCGAATGGTACTTCCACGCTGGTGCGCGAACGCCTGGCCAACCTGAACCGCGGTGCCGCGAAGTGGCGACTATTTGAGCTGGACGAACGGCAGGATGCGCTGGTGGAAATTGACTGCTCGGATCGCGGCAATGTATCAACCAGACTCATTCATGTCACCGACGAGACCGCTGCGCGAGAGCGCTTTCGGCATTCGATGGCGAGAATCGAAACTATTCTGCCGAATTGCGAAGTTGCCGTGCTTTCGGCTGCCGAGATTGCCTTCCGTTGGCGTGGATTGGAGTTTGCCCGGGCGCGTCTGGGTTTTGTGCCAGGATCATTCCGCAGCGAAGAAGAAATTGTGTTCGGGGTGGGTGCGGAGGAGCGAGTCTTAACCGAGCGTAATGAATTGGAATTTGCCGCACTCGCGCATTCTTTGCGCGAGGTTCGCCATCCTTATGGGCCTCGCCAACATCCGTTGTGGCGGCTGCGACCGGAGCGGTGGCTAGAGTCGTTGATGGCTGGCGATGTGGGTGTGGTGGATGATCGCCTGAATTCGTCCTGCCATTATTCTCAAGTTCCGGCATTCTCGGGGTCGGATCGCGCGGTGATCGACGTGCTTACTACTACAAATGCCGGTCGGCTGGCGGTCGTGGAATTGAAGGCTGACGAAGATATCCACCTGCCGCTGCAGGGGCTGGATTACTGGTCGCGGGTGGAGTGGCATCATGCGCGCGGTGAATTTCCTCGCTTCGGATATTTCGAGGGCCGCGAGCTGTCGCGCGAGAAGCCGCTGCTTTTTCTGGTTGCACCGGCGTTGCATGTTCATCCTGCGACTGACACGTTGCTGCGCTACTTCGCGCCTGAAATCGAGTGGGAGTTTGCCGGGATTGACGAGCGCTGGCGGGAGGGAGTAAAAGTCGTATTCCGAAAGCGACCCGACCGGAGCACGAGACGTGGACCCGAATTACTTAGCCGCGCAGCCAGTTGAACTTGGAGGAGTGTCTCGCCCGCGAGTACAACTCCAAGATGTGTACAGCACCTATACGGGGCAATTTCGGCGATGGTTCGGCGTCACGGCACCGACATCGGTACTGGCTTCCGTTGTTCTCTTGCTGGCAGATCGAAGGATTCGGGCTATCTATAGCCGCCTCCCGTTCCGTGAGATTCAGTATCATTGGGGCGAAATCGGTGAGGCATTCGTCCTACGCTTTGGGGCCTTTTTCATAAGCTGGCTTCTCGGTTGTATTGCGCTCGCAGCAATTGCGACGATAGTGAACGGCCTCGATGCTGACGATGCCAGCGAAGTTTGGAAGAGTGACAGCTACCAAAAGGCCCGTGAACATTTTGGAATGCTTCTGTGGACTGCCTTGTTTACATACTGCGCATTTCTGGTAGGCATGGCCATTGTTGAGATTGTTGAAGTCGCACTGTCCAGAGTGGTAGGGTGGTCGCATTTTGCGCGGTTCAGTTATACGGTGGGGATCATCGGGTATGTGGCCATTGCCAGTATCATCAGCTGGTTCGGGATGGCGATTCCGTTAATCCTGTCTGGTAACGCTGGGGCTTGGGCCGCACTTAAGAAGAGCTTTAGGCTCAGCAACGGCAACGAAGTTTTTTTGTTCCTGCTGGTTGTTGAATCTGTGCTCGGCTCATACCTGGCCTGGTACGGGGTTCACTACGGACTGTCGTTCTTATTTCCCGCCCAACTCCGCTTCACGGCATGGTACGGCTGGCTCGCTTATTTCATGGGGGTTCTTGCGGCCGCGGCGGTTGAGCCCCCGATGTTCATCGGTTTCTCTCTTCTCGCGGCTAATTCGTCGGGATTGACGAACGCTGGCGGGAGGGAGTAAAAGTCGTGTTCCGAAAGCGACCTGCTGTTAAACAAAGCTTCTATCCAGCCCTCACAGCCTAAGGTCTTTTCCCCATCAAAGCTACTGTCCAGACCTGAGGGTCTACGGTCTTTTTCCCGTTTTTGACATTCCGTTTTTCGTAACACTTTGCAAAAAATCTAGATAGTAGGCACGAATGTACGGTAAGATGCCGCGATTCTCGGGCCCCTATGCATGGCTTAACAGCCAAATGCTTCCAGATTTGACAATCAAAAAGAGGATAAAAAAATGAGAAAAAGCCCTTCCCCACTGCTGGCACGGATTGCGCTGGTCTGCGCGATCGTGTTCTCGTTGTTCACTATCCCAGGACAGGCGCAGCCGCAGAACTTATTGACGCGGCATGTGCGCGACGCGGTTGCCAATGGACAGGCGCAACTCGTCGGGCAACTCCCGGCAACCCAGACGCTGCGCTTTGACATTGTTATGCCACTGCGCGATCGCACCGGGTTGCAGAATTTCGTGCAGGAAGTTCAGGATCCTACAAGCCCCTCCTACCGTCAGTTCCTCACGCCGCAGGAAGTTACCGCGAGGTTCGGCCCCAGCCAGGAAGATTGGGACGCCTTGGTTGCCTTCGCGAAAGCGAGTGGTTTCCAAATAATCAACGGAACCCGAGAAGAACGGGACCTTAGGCTTACCGGCACGGTGGCAAACATCGAGAAGGCCTTCCATGTGAGCATCGGAACCTACCAGGACCTCACTGAAGACCGCACATTCTTCGCCATAGACCGCGAGCCCACCGTGGATCTTCCCTTCCAGCTTTGGCACATTACTGGATTGGACAATGATTCCAAGCCGCATCCGATGTATGTCAAGAAGAGCGACTACGCCAAGGCCCATGGGCTCGACCCCAACAAGGTCGTCTCTCATGCCACTACCGGCTCCGGCCCTTCGGCTTCTTTCCTGGGCAGCGACATGCGCGCGGCCTACTACGGCGGAACGGCGCTCACCGGCACCGGCCAGAACCTCGCCCTGTTCGAATACGCGGGTACTGATTTGGCTGATCTCTCCACTTATTACAAAAACGTAGGGCAAACGGAACCTTATACTCCCACCCTTATTTCCACGGGCGGGTACGGCACAAGCTGCGTCGATAGCGGCAGCAGCGCTTGCGACGATACGGAACAAACCCTCGACATGACGCAGGCGATGGGCATGGCCCCAGGCTCAAGCATGCTCTACATGTATGTCTGCGGTGACGTGCTGGCCAGTGGATCAGGAAATATCAGCGATACCTCCTGCATCAGCGCGATGGTTTCGACTGCGTCCGCTCCCTTGTCCAAGCAGATCGGTTGCTCGTGGGGCTGGACGCCGGCGGATCCGAGCACTCTGGACCCGTACTTTGAGCAGATGGCATCGCAGGGTCAGAACTTCTTTGTCGCGGCGGGCGATAGTTCAGCCTGGTCTGCCTCGAACGAGGCCTGGCCAGCGGACGATGCGAATATCGTCTCGGTCGGCGGCACGGACCTGACAACCTCCAGCGCGGCTGGTCCCTGGAAATCGGAAACCGCCTGGGCAGACAGCGGCGGCGGCATCTCCCCTGATTCCATTCCAATCCCCTCGTGGCAGAAGCTCTCAGGTGTGATTACTTCCGCGAATAAAGGATCTACAACCTTAAGAAACGGTCCAGACGTGGCGGCCAACGCAAACTTTACTTTTTACGTTTGCGCCGACCAAACCACCTGTACGGCGAACGACTACGGCGGAACCAGTTTTGCGGCGCCCATGTGGGCCGCCTATCTGGCTCTGGCTAATCAACAGGCAACAACCAACGGGGAAACAATCGGATTTATCGATCCGATCATTTACCCGGCGGCTTTGACCTCAAGCTATGGCACCTATTTCCACGACATTACCAGCGGCAGTTGCGGCACCTATTCGGGAATCACCGGCTACGACCTGTGCACCGGCTGGGGCAGCCCGAATACGACCGGAATCATCAATCTGTTGGCAGCTGGGTCTGCGACGCCGAGCTTTACGCTTTCGGCTTCGCCGAGCAGCGTAACCGTCACGCAAGGCGGCAGCGGCACCAGCACGATTTCGGTGACCGATGTCGGCGGATTTAGCGGCAGCGTAACTTTGGCTGCAACCGGCTTGCCCAGCGGCGTAACTGCGGCCTTCGGTACGAACCCCACAACCGGTACCAGCGTATTGACGTTGACCGCAAGCGCCACGGCGACTACCGGAGCGGCGACGGTTACGATTACCGGAACTTCCGGCAGTCTGACTGCTTCGACCACGGTTGCGCTGACGGTGAATTCCGCGGCAACGCCAAACTTCACGGTCAGTGCTTCGCCCGCGTCTGTGACTGTAACCCAGGGTGCCAGCGGAACGAGCACGATTACCATCACCAGCACAGGCGGCTTCAACTCCGCGACCACGTTGAGCGCTTCCGGATTGCCTAGCGGCGTGACGGCGGCATTCTCGACCAACCCGGTTACTCCTCCGGCCAACGGCAGCGTAACCTCGACGCTCACTTTGACGGCTTCTGCAACGGCCACTACTGGGGCGGCAACGGTGACGATCACCGGAACCTCGGGATCGACCACTCACAGCACGACTATCGCTCTCACCGTCAACGCTTCTTCGGGGACGAAGAACTTCACGATCTCGCTGTCGCCTTCTTCTTTCACCATCGATGACAGCGGCAGCGTATCCACCACTGCAACAATCACCAGCGTGAATGGATTCCATTCGGCAGTGACGTTGAGCGTGAATGAATTCCCGACTGACGTATCGGCGACGGCCTCGGCCAACCCGGTGACGCCTCCCGCGAATGGCAGCGTAAACGTAACCATTACGTGGACGGCTACCAGGAGAGCGCCTACGGGAACCACAACGATAGAGTTGATCGGAACTTCCGGATCACTCACCAACAGCACGCCCGTCACAATAACTGTGGCGCCTTGACGGGTATGTGAACAGGAATGGGAAAACTGTACTGCGCTGGTCTGATCGTTGCTTGTTCAAGTGCTTGAACAAGGAATGACAGCCAGCACGAATAAATCGAGCCGGCTCGAATTTGAGCCGGCTCAGTTTTTTGCGTGAGTATGCTTGCCAATGGGAAGGTTGCCGCCTGAGGGTTACAGCTCAGGTGGGCAAGTGCGAAGCGTTCCGCACGGCGCAGCGCAGGAATGAATCGGACAGGTTTTTGCGGGTGCGCATGTACCACAAGCGGTGAGAGCTCCGGTTGCGCCACCTGCCATAGCATCCAATGCGAGCTCGTCTAGGTCGCGCAGAGTTATTTTCTTGAGTTTAAGTTTCAGCGATTTTTTCATAGTGGACTCCTTGAAACGTCTTTGAACGAAATGACGCCGGATCATTTCCCGTGGGAGTAGTTTTTTGATTCGCTGACTATAGAGCGAAATTGTGCGATGGAGAGCGGAGGAGGGACCACTAGCAGCTAATCAAATTCCAATGCCCCGATTATGGGTGCGAATGCCCGATGAGCATTAGAGTTGGCGAGGCAATCGCCGCCGGGAATTTTCGGGCGGCAACAACATTATCCGTTCCAAGCCCCCAACAGGCGGCGAACATCTACCAGTTGGCCGAGATGGTAGGCGTTGTGATCGGCCACAAGCAGAGCCTCACGCAGAATCGTTTGACCGTCTCCCCAGGGAATAGGTGCGAACAAATCGGTCTTCGAATTCTCGATTAGAGCCTGCATCGTCGTCAGATCCTTGCGGAACTGTTGAACACTTTTGTCCCACGCGACTGCACTGGGCGGCGCTTCGGTTTTCGGCCAGTAATCGTCGGGCCATTTTTTTGCTTTGTATTTTGAGTTGCGGCTGAATTCTAGAATGTCCCATTGCGCCAGGCGCAAGTGCTCCAGCAGCATCCATGCGGTGTGCGGTAATCCCTGAGGCTTTACGCCGCGCAACTTCTCCGGCATGTTTTTTATCGTGTCATTAAAGTTGGCGTGAGCTCCGCCGCCCTCGAGGAGATAGAGCACTTGTTCGCGCACTTGCTGGTGCGGGTCTTTCGTTTTGGTCTTTATCGTTTTGCTCTTTACCGTTTTGATCTTTACAGGTTTGCTCTTGCCGGCCGTCATGGTTGATTTCCTCTTTCCGTCTGGAATTTCATAATTCCTTCCCGAACTTTGGCCTGCTCGAGCAAATCGTCCTCCGGTTTCTCGCCACGAAAAACGCGCCCGAGGCCGCGCACGATGCGGCGCATGGGGAAGACACCTTTGTCATCGGCGAGAAATATTTCTCCGGTGCGGCGTCCGCGATAATACCAGCGCTTGAGCAGGGCAAGGTGCTCCATGGTTTCGCTCGCGGAGAGAGATTTACCCGGCCGCAACGAATCAAGGACTGCCTGTATGCGCGACTCCATGGATTGCGGCCTGGCTTGTTCGGTGTTTTGGATGCAAAAGTCGACCGGGCTGGAGATCGCACCATTATCGACTCGAAAGAACGTAATGGAGTCGGACAGATGGGAAGGCTGCACCATTAATGCCGAAAGCCGATCGATACGCCGCA
>Ga0224568_1000083_pt1 | contig 17109 bp, 14 predicted proteins | sample CLU5metagenome_FD_182727 | JGI IMG/M metagenome (GOLD analysis project Ga0224568, IMG submission 182727) | Spruce litter microbial communities from Bohemian Forest, Czech Republic - CLU5 | ecosystem: Environmental > Terrestrial > Plant litter > Unclassified | place: Czech Republic: South... | reverse complement strand
GATGACGATGTCGATGTCCTCGGGCGCAATCCCCGCCGCGGAAAGATTCGCCAGCAACTGCGCGGGCTGGCCGTAGAACTTGATCATGCGTTCGGAAAGTTTGTTGCCCATCCCAGTTTCGACCAGCACGGTTTGCTTGCCGGTGCGAATCAGCAGCGAGTTCAGTCCCGAGATAACACAATTCTTGTCATCCGCGGCCATTTTGCGCGACCACATGGTTTTAGGGATTACGCCAAAATATGCGCCGCCATCAAGCGGGTAGGTGCCGTCAGAAAAAATGCTGAGTTCGAAGTCGCCGAGAGTCAAGGTGGGCATGAATGTAGTTTGCCACAGGGCGACAAAGTAAGCAGTTGGTGTTGGGTCGCAGGGGAATCGCTAGGTGCTTAGCTATTGGTAACCGCAGGTGCTGGCGGCCCAACGCGAAAGCCCAGGACCAAACACACTGGGTCCGAGGACCCAAAATTCATTCGTTTTGCTAATCTCAACCTGTGGAGCGTCCGGCGAGCTTGAAGGCGATTGCGATTGCATTCTTTCTGGTCGCGGGATATCTCATCGCGGCCGGTGTGATCGAGTTCGTGGCACCGGGTACGATTTCACCTTCAATGCGCGCCCCTTTCATGTACGGTCGCGAACTCGCCGGGCCGCAAAGCGCCCTGCTCGTGGGCGCCGGATGGGCCCTTGTCGGCTGGGGAATTTACCGCGTGGAAAATTGGGCGCGCTGGGCCGCAGTGGTTTTGATGGTACTGGGAATCGCGGCCGGCGTGCCTGCGGTTTCTGCGGCGTCCATCGATCCCGGCTGGCGGCTGGCTTGGTACGGCGGCCAGATGATGGCGAAGGTAGTGGCAGCGTGGTATTTAATTTTTGCCCCGGATGCGAGAGAGGCGTTTCGAGGCGATAAGGTAGCTTAGCGATGCAGCATCGATTAGCCATAAGAAAAGACTGGCGATGAGAAAACCTCCACGTAACCGCGGTTACGATTCAGGAAAGCTGGGACGGAAAAATGCTCGCCTGGCGGAGAAGCTGGCCATCCTTTACGAAGACGATGGCGTGGTGGCGCTCAATAAGCCTGCCGGGCTTCTCGCCGTGCCAGTGCCAGGCTCCGATCAGCCGTCCGCGCTCTCTTTGCTTTGCGCGGCGCTCAAGCGAAAGAGACAGCGGGCTTTTGTTGTGCATCGCATCGATCGTTTTGCGTCCGGGATTCTGCTCTTTGCAAAAAGCGAGCCGGATCGTGACGCCATGGTTCGGCAGTTTCTAGGCCACACCCCAGTGAGAGAGTATCTTGCCGTACTTCGAGGACATATTCTGGGCGCGGATCTTGGCGGGAAAGATAGCCGCGTAAACGAAGCGACACTGATTCACTACTTTCGCCGGGAAGGAATGTTTCAAGAACTAACCACGGGGAGCGATCGCGAAGCTGCGCGCGCGGAACTTCGGTATCGCGTCGAGCGCCGTCTGCGGGCCGCTTCGCTTGTCCGCGTCACTTTGATGACCGGACTGCAGAATCAGATTCGAGTACAGTTTGCGGCCATTGGCCACCCGGTGATTGGCGACCGGAAGTACCATCCGGCGGAAGCGTCGGAGCGGCGAATTGCGCGGGTTGCGCTTCATGCTGCACATCTTGAATTTATTCATCCACGCAGCGGGAAGAAGGTTTCCGTTGACTGCGAATTGCCGCCGGATTTCCAGTCTCTGGTTCGGGCGTTATCGCCGCCGGAACGCCCGCGAAGGTAGGTCTGGAGTATGGCGCAGTTTGACTTTAGGAGTTTTGTCATCCTGAACTCAGCTTATCCCGCGCGTAAGCCAAACTGCCCAGTGCTTGTTATTGCTTGGCATTCAATGGTTTTTTCTCGCCGACTCGCTTGCTGACGTCGAACTTCATCTTGCCTGCCTTCTTGTCGGCATCGATGACTACGTGATCACCGTGCAGAATTTCTCCATCCAGAATCTTCAACGCCAGAGGATCCTGCACCAGCTTCTGGATCGCGCGCTTTAACGGACGCGCTCCAAAGTTAGCGTCATAGCCCTGCGTGAAGAGCAATTCTTTCGCAGCATCGGTCAGCTCAATCGAAATCTTGCGATCCGCAAGCAGCCGTCGTACATCTTCCAGCCGCAACTCGACGATCTTCACCAACTGATCCTTCCCAAGCGGCCCGAAGACGATGATGTCATCGACTCGGTTCAGGAACTCCGGCCGGAAATGCCCGTGCAGCGTGTTCATCACCTGCTCGCTGGCTTTTTCAAAGTCAGCCGGCGTGCGCAGATTCTCCGCTTGCAGGTAACTCGACCCCAGGTTCGAGGTCATGATGATGATCGTGTTCTTGAAATCGACCACGCGGCCTTTGCCGTCGGTGAGGCGGCCATCGTCCATGATTTGCAGCATGATGTTGAACACGTCCGGATGCGCTTTTTCGATCTCGTCGAACAGCACAACCGCATAAGGCCGCCGCCGCACCTGCTCGGTAAGCTGGCCGCCTTCATCGTAGCCCACGTACCCCGGAGGCGCGCCAATCAGGCGCGACACCGAGTGCTTCTCCATATATTCCGACATGTCGATGCGCAGTAACGCACGTTCATCGTCGAAAAGAAATTCCGCGAGAGCGCGAGCCAGTTCGGTTTTTCCCACCCCAGTCGGACCTAGGAAAATAAACGAGCCGATGGGCTTCTTCGGATCGCTCAGCCCGGCTCGCGAGCGCCGGATAGCATTCGCCACCCGTTCCAGCGCCTGATCCTGACCGACCACGCGATGCCGCAGCCGCTCTTCCATGTTGACCAGCTTTTTCACTTCGCCTTCGAGCATCTTCGAAACAGGAATGCCGGTCCATTTGGCGACGATGCGGGCGATATCTTCCTCATCCACTTCTTCTTTCAACATGCGCGGAGCGCCGGCTTTGCTTTCCATCTGTTTGGTAAGTTTGGAAAGTTCCTGCTCGGCTTGCGGAATCAGGCCGTAGCGAAGCTCGGCTACACGTTCGTTATTACCCTTGCGCAACTCAGCCTGTTCATCGATCTTCAGCTTCTCAATTTTTTCCTTCAGCTCTCGAGAGCGTGCGATGAGATCCTTTTCTTTTTTCCAATTAGCCTTAAGAGCGTTCGACTTCTCGCGAATCTCCGCCAGCTCCTTCTCAATCACAGCCAGCCGATCGCGCGAGTTCGAGTCATCTTCTTTCTTCAGCGCCTGCTTCTCAATCTCCAATTGCGTAGCCCGGCGCTCCAACTGGTCGATATCCGTGGGCAGCGAATCAATCTGAATTCGAATCGACGCAGCCGCCTCATCCACCAGATCGATGGCCTTGTCTGGCAAAAATCGATCGGAGATGTACCGGTGGGAAAGCGTAGCGGCCGCGACAATCGCCGAATCCTTGATGCGCACGCCATGATGCACTTCGTAGCGCTCTTTCAAGCCGCGAAGAATGGCAATCGTGTCTTCCACATTCGGTTCGCCCACGAAAACAATCTGGAAGCGCCGTTCCAGCGCCGCATCTTTTTCAATGTACTTGCGATACTCGTTCAGCGTGGTCGCGCCAATGGCCCGCAGCTCCCCTCGAGCCAGCGCGGGTTTGAGCATGTTGGAGGCGTCGATCGCCCCCTCGCTGGCGCCGGCTCCAACCAGCGTGTGCAACTCATCGATGAACAAAATGACCTGGCCGGCAGCGTCTTCAATTTCTTTGAGCACGGCCTTCAGCCGGTCCTCAAACTCGCCGCGATATTTTGCCCCCGCGAGCATCGCGCCCAAATCGAGCGAGACAACGCGCTTGTTTTTCAGCACCTCCGGCACATCGCCAGAAATGATTCGCTGCGCCAGGCCTTCGACGATGGCGGTTTTCCCCACGCCCGGCTCGCCGATCAGCACAGGGTTGTTTTTCGTGCGCCGCGAAAGAACCTGCACCACCCGCCGGATTTCCTCATCGCGCCCGATCACCGGATCGAGCTTACCGCGGCGGGCCTGCTCGGTCAGGTCGCGGGCATAGCGCTCCAGTGCCTGGTATTTCGCTTCCGGATTTTGATCCGTGACTTTTTGCGATCCGCGCACAGATATCAACGCCTTGAGAATCGCGTCATAAGTCGCGCCATGCTGCATGAGCAGCTTCGCCGCCTCGTCCTGCTTCAGGTGCGTAATGGCCAGCAGCAAGTGCTCGGTGGAAACGTACTCATCCTTAAAGTTCGCCGCTTCTTTGAAAGCCTGCTCCAGCAACTTGTTCGCGGCATTCGATAAAGCCGCCTGCGCCGCCTCGCCGGAAACTTTGGGCAACTTCTCGATCTCGCGATAAACGTCGCTCAGCACGGCCTGCGGCCCGATGCCGATCTTTTCCAGCACCGGCGGAACGATTCCTTCTTTGTCCTCAAGCAGCGCCGCCAGCACATGCAGCGGCAGCAACTCCGGATTACCGTGCTCCGAGGCGAGATTGTTGGCCCGCTGCACAGCTTCCTGCGCTTTTACAGTAAATTTGTCCCAACGAATGGGCATGGGAACCTCGATTTCGTAATTGAGAAATTTAGCAATTAAGTAGTTTGATGTCGCAGACGTATATCAGGCTTAAATTACTCAATGGCAAAATTTCCGAACTAAATAAAAGGGAGGCGGTCACCTCTGCCGCCTCCCGCCGATACTAACCCACTCAACACTACTCTTAGGCGGCCTGACCGGCGCTCTTCGGCTGCTTGCCTTCGAGCGTTTTTTCGCCACCCACGTTCACCTTGATCTGCTTCGGCTTGGCTTCCGCTTTCTTGGGCAGAGCGATGCTCAACACGCCCTTGTCGTAGTTAGCCGAAACTTTTTCGCTGTCCACGGTCGTGGGAAGAGTAAAGGTGCGGGTAAAACTGCCATACTGGCGCTCCACTCGGCGATAATTCTCTTCTTTCTCTTCCTTTTCGATCTTGCGCTCGCCGTGTACGGTGAGGGTGTTGTTCTCCAGGCGAATGTCGATGTCCTTTTCGTCGATTCCCGGAACTTCAATCTTCAGGGTTACGGTGTGCTCGTCTTCGTAGACGTCAACGGCTGGGGAAAAGCTGGATGCGGTAAGGGACTCATCCCGGCCACCTTCGTTGTGGGACTCGCGGAACAATCGGTTCATGCGATCCTGAAGCGTGGAAAACTCACGGAAAGGCTCAAAACGGGTAAGAACTGTCATGGCTAAATTTTCTCCTTCTGCGCTTGGTTTCTAGAAATTCGGTGTTGCTGTTCCCAAGCTTAGATGGTTTCTCATCGCAAAAGAAGCATAAAATATGAGCGTGTTACTATCAATATATAATGGCAATAAAATCAATTACTTACCGATGAAATGACGCACTTCAGGTAGGCCGTTTCCGGGATATTTAGCAAAACAGGATGATCTTTAGCCTGGCCTCTAACCTCGAGCAGGCGCAACTGACGATGCGCATCCCGCGCCGCCGCAGCCAGCATTTCCAGAAAATCAGATTGGCTGACATGGTAAGAGCAGGAGCAGGTCACCAGTGTTCCGCCCGGCCGCAACATCTTAAGAGCCCGCAGATTGATCTCTTTATAGCCGCGCAACGCAGCATCCAGGTCGCGCTTCGATTTGGCGAAAGCCGGCGGGTCGAGAACAATGCAGTCATAGCGCTGGCCCGAGGCAGAATAATCCTTGAGCAGATCGAAGGCATTGGCCTCGATCCATTCCACTTCCCGGCCGTTGATCGTGGCATTCTGGTCCGCGACTTCGAGCGCAGGCCGCGAGCTATCGACCGCCGTCATGCGGCTGCAGCGCGCCGCCAGATGCAGCGCAAACCCTCCCTGATAACAGAAAACATCGAGCGCTTCCCCCCGGGCATATTGCGCGGCAGCCGCATAATTCTCGCGCTGATCGAGAAAAGCTCCCGTCTTCTGGCCTTCCAGCGCGTCGAAGTGAAACTTCACGCCATTCATCGTGAATATCGCAGAAGTCTTTTCCCCGCTGAGCAGCCCGGAAGAACGAGGCGCCAATTCCTCAAGCAGCCGGATTTTCGGATCTACACGCTCCACGATCGCGTCCGGACGCATTTTCGCTCCAAGCTCAGAAGTCAAAGCCAGCCGCACCAGCTCGCCATCCATGGCCTGGGTAAGAATCTGCACTGAGAGGATTTCGTTATAGCGGTCGACAATCAGGCCCGGCAAAAAGTCAGCCTCGCTGAAGATCACGCGATAAGCATTCGTGTCGTGAACGATTTGCTCGCGATAGGCAATCGCCTCGGCCACGCGCTGGCGAAGCAGCGCAGGAAAGTCCGCCACAGTCTCCCGCGAAATCAACCGAATCGCGATTTGAGAAGAGCTGGAATAAAGCGCAGTTCCCAGCACTTGCCCGCGATGATCGGTCACCGTGACAACGGCTCCGGGTGGAACCCCCTCAGCCGCGACAATATCCGAGCGGTAAACCCAGACGTGGCCGTCTTTCAGCCGTGTTGCGCCGCGCGGGGAGAGTTTTACGGTTGGTTGGTGAGATTGCGACGGAGTCGGGGACATGAGGTCATAGTAAATGCTCAATGACCTTAAAGTGGGAGCGACGCGAAGAGGTCAGGATTCACATTGCCTAAGTTGCTTTCGACCGCAAGAATCCTGACGTTTGACTTAGTTCAAGTCGCGGGCATGAACTCCACCAGAGGAGCGTTATTTGGCGTAACGTTTGGGCTCGGCAGCACATCCAGCGGGGTCATATTCGAGATCGCAAAATGATTGGGGCCAGGCCAGGGCCTTTCCAAAACTCTCCAAGGAATGAGAAGAGTCAATGAGGTTATTTCTTGATAAGCCTGCGAACCGCATCGCTATATTGTTTTCCACTGCTTAATCGACTGCCGTTATGCAGCTCGAGCTGGTAAGTTCCACTCAGAAAAGGGCGGACGGATGCAACCCGTGACACATTCACGATCCGGCAACGATGAATTCGCAGGAATTTATCGGGGCTGAGACTGTTCTCTAAGTTGGAGAGAGTCTCGCTCATAATGTGGTGCTTCAGGCCGCAATGGAGTACGACATAATTGTTGGCCGACTCAATCCAGTCCACCGTATCCACCGGCACTAAACTAAAGCCGTCGCCATTTCGGAACGCCAGCCGCTCGGGCCATTTGCGCTCGTTAATCTCCAGGAGCGCCTGGAGTTGCCGCACCAGAGTAGCCTCGCGCTGTGCAGAGATTCGTTCGCGCGCCCGCCCGATCGCAGCCCGCAACCTGTCGTCGTCAAATGGCTTTAGCAAGTAATCGACGGCATTCAGCTCGAATGCGTTGACCGCGTATTGGTCGTAAGCCGTTACAAAAATTACGGCGGGCATACGCTGTGGACCTACGTCGCGCACCACGTCAAGGCCAGTGCAGTCCGGCATCTGCACATCGAGCAGCACAAGATCGGGGCGCTCGGAAAGAATCATATCGATAGCTCGCAAGCCGGAGCCGCATTCCCCCGTGATCTCGATTCCCTCGCAGGCCGAGAGCCCGTTGCGGATGCCTTGTCGAATCAGAGGCTCGTCGTCAACGATCAACACTCGCAAGTTGCTCACTGGGGATGTTTTCCTCCGGCGGCTGATCCCTTCGCAGATAGGGAATCGCGATGCGGACCTCGGTTCCACCTTCGTCCAGCTTCCGTATTACGAACTCGTGACTTCCCGGGAATATTCTGCATAGCCTTTCCCTCGTGGAGCTGAGCCCAATGCCGGTGTTAGCCTCGCTCGACCATTCGGCAGGAACCCCAACTCCATTGTCGGCAACTGTCAGCACCAGCCGGTCGCCGCCCATCATGGCGCGAATTGCGATTGTCCCTGCTTGAGAGATTCCCCGCAGACCGTGAATGATGGCATTTTCGACCAGAGGTTGCAGCAGAAAGCTTGGGATTTGCGCGTCGTCGGCCCCCGGAGCTACATCCACCAAAATAGTGAGCCGATCTCCGAACCTCATCTTTTCGACGGCCAGATAATCACGGACCAATACCATCTCCTCGCTGACCGTGGACTCGGCCGAAATGTTGCGACGAAGCGCCGAACGTAGGAGATCACCCAGGCGAACCAGCATTTGACTGGCGAGCTTCGGATTCTGCTGCGCGAGCACGGAAATATTCTGCAAGGTATTAAAGAGGAAATGGGGATTAAGGCGCATCCGCAAATTCTCTAATTCCGCCTGCCGCAGACTGGCTTCAAGCTGGGACTTCTCCAGGGCCAGCTGCGTCGCCTGGCGCGCTTGGCGGTGGAATTGAGTGAAGTGCCGGATCGCACAAGCCGCCGAAAAAGTACACCAGAAGAAAAATTCCTCGAAGCCGAACACCACCCAGGAAAAAGTCCAGAAAAAACCGGAAAGCGAGGCTGGCCTGCCGAAAACGTAGTTGACTCCAAAATTCAGCAGGGATCCCATCTGCATTGCGATATACGAAAAAGTCAGGCTGGCGGCAACAGCCATTGCTAACCTGCGCTTCCATACCCTGCCGGCCAATGGGTAGCGCTCCTCGATCCGGAAAATGGGCGGCGTTAGCAGTGCCCAGGCGTAGAAGCAGCCTAACCAGGAGAGTAAGTCGGGCCATGATCCGTTGGGCCATTCGAATGGATGGGTAGACTCGAAATAATGGCGGGCATAGCCCACGATCGCAATCGCCGTCCAGCTCAACCACACGCGAACTATGAAATGTGTGCGCTTTCTTTTCATTGGCACATCGCCTTTCATCATCGATCGCTCCTCCTCGGACCAGCTTGTCGTGCAATTCTGGCTCCGCGAATGGCTTGGCGCAACAAAAACCGGGCGAACCTACATTCTTCGCTGGCGAACACCCTTTGCATACCTTCGAACCCGTAGTCTTCCTTAACTTTGGACCTGGCCGCTGTCATTTTGGTAGCAACATCGCCTTGTCGGATTTCCCCCGCGTCACGCCGGCGCTTGCCCAGCAGAACCGGCAATTGACCCGTTTTAGATTGCGAGCCCGGTCATGTGCTGACAGATTCGGCCCATGGCTACCGTCAAATGTTTCCACGGCTTCTCACCCTCCACCGTCTACGCGTCCTTACTCTGCATAATTCTTCTCGGCGCTTGCCCGCGTGTTGCGCATGCTCTGCAGCAAAAGCAGGGCCGTCCGCTCAAAACCCAGGAATTTTTCTGCCACACCGGATATACCACCCACGACTGCGAACGGCGCATCGCTCAGTTGAAGGCGGTATTGGTCCAGTACCCCGCAGGTGCGCCAAAGCGTTGGAGTTGGGTGATCGTGTCCTCTGCAGATTGGCAACCGTTGACACAACGCCTTCAACTGAATGGCGAAAGCCCCGCGTTTAGCGCCCTTACGGAACGCGAAACCTTCCTGGAAGACGCTCTGTTCTTAGCCCAGCCGGTGCGAACCGATGAATTGGTGCGGCGCTTTGGTACTCCCTTCGACCAACTGCTTTCCTTCGCCGTAAGTCACGAGCTGGCGCACGCAATCTGTCATGGCGGCAGTGAAGCCAACGCGAACCGGGTCGCTAAACAATTGCGAGACGGAAAATATCCGGATTGTGGTGCCAACATGAAATCCCCGAGCCCGATCGAGGAGTTGTATTTGCATAGTCAACCGTCGGGATTACACCGTTTTTAATGCCAAGCCACGGCCATTCACCGTCAGGAGGCTCGGAGCGAGCCTTACGCAGCAGAAAGATCATCTGCCGTACTGTTTTTGCTAGCTGGCAGCTTGCCCGGTAGGAACGGCGGCTGCAACGTCGGATTTCACTGCTGGGCGCGCCTTCATCTCATGCCGCGCCGCTTCCAGATCGAAATGGAGCGCATCGAGCGCATTGGTAGGCATCTCGGTTCCCCATGTTTCCATCTCGTCTTCCGACCAGTTTCCATTCAGGCGGATCGCGCCGGTAATGTCTTCGGGGAAAGCCTGGCGGTAATCGCCTTCGCGAATGAGAATATCGCCCATCAACCGCCCGGTGCTGAAATCGAAAACGCGCCGGCTGGCCTGTCCACCTGCATTATTCAGGCACAAAAGAGCTTCGCCGAGCTCGCCGTATTCCTCGCGGTAATACCACGCCTGTGGAGCGTCAATCTTCGGATGATGCCGTTTGGAACGTTTCAGCTCGGGCTCAAGCGCTTTCATTTCGTTCGCAGCATTGAAGTAAAGGATGCGCTGGCAGGAATCGCAGATCACCGTATGGTCGCCCGTACGGATTTCGTTGTAAGTCTGCGGCCGGAGCATGACCTGGCAGCCCATGCATTTGTGATCGCGAACTTCGGCAATACCGCTGCCGCGAAATTTTGAAACCCGCTCGTAATGCCGTAGCAGGTCTTCGCCCACTCCGGAGCGCATCTGGTCGCGTTTCCCGCGCCACTCCACAAGCTGTTTTTCGTCTTCGGTAGTGCGCTGCCGCGCCTGCTCTTTTTCTTTTTCGATCTCGGCGGCTTCCGCCTTTAACTCAGCCTGCGCGGCTTTTACTTCTTTATCGCGCGTATCGGCATTCAGCATCAATTCAAGAATCTTGTCTTCGGTCGCGGCAATCTCTTTTTCCGCAAACTGGATCTCGTGCAACAAGGCCTTGTATTGATCGTTGGTTTTTACGTCGAGCGACTGGTCGCGATACTTGGAAATCTTGCCGCGCAAGTCGGTGATGGTCGTGTCAAACTTGCGCCGCGCGGCTTCGTCGGCCTTTACCGCGGTCTGCGCTTTTTCCAGTTGGAGTTTGGTGCCGGCCAGCTTGAGTTCGATCACGGCCACGCGTTTGGGGAGCTCGGCGATTTCATCCTGCAAGCGGCGGATTTCTTTGTCCGCTTCTTGCAGTTTCATCAAATTTTCTATTTCTGGCAGCATTCCAGGAGAACTCAGCTTTGATTCTAGCACGCGGAAACACGGCTTTCCGCCAGCCCTGCGGATAGTGGACCGATTTAGAAAAATTTGTATCAGAGCATCGCTTGAGCGATACCATTTGCGGCAGATTGAAGAACGTTTTCAGCCGCTGTACCGTGACTGACAAGAATCACAGGCTAAAGCCTGCTCCAGGGTTTGATATTCGGTGGCATGCCTTAAGGTATGCCCTGACAAAAACCTTCACTGTCAGCCACGCGCTCGACTGCACCAAACCCCGCTCTGGTGTAAACTTTTCGGTTCCGCTTACCCGCATTTCTTATTCCGGGGTCCACTGTGAAAAAATTCGCCTCTAGCGCCAAGCTCTGCGCCTTTGTTGTTTCGCTGTTCCTGCTTTCCACCCTTTGGGCCCAATCGTCTTCGCCCACCAAGCCGCTCACCATCGAAGCTATCTTCGCGCCGGAAGGCCTCGGCGGGCGCGGTCCCGAAACCTTCGAATGGAGCCCCGACAACACGAAGCTCTCCTTCGTGCAACGCGATGGCGAACACGGCGAGCTCTGGTACGTAGACGCCGCCACCGGCGAAAAGAAAGTTTTAGTCAGCGCGGCCAAGCTGGCCTCGCTGGCCCCGGACTACAACAAAGTGAAGGACGAGCGCGAAAAAGAGCGCCTCACGCGCTACCATGTCGCGGCGTATTTATGGTCGCCGGATTCGAAGCATCTGATCTTCGATTCCCAGGGCCAGCTTTGGCTCTTCGATTTAGCCTCAGGCACCGCCGTGCAATTCACCTCAGCCACCGATCCCAGCGGCGACCCCAAATTCTCTCCCGATGGCAGCCGCGTCTCCTACATCCGCAAACACAATCTCTACGTTCGGCCCGCCGATGGAAAAGACGAGAAGCAACTCACCCGCGATACCGCCGACGATCTCTTCAACGGCGATATCGACTGGGTCTACGCCGAAGAATTGGCCGTGCGCAGCAATTATTTCTGGTCGCCCAACAGCAAAGACATCGTCTTCCTGCACATGGACGAATCGAAAGTTCCGACTTACCCGATCACCAACTGGATTCCCACGCATCCCACCGTCGACAACGAAAAATACCCCAAAGTCGGCGACGTAAATCCTGTCGTAAAACTCGGCGTGGTCGACGCCGAAAAAGGAAAGACTCGCTGGATTTCTTTGACCAACGACCCCGAAGCCTACATTCCGCGCTTTGGCTGGGTGCGCGACGGAATCGTTTGGGCCGAAGTTCTCAATCGCAATCAGGACAAAATGGATTTGTATTTTGTCGATGCCAGGTCCGGCAAGTCCGCAAAAGTTCTCACCGAAGACGCTTCCGGCGCATGGATCAATGTGAATGACGACTTCCGCATTCTCAAGTCCGGCGATCATTTCCTCTGGTCAAGTTGGCGCGACGGCCACACCCATCTTTATCTTTACAGCTTCGATAAACAAAATCCTCTGGGCGCGGAAGCGAAGCTTGAACGGCAGCTTACGCAGGGCGATTTCGAAGTGCTCGGCCTCGAAGGCGTGGACGAGGCTGCGGGCACGGTATTTTTCTCCAGCAACAAAGACGATCCCCGGCAGCGCCACATTTTTTCCGTCAAACTGGATGGAACCGGCATGCAGCCGCTTACCCATGACGAAGGCATGTCCTCGGCAATGTTTTCCGACGACGGCAAGCACTATCAATGGACATTCATGAGCCCGTCGGTTTCGCCGCGCATCTCGCTGTGCACGGTAGGGGCAGCTTGCGCTCCGGTCTGGCAGGCGAACGACCAAGTCGCGGAATATGGATTGCGAGCGCCGAAGTTTCTCGAGTTCAAAGCGGACGATGGAACAACTCTCTACGGCCGCTTATTGCTTCCGCCGACCGCACCTGCCGGAGGCAAGATTCCGCTGATCGTAGATATCTACGGCGGCCCCGCCGCGCAGACAGTGCTGAAAGCGCCATCGAGCGCGTTCGATGAAATCCTGGCGCGCCAGGGCTTTGCAATTTTCTCCGTCGATAATCGCGGCACACCCGGCCGCGACCGCAAATTTCAAACCTCGATTCGCCACGAATTTGGCGCGATTGAATTGAAAGATCAGCTCACCGCGCTCGATCAGCTTTTCGCCCAATATCCGCAGCTCGATCAGGACCGCTTGGCGATTTGGGGATGGTCGAATGGCGGCTCGATGACCCTCTATGCCATGACGCATTCCAATCGCTTCCGCGCTGGCGTGGCCGTGGCGCCGGTAACGGATCAGATTAACTACGACACCATTTACACCGAACGCTACATGGGCCAGTTAAAAGATGACGCGGCGGGCTATCGCGAATCTGACGTCACCGCTTCGGCCGCTAATCTCCACGGCGCGTTATTGATCGCGCACGGCACCGGCGACGACAACGTTCACTTCCAGAACAGCGTTCAAATGATCGACGCGCTGATCAACGCCAGCAAGCAATTCCGCCTGATGATCTATCCCAACAAAACGCACAGCATCGCCGGCAGCGAGGCCCGCGATCATCTGTTCCACATGATCGAAGAACACTTTGAACGGGAGTTGAAGTAGAAGGGAAGAAGAATCTGGGAAGGGCACGGCTTTAGTCGTGCCGCAAAAACCTCAAAAACAAAAAAGGCTTTAGCCCGGTTGGGCCTATTTGTTTTTGCCTGTCTTTCGGCCTGAGCTCTCTTTACTCGAGCTCGTTTTTCCGGAAGACTCTTTGGCAGACTCGCTCTTGGAAGATTCTTTCGCGGACGATTCTTTGGCAGACGCTTCTTTCGAAGAATTTTCAGACTTCGACTTTTCGTCCTTCTTCGACTCCGAGCCGCCATCGGACGGCGCATGAGATTTATTCGCGTAATCGGTCACATACCAGCCCGATCCCTTAAACTGCACCGCTGGCGCCGAGATCATCTGCTCCACGCGACCGCCGCACTCCGGGCACTTCCTGACCATCCTGTCGGAAAATTTCTGGATTTTTTCGAAGCGATGACCGCACTTCTGGCACTTATATTCGTAAAGAGGCATGAGTTTTGAGACGGTTGTAACGGAAAGCGATTCCCACCTTGATTCTAGGGGCGAAAGTTCACTGCCGTCAATGCAACTGCCAAACGCGGTAGTGTCTTATTAGTGCGTTGACGGTTCAGCGTGGATAATCTCGGAAACCGGAAGGCCGTTCATTGACCTTCCACAAACGACACCTTTTATCCACAAGTTCACTTGTGGTATATTTGAAGGGCCGGGAGTGCGTCATGCTTCCTGCACGCTAAGACTACGGTCTTACCCGGCGTCTGCAATCATTTCCAAGTCGCTTTAGGAAACTTTACTATTCCGTAACCTTCAACAGTTCCACTCGGAGCCTTCCGCAAGGAAGGCTCTAGTGCTTTATACCAGCGATCATCACCCTTTTCGTATTTTCTCCACACTGCTCCGGCCACCATATCCGCCAATTGAACGCCAATGCTCAAGTGAGACGGTTGAAAGAATAAGCTTTCGATCATGTTCGGATACTGCGAAGTCCATACATTAGTCTTTTTCAAAAGACGTTCGTGAGCACCCCGAAAACGTTCATCGTCCTTAGCTCCCCTATGATCTGCTACGACAATTCCGGTTTCCATTCTGCCGACGAGTCTTGATAAATCTTGCAGGTAATACTGGAATCGCTCCGAGAGGGGCTTATACGTGTAGTGATAAAGGTCGTCGCGGTCGCAGCAAGACGGCATTTGATAGGCCGCTTCGATGCAGCACACGCACGCTAAAGATTTAATGGACTTAACGGAACAGATTATTTGATATAGCTCCGTTCGGACTTCGTTCCTTTGGTCTAGCGTCATCCCCCGCATGGGATTCGCTGCGTCATCATTGGTGGGAGCAAAATATCGCCATTTAAGTTCGCCGTGCAACTGCCGCCGAACTTTCATGCCGACAACGGCATCTCGTACCCCGTGCCAGACAGATTCCGGGATGACGAGTCCGCCTATGACGAAATACTTATCTTTACCCGAGCTATAGCCGGGAGGGGTGCCAGATTCATCGATGAAGAAAATGTGCACGGTGAGCATAATACGCTCATCAACGCACTAATAGGACACCACCGGCAAACGCGGTGATAGACTCCGGCCATGAAGAGCGCAGATCGTAAATTGGACGGCTCCGAAATCGCCGGCGGCCCACCCGCGCTTTACATCGTGGCAACCCCCATCGGCAATCTCGAAGACATCACCCTGCGCGCCCTGCGTGTGCTCAAAGAAGTGGATGTAATCGCCTGCGAAGATACGCGGCAAACCCAAAAGCTCCTCAATCATTACGGCATCGCCACCCGCACCATCAGCTATCACCAGCACAATGAAGCAACGCGCGCGGCTGAGTTGGTAAAAGATCTTCAGCAAGGCGCAAGCGTCGCTTTGGTAACGGATGCGGGCATGCCGGGAATTTCCGATCCCGGCTTTCGCCTGATTTCACTGGCTATCCAACATCATGTGCAGGTAGTGCCGATCCCCGGTGCGTCAGCATTTCTCTCAGCCCTCGCCGCCGGCGGCCTGCCTACCGATTCCTTCCTCTTCAACGGATTTCTCCCCGCCAAACACGGCGCGCGCCGCGCAGCATTGGAAGCGATCCAGGCATCGCAGCCAACTCAGGTTTTCTACGAAGCCCCCCATCGTATCCTCGAAACGCTGGCCGATGTGGTTGAAGTTCTGGGAGCCACGCGCCAGGTCGTGATTGCGCGTGAAGTCACCAAGCTTCACGAAGAATTTCTGCGCGGAAGCGCGGCTGAAGTGCTCGACACTCTGAAATCACGCGACGCCGTGAAGGGCGAAATCACGCTGCTGATCGGCAAATCCGAAGAAGACAAAACCACTGTGGGGACGGGCGCCCTCGCCCGTCCCACGATTCGTCAAAGAATGGAACAATTAATAACGGAAGAAAAACTGGACGAGAAAGACGCGTTAAAAAAAGTTGCCAAAGAGCGTGGGATTTCAAAAAGCGAAGCCTATCGCGAATGGCAACGAGTCAAATGATGCTAAGCTAGGCCCCTGCCTTCGGAGGGAGAATCAACTTCCGCCCCGAATTCAAACTCGCCGCCGCAGCTTAGAATTTGAGCACAATGCCCGTCGAGAACCGCACATCGTCTTGCGTATTGCCGAAGAAGCGCGTCTGCACGTAGTCTCCCTGAAAGCGCACCGCGATGGGACGGATGATTTTGTAATCGAGCCCGCCGCCGAGCGCCGTGGCAAAAGAAGTGTCGGTGGGCGATACCAGGCCCACCCCGCCTGAAGTGTCGCTGGTTGTAATATGGCCCGCTCCAAACAGCGCCTCGGCAAAGGGACGGAACTTGCCCACGCTCATCGAAACTCGCGGCCCAAAAAGCGCCGTGAATTCATGCGCGTTTACGCTGACCGTCGCATTGGTCCCGCCCAGTTCGAATTGTTCCGTCTGCGTGCCGTAGTGGCCGGCAAAATCCGCCACAATGCCCACCCAGGGGAACACTTTGCCTTCGAGCGTCGCTTCCCATCCATTAAGATTGGCGCGATTCGAGTTGAGGAAATCCAGCGACGACGAACTCGTGTTCTCGAACGAGTAGCCCACAAAAACGTTTCCGCTGGTGGGTACCTGTGCGCTCGCCAGACCCGCAAACAAAAGCAAAGAAGCCACCAGGAAGCTGAATTTTTGCACGATAACCTAACCTTTCCGGTCTAACTGCTTATATGGAAGTAAGTTTGGATACTTGAAGAATTGGATGCGGAAAAATCTCAGTTGGGCACGTGGAATGACAAAAATTTACAGAACCAGCACGGGCAACTCTGAATTAATTTTCGGAGTTCATTCCGAACGAAATCTGCTCAGGCGAAGAACGGTATCCCGCGTGAACGATTGACCATCCAGTTCAACCTGCGCAAAATACGAAATCAGAATCGCCAGACCAATCCCGTCGATCCGCGGAAATCATTCTGCGTAGCGCTCAACGTGTGAGTGTGCATATAGTCGAACTGCACGCGCCACGCGAAATGATGTAGAAACCAAAACTGAAATTTGCGGTCCACGCCGCCTCCCAGATCCTCGGCCACGGCATAATGCACAAAGTTGTCCGAGTCCATACGCTGCTCGCCGCCCAAAATATGCACGAACGGTCGCCACTTGCCGTAATTCATGGATACTCGCGGCCCCAGAAACAGGTTATATTGCTGGATTCCCTGGCGGTAAAAACCGCTGCCATCGAGCACCGCGCCGAACCATGGATGGTGGGTAAGCGGAAAATCCTCAAACGATGCGTTCCACCCGCGTAAGGTATAGCGGTTGATTACGTCTACTGAATCGGCGTAAGAGGCTCCCACATATACGTTTCCTCCCGGAAGCAGTTGCGCGTGCGACGTATTCGCCAG
>Ga0224568_1000082_pt1 | contig 17683 bp, 16 predicted proteins | sample CLU5metagenome_FD_182727 | JGI IMG/M metagenome (GOLD analysis project Ga0224568, IMG submission 182727) | Spruce litter microbial communities from Bohemian Forest, Czech Republic - CLU5 | ecosystem: Environmental > Terrestrial > Plant litter > Unclassified | place: Czech Republic: South... | reverse complement strand
GTCGGCCGGGAAGGCGTCATCCTCGTAGGAATCCCACAATCCCCTGGCCACCTCGACGAATTCCCGCGCGCGCCCGTACCTGGTGGCGTAGTCGAGGTGCTCATCGAGCCCGAAGTTCTTGGACACCTCCGAATCGAAGCTGGTGACGACGTTCCAGCCGGCCCGGCCGCCGCTGATCTGGTCCAGTGAGGCCAGCCGGCGGGCGAGGTTGAACGGCGAGTTGTAGGTCGAGCTCGCGGTGGCGATCAGGCCGATGTTCGTGGTGTGCGTCGCCACCGCGGAGAGCAGGGTGAGCGGCTCCAGCCGGTTCAGGTAGTGCGAGGGGTAGGTGGCGTTGATGAACTGGCTGTCCACCACGAAGAACGCGTCGAAGCGGGCGCTCTCGGCGATCGTCGCCTGCTTGATGTAGTAGCGGATGTCGATGCTTGAGTTCTTCGGCACCCGCGGGTCCTTCCACAGACCGTGCTGGCCAGGACCGCCGACACCGTAGGCACTCAGGGCGAGGTGAAGTTTGCGGGACAACGGCTTTTCCTCTCGGTTGCTGCGATCAGGGGTTGAGCAGGGCACGCAGTGACTCCCGTGCTGACCTCTTGGCCGCGGCGGACCGAAGGGTCGGGGCGGAGTCGACCAGAAGCCGGGTATAGACGTGCCGTGGCGCGTTGATGACGGCGCGGGTGGGACCGACCTCGACCAGTTCGCCCTGGTAGAGCACGGCTATCCGGTCGGTCAGGCCGGCCACGGAACCGAGGTCGTGGGAGATGAACACCAGGGCGACGCCCGTCTCGCGCAGGCCCTTGAGTATCTCCAGCACCTGCACCCGGTTGGCCGAGTCCAGCGCGCTCACCGGCTCGTCCAGCATGATCAGCTTCGGCTCGGTGACCAGGGCGCGAGCCACGGCGACCCGCTGCCGCTGGCCGCCGGACAGGGCACCGGGCAGGCGGCCGAGCAGATCGGCGTCGAGGTGAACCCGGTCCAGGAAGGCGCGGGCACGGGCGTCGGCCGCGGCGCGCGCGATGCCCTGGATCAGCAGCGGCTCGACCAGCGAGTCACCGACGCTGCGATCAGGGTCCAGGCTGCGCAGCGAGTCCTGGAAGACGTACGCCAGCACGCCCGCGCGGCGCAGCGCGCGCCACTGGCGGGCGCTGGCCTTGGACACATCCAGCCCGTCGATCACGACCCGGCCAGCCGAGATCGGCACCAGCCCGAGCACGGCGCGAGCGAGCGTCGACTTGCCCGAGCCGGTCTCGCCGACGATGCCGACCGCCTCGCCGCCGCAAACCGAGAGCGTGACCCCGTCCAGGACCTGGCGGCGGTGGCGGCCAAGCCCGTAGTGCACGTTGAGGTCCTCGACCTCCACCAAGGCCCGGGCGCTCATGCCTGGTCCGGCCGGGGAGAATCCAGAAACCGGTCCAAGCCATATTGCTCGTGTTCTGAGATGAGCAGTTTGGTGTAGTCGTGCCGCGGCCGGTAGAGCACATCCGCGGTGCTGCCGTGCTCCACCACCTCGCCGTGCCGCAGGACCAGCACCTGGTCGCAGAGCTGCGCGACGACCGCGAGATCATGTGCCACGATGACCAGCGCGAGTCCGGTGTCCTCGCGCAGCGCGGCGAGCAGGTCCAGGATCTCCGCCTGCACGATCACGTCCAGCGCGGTGGTCGCCTCGTCCGCGATCAGCACCTTCGGGTCGGCGGCGATGGCGGCCGCGATGAGCACCCGCTGCAGCATGCCCCCCGATAGCTCGTAGGGGTACTGGCTGTACACGTTCTCGGGGTTGCGCAGCCGCACCGAGCGGAGCAGCTGCAGCGCCCGGTCCCTGGCCTCGCGCCGGCGCACCTTCTTCTTGACCCGGATGACCTCGGCGATCTGCGGTCCGACCTGGATCGAGGGGTTGAGGTAGGAGGACGGATCCTGGAAGACCGCGCTGATGGTGGAGCCGCGCAGCCCGGTCCACTGCTTGCCGCTCAGGCCGGCGATGTCGTGTCCGGCCAGGGTAATGCTGCCCGCGCTGACCTGGAGCTGATCCGGCAGGATGCCGAGTGCGGCCCGGCAGGTGAGGGTCTTGCCGCTGCCGGATTCGCCGACGATCCCGACCGCCTGGCCCGGTGCCAGCTCGAAGCTGATCCCGTGCACGATCTCCCGGCCGGTGCCCTGGTCGCGGATATGCACGTCGCGGACGGACAGGATCGGGTCGGCCGCGGCGGCGGTGGCCGGCTCGGTCTCGCGGCCGGCCGTCCCGGTGATGAACGCCATCACTCGCCTCCTCGGGAAAGAACGGGCTGCCGGGGCCGCTTGACCCGCGCGCTGACGTAGGCGCGGCCAGCGTCGCCGGAGACGTCGCGGATAGCGTCGGCGAGCAGGTTGGCGGCCCACACCGTGGCGATGATCAGCAGCGCCGGCGCCACCGGGGCCCATGGCTGGTAGGAGAGGTAATTCAGGTCGGAGGAGAGCAGGCCGCCCCAGGTCGGCGCCGGCGGCTGCACGCCTATGCCCAGGAAGCTCAGGCTGGAGACGACCACGAAGCCGGTCCCGACAGTGCTGGCCAGCGTGACCGAGATCGGCGGCAGCACCTTGGACAGGACGTGGCTGCGCACGATCCAGGTCAGTGACGCCCCGGAGAGCTGGGCCGCCTCGACGTACTGCGACCTGGCCACCGACAAGGTGGCGGCCCGCGAGACCCGGTAGAAGGACGGTGCCAGCAGCACCCCGACGACCAGCAGCGCCACCGTCATGCCGTTGCCGAGCAGCGCCGTCACCGCGACCGCGACGAGCAGGAACGGCAGCGAGATCAGCGTGTCCACCAGGCGCAGCGTGAGCCACTCGAAGACGCGGCCGAGGTAGACGCAGGCGATGCCGGGGACGGCCCCGATGAAGAAGGCGATGAGGGCGACCTCGATGGCGCCGACGATGCTGGCCCTGGACCCGGCCAGGAGCCGGCTCAGCGTGTCCCGGCCCAGGTAGTCGGTGCCCAGCCAGTGGCTGCCTGAGATGTGGCCGAGCTGGGCTGAGGTGGTGGCGAGCGGGCTGCTCGGCGCGAGCGCGGAACCGAAGATCGCCAGCAGCACGATCACCGACAAGATCGCGACGGCGATACGGCCGGCCGGCCGGGACAGGACGCGGCGGATCATGTCACACCCCCCGCCGCGCGGCCGGCGCGATCCGGCCCAGAGCCAGGTTGACGATCAGGTTGAACGTCACGACCAGCACGATCGAGATGACGAGCACGCCCTGCACCGCGGGCACGTCACCGGTTTGCGCTGAGGTGTACGCGAACTGGCCGAAGCCGGCCAGCGCGAAGATCGTCTCGACGATGACCGAGCCGCCGATGAGCGCGGGGAACTCCAGTCCCAGCACCGCCAGCGCCGGGCCGATGCCGTTGCGCAGCACGTGCCGGAAGAAGATCCGGCGCGGGCTCAGGCCGCGGACGACCGCGCCGATGACGTAGTTCTCCCGGTACGCCCCGATCAGGCCGGCCCGGAGCTGGCGGGCCACGCTGGACATACAGCCGAAGCTCAGCGCCAGGGCCGGCAGCAGCAAGTGGGACAGCCACGGCCACAGTCCCTGGGAGAACGGGATGAAGCCGGCCGAGGGAAGCAGCTTCAGCTCGACCGCGACCACCTCGACCAGGACGATCCCGATCACGAACGCCGGGATCACCGAGATAACCGAGAGGAAACTGGTGATTCCCCGGTCGATCCAGGTAGTGCGCCTGACGGCGGCGAGCGCGCCCAGCGCGAAGCCGAGCACGACGCCGAGGATGAGCGCCAGCGTGGCCACCGTGAGGCTGATCGTCAGCCCGTCCCTGATCAGCGTGCTCACCGGGTAGCCATCGGACCAGCTGCGGCCCAGATCGCCGTGCAGCACGCCGTTCAGCCAGCTGCCGTACTGCGCGAAGAAACCGCGGTTCAGCCCGTAGGAGGCCTCGAGGCGGTTGATCTCGGTCGGGCTGGCGGCCTGGCCGAGCTGGATCCGCGCCGGGTTCAGCCCGCTGAGCGCGCGGAGCAGGAAGGTCGCGAAGGTCGCCACGAAGAAGACCGGGAGGAAGATCGCGATCGAGCGGGCGAAGTTCCGCAGCAGGCTGCGCGACGCGTGCCTGGCCCTGGCCACGATGACCGCGTGGCCGCGATCCTCACTGGCCATTGATGGTGACGCCGGTGAACTCGACATGGCCGGGGTTGGCTGGCAGGGCGGAGATCGACTTGCTCTTGGCGAACAGGTTCGGGTCGACGTAGAGGAAGATCAGCGCGGTCGACTGCAGGCCCTCGTTCGTCGCCGCCTGCAGGTTCGCCGCGTAGTCGGGCGCGCCGATGGGCGTGGCCTCGGCCTTGTCGACGGCCGTCTCGAAGCCCGCTGGCTCATACGGCGAGCTGAGGTTCAGCACGCCGTCCGGGCCGAAGTGGTCGCGCAGCGTCTCTGTCGCTGAGTCACGCCCGGTGGTGCCGTAGAGGGAGAACACAAGCTGCTTGGCGAAGAACGGGGTGGCCCAGTTGGGATTGATCGTGATCGTCACCTTGATGCCGATCGCCGCCAGCTGCGACTGCACTAGCTCCGCCTCCGGCGAGAAGGTGGCGCTGGAAACCACCAGCGGCAGGGTGAGCTGATCCGGCTGGTAGCCGGCCTGGGCGAGCAGCTGCCTGGCCTTGGCCTGGTTGTACGGCCAGAGGTTGGCATCGGCCGTGTCGTAGCCGATGTACCCAGGCGGGAACACCTCGTCGGTGGCCTCGCCGTAGCCGAAGGTGAGCTGGTCCACGAACTGCTGGCGGTTGATGGCGTAGCGGATCGCGTCGACAAGTGCCGGGTGCCCCTTGAACGGCGCCTTATTGGTGTTGATGCTGATGTTCTCGGCGTTGAACCCCGGCTGGACGAACACGTCGAGCCCGGCCGCCTTGGCCGCGGCGGCCTCCGACGGGGCCAGGTCAGCGAGGTTGTACACACCGGTCTCCAGCCCGGCGACCACCGTCGCCGCGCTGGGCGCCGCGGACAGCTCGACCGTCTGGATATGAATGTCCTTCGCATCCCAGTAATCCGGGTTCTTCTTCAGCGTGACCGACTGGCCAGGGACGAGGCTGGTGACGATGAACGGGCCCGCCCCGACTGGATCCTGGTCGAGTTTGGCCGGATCCGCTGCCGCCTTCGGGCTGGCGACCATCAGCACGCGCTCACCGAAGACCAGCGGGATCTGGAAGTCCGGGTGATTCAGGTACACCTCGACGTCATAGTTCCCGCTGGTAGAGACGCTCTGTATCGGCTCAAGGTCCTCGATGAGAGCCGAGTTCTGCTGGGTCTTGGCGCGCAGGATCGCGTCTTTGATCGCCGCGGCGTTGACCGGAGTGCCGTCGGAGAAGGTCAGGTTAGGGCGGATGTGGAAGGTGACCTCGGTACCCGCTGTGTTGTACGTCCAGCTCTGCGCCAGGCCCGGGACCGGATCACCCTGCGCGTTGATATTGGTGACCGCCGCGTAGACCAGGGTGAGCGGCCGGAACTGCGCGCCCGCGCCGTTGACCACCGGGTCCCAGCTGGTGGGCAGCGTGGTGGCCCACTTCAGCACGGCATCGGAGCTGGTGGCGGCGGCGGCCTTGCTGGCGCCGGTGCCGCCGCTACTGCCGCTGCAGGCGCTGAGGACCAGGACCGCCGCGGCGATGGCCGCGCCAGCGGCCATGACTTTGCGACGGCGGGTGGACAGGGGGGAGGAGTTCATAGCCTTGCTTCCTTCTGGTCGGGCCCGGACGGCCGGCGCGGGTCAGGAGACGAGTGCGGGCGCTTCGGCCGGGGTCGCGGCGCCGCTGGCTGGCTCGCTGTCCGGCACCGCGCGGGCAGCGGTGTACCGGTTCGCGGGGATGGCCAGGCCGAGGTTGCCGCGCAGCGTGGTTGACTCGTACTCGGTGCGCACCACGCCGCGCTCCCGCAAGATGGGCAGCACCTGCTCGGTGAACAGCGCGAACTCGCTCGGCGCTGACACGCCGATGTTGATGCCGTCGAAGCCGCCGGCCTCGAACCAGCGCTGGATCTGGTTCGCGACCGTGATCGCAGAGCCGACGAAAGGCGAGCGCCGGGAGCTGAGCTGGTGCTCGACGACCTGGCGCAGCGTGTAGTTGTTGTCCGCGGCCAGCTGCTTAATGGCCGTGGCATGGGTGCGGAAGCTGCGCTCGCCCGCGTCGCCGAGGTCGGGGAACGGCGCGTCCAGGTCGTACTGGGAGAAGTCGTGCCAGCCGAACGGCCGGCCTAGCTCGCGCAGCGCCCGGTCGAAGCTCTTGCTGCCGAGGATCGCCTCCTCCTTAGCCAGGGCGGCCGCATCGGTGTCCGCGATGACCGGGAAGATGCCGGGAATGATGAGCGGAAGGTCGGGGCCCCGGCCCTTGGCCGCGGCGCGGTCGCGCATCTCGGTGCGGAATGCCTGCGCCTGCTCCAGGGTCTGGGCGTGCGTGAAGATCGCCTCGGCGATCCCCGCACCCAGGTCGCGGCCCTCCTGCGAATCCCCGGCCTGGAAGATGACGGGCTGGCCCTGCGGCGATCGCTCCAGGTTGAGTGGTCCGACGACGGAGAAATACTCGCCCTTGTGCCGCAGCGCGTGCTGCTTGTCGCGGTCCAGGAATACGCCACGCTCCTTGTCCCTGGGGAAGGCGTCGGCCTCATAGGAGTCCCACAGCCCTTGCGCGACCCGCACATGCTCATCCGCGCGGCCGTACCGGGTGGCGTAGTCATAGTGCTCATCGCGGCTGTAGTTGCCGGCCGTGCCGGAGTCGCCGCTGGTGACCACGTTCCAGCCGGCCCGGCCGCCGCTGATGTGATCAAGGGAGTACAGCCGGCGGGCCACATTGAACGGCTCGTTATAGGACGTGGTGATCGTGGCGACCAGGCCGATGTGCGTCGTGTGCACGGCGACGGCCGACAGCAGGGTCAGCGGCTCCAGCCTGCTGAGGTAGTGGTTCGGCGAGTCCGCGGTGATGAACTGGCTGTCGACGATGAAGATGTGGTCGAATTTCGCGGCCTCCGCCTCCTGGGCCCTGGCGATGTACCAGCGGATGTCGACGCTGGCGTTAGCGGGTATCTCCGGGCTCAGCCAGGTGCTGTGCTGCCCTGGGCCGCCGACGCCGATCAGGACAGCGCCGAGCTTGAGGGTACGAACAGACATGGTGCGGCCTTTCTGTTGACCTCGAAGCTCGCGATTTCGCCCAGGCGTCAGCGCCAGGGAACAAGAGGTCTGCGGGACGTTGAGATGACGAGCCGCGTCGCGGCTGCGATGGTCAGGTCAGCGGAAGGGCACAGCGCGACAGTGAGCGGGCCCTCACCCGGCGACATCGCACGGCTATCTCGCCGGTGTACCGTGCGGTGGCGGCTGACAGGTGCATAGCCCCAAGCGTGTGTTGTGGCCGGTCAGATGTCCAACGAAGCTTTCTAATCAGCGGCGATCATGCCGCGTGATGAATTGTCGTTTACTCCGATAGGATTAATAGGATATATTGCGACCGTGGGTCAGGAACTGAACATCGCGCCGTTGCGCAGCTTTGTCGCCGTGGCAGACGCCGGCGGCTTCCAGCGCGCGGCCGACGTGCTGCACCTGACCCAGGGAGCGATCAGTCAGCATGTCCGCCGGCTGGAATCGGCGATCGGACGCCGGCTGGTGGAGCGCAGCGGCCGGGGTTTCCGGTTCACCGACGACGGCGAGCGGCTGCTGACGCACGCGCGAGCCATCCTCGCGGTGCACGACGAGGCGCTGGGCAGCTTCAGCGAGAAGAGTGCCGAGACCGTCGTCATCGGCTCTACCGAGCATGCCGCCGCGCAGTTGCTGCCGCACCTCGCGGCCAGCCTGGACCGGTCGCTGCCCAGGCACCGGATCAGGTTCAGGATCGACCGCGGCACCAAGCTGCGGGACGGATTCGCCGCAGGCCGGATCGACGTTGCCCTGCTGCTCGGCCCCGCCGACGATCCGCGCGCCACCGTCGTGGGCGACCTGGAGCTGACCTGGTACTCAGCGCGCGGGTGGACACCGCCCGAGGCCGGCGAACCGGTGCCGGTCGTCGCCTTCGACAACCCGTGCGCACTGCGCACCCGCGCGCTGGAGACGCTGTCGAACCATTCGGTACCCGCCGTCATCCGCGCTGAGGCGATGCAGCTGGCCGGCGTGCACGCCGGCGTGAGCGCCGGACTGGGCGTCGCGCTGATGGCGACGCTCGATCAGACGCCGGAAGGGCTGGCGGCGCGAACCGAGCTGCCCAGGGCCGATCCGATCCCGCTGGCCATGTGGTCCAGGCACGGGCTCGCGCCCGAGGTCTCCCGGCAGGTGGCGGCCGCACTGCGCCGTCTGCTGGCCGCGCCCGCCGTCAGCCAGGGGTCATCTCGGCGCCTGGCCATCGCGCAGGGCGCCTGATGCCTGACGCGCCCTGCGGGAGCTGAGCTGGACCGCCGAGCTCGACGGCTAGGCTGAGCCAACCCGATCCAGGAGGAATCTCGCATGGCAGCGGAGATCGAGCGCGTCGACCCGGCCAGCACCGCACTGCTGGTGATGGACTACCAGCGCGCGATAGTCAGCCAGATCTCAGCCGCCGACGCGCTGGTGGCCAGGGCGCGGGAAACGATCCAGCTGGTGCGCGACCAGGGCGGCACGATCGGCTACGTGCGCGTCGCCTTCGCCGACGGCGAGGTGCCCGGCGGCTCGATGGGCAAGCGGATCGCGCCGGACCAGCTGGCGATGTACCACGCCGACGCGGCGCAGACCCAGATCGATGACCGGATCGCACCGCAGCCGGGGGATATCGTCGTGCGCAAGGTCAGGGTCGGGCCGTTCGGCAGCACCGACCTGGACGAGCAGCTGCGGGCCAGGGGGATCGACACGCTGCTGCTGGCCGGGATCTCTACCTCCGGAGTTATGCTGTCGGCGGTCCGGGATGGCCATGACCGGGACTACCGCCTGATCGTGGTGTCCGACCTGACCGCGGACCGGGACCAGGACGTGCACGATTTCCTGCTGCGGCGGATCTTCCCGCGCCAGGCCGAGGTGATCAGCGCCGCGGACCTGCCCGGCCTGCTGAAGTAGGCTCCGGTGACCGGCCCGCTGTCAGCGCGACCAGCGGACCAGGACGCCCGGGTGATCGCGGCGGCGGTCCTTGGGCGTGATCCTGGCCCCATGACCAGCACCGACAGCGATTCTCATCGCGTCTACGTCAGTCCTGACGTAGTGGTGAAGATCATCGACGCCGCCGCCCACTCGCGGCTGGACCGGGAAATCGCGCTCGCGCCGTGGCTGCCGGCCGGCCTCACCGCCCCGCTGCTCGGCAGCGGCGGTTACCAGCTGGACACTGGTCCGGTGCGCTACGCCTGCTACGCCCGGGTACCGGGACAGGCTCCCGGCATGGGCCTGCCCGGTGCGGATGCCGGCACCGCCCGGCTGCTGACCGAGCAGGCGGTGCGGCGGCTCAGCGGGCTGCACAGCTGGCTGCCGGCAGACCAGGCCGCGCAGGTGCTGGCGGCACCGCTTGACCACGGCGGGTTCGTCAGCCGGGCCGCGCTGATCGCCGGGATCGAGGACCTGGCCGCGCTGAACCGGGACGGGGACGTGCCCGGCCCGCTGATCGACGGCCTGACGGCGATCGCGCGGCAGGCACCGGCGCGGGCCGGGCTGACCGTGCCCGTGCACGCGGACTGCCACTGGGGTAACTGGCTGGCCAGCGGCCAGGACGTCACCGCGCTGCTGGACTTCGAGTGGGCCCGGTTCGGTGAACCGGCCGACGACTGGTTTTTCCTGGCCCGGTTCAGCGGCCCGCACGTGGCCACCGTGCTGGACGTCATCGCCGCCGCGACCGGCGCGTCCACGCAGACCCTGCGGGCCCAGTGCGAGGTCCGCGAGGCCGCGCATCTGGCCGGGGACCTGCGCGAGTGGCTAGGCCGTCCCGGTTTCCCCGCCGAGATGGCCGCGGACCGGCTGCGCGCGCTGGACGAACTGGTCACCGGCCGCTACTGGTGGCGGCGCACTTGATGATCGCGCGGTGCCCGGGCTGGGCGGGGCCGGCACGATAGCCTTAGCTCGTATTCGCGGCGGCTGCGGAGATCACGAGGCGAGGGTGTCAATGACGGATATCTCGGTGCGGGCCACGACAGAGGCGGACCTGCCGGCGCTGTTCGAGATCCAGGCCGATGCCGACGGGCAGTTCATGGCGGCGTTCACCGACACCGCCAACGACCGGGAGAAGTACCTGCGCAAGTACCGGGACCTGCTGGCCGACGACAGCGTCACGAACAGGGTCATCATCGTGGACGACGCAGTGGTAGGGAGCGTGGCCAGCTTCGTGATGGACGGCGAGACCGAGGTCACCTACTGGATCCGGCGTGAGTTCTGGGGCCGGGGGATCGCGACCAAAGCGCTGGCGGCGCTGCTGGCAGAACTGCCGGTACGGCCGGTGTTCGCCCGCGCCGCGCACGACAACGCCGGTTCGGTACGGGTGCTTGAGCGCAACGGATTCGTCCGGATCGGCGAAGAGGAGTCCTTCGCGCAGGCCAGGCACCGCGACATCAAAGAGGTCATCTTCCAGCTGAGCTGACGCCGCCGGTATGGGCGCCGATGCAACCGCGGGGGCGGGCCGGGCGTGGTAGCGGTAACGGTAACGGTAACGGTAACGGTAACGGGGGAGCTAATCATGGTGAACAAGCGCTGGTTCGGCAGAGTCGTGCTGGCCGGGTCGGTACTGGCGGGGACCGTGCTGACGGGCGGCGGTGGTGCCGCTGACGCGGCAACGCCGGGTTGTCTGGGTACGTACGGCCGGGTGGCATATTCCGGCCAGAGCGCTGACTGGCGGGTCGTCCAGTCAACGACACCGCTCGACACGTACGGCCAGACGGCGAGCGTGGTCTCCGGGCCGTCGAGCATATGGCTGTTCGCCTGCGCCGGCACAGCGCTGCATGACACGGGCAGCGGGTGGACGACGGTGCCGCTGCCGGCCGGCGCGCCCACCGACATCACCGCGGCGGCCGCGTCCTCGCCCGCGGCGGTCTGGGCCTTCGCCGCGAAAAGCGGCGGGAACCCGCAGACCGAGCGGGCGCTGTTCTACAACGGCCGCGGCTGGGCGCTAGCCGGCACCCTCACCGGGCTGGCCGGCACGGAAATCACTACCGCGGCGGCGGCCGGCCCCGCGGACGTGTGGGCAACCTCAGGCAACACGACCTGGCACTACAACGGCAAGACCTGGACCAAGGTAGCCGTGCCGTTCAGCATGTACGAGCTGAGCGCCCTGCCAGGGGGTGCCCAGTCCGGTGGCACCCTGTGGGCGACGGGGTACCAGAAGAGCACCCCGGTGGTAGGGCACTGGACCGGCCTGGCCTGGACGGTCACGCCGATGAGCCGCTTCCTGACCGGCCTGACCAACCAATTCTGCGCGCCGCAGCTATCGGGCATCTACGCGCAGCGTTCGTCCAGCGTGTGGGTGGCCGGCGGATCGGGGTGCCAGGACAACGGCGGGCAGCTGCGGGTGATCCTGCACTGGAACGGCCACTCCTGGACCGCGCTGGCCTACCACGGCAAGGCCGGCCAGGCGGATTCGCTCGCTCCGGACGGATCGGGCGGACTGTGGATCTCCACCGTGTCCGGCTGGCCGGGCTTCGGCGGCCTGCTGCACGAGAGCGGGGGCAAGATCACGGCCGCGGCCATGCCGAAGATCGACGGGGTCGCCCCGTCGGTGACCCTGCAAGCCGCCCCTGGCGGCGGCGGCCCCGTGTTCGGGGCCGGTTTCTACTACGTCGACATCAAGAACACCGGAATGGCCGGCACGGTCATCATCGAGCGGCGCTAGCCGGGTAGCGCAGGCGCTCATCCGCCGCTTGCGGCTCGCACGCGTAACGGCCCGGGTTCCCCTCGCGGGGGCCCGGGCCGTGTTACGCGGCTGGCGTGCTGGTGCTAGGCGGCGGCCGCACGCTCATAGACGGTGATGGTCTCGGTGGCGATGCGGTCCCAGGAGTAGCGGGAGCGGGCGCGGTCCACGGCGGCGACGCCGTAGGCCTCGATCATCATGGGGTGGGCGAGCAGCTGGCGGATGCGCTGGGCGAGCAGCGCGGGGCGCCCGGGCGGGATGATCAGCCCGGTGGTGCCGTCGACCACGGCGTCCATGTGGCCGCCGGTGGGCGGGGCCAGCACGGGCCTGCCGCAGGCCATCGCCTCCAGGGAGGTGACGCCTGAGGGGTCGTAGGAGCAGGTGCTGAGCACCAGGTCGGCGGACCGGAGCAGGCCGGGCATGTCGGTGCGGTCTATCTGGCCGGTGAAGGTGACGCGGCCGGCCAGGCCCAGGTCGCCGGTGAGGCCGGCCAGGTGCTGGTAGTCGGTGTCGGCGCTGAGCTGGTCGCGGGCGGGGCCGCCGACGACCAGAAGTTCAGCGCCGGGGACCTTGGCCAGGGCGCGGAGCAGGGTGTCCAGCGGCTCGCGTTCGGTCAGGTCGGCGGCGGTGAGCAGCCGGGCGCGGGTGTCGCGGCGGGCGGTGGGACCCTCGGGGGCGAATTCGTCGGTGTTGACGCCCCAGGGGATGCAGCGGACGTGGGCGCGCGGAATGCCGAGGCGGGTGAGGTCGCTGACCTCGGCCGCGGAGGAGGCCAGGACCGCGGTGGCGCTGCGGCCGATGGCGGGCTCGAGCCGGATCCGGGCGGGGGCGCCGCCAGCGGTGGCGTGGTCACGCTGCTCGGCGACGCCGAGGGAGCTGAACGACTGGACCACCGGGATGGCCAGGTCGCGGGCGGCGGACAGGGCGGCCAGACCGCTGGTCCAGCGGACGGCGTGCACGACGTCCGGGCGGTCCCGGTGCCACAGCGTGCGCAGGGTCTCGCTGAAGGCGGGCACGCGGGCCAGCAGATCGGTGTCGGTGCTGCCGTCCGGGGTACGGGGGGCAACGGCGATGTGCTGTACCCGGGCGCCGTCGCCGAGCTCGGCGCGGTCGGGGAGGGCAGCGTGACGCTTTTCGCAGTAAACCGTGACCTGGTGGCCCTGGCGGGCCAGCACGCGGGTCAGGTCGATGAGCCCGGCTTCGTCCGGGCGGGGAGCGGATCCGCCGGCGCACGGACGCAGGGGGGTGGCGTGCTGTGCAACGATGGCGATCTTCACGGGTGAGCCTCCTGGCTGACGACACTTGACACGGTGTCCGCCGGAGAAACAGGAAAGGTGCCTAACCCGCACGCCAGCGACAAAACCATGTCGCGTACAGCGTGCCTGCGTCGTAGGCACCACTAAGAGGAACTATAGCCCATAACCGCGGCCGCGCAACCGGTACCAGAAACTTCGTACCGGGCGAGGTGCGAGGATCGTCGGCTCCTGCCCGCTTGACCTGCGTGTTCGCGGCACAATAAGGCGGCACTTGAGGGTGCACACCGGTTAGTTATGATCCGCTGGCTGGGTGTCTTTAGCGGCCGCGGGCACGACCGCGATCACCGATTCCCGGCATCTGGCCACCAGGCGCTGCCCGACGCGGCCGGTGAGCCAGGGCCGGCCGGCCGCGGACGCGCCGATCACGACCAGGTCCGCGTGCATTTGCCTGGCCACGCGGTGAAGTTCGGTCACCGGGTCGCCGGGAGCGTCGATGAAGGTCAGATCGAGGTGGCCCGCCTCGCGCAGCATCCGGTCAAGCAACTGCCTGGCCGGCTCGGTAACGGCCAGGTCCGGTACCGCGCTGCCAGCGGTCGCGGCCAGGCCGGCCTGCGCCGCGGGGCTGATGAAGACGCAGATGACCCGGCCGCCCAGCCGCCTGGCCTCCCGGCAGGCCCAGCAGAACGCATCCCAGGACGCGGGCCGGCCATCGATGCCGATGACCACCGTCGCGGTGTCGGCCGGGCCCCCGGTCAGGGTCAGCTCCGGTTGGGATCGCGGTGCCTTCCAGCGCATGGCGTCGCCGCTACCCTGATCGGCCCGGCCGGCCCTGATCCGGGATCCGGCCCGGATCGGCGGCGCTGTGCTGCTCGTCGAGTTCATGCAGCCGCCGCAGCGCCGGGGTCGCCGCCAGCAGGGCAGCGGCCTGCGCGGCCGGCAGCTTGTCGATCAGCCGGGCGAACTCCTCCGCCGCGGCCCGGCGGCGGAAGCGCAGGTAATCCGCGCCCGCCACGGTCAGCGTGACCAGCACCACGCGCTGGTCCCTCGGGTCCGCCCGCCGCTGCGCCAGGCCCGCCTTTTCCAGCGCGGTCACCAGGGACGTCATCGCGGGCTGGGTGATCCGCTCCACCACCGCCAGGTCGGTGATCCGGCGCGGGCCGGTCCGCTCCAGGGTGGCCAGGGTCGAGGCCGAGGTCAGGCTGATGTCCCTGGGCTGCTGCCGGACCGCGGCCGTGATCAGCCGGTACAGCGCCTCGGCGGCCGCCATGGCGTCGCTCGCGCCGTCGGCTGCTGGCGCCGCGTTGTCAGCTGGCGCTGCCTCCGCTGGCGTGTCGTCATCGACCGGGACCATGACACAAGCATAACCAATTTATATAGATTGGCTATATAAAACTACGGGGACCGGCGCCCTGCTGAGCACGAAATCGACGATGTGCTCGGCGTAGTGCCGCGGCTGCTCGGCAGGCTCGCCGCTGCGGCCGGGCGTCATCCGGTTGAAGATCGCGCCGTAGAGGCTGGCCAGCAGGAGGTCGACGGGAGTCTGCGCCGGCAGGTCGCCGCGCTCGACCGCGCGGTGCAGCACCGCCCTGGCCGCGTCGACGTGCGGGATGGCGATCTCGCTGGCGAACCTGGCGTGCAGCGCCGGGTTGAGCGTGGCCTCAAGCTGGATCCTGATGAACGCCCAGCCGTCCGGGCCGGTCGTGCTCTCCAGCAGCCTGGTGGCGTACTCGATCAGGTCATCGCGCAGGCTGCCGAGACTATGCGGCGGAACGGTGCGGCTGTGCGCGCTCAGCGCGGCGAGCAACAGGTCCTCTTTGGACTGCCAGCGCAGGTAGAGCGGCGCTCGCCCGACACCGGCCCGGCGCGCGACGGCGTCGAAGCTGAAGCCTGACCAGCCGGCCTCCGCGTAGACGCCCAGGGCGGCGGCGAGGATCCGCGACTCCAGCTGCGGATCCCGCGGACGTCCGGCGCGCGCCCGGCCCTCCTCGCAGGCGGGCGCCGGCGGCTTGCCGTCGGCCATCTCACCGAGCAGATCGCGGGTGCGGAAGATCCGCGCGTCCAGATCGGCCAGGAAGTTCTCGATTCCCTGCCGCTTGGCCTGGACCGTGCCACGCAGTTCCTGCTGCAGCCGCAGGCTTTCCGCGGTCAGTTCCCGCCGCTGGTCGTCGCTGGTCTGCTCGTGACTGTAGGCGTCCCGTATCTGCGCCATCCGGTCCTCGTTGCGCAGCACGACGGCGATCTCGTCCAGGTTGAGTCCGAGCAGCGTCTGCAGCTGCCGGATGCGGGCCACCCTGGCCAGGTCCTGGTCGGAGTAACGGCGCATGCCGCCCGGCGTGCACGCGCACGGGGTGAGCAAGCCGAGCTGCTGGTAGTAGCGCAGCGCCCGTTCGGTCACTCCGGCGCGGGCAGCCGCGGCGCCGATGCCCAGCAGGGGCTCGTGGCTGCCGGGCGGTCCGGCGGCGGCGGTCACGAGCTCAGCCGCCGCTTGCGCGCGACTCACCGCTGAGCCCGGGCAGGCTCGACGCATCGTCCAGGCCGACGATGGCCGCGCTCTCCGCCGCGCCCTCGGCCAGCTCCTGCAGGATCGGCTCGCTGGAGTGTACGTAGTTCCTTGGCCGGATGGCTGAGGCGACGACCGCGATGGCGGTCGCGATGGCGGCGAAGGTGAAGGCCAGGTGCAGGCCGTACTGGAACGGGCCCTCGATCAGCTTGGGGAAGAACGAGCGGCCTGTGACGTAGGCGGCCTGACTGGGCGAGAGCTGCTTGAGCGCGCCGGTGGGCCCGAGCAGCTCCTGAATCGGGTTGTAGCCGAGGAAGGCGGAGAACAGGCTGCCGATGGGCGGCTCGTTCGCGACCAGGTGCGCCGGGCCGGGCGCGACGCCGGCCGCGGTCAGGCCCTTGTACAGCTGCGACGGCAGCCGCGCCGCCAGTCCCAGCGTGACGATGGTGAAGAACAGGCCCATGGACAGCACGCTGGCCGAGTTCTGGAAGGTGTTGAGCATGCCGGCCCCGGCCCCGCGCTGGTCCGGCGGCAGGCTGTTCATGACGCCGGCCTGGTTGGGGGCGAAGAACATGCCCATGCCGACCGCGAACACGAAGATCAGCAGCGCGAACCAGATGTAGCTGAAGTTGATCGGCAGCAGCTCGAGCAGCAGGAAGGCGGCGCCCGATATGACCAGGCCGCCGGTGGCCAGGATCCTGGCCCCCCACCGGTCGGACAGCGCGCCGGAGACCGGCCCGAGCAGCAGGAACCCCAGCGTCAGCGGAACCAGGTAGATGCCGGCCCACAGCGGCGTGCGAGAGAAGCTGTAACCGTGCTGCGGCAGCCAGATGCCCTGCAGCCAGATGATCAGCATGAACTGCATGCCGCCGCGGCCGAGCGCGCCGAGCATGCCGGCGATGTTGCCGGCCGTGAACGCCCGGATCCGGAACAGGCTGAGCCGGAACATCGGCGCGGCCACCTTGGTCTCCACCCAGCCGAACAGCACCAGGAGCGCGATGCCGCCGAAGACGCCCGTCAGCACCCACGGGTTGGTCCATCCGGTCGGGTGCCCGCCGTACGGGAGCAGCGAGTAGATGATGCCGGTGAGCAGGGCGATCAGCCCGGCCGCGAACAGCCCGTTGCCGAGCCAGTCGATCTTGGCCGGGATACGGATTCCGTTATCGCGCAGTTTGAGGTAGGCCCAGACGGTGCCGAAGATGCCGAACGGCACCGAGACCAGGAAGACCAGCCGCCATTCCACCGGCGCCAGCACGCCGCCCAGGATCAGCCCCAGGAACGAGCCGGCCACCGCGGCGATGCCGTTGATGCCCATCGCCTTGCCGCGCTCATCCTGGGGGAACGCGTCGGTCAAGATGGCGCTGGAGTTGGCGAACAGGAACGCCCCGCCGACACCCTGGAACACCCGCATGATGATGATCCACAGTGCACCGGGGACCCCGGTCAGCCAGGTCACCGACAAGAAGATCGAGAAGATGGTGAAGATGAGGAACCCGAGGTTGTACATGCGGACCCGGCCGTAGATATCACCGACCCGGCCCAGGCTGACCACCAGCACGGCGGTGACCAGCAGGAAGCCCATGAATACCCAGAGGAAGTACGACGTATTGGAGGGCTGCAGCGGGTTGAGCTTGATGCCGCGGAACAGGGCCGGCAGCGAGATCAGCAGGATCGACTGGTTGATCGTGACCATCAAGATGCCGAGCGTGGTGTTGGACAGGGCAATCCATTTGTAGTTCTTGCCTCTGTCGCTTGGAGCCGGATCGCTCGCTAGCATCCGTTCCCCAGCCGTCATGTGTGCTCCTTGTAACCGAAGTTCTGACCCTGCCCCGAAATCCTGACCCTGTGAGGCGGTAGTTCTGACCCTGCCTCCAGGCGGTGCTTAACTCTGACACCAACGTCAAAGTTACACTCTCTCCTTTTACCCCGCCAGGGCGGGGTAAAAAGAGCGCAGCCCGAGATAACCGGCATGTCTCCGAGGACAAGGCGAGCGGTGCCGGGTTCTCGCCCTGGATCAGGCGGCTGTGGCTGAGCACCGATACGCCGCTGACCAGCAGCGCCAGCGCCAGCGCCTCGGCGGCCAGGTGCAGCGTCCCCGCCTGGATGTGCTCACTGAACAAGAACATGCCGAG
>Ga0224568_1000081_pt1 | contig 17756 bp, 10 predicted proteins | sample CLU5metagenome_FD_182727 | JGI IMG/M metagenome (GOLD analysis project Ga0224568, IMG submission 182727) | Spruce litter microbial communities from Bohemian Forest, Czech Republic - CLU5 | ecosystem: Environmental > Terrestrial > Plant litter > Unclassified | place: Czech Republic: South... | reverse complement strand
TCTTCAAAGCGGCACCGAGAAGGGCTTCGGGATCGTTGGACGGGCTCTCCCTCATGTAGCGCACGCACATGCCTTCGAGTTTGGCGCGCATGCGAAAGATCACATCGATTTCCGCCAGCGAAATATCGCGGATGAAAGTGCCGCGCCGTGACGTGGTGACCACCAGGCCATCGCGTTCCAGGCGCAGGAGTGCTTCCCGGACTGGACCGCGGCTCACCTTCAATTCTTTGGCGAGATCCTCTTCGATGATGCGCTGGCGCGGGCGCAATCTGCCGGCGTGAATAGCGTGACGCAGATGTGCTTCTACCCGTTTGCTAGCGGAGACGCCGCGATCCGGCTTGGCAGAGTGATTGGTCGATGTTCGCATTTCAGGCTCGACATTAACTTATAAGCTGCATTTGGCGCAAACACAAGGGTCACCCATAGAGCAGCTTCCAGAACATTCCTCGGGTCAGGGCAAGGCGTCCTGATTCCACTCACGAGAACCGAAAGCCTTGACCATTGTGTTAACAAGGTGGATGACAACAGGACTGGCAGGAGCGCCGGCCCATAATAGCTGCGAGGAACAACGACACTCTGATTCTGTTTCGATCAGGTAATGGATTTGAATGATTGTAGACATTAGTGTTGACAAGATTTCTCTTGACACCGGGTTCCAACATGAGTTAACTTGCGCCTCGGCATGAGAACTTGTAGCGCTCCGTTGGCCTGTTCCCGCACCCGAGTGCAGCAAGCGCAAACTCCATGCGCCGTAGCGCCTCGTTCGCGGAGGCCATTTCCCATTCAAAGCGTTGTTATCCAGGAGACTCCACGATGAACTCCGCCGCGTACCGTTTTCTGACGCTAATCGCAGTTCTTTCACTAGTAAGCACTGGCATGTTGCACGGGCAAACGGCCGTCACCGGAGGTATCGAGGGCAATGTGGCCGACTCGTCCGGTGCTGCCATTTCCGGAGCGACCGTAGAAGCCACGAACGTGGCGGACTCCGTAGTTCGTCAAACCACAACGAACTCCGACGGGGCATACAGGTTCCCCAGTCTGATTCCGGGAACATATTTGGTCACAGTAAAGAAGGCAGGATTTGCCACATTCACCCGAGAGGACACTCGAATCGACGCTGGGATACTGTACCGGGTCGACGCTAAGCTGCCGGTCGGCTCGGCAAGTGCCAAGGTCGAGGTGACCGGCGAGGCGCCTCTTCTTCAAACGGATAGCGCGGAAATAAACGAAACCATTCACTCGTCGGAAATCAGCAGCTTGCCCACCTATGGCAACAACATCACTCGATTGTCGCTTTTGGCTCCCGGGGTTTCGATGCCGACCGGCCAACTGGATCTCCACCCTGAGAATGCAGGAGAAGACTTCAATCTCAATGTCAATGGAGCAGCACCGAACGCTAACGGGCACCTGCTCGATGGAGTAGAGAACACCGAGGCGATCCAGGGGCTATCGATTATCGTGACTCCGAACGATGCCGTCCAGGAAGTGAAACTCGCAACCAGCGATTACGATGCCGAATACGGCAAAGTGGCCGGCGGACTTTGGCAGATCACCACTAAATCAGGCACAAACGCATTTCACGGATCGCTTTTCGAGAACTATCGCACGTCTGGTTTCAACGCAGCCGACCACTTCACCGAGCCCACCGGTCTTCCCCGCAATATCTGGAATCAGTTTGGGGGCAGCGTCGGCGGCCCAGTGATCAAAGACAAAATCTTTTTCTTCGGCGACTACCAAGGCATGCGTAATAGCCTTTTCGCATCAGGCAACGAGACGGTGCCGATCGATGCATTCAGGACTGGAGATTTCAGTTCGGTTGCAGCCATCGATCCGATCTACGATCCGGCTACAGGTAATGCTGACGGAACGGGACGAACGCAGATCCAGTGCAACGGTGTGCTCAATGTAATTTGCCCCGATCGGCTCAGCACGGCCGCAAAAAACCTTCTGGCGCTGTTGCCCGAGCCAAATTCTCCAGGATATAGTTCGAACTATCAGATCTCCCGCCCCGCTACTTTCAACCAGGATCAGTTCGATACTCGCGGCGATTACTTTGCTACCTCGAAAACTGTTGTGTTCGGTAAATTCAGTTACTTCAAGGCGAATTTTAATACTCCCACGGCCTACGGCATCGCAGGCGGCGGCGCGCCGCTCGGTGGCCCTGGAGTCGCAAACGCCGGACTCTCGGCCGATCACGACAAGAGCTTGATGGCCGATTATCAACATACCTTTTCTTCATCGTTGCTGACCGACGCTCGATTCGCCTTTTCACGACTCGTTATTTCGGAGTTACAGCCGGATTACAACACTAACGCGGCGACCGCCGCAGGCATTCCAAACGTTAACCTGGGCACAGTTTACACATCAGGCCTGCCCGAGATAAACATTAGCGACCCATTAACTCCCTTCAATATGGGTGACTTTGGGTTGCCATTCTTTGAGCGTGAAGCAAACTTCGAGTTCTACGACAACTGGACTAAGACGGTAGGCCACCATGCCTTCAAGTGGGGAGGGGATGTAGGGAAGTTCTTTGGCATCCGGACCGACGTCAGCGGCCGAGGAACCTTCACGGTGAGCCAATCCCTCACTCAGCTCAACGACTCCGCCACCTCTGGGCCGTGCACTGACCCAGCAGCCGGTAGCTTTTGTGGATCAGGCTTAGCCGCGCTCGAGCTCGGCCTTCCCTCCGGTTTTGGCAGGGATATAACGCTGGTTCAGCCCCAGGAAAAATACTGGAAGTGGGCGTTTTATGGCCAGGATACCTGGCGGGTTACGCCTAAGCTAACCCTGACATTGGGCTTGCGCTGGGATTATATGAGTCCGATATTCACGCAAAACGGACAGAGTGACGGAAATATCGATGTCGCCACCGACACATTGTTATTGACCAACCTAGCCGGCAAATATGCCGGAGTTACAACCCCCAAGACGGAATTCTCACCGCGTCTCGGATTGGCGTATCGCCTGCCCTATGAATCTGTACTCCGCGCCGGATACGGCCGAAGCTATTATATGAATGCGGACGGAGCGGGATTTGGAACGCAGGGATGTTGCTGGCCCATCAAGCAAAGCCAAACTGATGCTCAGGGAAATCCCTTTGCCCCCCTGGGTTACACGTTCGATCAAGGGCCGGGAGCACCTCCGGCTCTTCCCGTGTTTCCGTCAAACGGCAAGATTTCATTTCAGGGCGCACCTGGCGGCAGTGAATACTTCGTTGGGGTGGGAAGCTATCCGCATAGTTACAACGACACTTACAACGTAACCTTAGAGAAGGCTTTCCCCTATCAGATCATATTTTCGGTTGCGTATGTGGGTAACATCGGGCGCCACTTGTGGGACAACATTGACGTCAACATGCCGCCTCCGGGGCCGGGCGACTACAACTCCCGCCGGCCTTACTTTGCCAACTACGGCTGGGGGGTGGAGGAATACCAGAGAAGTAATGCGCCCCAAGGCTATCCGGAAATGAGAAGTAACTACAATTCTCTGCAAGTTCACGCGGAAAAGCGTTTTCATCAGGGATTGTATCTGCTGAGTAACTTCACCTGGGCTAAGTCGCTCGACGATGGAACATTCGGTCCAGGAGACGGCAACGGAAATCAGTTCTGCTACTCCTGCAATTACGGACCTACGGGCGCCGTAAGACCCTGGTCGTGGGTGAGCGCGGCTAACTGGCAACTCCCGTTCGGCCATGGCAGGGCTTATGCCAATGGTTTAGGCCGTGGCGCGGACGCTGTGATTGGAGGCTGGGCGCTCAGCGGAATTTTCAATTTCGAGAGCGGGCTGCCTTTCACTCCGTATTACCTAAACTCCCCAACCGTGCTTAACTCTCCTATTTACGATAGACCGAACCAGATTGGCGATCCGCATGTCGCCCATCCTAACCAAAACGAGTGGTATAACCCGGCGGCCTACGCCGACCCAGCGCAGTACACTTTCGGAGATGCCGGACGCAATAGTCTAATGGGACCGGGCCTCGGTTTAGTCGACCTGTCGTTGACCAAGTCCTTCACCTTCACGGAGACAACCCACCTTGACCTTAAGTGGGATGTTTTCAACGCACTTAACCGTGAGAATTTAGGGCAACCCACTTGTGCCGGTGCGGCATTCGTTGACATCAGCGACGCCGGCCAAATTTGCAGCATTGTTGACTTCAGACGTCGAATGCAGATTGGGGCTCATCTCACATTCTGATTTTCTACCCCCACGCAACCCGGGATTTGCCTCGGCTCATCACCGAGGCAAACTCCGTTTCGGCAGCCTAAAAGTCGCTGCAAAAAGCGCAAGATTATCGAGATCCATCCGATGAGAGCGTTTCTGCGTACCGCTGCTGTGATCTTCTGCGTCGCGGCCCTTGCAGCCGCCCAGGTTTCGATCGACAAATCGCAAACCGGTTGGGTACTGGCAAACGGACACATCCGCCTCGAACTGACCCGCTCATCTGATACGGTTCTGATAAAGTCGTTGCGCAGCAACGACGGTGCCGAGTGGGTAGTCGCAGACAAACCCATCGTTGTCATCCCCCAAAAGTCCGGTAGTGAGTACCGCTATCTGGAAGACGCCATTTCCGATCTTCCCAAAGGCGGCCAGCAACTCACACTGCGTTTTCAGTCCAAGGATGGCGGGCTGCTCTCCCTCGAACTGAAACTGTATCCGACGGGTGCAGTGATCCAGACGGCCATGCGAATCGAAAATCGCGGCCAGCAGGTTCTGCTTCTTGACCCTCGCATTGACCCGCTGTTTCTGACGCTGAGAAATTCCGCAAAGGGCCTGAAACCCTATTCTTCGGTCAAGGGCCAGCACGGATTTCATTCCGTCGCAGGCGTTTCGCCGAAGCGCGAATTTTCCGACTGGCTGGTGCTCGAGAATGAAGATGCAGGTGAATCGATGCTGGTCGGTGGTGAACCCGGCCTCGGCGTGCTGGGCTGGAAGGCGAACGTCCAGGCCTCGCTTGCGAGCACTGTAGTTCGCGCAGGCACGATTCTAATTAAAGATAAAAAGTCCGGCTCTCCACCAACCTACGAACTAGCACCCGGAGAGACGGTGGAAACGCCGATCAGTTTCTTTGCTATCGCCAAGGGCGACAGTGACAATGCGGGGAATGAAGCGTTCCGTTATCTGAAAAAGTATGTCTTCCAGGCGCCTCTGCCGGATTCTCCTCTGGTCACTTACTGTATTTGGCTCACGGAAAAGAACAGCGAAGAGGCTCTTCTTAAGGAACTCAGCCTGGCGAAAAGGCTGGGCTTCGACGTCTTTTACCATGATGCGACTTGGTACGAAGGCGCATCAGTTGTTCCGGGAATGAATGATTGGACTTTGGGACTCGGTAGCTATAAAGAGGATAAACAGAAATTTCCACACGGGCTCCTGAATCTATCGGACGCAGTCCATGCCGCAGGATTGAAATTCGGTCTGTGGGTCGATCCCGGGAACGTGGATGCGGCGCGAATCACGTCCGGCGAGATTCCGCAGGACTGGCTGGCGATGATCGATGGGAAGACGATCGGCACCACGCATCCTTCTTTGACTCCCACCAAGCAGCTATGTTTGGGTGATCCCAAAGTGGTGGCGTGGGTTGAGAAGCAGCTGGGAGACATCATCGAAAAGTGGCATCTGGATTGGGTCAAATGGGATCCGTCGTCGACTGTAAGTTACGAGTGCAATCGTACCGACCATGGTCACGGAAAGACCGACGGCGCTTACGCCGCCTATCGCGGACGCATGGAGATCATGCGCTATCTGCTCCATCGTTTTCCAAACCTATCGGGTTTTGAATGCGATCCCTCCCTCGAGTTTGCCCGAACCAATCCCGGCCCTCAAAGTCTCTTGCCGGGAGGATATATCAATGAGTTCATTACCGGCCCCATGCTCAGCCCGAATGTTTGGGGTTCGCTCGCAACCGCCGGACATGGCGATGCAGGAGGTGAATATCTCACGGCCCGCTGGTACAGCGCCTCGGCACTCGACTACTATTTCAGAAAGCATTTCACGCATGGCGTGACCTTCGGCAATATCAATGGCATGTCGTCGCAGTTTCTTTCTGCGGCTCCTCCCGGCTTTATCGAGGCATTGAGCCGCAATCTGTCATTTTTCAAACAGTACCGGTATCTTCTTTTAGAAGACGTGTACCATCCCAAAGTTGAAGCGGCTGGATGGAGTTCTGTCCAGTACGTGAAAGAAGATTCGAGTGAATCGGTGGTCTACGTTTTTCGCGATAAGTCTGAGCTTGCCGATACCAAAGTTGCACTGCGCGGACTGGATGCGAAGGCAAAATATCGGGTGACCAGTCTGAATGACCGGCCCGGGCGCGATAGGGAGATGACCGGAGAAAGTTTGCTGAATGGCATAGCGGTCCATCTTCCAGATAAATGGCTAGCTATCGGTGACGGAGCCATCCCGGAATTTGCGGACCAGCAACTTTACGGTTCGGATGTTCTGCTGCTCAAGCGGTTGCCTTGAACTTGCGTCGCTCCGAACAATTTATTGTAAAGTTGCCATAGCAGAAATCTCAGGGTACAGAAACCACTTTCTTCATGTTCCTGCCAAGCACTCAAACTGCGGCGCAACTGCTAAGCCGCCCTCGTGACTGAGCTTCCAGACGCGAATCGCGCCTCTAAGTCTAAGCCCGCCCTCGCCCGGAAACTGGGCTTGTTCGATGCCACCATGCTGGTCATGGGTGGAATCGTTGGCTCAGGAATATTTATCAACCCCTACGTGGTGGCGCAGCAGGTGCATACTCCTATCCTTATTCTAGGGGCGTGGATTTTTGGTGGGTTCATTGCTATAGGTGGCGCCTTCATATGGGCCGAACTGGCGGCCACGCTGCCGGAAGTCGGCGGGCAGTACGCGTACCTGCGTGAGGCCTATCACCCTGCAGTCGCTTTTCTCTACGGATGGGTATTGCTGCTCGTCATCCAGACTGGAGGCATGGCAGCCGTATCCATCACCTTTGCCCGTTACTTTGTAGAGTTCACCGGTTTGCGAGTGTCGGATTGGATACTTGCGATTGTGGCTCTGGGCACGCTTACGCTTATTAATTGTCTCGGCGTGAAAACCGGTGGACGTACGCAGAGTGCGTTCATGGTATTGAAAATCGTTGCCATCTCCGGCATGGTGGTTGCCGGACTGATGTTGGGTGGCAGGCATGTGACCTCAACCGTAACGACGCCAGCAGAGCAACACTGGTCGCTCACATCGTTTGGCGCAGCCATGGTCCCAGTGTTGTTCGCTTTTGGAGGATGGCAAACCGCGAATTTCCTCGCCGCGGAAGTAAAAGAGCCGAAGAAGAACTTGCCTCGAGGACTGCTGCTCGGGGTCCTGGGCGTGGTGGCGCTCTATCTTGCAGTGAACTTTGTTTGCCTGCGCACTCTCGGTCCGCAAGCCCTTGCTGCCACCGGCACGCCGGCGACGGCCGTGATGCGCCTGGCATTGGGTCAGCGCGGCGCGACGTTCATCGCTGCGGCAATCGCCATCTCGACTTTAGGGTTCTTGAGTCAGTCGATCCTGACCGCGCCTCGCGTGTACTTTGCCATGGCCGAGGACGGGCTGTTCTTTCGCGCTGTGGCTTGGCTCGATCCACGCACGCGAGTACCGGTGGTCGCAATCGTGCTGCAGAGCGTGTGGACTATCATCATTGCGCTCTCGGGCCGCTATGAACAGATTTTGAATTATGTTATCGCAATGGATTTCTTATTCTTCGGGTTGACGGCGACCACGATCTTTGTGTTTCGCGGAAGAATTGCGCGCGGCGAAATGAGTGGTGGCGCACGCTATCGCATGCCGGGGCATCCCTGGACCACAGCCCTGTTTACGGGGATCTGCTGGTGGGTCGTGGGGAACACAATCTACCGTTATCCTCGGAATAGTTTGATTGGTTACGCATTGCTGCTGGCGGGCGTTCCCGTGTATTGGTTCTGGAGCAGGCGCGGGTTGGCGCGCTCTGCGAATTCTTAGCCGGATATTCCTGTGATCAATTTCTGACAGTGGGGGACGAGATATGAATGACTTGCGTTCGGAGGCGGCCTCGCGCTATCTGGCTTGGGCCAAATTACATTCGGATGCCCGTTTCAATCTGGCGTCGAGTGGGGTTTGGGATTATCCGATTGCCGAGCTGCCAGTGCGCATCGAAGACCTTGAAATAGGGGGCACCGGTCCGTACGGCTTTAAGCCGCTGATGGAGCGGTTGGCCGCGAAAGCGGGAGTGCCGGAGAACTGCGTTGTCTACACGCACGGTACATCGATGGCGAACTATATTGCGCTGACCGCCCTGGTTCACCGCGGAGACGAGGTTTTGATCGAGCGGCCTTCGTATGATCCTCTCCTGACCATTCTCAATCACATCGGAGCCAAGGTATTGCGCTTTGATCGTCCCGCGGACAAAGGGTTTCGTTTGGACTTGGAAGAGTTGGAGCGCAAACTCACTCCGCAAACGCGATTGGTGGTCCTATGCAACCTGCACAATCCAAGCGGAGCTTTTGCCGATGACAACGTGATGCGGCAGGTGGGTGAGATGGCCGCTAAGGTAGGCGCGCGGGTGCTGGTCGACGAGGTATATCTCGAAACCTTATTTGACCAGCCATGGCGTTCTGCCTTTCATCTCGGACCAAACTTCGTGATCACCAGCAGCTTGACTAAAGCCTACGGACTTAGCGGCATTCGCTGTGGTTGGATACTCGCTCAGCCCGAGTTGGTTCTGCGCATGTGGCAGGTAGTCGATTTCACCTACGGAAGCCCGGTGCACCCGGCTGAACTTTTGGGGGTGATTGTCCTCGATAACATGAACCGCGTACGCGATCGCGCGCGCGCCCTGTTAGAACCGAACCGCGCGTTGGTCAATGAATTCCTGGCGAAACATTCGGAGCTGGATTGCGAGCCGAGCCGCTTCGGAACCACAGTGTTTCCGCGGCTTAAAGTGGGCGATGCAGCAGCATTTGTAAAAATACTGCGTGAGCAGTTTGAAACCAGCGTGGTGCCGGGAGAGTTTTTCGAACAGCCACAGCACTTCCGAATCGGCTTTTGCGGAACAGCCGAGAATGTGCGCGGGGGACTGGATCGGCTCGGAGCGGCGCTCGATGCCTTCCAGCGAACGCACGGTTGATGAGTATTTCGCTATTGTTGGCGGGCTGACTCTGGATCGGGATAAATCACAACCGGATCCCAAACAATCGGATCGGCACGGTTTTCGCCATTGTGCTTCACCACGAATCGGATCTTATCGCCCGCAGCTACGTGGACGTTTGAGATCGCATAGTTCGTAACTTTGTCATAATCGGGAAGGACCTCGGCCCATCCTTCAACCGGCCAGACCTGAACAGAGTTTTGTAGAATCCGTACAAAACAGGAGGCCGTATTTTCGGCGCTGGGATCTTTGCGGATCGAGCCGGAGGTATTGATCACTCCGGTCTTCGGGACAATAAACGTGCGAGCCAGATCGTACTGCGCTGAAGGCTGCATCCAGATTCTTCCAATCCGGCCCAGCCCCGACCCTGTCCACCGGCCTTCGTAGCCGCCATGTTCCCAAGTCAAGTTTCTGTACGTGCCATCCTCGACCGATTCTTCGTAGCTCCAGTGGCGACTGGATTGTATGGGAGAAAAATCCCCAAGAGCTTCATATGTTTTAGGGTCGCCGGCCGTCCTCTGCGCGGATACTTTCGGGCTGTGATTGCCGTCGCCATCGACCGCTTCTACTTCAAAGCGAGCGTCGATGTCGTCACGAGCGGAGTCGGAATGATCGAAGAAAAACGTTCCCTTGGCAGTCTTACCGATCAGTTGTCCGTTCTTGTGAATTTCGTAGTAGGAAATCCAGTCGCCGTGCTGGCTGGTAGACGAGGAAAGCGGTGAGGGTGCAGACCAGGAAACCTCAATCCCCTGGGTGCCGAGATTTGTTCCCAGTCGCTTGGTCACGTTTGCAGGCGAACTGGGAGGAACGTGATTGCTTCCAGAGCCCGGATACTTCGGCAAATTGAGAAAAATCAATTCTCCGCCAGCAATTTTGTCGAGGCTGATTCCATCGGACATGAGCTGCGAGCCGGTTTTCTCAAAACGCACGCCAGCGATGCGTGTACGCACCTCGTAGGTTGCGGCAGGCAGAAGTCCGCGCGGATAAATCACCACAGGTTTTGCCGAAGCATCAAGATGAATGGGCTGCGCCAAGTGAACGTATTTGAACCCCATCGCATCGGGATGCGTTTGACTCATGTCAAGATCCGCCGTCGCAAGCACCTTGTTATCGTCCGCTCGCACCAAAGAAAGTGTGTAGCTACCACGATTGTTCCCCGGGTCAAATTGGCCCAACTGGGTAATGATCATGGGTTCATCCAGTTGAATTGCCATCCCGAAGAATTGGCCGGCCACGCGCCGTTCCGCTCCTAGTTTCACAATTTTTGTGATCAGCGACTCATCGCCCCCAACGGATTCATACTTCAAATTTAGTGGACCGAATTCCTGTCCAGGAACGCCGTAAAATCGAAATTCGCCGTCCACGGGATCCTCATAAATTCCGGTTTCAAGGCTCGCAGCCGAAGTCGTTGTCGCGGTGTTCATATCGCCCACTCCGCCACGGTACCGATCCGCCGCACCGGGCGCAGGTTTCGTCAGTCGACTGGTTACGTAATACGTTGAGCCGTGCTTGGCATGTTTGGTGAGAATGACGCCCTTGGAGCTGTCTCGGTTCATTCGCTGGAAGTACCAGATCGCGTCATCGTGTTCGACCTTAGGCCGGAAAACATGACTCCAGCGTCCCGCGACTCCTTCGGCGACCAGATAGTGATAGATCTCCCAATCCTTTCTGATCGATTCCACATCGGGCCCATCTCCGGGATCCCGATACCACGTCGGATCCATCGCCAAATGCGTGCGATCGGTGGCAACGTTGTAATAGGTGTGATCGAAATCAACCACATTGTGCAGTTTGTCGGGAGGCACGAGAAGGGAAGTGTAGTAGGCGCTGTAGGGGCCAACACCCCCATCCGTATATTCGCCGGATTCGGCGAGTCGCGCGATGTCGTAACTGATCCAGCGTCCGCCGCCGTCGCAAGCGTCGATGCCGCTCTCTGGATGCTCGTTCTTGAAACTCTCCAGCAATCCCCGGAAGTTTTGATCCGCGGCTAAAGCATCGGTATCGTTCGCGCTGGCCGCGGGAGCGATATCGTAACGCCACTGATAATTCCCCCACGCCTTAACGCTGTCATCCAACAATCGGCGCTGCCACTCTGCGGTTGCGGGAATCGACTGCTCCAGAGTTTCCTGGCCCGGAATGATCCAGTCCGGATGTTGTTGCGCAACGTTAGATTCCGGTGTAGCCAGAAACGTCGGGTACCACAGCACCCAATTCATGCCATATTTGTGCAAATAATCTGTGGTCTTCTTCCAGTCGGGCGCATTCCACGTGCCCCATTTGTCGTACCACCCCGCATCGTCCCATAAAATATCTGTGCCCGTTTCGCGGAGAAGATCAACGTAGCGCAGGTCAAGCGCCAACCGCCTACCCCAGTTATCAGCGCTTGGAGCTCCACCATCACCGACCCAAGGATCGGGCCAGTCCACTGCCCACCGTGTTTTTGCAAAATAATCGGGATTCGTAAACTCCCAAAAGTAGGCATATTGCCAATCGAGAATCTGATTCCCGAGTTCGTCGACTCCCCCAGAGAACGTCGCCAGAAACGCCTTCGGCGTTTCAATCTTTGCACCCGGAGCTAAGTCTTTAGTGAATCCGGTCAATTCCAAGCTCATGTCGAGCGGCCCATCTTCATCGCTGACCTTAAAACTCCAGTGGCCAAGATAATCCCAACCAACGGCGATGCCTTCTGCTGCCTTGCGATCGAGAAGAAAAACCAGAGGCAGGTAGCTGCTGTAGTTGCCGGGTTGAACGCCTCCATTCGAATCCAGAGTCCGTTGGTAGAGCGCGCTCATGGGTTCGGTCTTGAGCAACTGGCTCCCGTTGTAGTTGCCCCCGCCGGTCAGGTGGTTGAATTGGAGTTCCTGCGCGATAGAACCAAGTAAGTGGGTGTGTAAGAAGTCGACGTTATTCACGTGCACGCTTTTGCCGGAGGTGTTTTCCAGCGTCAACCATTCTCGAATCACTGAGGTCTGAGGATAAACAACATAGTGTTTCGTGACACGTATACTTGCCGATTCAAGTTCGATGTCGAGTTGAAGCGTGCCTTGCGGGCCTTGCACAGCGTGTTCGTCACGCAGTGTCCAGTGCCAACCCGACGCACTGACGTCTGCGCCATTGGCCGAAAATCTAATTTCCGCAGGAGCAATTGTTGCGTCCTGGTATTCACGCCCCGTCAACTTGTTGCGGAGCGAAACGAGGGAAAGGTGGCCATCGTCGAGTCGAACCCTTCTTTCGACGGTGGAGGTTCCCAATATCCATTCATTACCTTCCCGGCGTACATAGCCATCTCCGCTCTGGAGGCGAATTTGCGCACACAGCGAAGCCGCCGCACATAGAATTGCTAGTTGGATCGTGATAGCGCGGCGAATTGAAATTCGGATTGCTGTCTTGCGCGCTTCCAAAATACTGCCTCCATCGGCAAGTGAGATATTTCAGCTACTTCAACTCCGTCCCGGCCACGCCGCGAGCGGCCAGTGCGTATCTTCTTCGATTTCGAGCAGCCGGTTGTACTTTGCCAAACGTTCCGACTGGCGAATCGAGCCATTCTTGAATTGGTCCGCCCGCCATCCCACCGCCAAATCCGCCGCCCAGTTGTCCTCGGTTTCCCCGCTCCGCACGCTAAGCGTGACTGCCCAGCCCGCCGCCCTGGCTTGTCGATAGGCCTGCACCGCCTCCGTCAATGTTCCGATCTGATTGACTTTCAGTAGCAACGCATCACACGCTTTCGTTTCGATCGCGCGGCCGATGCGGCTGGGGTTCGTACATAAAAGATCGTCTCCCAACGTTAACGCGCGGCCGGCGATTGCATTACAAAGCTTGGGCCAGTTCTCCCAATCATCTTCTGCCAACCCGTCTTCCACGCTTAGGATCGGAAAGCGTTCCAGCCATCCCGCAATGGTGTGGATCATTCCAGCACTCTCGAGGACCTTTCCGTCGAGATCGTACGCACCGGCCTTGTAGAAATGCGTAGAGGCAACATCGATCCCAAGAAAAACATCTTTGCCCGGCGTGTAGCCCGCCTCCTCGATCGCCTCCACGCCCAGGCTCAACATTTCTTCAGCAGACCGGCAAGGCGGAGCCAAGCCGCCTTCGTCCGCAGTGAGAAGGCGCATTCCATACCTTTTCAAAATAAGCCCGGCAGCCGCCTGATAAACATTGAATGCCGCAACCAGAGACTCATCGATCGTCCGAGCCGACATCGGGATGATCAAAACATCCTGCACCGAAACTTGCTTCCCGGCGTGTTTTCCCCCACTGAAGAGATTGATCGTCAGTCTCGGTAGCGCATTCGCAGCAGACCCCAGCATGTCGGAGAAATGTTGGTAGAGGGGGATGTTGCGTTCCATGGCGCTGGCCCGCGCAAAGGCGACAGATACAGCCAGAATCGCATTTGCGCCGATGCGGGACTTGTTGGCGCTTCCGTCCAGCGCGATCATCGTTTCGTCTAACTCAGCTTGATCCCTAAATGCGCGGCCAACTAATGCACGACCGAGTTCTCCGCCAATATTTTCGGCCGCGCGAAGGCAACCTAAACCTTGATATCGCTTCCCATCCCCATCGCGCAGTTCGAAAGCCTCAGCCGTACCGGTTGAGGCCCCGGAGGGAACGGAAGCGGAAGCGCTAACCCCGCCATCGAGGACGCAGGTTGCCAGAACTGTCGGTCTGCCGCGGCTGTCCAGAATTTCACGGCCGAAAAGTCGTTTGATTTTAGGCATAGGATTCAACTTTGCGAATGAACTCAGCAATTAATTCGGGAACGCTGCTTGGCGGTTTTCGCATAAGCACCAGGACTACTTCTCGTTGACACGCCGCTTCTGCGGAAGTCAGATACTCCAGCGGCGATTTTCCCGCCACCCGCGCCAGCAGGCATGCCAGCGTATGGCTTACGACGCGCTGCTCCAGTTCCTTGGCCCACTTCAGTTGGGCAATTTCTTCGCGATATACCCGCCAGAACAAATCCGCAGCGCAGGCCAGACGATAACGTTCTGCTGGCATGTGATGCGCCTTGCTGAGGAAGTGCGTCAACGCAAACCCCAGGTCAAAAGCCGGATCTCCCACATGAACGACTTCGTAATCGAGCAATATCAATTTGTTCTGGTAGATGAGCGCGTTCTTGGGACTGAAATCGCCGTGTACCAGACAGTCTTTGTGAAGCAGTGTTTCCTTGGCCAGCGCGTTCAGAAAGCTGGCGGCTTCCTCGGTCTTACGCGCGGCATAAAGGTAGTAAGGTTCCAGCCGAAGATTTTCGAAGTAGGTCGTATCGGAAAACAATTTACTGATTTCCGTGATGGCCTCAGAGGATCGGCGGTGGATGGCTCCTAGCAGCATCCCGAATTGCTCAAAGTGATCCGAAATAATCCGGCCTGAGAGCAAAACGCTTTTCCAGTTTTCGTGTTCTTCCGGAATCGCCTCCATCCCCATCAGATAACGGGGCATGTCTTCGAAGACGAACGCCGGAGTAGTTCCCGGCGGGGCGAGTTGGTTCAGACAGCGAAGAGCTTTGGCCTCCACTGCAATCCTCTCTGGGCTGCTGAACCAATCTACATTGACTCGCAGTTTTGCTAACGCCTGTTTCAAAACCCACCCGCGGCCATCCGCCCATGCCACTTTAACCGTTCGGTTCGAAACGCCCCCGTGCAGATTTTTGAACGACGCCGTCTCACCCGACTTTATATATCCACGCGTCGTCAGGTAATCGCGAAGGCGGTCAAAATCTTCAATGTCCAGCTGCATTGATAAGTTAGTCCGGGCGTGAAATTACGGCGTCACTTCCCGCCCTCCGTTTTCTTGAGAAGAACAACCCGGGCGAAGAGGCCTGTCGTATCACCGGAATTCGTTTTGTTCTTCCCGTACCCAACCGCAAATGTGACGCTATCGTTAGCCTTCATTTCGATCTGGCCGGAATAGGTTGCCGTAGGGCTTGCTCCCTCCACCTTGCGGAATGCCGGATCTCCCCCGTAGCCATCGATGTCGGCGTCAAACAGGGACGTGCCATTGTGCAGCACATGCACATCCGTCGTAGACCATACATGCACGCCTTCAAATTGAGCACTGATCTTGTAGGTGCCTGCGACGGGCGCCACGAAGCGAACCAAACTGTACTGGCCACTATTGCTCGCTTCCATCGCGACCTCGCCGCCCCGCACGATCCAGCCATTGGGCGTAGGCCAGGCTTGCGACTGCTTCGTGGTGTTAGAAGCGACGTAGGGGCAATAACCTGGGCCCGGTCCTTTATTAGTGTCCGGATGCCAGAATCCGATGGGGCCGCTTTCCTCAACCTGCTTGTCTAATTGAAACTGCTCTGGCGCAAGCGAGTTCGCCTCGGAATAGCCGTACTGCCAAACTTTGTTTGGATTGTCGTGAAGAGAGAAATCCGCAGACAAATCGAAAGTTGTTTGCGCCCGCGAAAGCAGGCTAAGGAACATGACAACAACTGCGATTCGCCCCATAGCGAGTCCTTTGTGAATCACGCGCCGATCCAACGGGTTCTTATGTCAACAATAGTGTTGACATGCAGGAAAGCCTCGACTAGCCTACCACAGGCTATGGCAAGAATCCCACGAATCGCTCGGTGAGAGCGGCGAAGATTTCAAGATAAAGAATTCGAGGTTTGCTTTATCGAAGGAAGAAGAAAATGAGCGGACGACTTTCGGGAAAAATTGCTTTCCTCACGGCAGCAGGACAAGGGATTGGAAGGGCCACAGCTATCGCATTTGCTGACGAAGGAGCCGCGGTATGGGCCACCGACATCAATGAGCAGTTACTGGCGGCTCTGCGCCATGACCGGCCCGGCATTCAAACTCGCCAGCTCGACGTCCTGAATGCAAAAGACATCGCAGATTGTGCTGCCGAACTTGGGATGATCGATGTACTTTTTAATGGCGCCGGCTATGTTCACCACGGCACGATTCTCGATTGTTCAGAAAAAGATTGGGATTTCTCTTTTGACCTCAACCTGAAATCCATGTACCGCACCTGCCATGCCTTTCTCCCAAACATGCTGAAGGCGGGGAAGGGAAACATCATTAATATGTCGTCAGGTGCATCTAGCATCAGGGGGGTGCCAAACCGGTTTGTTTACGGCACCACCAAGGCCGGAGTGATTGGTCTAACGAAAGCGCTCGCCGCTGATTTCATTCGCAGTGGCATTCGGTGCAATGCCATCTGCCCCGGAACCGTGCAATCGCCTTCGCTCGAGCAACGGATCGCTGCGCAAGGCGATGCTGAAAAGGCTCGCGCCGAGTTTGTTGCCAGGCAGCCGATGGGGCGCATCGGACGTCCGGAGGAAATTGCTGCGCTGGCCGTCTATCTAGCTTCCGATGAATCAAGCTATACGACGGGCCAAATCCACATCATCGATGGCGGCTTTAGCCTGTAGGAACAGAACTTCTTCTTGGAGAAGATTGGGGAAGAAATGAAATTATTGCGTTATGGTTCGCCCGGCCAGGAGAAGCCTGCAATCCTTGCTGCTGATAACAAAATCCACGATCTGTCGGCAATCATTCCCGATCTCGCCGGCAATTTCCTGCTTCCCGAGTCGATTCACAAACTACGGAACCTCGATCTCTCGCTCCTGCCCGTTGTTCAAGGACGCCCACGAATCGGGTCCTGCGTCACGAGTGTGGGAAAGTTCATCTGCATCGGCTTGAATTATGCGGATCACGCAAAGGAATCCGGGATTGTATTGCCGGCCGAGCCAGTGATTTTCATGAAGGCGACTTCGTCGATCTGCGGTCCTGACGATGATATTGTCATCCCGCGCGGATCGAAGAAGACCGACTGGGAAGTTGAACTCGGAGTCGTTATCGGCAAGCCAGGCAAGTACGTGGAAGAAGCGGATGCGCTTTCGCACATTGCCGGCTACTGTCTCATCAACGATGTTTCTGAACGCGCGTTTCAAATGGAGGGTACTGGCCAGTGGGTGAAAGGGAAGAGCGCCGATACTTTTGGTCCCATTGGTCCGTGGCTGGTTACTCCAGATGAAATTCCAGACCCGCAAAATCTGGAGATGTGGCTGGAGGTGGATGGTCACCGCTATCAAAACGGCTCCACCCGGACCATGGTTTTCGGAGTGGCCCATCTGATCAGTTATGTGAGCCGGTTCATGAGTTTGCAGCCCGGCGATGTCATCTCGACTGGCACGCCTCCCGGCGTCGGATTCGGCCAGAAGCCGCCCGTTTATTTGCGTCCCGGGAATCGAATGCAACTCGGCATCGCTGGTCTTGGACAACAGAACCAGCTAGTCGTAGCGCACTAGCTGGTTTTCTTGTAGAGAATGATCGCAGCTCCAGGCTTCGCCGTGATCTCGACCGGCAAGCCAGCTTTCATCAACTCCTTTCCTGAAATCCGCTTCGGTGTCTTCGTATCAAGATTGGTTACCTCATACGTCGCTGCCGGATCGAGTCCTCGCAAAACCAGATTCTTTGTTGCATCAGCATCCTTGTCTCGACGAAATGCCTGAATCATTCCATCCCCTGATTCGGGACGATTGAACTGCCACGCTGCCCATTCAAATGCAGCGCTGCGCTCTTTGCTCGGATCTGTCTCGCAATCCGAGTTCTGACTGCAGGGCAGTAGAGGATAGTAGTCGCCGTAATAGTACGGCCGCACGAGTTTGAGCTCTGCGACCATCTTCCGC
>Ga0224568_1000080_pt1 | contig 17996 bp, 18 predicted proteins | sample CLU5metagenome_FD_182727 | JGI IMG/M metagenome (GOLD analysis project Ga0224568, IMG submission 182727) | Spruce litter microbial communities from Bohemian Forest, Czech Republic - CLU5 | ecosystem: Environmental > Terrestrial > Plant litter > Unclassified | place: Czech Republic: South... | reverse complement strand
ATGGAAGGGCCATCGCTCAACGGATAAAAGGTACGCCGGGGATAACAGGCTGATCGGAGCCAAGAGTTCATATCGACGCTCCGGTTTGGCACCTCGATGTCGGCTCATCGCATCCTGGAGCTGTAGAAGGTTCCAAGGGTTAGGCTGTTCGCCTATTAAAGCGGTACGTGAGCTGGGTTCAGAACGTCGCGAGACAGTTCGGTCCCTATCTGTTGTGGGCGCAGGAGATTTGAGAGGACCTGTCCTTAGTACGAGAGGACCGGGATGGACGAACCTCTTGTGTTCGAGCTGTCATGCCAATGGCACCGCTCGGTAGCGAAGTTCGGTAGTGATAACCGCTGAATGCATATAAGCGGGAAGCACTCCTCAAGATGAGATCTCCCAACCCTTAAGGGTAATGAAGGGCCCAGGTAGACTACCTGGTTGATAGGCTGGAGGTGGAAGTGCAGCAATGCATGTAGCTTACCAGTACTAATCGCCCGTTCGGCTTGACCATAAAATTTACTCGGTGCAGAAAACAGTTGTCAGTACTCAGTTGCCAGTTCTTAGTTAGAACCTGAACTGGAATTAGCAATGCTGTTGAAGTCGTTAGAAACTGAATGACTGAGAAGCAATCACTGATGACTGTGCGCCGACGAGTTTGAATGTCTTGTCGATTTTGCAACACAAACCAATCTATTCAGTTGTGAGGTTTCGTCCTCACGATCTTTGAGAATTCGTTGGAACGTCTGATTATCAGATGTTCTGACACCGAGATGGCGTCCAGAGACCCTTCGCTGAAAAGCGCTCAGGGTTTCGGCAGAAGGCTTCCGCGCGAAGAACGCGCTCACGCCTTCTAAGCGCCTCAAGTTGTCGGTGATCTTACCGCGGGGGTTCCACCCGTTCCCATCCCGAACACGGAAGTTAAGCCCCGCTGGGCCGATGGTACTGCACGCGCCAAGTGTGTGGGAGCGTAGGTCGTTGCCGGCATAAAATAAAGGCCACATTCAGAAATGAATGTGGCCTTTTCCTTTTGTGTTGAGGGGGCTAGGCCGACCCCCAGATCCATCAGGTTCTTCCGTTGACGTATAAGCTGCGGGCACTCGCGGACTGCGCCGGCCGTGCTACATTCAATGGTCTTCGCTAATTATTACCACTGTCTCGGTTTGCCACTGTCCATGAAGCAAGTAGCCTAACCGCACTTGGTCTCCTGCTTTTCGACTTGAGAGCTCCACCGCAAGCTCCATCGGACTTTTGATGGGTCTTCCATCGACAGCAACAATAATGTCGCCGCTATGCAATGCTGCCAAGGCAGCAACTCCATTAGGAAATATTTCGGCGATCACTGCGCCCGGTTGCTGGCCAACCGAAGCCATAATGCCTATCGCTTGAATCCTCATAGTTGCGGTGGTTGACCCCCGGCTCGACGGGGGAGCCGACAGTGTAGAAATCAGTCGACTCCTGCCAAACGTATACTTGAACCCACCAAGTCCACGGACACCGTTCACCGTCACTCCATCCTTGCTCGAATGAAGCCAATCAGCTCCGAGGCGAAACCAGAGATTGTGGACAAGGCGTATATCGATACCACCACCAGAAGTAATCAAAAAAGAATTCGTGCTAGCGCTAGCCCCGATTCCGCTGACCGAGACGCCTGCACTAGAACGTGCGTCTCCCAAAATGAATCGCGCGAACGGCTGTACATGGGGGTTTACGCGATACGTCAGCTGAGGGCCCGCGCCAAAAGTGAGGATGGACACTGTTGCGTTACCGTCGACGCATCCGGTAAACGAGGAGCACGAAAGGCCAAGTTCTGAATACGACTCAGTTTTCCAGACGCGACTAACATCACCGACCACGTCGAACCACGGCAGAATAGGGACATTTACACTGCCATCGAATCCCCGTGACAGGTTCAATGAGGCTGAATCGCCGTCTGCTGAAAGTCGCAAGTGATCATACTGATAAGCGCCGCTAATCTCGACGATAGGCTTGTCTTGAGCTAAGCAAGGCAGAGCAGCGAGCGAGGCGAGAAAGATCGCGAACAAGAATCGCACAGGCAATCTCCGATGATTTTGAGTAACCCTGGAAGTGTTCGGCCCTTGCAGCGGGAGAAATATAGCCTAACGCCTAAGACGAAGTCTCTGGCACGTTTGTGTAATAGGCGATACACGAAATTGGGGGCTGGCCCAGCCTTTCCGGATCAGGATACTCGCGGTTGCCCCGTCCTTGTCTCTGCGTTCTTTGCAGAGACAGGGCGGGGATTTTGATCTCATTTCCCTGATTCCTAATATCGGAATTGCGGAAGAAAAATTGCCCTCCAAAAAAACGCCTGGCCCAACTTCAGCTTACGATTGATTCAGCATGCCATGGGGTCTCCAACGATTTCAGCAACAACGGTGCCTGCACTTCCTGACGTTCAGTTGCTATCAACGCGCTCCTCGACTCGGCACGTCCCGGTCTCGTGACCTATTCGAGCAAACGCTGGAGCGAGCGCGGCGATGGTATGGATTCTACGTCGCCGGTTACGTGGTCATGCCCGAGCATGTTCATCTGCTGGTAAGCGAACCGGAGCGCGCTAAACTCTCGCTTGCCCTGCAGATGTTGAAGCAAAACGTGGCTCGTCAACTGCGCGAACCCGAGGGCGGCTCATTCTGGCAGCCACGATATTACGATTTTGGCGTCTGGAGCGAAGCTAAACGAATCGAGAAACTGCGCTATATGCATCGTAATCCGGTGAAGAGAGGATTGGTGTCGAGTCCCGAGCGATGGGCATGGAGCAGTTTCCGTCATTATGTTTCGGGGGTTGAGGGAGTGGTGGAGATCGAATCGCCGTGGACGGCGCGAAAGCGCGAGGAATGCGGGGTTTGCCGCGGGTAATAGGAAGTCAAAATCCCCGCCCTGTCGCACAAAACGCGACAAGGACGGGGCAACCTTCCCGTTCCTCTGGGGATCGATCACTAGCGATTGCTGCCGAACATGCCCATTGCGATGAATCGCGTGATAATCGCAGCGAACACGGTGCCGATCACCAATAATATTTTGCGGTATCGGCGCCAGGTCTCACGAAATCCTGAGGCTTGCGCAAAGATATCGACAACATAGGCGGCGCAATAGGCGACATTGGCGAGGACGGCGAGCAGAAACAGGATCAGGCAGAAGTCCAGGGTGAGAGTAGCTTTTGATGATGGATAAGCGATCGCGAAATAGGTGCCGACAATCGCGGCGAGCGTCAGGTTGTAGAGGATTCGCCCGGGCTCCCAAAACCTGATGGCATCCGTCAGGTATGCCCGGAGCTCACTTTTCTCCATAGTGTGCGGAGTATAGCCTAAATTGAGAGATTCTTCGCAAAAGGACGCTTAGCATTTCGGCTGAAGGCTCCCGCGCGCAAAGGGCGCGCGCTCACGCCTTCTAAGCGCCTCAAGTTGCCGGCATAAATAAAGGCTACTAACAGAAATGCTGGTAGCCTTTTCCTTTTCGCAGTGTTTCGCTGCGGATTATAGGGAATCAAAATCCCCGCCCTGTCTCTGCAAAGAACGCAGAGACAAGGACGGGGCAACCGCGAGTATCCTGATCCGGAAAGGCTGGGCCAGCCCCCAACCGCGCTCACGTCATGGACTAGAGCGCGTTTTTTTTATTTCGCGGAGGACGAACTGGCGGACGCCTTGTGGTAGACATATTTTGCCTTGCTCTCCTTGCCGTCTTTGGATTTCCCGACCATCTGATCTGTGATTGTGTTGCCATCGGCAGAAATGGTCGCTCGGGCATCAAAGGACGAGCCGTTAGGGTCTTCTCCGTGCCGGATGAGAGTTCCATCCGCTTCGCGCCTGGCGCTTTCCTGCGTAATTGCAGACTTCCCCGGCTCGATGATGGGGTGCATGGAGCCGTCCTGCGGGCCGCTCCATGAGTAGGCTGAGGCTTTGCCTTTGTCGTCGACCATGCGCACCCGCCACGAGAACATCTCGGGCGTATCTTTGAGGATATTGATGGTCAGTGATTTGAGAGCGGGATCGGAGCCGAAGTCGCTTTGAGCGGGATCGAGTTTCCAGGTTCCTGCAAGAGAAGGTTTTTGTTGTGCGAAGGCGCTGCTGAGCGCGAGTGAGAGGCACACGATTCCAGGAAGGATTCTTGTCTTCTTCATTTCATTCCTCCAAGAAGTGAACGCCATGGGTTTACTCCCGGCCGCTGCGGATGTCAAGGCTGAAAAATTCATTTGGGTGGGGCGCTCAGGATTTTTTCTTCGGTGAAACTTATGGAGGGCCGGTTCCGTAAGAAGAGGTTGGAGGACATCGATGACTGCCCAAGAAATGACAATGCGGCATGATCCGCAGGGATCGCCGGCGGACTCGACAGGCAGGCGAATTTTCGTGGGTCCGAATGGCTTGCGCGCGGGATGGCGACTGCTGATCTTCATGGCGATTATGGTGGCGATGTCGGCCGTGGCGCGAATGATCATTCGGCGTTACTTCCCGGCTGCACTGGATCTGACGCAAATGACACCGATGAAAATCATTGCGCCTGATCTACTTTTCTGCATCATCCTGGTGGTCGCGACCTGGACCATGAGCAGGATTGAAGGGCGCAGGATGGGCCAATATGGCCTGCCCAAGAGTGAGGCGCTGAGGGGAAATTTTTGGGTAGGGGTATTGATCGGGCTGCTGGCTACGAGCGGGACAGTGCTGGCGATTTTCGCCCTGCACGGCGTGCGGTTCACAAGTGCGGGGATGGGTGGCACGGCGATTTTGACGGCAGCGGCCGGCTGGGGGCTGGCATTTTTGCTTGCTGGATTGGCCGAGGAATTTATGTTTCGCGGGTACACGCAGTTCACCCTGACGACTGGCATGGGATTCTGGCCGTCGGCATTTTTGCTCTCGGGTTTATTCGGGCTGGTTCACGCCAGCAATGGCGGAGAAGGTGTTTTGGGAGATTTGTCGGTGGTTTCGTTTGGTTTGTTGCTGTGCCTGTTTCTCTGGCGGACGGGAAATTTATGGTGTGCGGTCGGCTTTCACCTGGGATATGACTGGGGGCAGACGTTCCTGTTCGGTGTTCCCAATAGCGGCTTGCTGCCATCCCAAAGTCTTCTCAATGCATCGTTGAATGGGCCGCGCTGGCTGACCGGCGGAGCGGTGGGGCCGGAGGCCAGCATCTTTTGCCCGATCATCCTGGTCATCGTGGCAATCGTATTCAGCTTGAAATACCGCGACGCGCGCTATCGAACGGCGAACGGGGCGTAACGGGAATCATCGTACTTCGGGGAAACTGCGCTATATGCATCGTAATCCGGTGAAGAGAGGATTGGTGTCGAGTCCCGAGCGATGGGCATGGAGCAGTTTCCGTCATTATGTTTCGGGGGTTGAGGGAGTGGAGGAGATCGAATCGCAGTGGACGGCGCGCAAGCGCGAGGAATGCGGGGTTTTGGCGCAGATGATAGAAGGTCAAAACCCCCGCCCTGTCGCACAAAACGCGACAAGGACGGGGCAACCCAGCCTTCTCCTTCAAGCTCTCAACCCGATCGCAGCTGCACCGCTTGCACCCTTTTCGGAAATGAATAATTCACATTCGCGTGACCGCCTCCTGAGCTTTCCTATGCTAAGCTTGCCGCGAATCGACCCCACGGGATCGAAGAAAAATAAGAATACGGGGAATTGAAAATGAACGAGATAAGGCAGAAGTCTACAAAGATCTGGCAGACCACGCTCCATCTGCGCACACTTACCGCGGTTCTACTGTTTCTCGGCTTAATAACGATCGCCAGGCCGGCCGCAGCTTGTACGAACGCTTCTTTGACTGGGACCTATGGAACTTCGTGGGGGTGGCCGCAAGCGCTCTACGATGGCAATGAGAATGAGGCGATTGTAGTGGGCCAGATGACGGCCGACGGAAAAGGAAATCTCAGTGGAACGGAGACCCTCAGCTACCTGAACTCCATACAGACCGTGAGCTTTACCGGAACGTACTCTGTAGCAGCCAACTGCACCGGGACTCTCTCGCTTCCCAGCCTCTCTGACTCTTTTAATATTTATCTGGATGGCAGCAACAAGGGCTTTCAGATGACCCTGACCACTCCCGGCTTTGAGGCCATCGGTTTCGGCCTTCCCCAGGTTTCTGCCACCTGCGGGCTGACTGGAGTAGCACAGAAGCTTGCCGTAAACCTGGTTGGAACCATCCCCGGCAGCTCGGTGAACAAGGCCATCATCGGGCAACTTCAGCTGGACGGGAAGGGGCACGTTACCGGTACCGTCAGCATCAACGTGAATTACTCAAACAGTGTGGAGACGGTCAAGGGAACTTATACGGAGGCGTCCGATTGCGCGGGAACACTGCAGATCACCCCGGCGGGATCGTCAGCGCTCAATTTCAATTCGGTCTTCGTAAACGGGGGAAAAGAGCTGTTGCTGATTGAGACCGACAGCGGGACGGTCATAGGCGGTACCGCACAGTAATAGTTGCAGCAAGACCACTGACGCCTTCTTGTCGGCATAAATAAAGGCCAGTCTGAGAAATCAGATTGGCTTTTCTTTTTGTGCGAAAACTTCGAGAGGTCTGCCTAGGAAGGGCAATAATTGAACTTGGCTCATCCAAGAGTCTAAGATCAGTTTTTTGCCGGGGAAAGGAAACCCCGGTGCCCAAAAGTATTCTAGGAAAAATGGTCCCTACGTCACAACTTGATCGTAGGAATTTACTCGTTGTGCTGAAATCATATTTCGACAAGAGCGGGCAAGAAGATCAAGAGTTGTTCACTATTGGCGCGGTCGCAGCATCCGACGATGTCTGGACCGACATTGATAGGGACTGGAATGGAATTCTTCGCGCTAACAATCCATCTGCATCATACATGCACATGGTAGAGGCAATCCCATTGCGTGGAGAATTCAGCCCCGAAAAAGGGTGGAATGACGATCACATTTCCGGTTTAATTAATCTTCTGCTCTCTTACTTGAGTATGCCTCCGCCGCAAGACCGATATAAATACTGTCATTTCTCTTGCTCTCTCAAGATGAACGATTACAGGAAACTTCGGGCAGAGACCTATCAATTAGATTCTCCTGCCGACATGATCGCCACAGCGTGCGTGCGACAAATGAGTACTTGGTATTTCGAGCACTACCAGGGACTTGACTATGAAGCGCATTACTATTTCGATCAGGGAGAGCCCTTCGAGGACATCATCAAGGCCAAGTGGGATCGCGCGAAACTAGAGGGAAATCCTAAATATCAATGGGGTCACATCGCTCACATAGGTTCTGCGCCAATGAGAAAGACTCCTGGATTACAGATCGCGGATATGATCGCGTGGGCCACAAATCGACATGAAGTAAAAATCCCACAGCGATTCGACAATTTCATAATCGGTTTACGCAATCTGCTGCCGTCATTTTGGACGGTTATAGATGAACAGCAAATGAGGAGGCACTACAAACCGCTTATCTATCATCCCTATGAAAATAGACAATTCTGAATCGCAAAAATTCGATGCAACGGTAAGAAAAATTCTATCCGTATCCCGTGAGGAATTGCTGCGCCGGGAAGAGGAGTGGAGGGCAGGCGGTCGCGGAAAAACGTGCTAAGACTTCGCCCGCTTCCCGCCAGCAGCTCGACCATCAGTCTTGAGTTTTCCAACGGCATTCTCCCAGTGGAATCGGCTCGCATTGAATACAATTGTGAGTATGAGCAAAGTTAAAGTCGCGGCGTTTTCGGTTTCTATCGATGGGTTTGGGGCTGGGCCCCGGCAGGATTTGCAGAATCCGCTCGGCGTGCGCGGGCTTGAGTTGCACGGCTGGTTTTTCCCGACAGAAGCATTCAAGAAGATGCACGGACAGAGCGGCGGAAGCCACGGTGTCGACAACGATGTGGCTGCGCTGTCTTTCGAAAATGTTGGCGCCTGGGTCTTAGGGCGCAATATGTTTGGCCCGGTGCGCGGTCCGTGGAAAGACGACTCGTGGAAAGGGTGGTGGGGCGAGAATCCGCCGTACCATTGTCCTGTTTTTGTGCTCACGCATCACACGCGCGCTCCGCTCGCGATGGAAGGCGGGACCACGTTTCACTTCGTCACCGATGGAGTGGAGTCTGCTTTGCAGCAAGCGAAAGCTGCGGCCGCAGGCCAGGATGTACGGATTGGTGGAGGCGTTTCCACGATTCGCCAGTGCCTTAGCGCCGGCCTAATCGACGAGATGCATTTAGCTGTGTCGCCGGTCTTGCTGGGCGAGGGTGAGAATTTGTTTTCCGGGATTAATCTTCCCAAGCTTGGCTTCACCGTCTCGAAGACCGTTGCGGGAGAAAATACTACTCACGTTTTTGTGAAGAGATAGTCGTGCCGAATTGCACTGTTGCGAAGGGTTGGATGGATGAAGAGGAATTTTATGAGGGGAGCGCGAAGTCAAAATCCCCGCCCTGTCGCACAAAACGCGACAAGGACGGGGCACCCACTCGGTTGTAACTATTTCGATTCTTGCTACTGCTCTCGTGCAGCGCAGCCTAGCGCCAGGCATCCCAGGCTGCCGGATTCTTTGATCTCTTCTGGTCCTGAGGTAGTTCCGGCTTGAATCGGGCGATCGGCTACGCTTTCTACCGCATAGCCGGTGAAGGTTGCTTTGATGTGGACTCCGCCGGTCAGGCTCCCCGAGTTCGCCACGGAAAAGCGGGCCCAGCCGTAATGCGTCTGGCCGTTGAGAACGAAGCGCAATCCCAGATAGCGGTTGCTGACGTTCGCCCACGGGCCGTAGGCCATGGTCAAGCTGCTATCGGACAGGAACTCGACTTTTTCCATGCGGATGGGACTGGACTGGAACGCTGCATCGGGGCCAATGCTGGCGCCGGCGGCAAGCGCCTCGGCGTATCCGTTGCCTGCGACTACGGCTGCGCCATTCAGCGGGCGAACCGACAGGGTATCGAAGGAAAAAGATTGCACGTGGAAGCCGTCAAAGAATGTCCAACCGGCGCCGTTGCCTCCCTGGATTGGCAGGGTGAAGCTTCCGCTGGTTAGAACTTTGGTTGCGGGAACGTAGACAACTTTCGCTTCTGCGTTCGGAGGAGCGAGAGCCGTGCCCAAACCCACCGCGGCGGCGGTAAGGGCATAGGCGCTCAATCGTTTTTCTAGAGTGGGAATAAGTTTAATAGGGCGGCGGGTGCGGGACTGGCGCTCGGACATAGTGTTCCCCTGGGAATGTGAATTAGAAAAAAGCACAGCGAATGGAAGCTGGCTGATTTTAATACAAGGCTGCTCCGCCGGCGGTTAAATATTTTATCGCGCACGAGCTGAAAGCGGCTCTGGGCGGGTATTTCACGGCTGGTTGTTCCTATTCTGTTTCGAGTCTTCCGGCTTAGGGCCTTTCGTCTCGGAAATTAAAAGACAACAACTTCATGGCAACTCATTTATCCCTTGACATCGTAGTACGTGCGACGTACTATATCGCTTAACGTAGTACGTATCGCGTACTACTTGGAGTGAATGCGGGACGATGCGAAAAACCAACAACGATGCTGAGCTGGATGACTTTGGCAGATTCTCGGAACCGGCCTTGCTGATTCTGGTGAGCCTGGCGGGGGGGCCGAGGCACGGCTACTCCATGACGGAAGATATTGAAGCCATTGCCAGAGTGCGACTGGGGCCGGGAACGCTGTATGGAGCGCTGGCGCGGCTGGAGGCGCGGCGGCTGATTGAGCCGTTGAAAAGCGAAGACCGGCGCAATCCTTACAAGCTGACTGCACTGGGGGAACACGCTTTGCGCGCCCGGCTGGATTCGATGATGGCGGTGGCGCGAACGGGGCAGCGGAGGCTGGCCAGCGCATGAACTGGCTGCTACGGCTTTATCCGGCGCAGTGGCAGGAGCGCTACGGCGAGGAATTCGGGGCTGTATTGGCGAGCCAGCGAACTTCCCCGGGGCTAGTGTTGGACGTGTTGGCGGGGGCTATCGACGCTCACCTTTATCCGCAGATTCCGCATGCGGACGTTCGGCAGGAGCAGGTTCAGGGTTCAGAGATAGGGCAACAAGTTTTGATTCAACAATCACCGATTGAACAATCGCAGTCGGCACTAATCGAAGGGAAGGACACAATGACATTTCAACTGTTGCAACGATGCGCGGCAGGCGGCCCAAAGCTTTCGCGGGAGGACCGGCGAGCGGCACAGCGCACTATGATCTGGAGCGCCCTAGCGATGGCAGCGTTATATATGGGGCTGACGAAGATTTATCGTGATGCTCCTGCGGTGCAGGCTTTGTTCTACTCGTCTTTTCCATTCCTGGTGCTGGTGCGTGAGCAGACGGCGTACTTGCGAAGGCGGACGCGAGCAACGCAAGCGTTGCTCCTCGTTGCGGGATTCTCGGGAATGTACCTGTTCATGCTGGGTGCGTTCTTACTTGCCCGCACGCTGTAATTGGGCTGCCTTGCGGACAACGCCTCTGCAAGTTATTTTTCGCCTTCTTCTTCGTCCTCTTCTTCGGTAATCGGATCTACTACGTGGCCGCGGATGGCGAAGGTTTGTTTGGCGGCGTTGGTTGGCGCGAAACTTACGCGTGCAGGGGATCGTTGCCACACGGGAGCTGGGCAGATGGGGTCGGGTGCTGGGATTTTTATTTCTTCGTCTTGCATGGCCGCGCCCTCGAGAAGTTTTTTCAATACCGGCTTGCGGCGGTTGATTTGCGCTACTACGGCGTAGATTTTTTTGCCATCGTCGGAGAGGCCGCAATAAGCGGCATAATCACGGTACCAACTGACTGAGGAATACTGCGCATCGAATTCGGTGAGATTCACGGGGGAGATGCGAGCAGTTACACGGTCGACTAAAAGCCATCCGCCGCGTTGCCATTGCCAATGCGGAGAGGATCCGGACTCTTCGGGCAGGCTGTCGTTCACGCAAAAGGCGCGGCGGATTACGAAGAGGCGGTCGGTGACGTCGTGCGGCGGGCCCAGGGTGAATTCTTTTACGCGGGCATCAATGAGCAGCGGACGGACTTTCAAGGCGATAGGTTTGGCGTTTTCTTCTTTGTTATCTGCGTTGCTTTCTGCAAACCATTGGACTGATGTCCATTTGCCGAAGGTGATGGTATGCGGCTTAACGGCGGAGAATGCGATTGTGTTTTGGCTTATGACGTAGATGAATATCAGCAGCAAGTGAAAGCGCGATGGAGATAGCCGGATCATGAGGCGAGAGTAGGCAGAAGTCGCGCGAACGCACAAGGATTAGCGTCACGGCAAAACGACATTGTGCCGAATTGGGAATGCAAAAATAAGTGACTGCTGGTCTTGTTGCGGTGTCATCTCGCGGCACGCAACTGCATGGATTGCAGTAAAATATATCCGTTCATTCTGACCATGAGCCTTCCGCGTGATTTTCGTTTGAAACTGAATCATTTGCTGACAACTTCCTTGCGTGAACGCGCTTCTCAACCAGAAGTGGGTGAGATAGCGACAAGCCGGAAGGCGCCGCGAATTCTGGTGGTTGATGACAACCCCAGCATCGCCGGGCTGATGACGCAACTGCTAACCATGCGGGGCTACGAAGTGATTACGGCGGCGGATGCGCAGCAGGCCGAGGCGGAGGTGCGCCGCCAGCCTCCGGATTTGATTTTGTCGGATGTGCGCATGCCGGGGAAGTCGGGCTATGAGTTGTGCCGCGATTTGAAAGACAATCCGGCGACGCGGCTGATTCCTTTTGTGTTGATTACGGGATTGGTGGACAGCTCGGATAAAGTGCGCGGTATCGAGGCGGGTGCGGACGACTTTTTGAACAAGCCGGTACTGGCGGAAGAGTTGACGGCGCGGGTGAAGTCGCTGCTGCGCATGAAGGAATTTACCGACGAACTGGAGACGGTGGACTCTGTACTTTGCGCTATGGCGCTGATCGTGGAAGGCCGCGATCCTTATACCGAGGGGCACTGCGAACGGCTGGCGGTAAACGCAGCCAATATGGGGCGGTATTTGAGGCTGGATGAAGATTCAATTGTCGCGCTGCGGCGTGGCGGGTATCTGCATGATTTGGGAAAGGTTGCCGTTCCCGATGAAATTTTGAAGAAAGGCAGCGATCTTACGCCGGAAGAGTGGGAGATCATGAAACAGCATCCGGTGACCGGTGAAAATATTTGCAAGCCGCTGAAATCGCTGCGGCTGGTGCTGCCGATCATCCGGCATCATCACGAGCATATGGATGGGTCAGGTTATCCGGATGGCTTGCGGGAGGGTGAGATTCCGCTGCTGGCGCGGATTTTGCAAGTGGTTGATGTGTATGACGCTTTGCGCACGGAAAGGCCTTATAAACCGGCGTTTGGACACGATCAGTCGGCGCAGGTGATGTTTGAGAAGGTCCGCCAGGGATTGCTCGATGGCGGCCTGGTGGACGCATTTCTCGGCATGCTCCGGGAAGAGCGAAATGTGGCCTGAAACGAGGCGCGGACGGCGGCTGAAGCCGTTTTTTCTTACGCCGCGAACGGCATCACTAGAGCGAAGCGTTGATACGAACCCTCCCCAAAATCAGACACTATCCCCCGATAGTTCGATTTCACGATAATCCGCCCGGGACGTACAATAACTCAGCATTTGCATGGGCAACAGGTAAGAGAGAAGCGACATCTTAAGTTATCCGGGCGGCCGGATAGCATGATTCATCGCATCGACAGTGAAATGACTTACAGCATCGTTATTCCGGCATACAACGAAAGCGCGCGCCTCGGGGCAACCCTGGAGGGAGTGCTGGCCTATGTGCAGCAGCAGGGATGGGATGCGGAAGTGATTGTGGTGAATGACGGCTCGCGCGACAATACGGCGGAGATCGTACGTGAATTTGCGAAGAAGAACCCTATCCTTCGGCTGGTGGAGAATCCGGGGAATCGAGGCAAGGGTTATAGCGTGCGCAATGGGATATTGAGTTCGCGGGGGGATATCGTGCTGTTCAGCGATGCCGACTTGTCGTCGCCGATCGAGGAAATGCCGAAGTTGCTACAAGCGCTCGATGCCGGGGCGGACATCGCTATCGGGTCACGCTGGCTGCGTGCGGAATTGCAAACGCAGAGGCAGTCGCTGCACCGGCAGTTGTTTGGCAGAATCTTTAATTTATTGCTGCGAATGATTTTAGGGTTGCAGTTTGCCGATACGCAGTGCGGTTTTAAAGCTTTTACGCGCCGTGCGGCGCAAACGATCCTTCCGCTGCAGCGCATCGAGCGCTGGGGCTTCGACCCGGAGATTCTCTTTCTGGCGCGCAAATTCGGGTTTCGCGTGGAAGAGGTACCGGTACGCTGGGGACACAGCGGGGGCACGCGCATCAATCCTCTGATGGATGGAGCGCGCATGTTTCAGGAGATGCTGCGAATACGCTGGTACAGCATTACGGGCAAGTATGACGGCGGAGTTGTGGTTTCTCCGCATCCGGTGAAGACACTGCCTGGCGGGCCTTCCAGAACCTAGGTATTCGCAAATCCTTTCGCTTTGTTCCGCCAAATTTTATTGCATTTGAAGATTACGAACTTTGGCTCGGATCTCCGATATAACTCTTTTTCCCATTTCTGACGTAGATGCCGCAGCCTGCCCTGCCGGCACAAGATCGGCTGTGCGAATTCCCTGATTCAGAACGGTGCTGACGGCGTTCTCGATGCACTCTGCTTCCTGCTCCAGTTGGAAGGAATGGCGGAGCAACAATGCCACGGTGAGAATCGCGCCTAACGGATTTGCAATTCCTTTGCCAGCGATATCGGGGGCCGATCCGTGCACCGGCTCGTACAGGCCGACCGGGCCGCCGATGCTGGCTGAGGCTAGAAGTCCCAGCGATCCCACGACGCCTCCGGCCTGATCGGAAAGAATGTCGCCGAACATATTTTCGGTGAGCAGGACGTCGAAATCTTTGGGGCGTTGCACCAGATACATGGCGGCGGAATCAACGTATGTGTGCGAGAGCTGCACCTCGGGATAATCTTTGGCGCAGCGGATCACGACTTCGCGCCACAGGCGCGAGCACTCGAGCACGTTGGCTTTATCGACGGACAGAACTTTTTTGCGGCGCTTCATGGCCAGGTCAAAAGCAACGCGGGCGATGCGCTCGATGGCGGCTTCGCCGTAGGTCATGGTGTTAGTGGCGAGGCGCGAGCCTGCCGCGCCCGTGATGGAGCGCGGTTCGCCGAAATAAAGGCCGCCCAGCAGCTCGCGCACGATCATGATGTCGGTTCCGCGAACCAGTTCCGGGCGAAGCGGCGAAGAATCTTCGAGCGCGGGGAAACAAATAGCAGGGCGCAGATTTGCGTAGGCGCCCAGCTCACGGCGCAGGCGCAGCAGCCCGGCTTCCGGGCGGAGGTGGTTGGGATAGTGATCGAACTTTGGGTTTCCTACTGCACCCATCAACACTGCCGATGAGGACAGGCAGGCCTGGATGGTGTCGGCGGGCAAGGGATCTTCTACCGCGGCCAGCGCCGCGCCGCCGATGTTTTTGGATTGGAGCTGAAGTTGATGTCCGAAGGAATCGGTAACTGCGCGAAGAATTAAGACGGCTTGCTCGGTAACTTCGGGGCCAATGCCGTCGCCGGGGAGGATGGTTAGATTCAGGAGCATGCGGGGATTAGTGCTTGTCTTAAAGGGATTTCAGGGTAGAGCGAGAATCCTCAGGGCTAAAGCCCTGGTTTTATTTAGCCGTAACGGCACGGCTAAAACCGTGCCCTTCCCAAACCCTTGATGAGAAGAGTTCTAGTTTAACGGAAGTTGCCATGTTCCGACTAAGACGCTACACGCCCCACAAATAATCTTCCTGATCGTGATGCTGTTCGACGGGTACGAGCAGCGGGAGGTTGAAGGCGTCGTTTGGCGGAGCGAGAGGAAACGGGCGCGGCGATTCATGCACGGGCACGCTGGCGGCGGCTGCCGCGGCGCTGGAAAGCGGCTCGAATAAAGGTGTGGCCGAGGCTGCGGGCTTGTGAGTGTCGCGAATCAATTCCAATAAATGGTGATCTTCCACGTGCTTGATCTTGTCGGCAAGGCGAACGAAGCGGCGGTAGATGTCATCCAGGGCGCGGCGGTCGAAGTTGTAGCCGAGCTGTTCACAGCGCATGTTGAGCGCGTGGCGGCCGGAGTGCTTGCCCAGCACGAGTTTTGAATCGGGCACGCCTACGGATTGCGGCGTCATAATTTCGTAGGTCAGCGGATTTTTGAGCACGCCATCCTGGTGGATTCCGGCTTCGTGGGCGAAGGCGTTGCGTCCGGTGACGGCCTTGTTAGGCTGTACCGGCACGCCGATAATTTCGCTCAGCATCTGGCTGGCGGAGAAAAGTTGCTGGCTGGCAATGCCGGTTTCGAAAGGATAGCGATCGCGGCGTACGTGCATAGCCATTACGATTTCTTCCAGCGCGGCGTTGCCGGCGCGTTCGCCGATTCCATTGATGGTGCATTCCACCTGCCGCGCACCGGCGGCGACGGCGGCCATGGTGTTGGCGACAGCCATGCCGAGATCGTTGTGGCAGTGGGCGGAAATGGTTACGTTCTCAATTCCCTTCACGCGGCGGCGGATGGTCTGGATGAGTTCACCGAATTCCGTGGGAATGGTAAAGCCAACGGTGTCGGGAATATTCAGCGTGGTTGCGCCGGCTTCTATTACGGCTTCGAGCACGCGGCAGAGGAAATCAGGGTCGGTGCGGGTGGCGTCCTCCGGAGAGAATTCCACATCGTCGCACAGCGACTTGGCAAAGCGTACGGCCTCGCGAGCTTGCGCGAGACATTCATCGCGCGTGATGCGCAGTTTGTATTGCAGATGGATGTCGGAAGTGGCCAGGAAGATGTGAATGCGGGGATGGGCGGCGTATTGCAGGGCTTCCCAGGCGCGTTCGATGTCGGGACGGCAGGCGCGAGCCAGGCCCGCGATGATGGGCCGGCGAATCACACTGGCGATGGCTTTCACGGATTCGAAATCGCCGTCGGACGAGATGGGAAAGCCGGCTTCGATTACATCCACGCCCAGGCGGTCGAGGTGGTGCGCCAGACGGACCTTTTCCTGGTGATTCATGCTGCAACCGGGCGACTGTTCTCCGTCGCGCAGCGTGGTGTCGAAAACGGTAATGCGAACTTGCTCTGCGGCCATGAATTCTTCCTTTAAAGAATTACGAATGCTGTAGTTACTTCAGGATACTGGCTAGGGCATCTGAAGTAACGCTTATAATTGTTAAGTAATCATTAGCATTACTTCTATGATAAGATTTGCTAATGGATATTGCAGAATTCATTAAGGCGTGATTTATGGAGCTTTCGCAGCTGGAAGTGTTTTTAAGCGTGGCCCGGGAGCGGCGATTTTCGCGGGCGGCGGAGAAGCTGCACCGGACGCAATCGGCGGTGAGCCAGACCATCCGCAAACTGGAGGATGAGCTGGGCGAAGCTTTGTTCGATCGCTCTTCGCGGGAGGGCATTCTTACCGATGCGGGGCAGGTGCTTTATGAATACGCCGAAAAGCTGTTGAACCTGCGCCATGATGCGGAGGAATCGCTTTCCGAGTTGCGCGAATTGCAGAAGGGCAAGCTGGTGATTGCGGCAAACGAACTGACCGCGCTTTATTTACTGCCGGTGCTGGTCGAGTACCGCAGGCTGCATCCCATGATTAAAATCACGGTGCAGCGGTCGTTGGGAAGCAGGATTCCGGATGACGTTTTGCAGCACAGTGCCGAACTGGGAGTGCTGTCGTATAAGCCGGAGGAGCCACGGTTGCACTCCGTGGTGGTTTATCTCGATGAGTTGGTGCTGGTGGTTCCTCCAACGCATCCGCTGGCTGCGGCGCGGGAGGTGAGCATACGGCAACTGGGGACAGAGTCGTTTGTGGCGCACATAGTTTCTTCTCCGTACCGCGACAAAGTTTTGCAGATGTTCCAGAAATACAAAACACCGCTGCACATGGCTCTGGAATTGCCTACGTTGCAGGCCATCAAACAGTTTGTGGCTTTTGGAAGCGGCGTGGCGCTGATGCCGGAGATCAGCGTGGAGACGGAAATCGCGCGCGGAGAACTGATTCGAATTCCGGTGCGCGAGCTGCGAGTGCAGCGCAAGCTGCGCTTGATTTACCGGAAAGAGGCGGGACTTTCACATGCTGGGCGGGCGTTTTTGAAGGTGGCGGAAGCGGTTGCGACAGAGCGGGCGGGGCGCTATCGATTTCAGCGGGAAAGCTAAAAGGCGAGACCGAATTCGATCCCGCCTTTATTCCAAGGAAGACACGTTCTATTCAAGAACGAATCAGCAGTCGGCGCAAACTTCCGACGATTGGAAGGACGCCAGCGCTTCGGCGAGGCTGGGGTGAATCTCGAAGAACGAATTGAGCCCGGTGAGGTCGAACAAATTGCGCACGAAGGGACGCGGACCGGCATACTTCAGTTCTACGTTTTTATCTTGCGCCCAGCTGTGCAGCAGGACCAATTCGCCGATACCGGCGCTGTCGATGGTGCTGACGCCACTGAGATCGAGCACTACTTTGCCGCCGCACTCGACGATTTCACTCACGAGGCGCGACAGCGCTGCGGCCTCATCGCGATACACGATGCGGCCCTGGCAGTGGATGATTACCACGCCGGCGCGATAGCGAGTTTCTAAACTGAGCTTCAACTGCGACTCCTTGGGTTGAATTCCTGGCGCGGCCAGACATTGCGGCGGCGCCCACGTTTGCCAAATTGCCTCTGTAGATTGCATGCTAGTAGATAGACGCTTGAGAAGTGGTTTCGGAATCATAAAAAATGGGGAAATTTTGCACGAAAGTACCAAAGCCGGACGCCCAGAAATTTGGAACGGCTGGCATCTTGGTGCTCGGGTACACTGCATCTAACGAATTTCACGCATTCAGGTAGAATTTGCTGCTGGCAATAATTTGCCGGGGAGGAATTATTTTCGTGTTAAAAACCGCAGCCTTGGTTCTGGCGTTGCTGGGCATGATGTTGCTGGCGAATACATCGCACGCGCAACTGCTTCCGGGAGGAAACGTATATGTGGGAGCCTCTTACGCCGATTCAGTAGACGTAATCAACCGCTATACCTTACGCGGGTGGAACGCATCGTTTGAGGATTTTCCGCTTACC
>Ga0224568_1000079_pt1 | contig 18266 bp, 13 predicted proteins | sample CLU5metagenome_FD_182727 | JGI IMG/M metagenome (GOLD analysis project Ga0224568, IMG submission 182727) | Spruce litter microbial communities from Bohemian Forest, Czech Republic - CLU5 | ecosystem: Environmental > Terrestrial > Plant litter > Unclassified | place: Czech Republic: South... | reverse complement strand
CGAATGCGGCGGTTTGCTAAACCGTTGTACGGGCTAACACCTGTACCCAGGGTTCGAATCCCTGCCTCTCCGCCAGTTTCTTTCTAAGTTCAATCCAACAGAGAGAGTTGCAAGGCATCGGGCGAGTCATTACATGACCACTTTCGTGCCCGGAATGGGTTGTCTGGGTGTCACGTAGGTGTCGTTTAAAGCCGTTTCGAGTTTCTTCATTGCGGCTTTGGCGCCTTGACTTGCCGTCTTGATGTAGCAGGCTTGTGCCTTCCTGATGGGTTTAGAATGAACACCATTTTCGATGTCGAAGGAACTCCGTGTTAGACGTCCGACGTGCGAATAGTAAATTGATCATACTGCTAGGCCTACTGCTGTTGGCCGGCACCGAATTTGTCCTCAGGGGGCCTGTAAGAGCTGTTCGTTCGGCAACCCAGTTCAATGATTTTCTGTCTCCATACATACAAGCGAATGCGTGGAAGCTAGGACTGGATCCATACGGTCCTGAGACGCTACTCAGGCTATGGCCAGCGGGAGCAGCCCACTTTCAATTCCTCCCGAAAGAAGTTGCGGACGGTACACTGATCGCCCAGAGAGGCATTCCGACGGCCTATCCGATCACGTCTCTGGTGTTGATCGCCCCTTTTGCTTTCTTGCCTTGGAGTCTCGCGTATGCGCTTTGGTTAGTGATTAACCTGGGACTTTTTTTGATAATGTTGCGGGTGCTGGTGGAGTTGGCAGGATTTTCCTATCGTGATCCTCCGGCGATCTTGTTGCTCACAGCCACCCTGGCGCTCGCGCCATTCCATACCGGAATTGTAACGGGCAATGTGGCTCTGGTTGCGGTGGAACTCGGCGTTATCGCTGTCTGGACCGCGCGCAAGCGGCACGAGATAACGACCGCCATCCTGATCGCGGTGTCTGCCGGATTAAAGCCGCAGATTGGACTCTGCTTTCTTCTTTATTGCCTCGTGCGTCGTCGGTGGAGAATCTCGGGGATCGCGCTTGCTCTGCTCACGCTGCTGGTAGCAGTAGGACTATTCCGATTGGAGTTTGGGCATACTCCTTGGCTGGCGAACTATCTCAACGATAATCGGGTTCTGCTCGAAAGCGGCATATTGGCCAACTTCACGCCTGTGAACCCTATGCGATTCGGGCTTATTAATCTGCAGGTGATTTTGTACTCCTTTGTGGGTAGCGTCCGCTTGACGAACGATCTGGCAGTGTCGGTTGGCGCAATTTTGCTTGTTGTATGGCTCATTGGGACGCGGCGTCGCGCAGGCAACGATCTCGAATTGCTCGACCTAAGCGCAATCGCTGTCATTAGCCTGCTACCGGTGTATCACCGATTCTACGACGCGGCTCTCCTGGTCCTGCCTCTGTGCTGGGTGTTTATATCGTTCCGAAGGTCACGAACTATTGGAATCGTCTCTCTGCTGTTAATACTGCCATTCTTAATTCCCGGCGGAACGCTGTTGGAAACGATGCAAGCGGACGGACACATACCTTCGGCCATCGTGCGTCATTGGTGGTGGGACGCAGTGGTAATGCCGCATGAGATTTGGGCGCTCTTTTTGTTGAGCATTCTGCTGCTGTATGAAATGAGAAGGTTCGTCATCCCGTCCCGGCCTTCCTCTCTCGTCATCCCAGCCGAGACTAGCAGCCGCGCTTAAGAATCAACAAGTTCGCCTGCGCTAACATCAGGTTGCTGTACAGCAACCGGCGCAGCGGGATTTTCCTTTAGCCGCTCTGCTTTCAATAAGTTCGCGTACGGTAACCGAAAGTTACCGCGCAGCACCCTTTCAGGGGTGGAGTGTCTCTCCCTTACACCCCGTGCGCAGCACGGCTAAATCCCTCACCCCCGCCACGGCACCCCGGGAAGGCAAGAACCTCGCCCCTACCGTGCCGGACTCGCCACACTCCCCGGTCAGGATCAGCGGCGGAATCGGGACCCGAAAAGCGCAGCTAATCGGGACCCGGATTCAGGGCGCGAATCGGAGAGAGATGGCCAACGAAAGGCCAGCGAATCGGCGGCTAAGGAAGAAACTGGCTAGAGTCGAAGCAAGCCGTTTATTGCGATCGCGACCCCTACCAGTCGCCACATGAAAGTACCGAGACGAACGCTGCGGTCTGACCCTGCGTGTTTCGACAGCGGGTTCCTTTCAGCGGCTCCTGGATGCTCAGCGTAAAACTTCGCCCATGCCCGCGTCTTCCACGTCGCAATCCGGCGCGCCATTGCGAAGACTGCAACTCCCACGCCAAGCAGGATGATGGCCCAAACTCTATGCGGCATTCATCAGTTCTCTTTGTCAGATTTCAGGACCGCGCCTTTGCTTTCTTGCGCACTCGTGACACCGTCCTGGACTGCTTATGCTGCTTCCCGATTTCGGTTAGCCATTCCTTCGTCTTGGGGGGCAGGAAGTTGGGGAGAAGATACCCGCCATGTTCGTAGAACTCATAAGCGGCTGGGCCAACATATCCGCCGGTACTGGCTGGGTTCTTCCGGTAGTGCCGTCGTATCCAATGCACCAAACTCTCGTACCACTTTCCGAAGTCCTCCGGCTTGCCCAGGTATGGCTCAAAGTTGCCAAACAGCCTGCCCTGACCTAGCGCGGTCTTACCCTCCCACGTTGCAGTGAACGACGGCGTAAATTCGAGGACCGGTGCTTTGAGGGTATCGACCCTGTAATATCCAGGGTCGGGTACCCACTTCCGTTCGAGATTCGGAAGCAGTTTGCGATTCCAAACGCAAAGGGTTTTGTCAGCACCGACACCCTCGCCAATCGGCTCAACCTGGGACGAATCGGAGTCCCTGAGAATCACCTCTGTCGAATCGTGTTCCTGAATGACACGTAGGAACTCGCTTCGATCTTCGGGCAGCATGTAGAAGTGTATTTGGCGTCCCATGGCTATTGTCCGTCCGGTTTGATCGGTCTAACCGGCACTAATTTCGGCTGTACGCCAGTGGGGGGCTGGCCCATCCTAACTTAGTCAACTGTTCTCACGCGGTTGCCCCACCCTCCCGCAAAAAACGCGGGAAGGGTGGGCCAGCCCCCCATCTGAAATCTCTTATGAATTTTTGTGGTGCAAGATGGCTTATGGTATTGGCAAAGCATCGTGTCCGGCCCTTGCAAGAAAACGCGAGAGCGAGGCACCCAATTTTATATTTTGTGCCAGCTATCTAGAAAGGCTGGGCCACCCGCAACGAATCTATTCACAATCTGTTCATTGCGGGTATCCGAATGAGGATGGTATACTCCGCTCCGAATTTCAGCCTGAGTAGATTCCAAATACACCTTGGACTACGCCATTTAAACATGTAGCCAATTTTGGGAGCCACAATGGAACGGCTAGCTACGAAATGCCAGAGTGGTTTCTGGTTCGCGATCATAGGAGCTTTCATTTGCCTATTCGGTCGCCAGGTCAACGCTCAAGTCACGTACACCTACACGGGGCAGAACTACAATCCTGAGACCCATGAATGTAACGGCACCTATTTGCCCTGTACGCAATTGTTTGTTTCAGGCTCATTTACTGTGCCGCAAGCATTAGCCCCAAATATAAGCTTTTCAACTTTCACGCCGTCCTCATTTTCCTTCACGGACAACTCAGGTATTTTCACACTCACGTCTGATACTGGTTTAGGGTTGGAAACGTTCGAAGTGTCTACGGATAACAATGGAAGCATTTGGTATTGGAATCTCTTTCTACAAGTAGTAAATCAGGATTTCTGCGTGCCCGACTACAACGAAGCAATCTTCAGCACCTACGATCTATCAAATGGCCAAGGTTCGGATGCCTCTTGCTATTCCAATTCATCTAACTACGGTTCAGGTGGCAATGGAAACGCGCCAGGATCATGGGTCAGCAATGGTTGCTCTATCACATCACAAACTGTTGCCCAGCAACCCCCCGACATACACCGTACAACCCTGGGAGTTGGCGAGGTAGTTTCACTAGCTCTAATGGGCGGAGATGGCTCGACTACTTGGGAACTGAAAGGAGCGGGAAATCTCGCCGAGCTAAGTGGGGCAGACGTTATGTATATGGCGAGTGGCTCTCCAGGAGAAGTAGAGATTACCGCGAAGGCAAATACTTGTAGCAGCAGCCCATCAATAAAATTTAACGTTATCGCACCGTCAACAGTCGTCATGCAAAATTCCATGAGTTCGGGAAACAATTATTGCCACACACGAGATCATCCCGACCTTGGATTTGTGACGAACGTTTTCATCGGTCCGGACACCGTGTCCTTTGAGAACGTCTCGTTTCAGGAAGTCAACGGCCTATTTACCGTCAGTGGAGTGTATGGATGCGAAAAAGGAGAATTCCATTGCCCCAATGGATGCTCTCCCGTTTCTGCCTTGCAAAATACTGTCTTACCCGGCAAAGGAACACAGCTTGATGGTATGGATACGGTTTATTCGGGTGACCCAGCCGCAATATGCGGAGTCGCACCACCGTACACGCCAGGTCAAATCGGTATCTCGATTCCGTGGCAGTGGTATTTAGACAATACAAATCCGGTAACTTTTCTGAATGTCACCCAAGATGTCCAACTAGGGGCAAATGGAAGCACACTCAACGCGAGTAAGGCAGGCGTGACGATGACAAAAGCGGTTGTAGCACCAGACGGAGCGGAATCATGCGGAACATCTTCAGGTGGGGATTTGAAATGAGAAAGTTCTTTTTTGCATTCGTCGTATTCCTTCTAGCGTTGCCGGTTCAATCGCAGATCACGTTAGACGATCAGATTCATCTCGCAGATCAAGCATTCGCGAAGTACATGTCAACTCGCTCGATCCGCGATTTGAATAGTTCGATGAAGCTTTTGATGATGGTGAAACTATCGAACGAAAAAGCCTATGTGGACTATGTGCCCCGAGTGGCGGATATGTGGATCGAGCTTTTCAGGGCAGTCGATAGCGCTTACGATCCAACGTTTGACCTTCAACGAACTCCCACGATGAACAATGCTCCCGGTAGGGCGAATAACGTTGAAAGCCCCGAAGAAGCAGCGAACAAGGCACTCCTTCAAAAGGCAAACGATTATTGGTCTCTAAAAGTGCTTGATGATACGGCGACCACTGCGGTAAGGATGTTCGTTCGTTATCACTATCGTAACCAGGAACAACGTGAACGACTTCGGCAAGAGGCGAAGCAGCAAGGTTTATCAGCTAAACGAATTGATGGCATCTTTCCTTTGTAATCACGAGCAGCCCTACTACGGCCTGATTGAGGAGCAAACTGGGCTGCTCTGGCGCGCCTTCCGTTCAACGAGACAGTCTGTGGGCGACTAGAAGATATCCTGTGGCTTTGGCGTCGGCCTCGACACTGGTCAGGTGCGCTTGTGCCTCCGCAGTTTGTCCGGCCTTCATTTCGATTTCGGCGAGGGCGAGGCGAGCGTCGAGTTCCACGATGCGATATCCCAGCTCGCGTGACTTCGAGATGACGGATGCCAACTCTTTGCGGGATGCGGTCCGGGCAGGCGATGCGGCAGCGGCTTTGTCGGCGTTCGCAACCTGGGCTGCGCCGATGGCGGTTCGCCAACGGATTTCCGGATTCTGGCTATTGGCGGCTAGATCCCGCGCGTGCTGCACTGCTTCTTTCGCCGCCGCAACTTTATCTTCTGCGAGCAGGGCGCGGGCTAGCATCCACCATGCGGCGGTCTCGTCGTCGCGTGATTTTTGTTGTTGAAAAACATCGATGACCTGCCGTACCGCGGTTTCCTGTTCGGCCGGCGAACGAGATTCTTCGAGTGACAATTCCGCCAGTCCTAGCTGTGTTTCTGCAATGGTTAGCTTGTCGCCACCCGAGGTGCGTATCGCCAGGGATTGGTCATACATCTTGCGCGCGCCCGGTAAATCGCCTTGCTCGAAAAGGACGTTGGCCAACAGAAAGGTGGCGTAGCCTACGGTTTCCTGGTCGCCAACGCCTTGAAATGCCGATATGGATTGCTCGTAGCCTTGCTTCGCGGCGGCGAGATCCCCTTGGAGTTGGCGGATGCCCGCGATGTTGATGCGGGCCAGGATGGCGCGGCCTGTGTCCTCCGGGTCGACCGTGGCCGACGCTTCATGGAGTTGGAGGGCGCCACGCAGATCGCCGCGGCCCAGCAAGAGTGTGGCGATGTTGGCGAGATCTTTGGCCTCACCCCGCTTATTGCCGAGCGATCGATAACCTGCCAGCGCCTCACGCTCTAATTTTTCCGCGGTGGCGAAATCCCCCTGGTTGCCGTAAGCTACGCCGAGGTTCATCAGGGCGCTGGTCGCACCCGATTCGTTTCCCACTTCGCGGAAGATGGTTAGAGCTTGATGGTAAAGACGGATGGCTTCGGGTGCGTCCGTTTGTTGGATGGTCGTTGCCGTCGTATTCAAGTCCCTCGCCAAACCCTGCCGGTCCCCGGCGGCGGTGTGAAGGTCCTGGGCTTCGCGGCAGGCAGTCAATGCATTCTCCGGCTGGCCGAGATAGACTCCGAACATTCCACACTGCGCTCTGCGCGCTTCCGCGAGGATCAGCCGCGATCCCTGCTCCCTGGCTTTTTGTACGGCTTGTGACAAGGCTTGCTGTTGATGCTTACGATCGCTCAGCGCATCCCAGGCTAAGGCCTCCTCATGATCGATGCGGGGATCTTCAGAAGCGGGAGGCGCAAGCTTGCGCAGGGATTCGATCGTGGCCAGAGCATCATGGGCTTTGCCGCCGCGCCTTTGCACGCTTGCCAACTGGAGACCGTAATCCGCATTGTCGGGGAATAAGGTGAACAGCGAACGATAGATTTCTATTGCTTTGCCATATTCGTGGCCAATGTCGCGATAACGGCCCTCCACCAGCAACTTCTCTTCGCGAGAAAGATTGGCCGACAAATCGTAGGCCTGCCCGGCCTCCGCCTGAGCTTTTTTGTCATAGCCCATGCGGAACCAGGCTTCGGCCAGCGCGGAGTGGGCCAACACAAATTTCGGATCGGCGGCGATGGCCTGCTCTAGAAGGTCGCGGGCGGCGAGGGCATCGAACAAACGCAGGCGGGCGAGTCCTTCCGAATAAAGGCGCGCGGCCTCGCGATTGGCGGGCAGGGAGGCGCGGACGCTGACCGCTTCCACCGGCGAAACCGCTTCTACTCCCAGCTTCGTGCGCAACTGCGAACCGGCGTCGGTTACTACATCAAACAGGTTGGCTTCGTTTCCTACCACGGCGATGTCGGCAACTGTTTCTCCCGCGACGGTGTCCTGGAGCCTTAGGTCGATGCGGATACGCGTGTCCGGTTTGTCGCCGAGAACGGTATAGGAGCCGAGCACGATCAGGTCGCTGTCGAGGTTTCGGTGCAGGCGTGACAATGTGTCCCGCGAAAGGCTATCGGCGTCGGCGAGAGGAAGTTCGAGCTTGGTGCGCGCGATGTCTTCTCCGGGAACCAGGCGCAGTTTTTCTCCGGCCACCAGTTCCGTGCTCAACATTTCCGCCAGGGCTGTGGATACCCAGGCCTCGTCGGGGCGTCCAGACAGGTTGCGAAATCCGAGCACGGCGACCGACCGGCGGACCGGCACTCTGGCAATTGCAGGAGGGGGCGTCGCCTTGTGGATTCTGCTCCACGCATAGAAGCCGACGGATGCGACGGCCAGAACGAAAATTGCTAAGGGCAGGAGCCATGGCCGCGTTGTGGAACCTTGTCGAGTGCCGGCTTCCTCTTCCTGAGTAATGATGCTGGTTTGAATCGTGTGCTGGAAAACCATACTGCCTGAGGGATTACTGTTTTCGGTGAGGCCGGCGGCGACGAGGGTCAAACTTTCCGGCGCTGCCACTTTTATGGGAGCGATAAATTGATAGCCTCGTCCGGGCAGGGTGACGATGTAGGTGTTATCCCCGGGCCTTTCCGCCAAGGCTCGGCGCAACGCAGACATGCTTTGCGCCAGACTATTCTCATCCACAAAGGTGTCGGACCAGACATTTTTGAGCAGTTCCTCGCGGGTTAAAACCCTGGCCGGGTTCTGTACCAGGTACAACAGGACGTCAAAAGCGCGGCGGTTGAGGGTGACAACCTCTCCGTTATGCCGCAAGGTGCGAGCCGAGGCATCGAGTTCAAACTCCCGGAACTGAAATATTCCTTCCGTTTTCATTGGTTTATGGGGTTTTAGGAGTTGTCAAGGCCTGTCAGAAGGCGTCACTGGCCTTTTTGTCGCGTTGGCCGCATATTCCTGCGCGTGAAGAGCGAGGCTGCATGGCACCGAATGTACCAATGGTTGAGCGGACGGGCAAGCACCTTGTTTCAAGCCCAGTCCGGGGTGTCGTCGGCAGGGATGACCGAGCGCTCGGTGCGAACCGAAGTGATCGTGCAGCGTGAAACCACGACCTTGCTGATTGCCGGCGCAACAACGGGGCTGGATCCTTGCCCGTTGTGCGGGCAAAAGCCGGCTCGGGCGGAACACGCGAGGCCTCATCTTCAAGAGTGCGTACAGCAGAGGTTAGGAGCAGTTCGACCGACAGAAGTTTCAGTCAGAAAAAACAAAACCAGATAACACAATCAAAATAATAAGGAGAAAGTCCCATGAATCAAATCGTAAAGTACATCTCTCGCAACGCGCTCATCCGAACCATTGCAGCGCTATCCATCCTGGGTATGGCTTGTGTGACCGCATCGGCCCAGCTTACGCTCGACAGTTTTCCCAATGGCAATAGCGGTAACCCCTATGTCAAAACCCTGACTGCGGCACAATCCACCACCACTCATTATGAAGGGTTGCCCAGCGGCAGCCTTCTGGGCGCGGCTCGGGAAACAATTTTTTCGATCGGCGCAAACCCGTATGCGCAGACCAGCACAATCGACGTGGGTGGCAACATTCTCATCGTGGACACTGGGTTTCAGGCCGTTGCAGGCCTGGATATTGGTTACGGGTTTAGTACCTCCGGCAAAGAAGTTCCCATGGGGCTGAACCTGGGCGCGTATTCAGGTTTGCAAGTGAACTTTGCAGGCGTTGCCTCCACCGAAGCCATCAACGTGATCGTGGTGGTATACCCGAACAGCGGCGGATATTACACCGCCGAGACGACGCTATACCCTAACGTCGACGCCAAACCCGCAACTTTTCTGTATACGAGTTTCAGTAAGGGAGGCACCGGAGCGCCCCTTACCCCGACCGAAGCCAGCAACATCAACTACATCATTATCGAAATCGAAACCGCCGGCAGCACTGCGAGTTACGGAATCACTTCTTTTCAAGCGATCAATTAGCCATACCAGGGGGCTGGCCCATCCTAACTTAGACAACTGTTCTCACGCGGTTGCCCCACCCTCCCGCAAAGAACGCGGGAAGGGTGGGGCAACCTCATTTTGGGAATTCAGGGAAGAGTGGGCCAGCCCCCACGGCAAAACCCTCAACCTCCACCGCACTCCGAGAGCATGAAAAGCCATCCCTCACCGTGCCCGAATCGCCACGCTGCACGGCCTGATCGGCGGCGGAAGCGGGACCGGAAAGCGCGGCTTATCGCACCCGGATTACAGCCCGGATCAGCAGGCTCTTTACCTCCACCTTACTGGTCACCGCTTAAAGAACCAGAAACTCAGCAGCCAAAAAATCGCCAATATGGCAAACGCTCGAAAAAGGTGCGGCCAAGGTCCGCCCTTCGCGGGACTCTCCCCTGCCTTGATCTGTTTGATCTTTCTAGCCAGAAGAATATTCCCGACCGCGAAACATGTCCCACTGCCGATAAGAAACACTGGCAGCGGCGTGCTGCCGGGAAGTGTATACCCAGCTAGGATGATGCCGCCAAGCATCCCAAGCTCAATGAATACGATCGTTGATTTCTTCACGCGAAAGCTCCTCTTGCGCACCCATGCTGCTGAGAAATCGCTATTAATTGCAGGACCCGGAAGGGGGCTGGCCCATCCTGACTTAGTCAACTGTTCCGACGCGGTTGGGGCCTGGCCCATCCTAACTTAGTCAACTGTTCTCACGCGGTTGCCCCACCCTTCCCGCGTTCTTTGCGGGAGGGTGGGCTCTGGCCACGAGCACGAACTCCGGGTTCGTGATCTGGACTTCCCGCCCGCCGATCGACCGAACTTTGCTGGCCGATCCCTTTGCCACAAGACAAGGCTACCACTGATAATCAATAGCGCAGGTAACGCAAATCTCTGGCCATGAATCAATCATCATTGAGCCCCACCATCGACGAATATCTTCGCAAACGACTGATGCCTGTGGAAGGCGCGATCCCGCAATTGGCGGGCATCGATATGTATGGCAACTCCATTCCCGCGGGGACGGTTGGTGGCGACCTCTTCGAGTACATCAATTTTCAGCAGCGGTACGACATTGATGGCCGCATCGCTCGCGCGCTCAAACTATCAAAGTTTTATCTTGCACCGTTGTCCGAAGGGCAGCTTGCGCGCAATATGGTGGACGATCATGTGTGCTGGCTGGAAAATCGGCCCGACTATGAACCCTCAATGGCTCTCGAATATAGAAAGGCCAAAAGCTCTGAGCAGTTGCAGATTGCAGAAACTCTTCCTGAGTTGAATACAACGGCCGGCGTTCTATTGGTGGATGCGCAGGGCCACGGCCTCATCTCGGCCAAAATTGCATCGACCGTCCACGACACCTTCCATGCATTAATGCTGGTGGAACTGGATCGCTATGGAAAAACTACGCCCGGATTTTTCGAAAAAATCAATCTGCGGCTGGCGCAATCGGTAACTGCGCGCAACGCTCTCGGACGCAATCCCAAAGACAGCGCGCGCGAAATCGCCACCATGCTCTATGGTGAAATGCGTCCCGAAGGGCTTTTTCGTTTCGTAAATTTTGGCCATCCGCCGCCGCTGGTTTTCTCCAACGAGTTCGGCAAGTTTATGGAGATCGGCCAGGTGCGAATGGTGCAGTTTCCGCCACTAGGCCTGGAAATTCCCGAAGATCATCCCGACCGCAACAAATATTTCTCGATCAGCCTGCGAAAACGGCAGGTGAACTCCTCCGATGTCGCGGCCATCACGCTGATGAGTCCCGGCGACATACTCTTCCTCTATACCGACGGAGTATACGACGGCACCGACGACGAGGAACGATCCCAACTCGAGCGCGTGATGCGCGGTTACAAAGACCAGCCAGCCCGCGAAATTTGCAATGCGTTGCTCGACTATGCCGTGAAGCGCGATGAACACTTACAGCAAATCGGTGAAGCCGATGTCATAGACGACAAGACGGTGTTCATCATCAAGCGCCGGTAGCGTTGTCGCCCGCCAAACTCGTAATTCGCCCTGCTTTCGGGTCGAGCGGCGTCGGAGAGAAGTTCGCAATCGTTCAGCCGGTTTAATAAACCCTTGATCCGCGATACAGCAAAATGTCGGCGTTCCTACGCGACGCCGCTGATTGGCCCCTTACTTATCAAAGGTTATGACTATAAAGAGAACGCTCTTGTAACGGACGACCCTTCGGTCATGGCCGCAGGAATCATTTGCAGGAAAAGAGGAAACGAAGTTATGTACCACCATATAAAAAAGCTGATGTACACGGTAAATGTTGGAACGCCTGATCCAAGATTTGGCAATATGCTGCTGGAGCAATTCGGCGGAGCAAATGGCGAGCTTGCTGCCGCCATGCAGTATTCCATCCAGGGCCTCAATTGCGACGATCCGGAACGTAAAGACCTGCTGATGGATATTGGCACCGAGGAGCTTAGTCACCTCGAAGTCGTCGGCACTCTCGCGCGCATGCACTTGAAGCCGCTAAAATTCGCCCGCGATGCTGCCGAAATCGATCCGCTCATCGCCATTGCAGGCGGAGGAGGAGTCAGTCTCTTCAATTCGATGGGGGATGCCTGGACGGCGGACTATCTAAAAATCACGGGCGAACTCGATGTCGATCTGCGCAGCAATATTGCCGCCGAGGCTCGTGCCAAAATCGTTTACGAACGGCTCATTAACTTTACTGATGATCCGGGAACCATCGACACACTGCAATTCCTCATGACGCGGGAGATCACCCATATGAAAGCATTCACCGCGGCACTGGAAAGCATGGGCAAGGATCTTTTTGTAATTGGCAAGATCGCTCCGACACCGGTGCTGGTCGATCAATATTTCAATGACTCAACCGGCGTTGGCGATGAAGGCGAAACGGATGCGCGGGGTCCATGGAATGAAGGCGGTGATTGGGAAATTGTTGACTCTCCTGCCCTGGAACAAGGCGTCGAAAATCTTAAAGGGGATGGAGAGCTTAACAAAAAGGCTGCGGGCGAAGCCAGGAAGTCGGGCGTCCGCAAGAAGGTTGCGCCAAGCAAATTGAAGCTGCGCAAACCTGCTTAGAGCCATCACACTCAAGGCTGCCCCACCCTTCGCGCGGTTCGAAGGGTGGGGTGCACCGGCTCAAGATATGCACCTTCCGCGCATAATAAGTCCCAATGAAAACCATCACCAACATTTGCCCGCCTGAACGCCGGCAGGTTGTACTCACCGAGCAACGGCGACTCAAAATGGCCGTCTCCGCGCATGCTTACGTTCGCGGTAGCACGATTAAGTTTTACGAATGGCTGGGCTCGTCCATGGCGCGGTCTCTGCCGCAGGGTCCGCCCATCTGGATTTGCGGCGATTGCCATCTGGGAAACCTGGGCCCGGTAGCCGACGCCAAGGGCCGAGTGAAGATTGCTATCAGAGATCTGGACCAGACGGTGATAGGAAATCCCGCCCACGATCTCATTCGCCTTGGGCTCTCGCTGGCAACGGCTATTCGGGGATCGGATTTGCCCGGGGTAACCACCGCGCTCATGCTGGGACAAATGATAGAAGGATATGAGAGCGCGCTCGCCGATCCGGGTAAAAATCCAAGAAAATCTGCCGCGCCGGCATCTGTGCAGCGAGTGCTGAAACGCGCTTTGAAGCGGCGTTGGCGACATCTCGCGGAAGAGCGCATTGAAGACGTGAGACCCCACATTCCCATGGGAAAACGCTTCTGGCCGGTCACTTCCGCTGAAAGAAAAGAGATTCAACGCATATTCAAACTTCCGGAAGTGCGTGACCTCATCACGTCTCTTAAAAATCGCGACAAGGATGACGACGTGGAAGTCGTCGATGCCGCCTACTGGATGAAGGGGTGCAGCTCTCTCGGCCGACTGCGGTTTGCTGTCCTACTGGGTATCGGTAAAAAAAAGAAAAACAGTGAGGGCTTTTGCCTGGTCGATATCAAGGAAGCTGTTCCAGCAGCAGCACCCCATTCCGCTAAAGCGCCTATGCCGTCGGATTATGCAGAGCGCGTAGTCGAAGGCGCGCGAAAATTATCGCCTTTCCTCGGACAGCGCATGTTGGCAGGACGTTTTTCCGGAACGCCTGCCGTTCTTCGCGAACTGCTCCCGCAAGACCTCAAACTGGAAATGGATCAATTCACGCGCGAAGAGGCGATAGGCGCGGCGCGATTCCTGGCATCCGTAGTGGGCGCGGCTCACGCGCAACAAATGGATAGGCCTGCCCGAAAAAAATGGCAGATGGTCCTGAAACAAAATCGCAACAAAAGGCTCGACGCGCCGTCATGGCTGTGGACCAGCATTGTTGAATTGGTCGCCAGGCATGAATCCGCTTATCTGGAACATTGCCGGCAATATGCACTGAATGGGGCGCAACGCCGATGAAAGAAGATTCCGAATTCCGTGCCTATCAATTAGCCGAAAATCACCAAGCTGTCGGCGAGATGCGATCCTAGTGATTCTGCGCTGCCTGCGTTGGTCTCAGCGCCGCAGCGCCGCAGCGCCGAAATTCACGCTGAATCGCTTGCAGGTACCTCGGATCTACCGCCCGGCCATATCTCCGCACAAACTTACTTCCACACCAAGTTCTCGAAAGCAAGCGGCTTTGGCGGCGAGTGCCTTGCTCGCAGCGGAGATTCCCGGAACATAAGCTACGTGGATGTGATTGGCTTTGTGGCGTCCCATCATCTGGTCGCGGGTCACGCCCGGAGTGACGGCATGCATGATGGGCCATTGCGAAGTCGTGATCTGCCAACGACGCTGCGTCTCTTCCGCCGGTAACGCGATGGCTTGGCCGTGTCCCATGTCTACCTTGAGCTTGCCATCTTCAATGTAGACTCGGCTCCATATTATCTCGCCGGGCTTACTCACTCCCTTGAGTGTCCCTCCACCCAAGCGGAAGTACATGGGCGGCTGCCGTTCACTCACCGCTCCCGCATAGCCCCCAACAAGATGTGCGGGAGGCACCGCGCCTGAGATCTCAAACACCCATACGAATTGACCTTTGTATTCTTCCCCGTAGCGTATGTCGTGCAGAGTATTTTCCGAAGGATAGCCGAGCACATCCCACACGCGTTGCGTGACTAACGCATCGATCCCGGCACATTCGTCCACTTCATTAAAATGGGGAAGCGGCTTTCCTTCATAGAGCACGCGCGTACCGTCCTGGGATTTGACTGGAGGCCGGTCGCAGTTATTCAGCAAGCCTTCGACTAAATCCGATGCGGGGACGAGGTCCTTTAATCCCTGTTGATATTGAATGCCGATCAGATTGCAACCGAAATCATCGGCGATGCGCAGCGCGGCGATGTACATTCGGCATTGATCGAGAATCTGCTCGTCGGTGAGGTCCGTCTCGGGATTCGGACCTGTAATAAACTTCATTCCCTTCGCGTCCAGCCATCCTCGCACCGCTTGAGCTTCAGAGTTCGATACTACTTTCATTGCAGCATAGAGCGCCGATTGGCTAAGGCGCTCTTTGTATATACCTGTCGGATTCAACAGATGATCGGGAACGATGGCGTTGAACATTCCCATGCACCCTTCATCGAAGACGCCCATAATCGCTTTCTCGCGCAGGAGACGTTGCGCCTCGGCGATACCGATCTGCTCCGCATCTTTGGGCAAATGTACCGCCGAAAGCGAGCGCACATGACTGGCGTCGTGAATGATCGATTGCCCCCGCAGCCACGAATGTAAGCGCGAGAGAAAATATTCATCGGAAAAGTCTTTCGACCATAACGTGGAATACTTCACTCCAGCTTTGGTCAGCGACCCGTTCAGATTTAGCATTCCCACTAGACCCGGCCACTCGCCACTCCAGTTCGCAACAGTCAGGATCGGGCCCTTGTGGGTGATGAGACCGGCAAGGACATGATGCGAATACTGCCAGACCGCCTCGACGACGATCAACGGCGCATCAGCAGGCAGATGCCGGAACACTTCCATTCCATATTTCTGGGAATCGATGAAGCCGTGCTGTTTGATCGGATCGAAAGCATGCCCTCGTACGGCCTTAAAGCCGTCGCGTTCGATCGCCGCGGTGACCAATTCCTCGACTTTCTCTTGCGCCGGCCAGCACTTCTGGTTAGCCTTCAAACGAAGATCGCCACTGGCGATCAGGATGATCGGTTGCATACTTTCTTAACTCCAATCGATTTATTGGGGGCTATTGAGTTGATGTCGACTCGCTGTAGAGTTGCGCTGCATTTTGCTGCGTCACCAACTGCGGCGCTACCGTATATTCTTTGTCGGGATGAAAGCTTGGGTCCCGTAATATCTTCAATGCAACCTCGACTGTCTTCTCCACGCACAAGGGATAAACAAAAGTAGCCGCCAGGATTCCATCTTTCACCTTCTTAATCCCTCCGGCAGGACCGTTGAGCCCATCAACTCCTACAAAAATCATTTCCTGTTCACGATTGAGATCCTTCGCCGCGAGGTAGGCCCCAACCGCCATGGGATCATTGTGGGCATAGACGACGTCGATCGACGGATTTGCACGCAGCACTTCCGTCATTCGGTCTTTCGCACGGGCCTGAATCCAATCGGCCACGGGATCGGCGACGATCTTGATGTCTGGATATTTTGCCAATACCTCATTCGCACCCTTGCTGCGGTTGATGGCTGCTTCAACGCCGAGCAAACCTTGTATTTCTACGACAGCGCCCTTGGGTTGCTTATATTTCTTGACCAGATAATCCCGGATAAATTCGCCCGCCATGCGGCCGATGACAAGATTGTCGCTACGTACCAGGGTGGTGTAGTTAGCCTGAAGAATATCCCGCTCCAGGCAAATGACTGGGATCTTCTGCTCCATGGCTTCGCCCATCACAGCGGTTAAAGCCGCTCGTTCGTTCGGCGCCACAATCAGCAGATCGGGTCGTTGACGAATGAAGGTTTCGACTTGTGCAATCTGCTTGCTGTTGTCCTGTTGCGCATCGGCAATAATCAGCTTTACATCGCCGGCCTGGGCAAACAGTTTTGTCATCAGATCGTTTTGTGCAGCGCGATACGGCTCGGCATTATTCGCCTGGCTGAATGCCACGAAGAACTGCCGCTTAGCTGAGTCCGTCCGATTGCATGAAACGGTTGCGAACGCGAGCAAAACCAGACCGACCATCATTAGCTTCATTTTCATTGGGCGCGTTTCCCTTGTTTCTGTATCGCCACGGCGAGCAGAATAATTCCACCTTTGACCATCATCTCGACATTGCTATCGACATTCTTGAGTCGCAGCATGTTGGTTAACAACCCGATCATCAGGGTGCCAATCACTGTTCCCGACATCGTTCCCTTGCCGCCCGAAAGCTGCGTGCCGCCAATCACCACGGCGGCAATCGAATCGAGTTCGTAGCCTACGCCGGAGTTTGGATTTCCCTGATGATTTTCTGCCGCGTACAACACACCGGCAAATCCGGCAAGGAGTCCTGACAAGGAATAAACCCAGAGCTTCACTCGGCGGATAGGAAGTCCGGCGTAGAGCGCCGCACGTTCATTGTCACCGACGGCTCGCACATACCTGCCAAAAATGGTACGGCCGAGCAAAATAGAAAAGATAATCGCCAGCACAACGTAACAGCCAATCGTAACGGCTTTGCCGCGAAACATATTGGCGAACGCGGAGGCCACATCCTGGCCGAATCCCACATCGACATTGGCATTGTTCGACAACCACTTCGCCAGTCCGCGGATGCCGATCATTCCCGCCAGCGTCACCACGAAAGGCTGCACATCCAACATGGCGATTACCGCACCGCTCAGCGCTCCGCACGCTGTGGATACGGCCAGCGCTGCGAGAATCGCCAGCGTGATCTCAAGCGAATAACTGAACCCAGGCTGCCATCGCGTGAGTACCAGGGCCACGACGGTCGTAGAAAGCGCAAGGATGCTGCCGACACTTAAATCGATGCCTCCGGTGAGGATCACGAAGTTCATCGCCAGCGAGATGATCCCGATGATCGAGACCTGACGCAGTATGTCGGTGAGATTGCCCAACTGCAGGAAAATATTAGAACCATCGCTGGCGGTGGGACTGACCAGCACAGCCAGAATAAAAATGGCGGCCAGCGCGCTCAGGCTCTTCGCGGCATCCCGTTGCTGGCCGCTCATCCTTCTCCACAAGGTAGCGGGTGACCGGACGTTTGCATTCGTCAAGCGTGGCCTCCAGCCTGCGCAGGTGCGCGCGTGGCCAGCGTAAGGATTTCATTTTGCGTAGTACGTCCGGCTTCGAGTTGGCCTGCGACTGCGCCTTCTCTCATCACCAAAATGCGATCACAGCAGCGCAGGAGTTCGGGCAACTCTGAACTCACCATAAGAATCGCTTTGCCCTGAGAGGCCAACTGCTCGATGAGTTGATAGATATCTTCTTTGGCGCCCACATCGATACCGCGCGTTGCATCGTCGAGGAATATTAGGTCGGGATTTCCCAGCAGGCATCGAGTCAAAAGAACCTTCTGCTGGTTCCCGCCGCTTAGCGTTCTCACAGGAAGATCAATGGAGGCCGCTTTTAAGGACAATGCACTGAACGCTGACATCGCAGCCTGACGCTCGCGCTGCCGAGTAATGAATCCAAACCGACTCACGGGAAGCAGATCGGAAATTGTACTGTTTTCCAGAATGCTCATCTGCATCATGAGCCCGTCGAGCTTTCGATCTTCCGGCAGCCAGCGAATTCCCAGGTCAAGGGCTCTTTTTACTGACTTTATCGAAACCTGCTTTCCACGCAGTATTATCTGGCCCTCTTTCCATCGATCTAATCCCATAAGAGCCGCGCCGATTTCGCTGCGTCCAGATCCCAGCAACCCGGCTATACCCAGCACTTCGCCTTTTCGCACTTCGAAGGAAACGTTACGAAGCTTGGCGGTAGTTAAATCGGAAAAGGAGAGGACCACTTCGTCACTCTCTTTAGCCGGCTTTCGATCTCGCGCCTGCCATTCCCTGCCGATCATCATCCGGATTAATTCCGGAGGCGACACTTCCTGAATCGAGCGCGTAGCAATGGTTTGGCCATCTCGCATTACCGTGACGCGGTCACAAATGCGAAAGATCTCATCCATCCGGTG
>Ga0224568_1000078_pt1 | contig 18277 bp, 14 predicted proteins | sample CLU5metagenome_FD_182727 | JGI IMG/M metagenome (GOLD analysis project Ga0224568, IMG submission 182727) | Spruce litter microbial communities from Bohemian Forest, Czech Republic - CLU5 | ecosystem: Environmental > Terrestrial > Plant litter > Unclassified | place: Czech Republic: South... | reverse complement strand
TCGAACTCGCGCACGTCCTGGCCGACAGCGGTCAGGTTCAGGAGGCCCTGGCCGCCTACGAGAACGCGGCCCGCACCCTGAACATCGGCGACCCGCGCTGGGACCGAAGGCGCGGCTGAGCCCGACGCCTGGCGGCCGGCCGTCCGCATCGTCACTTAAATCGCACTTAGCGGGCTATCAGAAAGGGGCGTAGAGGGCGCATCATAGGGGTCGTGGCAGATCAGACGGTAGCGGCTGCGTGCCCGCAGTGCGGCAGCAGCGCGGACGTGCGCACGATCCGTGAATTCTTCGACACGACGAACGCCGGCGGGGTGCAGGGCTTCCAGCGCCTCGTCGAAATGTCCGGCGGGCCTCGCGCCGAGGACAACTATGACATTGAGGGCTCCACGGTGAGCGATCCTGGCTCCTCCCCGGCGCGGCCGCGCAAGGGCTGGGGCAGGAAATGGGAGCGGGCCGGGTTCGCCGCGGACATCTTGTCCGACCCCGGCGGCGCGATCATGGACACGGCACTCGGGTTTGCCGGCCGGGCCCTCAGCCGGGGGGCGAAGAAGATCGTCAGCGAGCAGGTTCTGCCGGCCATGCAGGCCACGGTGTCGCGGGGCCAGGCCGCGACGGTGGAGGAGCAGTTCGCCCAGGCGCAGGCTGACCAGGACGCCATCGTGGCGCGCTATCCCGAGCTGCGCACGTGCGTAACGGACCAGGTGGTCTACCTCGACGGCGGCTCGCTTACCGTCCCCGTCAGCGAGATCCCGGTAACGGTGACGCTGGCGCAGGCGGACGCGGTGGTGGCGCGGCTGCGCTGAAACCCGCGTTACCAGCCAGCCGCGATCGCGGCGCGGCCGGTGCCGGCGGCCAGGGGTGCGGGCCAGGCGGCGGGGTCGGCTAGGTCGGCCGAAGCTGATGGCGCGGTGCGGCAGATGAGGTAGTGCCGCGGGGTGATGGCCGTTGGGTGGCGGATGAGGGCGGCCATGCAGCGGGTGTGGGCTTGTTCCGGGGTGCGGACGGCGTCGGTGGCGGTCAGGTAGGCGACCAGGGGGCGGCCGGCGGCCGAGGCAAAGACATGCGCCGCGGCGGGCGCGATGGCGTCCTGCACCAGACGCCGCACGTCGGCTACGTCGACCCAGCAGTGGTCGAGCAGGATCCGGTCCGTGGGGCCGGCCGGGGGTGCCAGCCCGATGATTGCGGGCATCCGGCTGGCAGGCACGTCACCGTGTGCGGCGGCGACCAGCAGGCGTTCGATAGCCAGCAGAATTGACTCCAGTTCGGCCCGCGGTACCAAGCCGGTGTCACCGCTCCATCCGTCCAGCCGCAGGGAGCCGTCGATCTGGTTGAGGCTGAACTGGATCGGCGTCGGGCTGGATGGCATCGGGCGCCAGCGCAGTTCGGTGCGGGCGAGCGCGACGTCGATCTGGTCGGCCTTGAACCCGACGCCCGCGGTGAGCCCGGACCACGACTCAGGCACCAGGCTGTTGAACATCGGGTCATAGATGAAGCGCAGGCCTCGTTCGTGCTGGATCAGTTCGGTGACGGCATCCCGCTTGACCGCGTTGTACCTGGCGTGGCGGCTCGCCTCCATCACGACGGTCCAGGTGTGCGTGGCCAGCTCGTCGAAACTTTTCCCGGCCATCTGGACGTTGACGATCGGCACCTGGGCTAGGGAGCCGACGTAGTTCACCAGGTGGCGCTCGAACCGGTTGCTGGACAACACAGGGAACACCAGCTCCCGGTATCCGGTGCGGCGGGCGAGCACGGCGCAGATGGCCGCGAGCACGATGCTGGACCGGCTGGTCCTGGCGCGCGCCGCCACCTGCCGCACCGCTATCGCAGCGGCCGCCGATGACAGCCGCACCTCCAGGGACTCGCCGCTGGGCCGGGCGCCCGGCAGTGCGTACAGGCAGCGGGGGATCCGCCGCGACTGCTCTAGCACGTAGTTCAGTGCCGTGCCGGCCCGGCGCCGCTCGGCCGGCGTCGCTTCCAGCTCGGCCTGGTCCAGCGGCTGGTGGCCGGGCCGGTCGGCTGGCCGCCGCCGGCCGTCCAGTCGCCGCCGGGCGGGATCGCCGAGCAGGCCGGCGAAGTCGCGCTTGAGGATCTCGATGGCGCCGTGGTCCACGGCCAGGTGGGTGAACCGGGCGGCGCACGCGATGACCCGGTCGCCCATATCGGGAGCCATGGCCACCGCCAGGCGCACCGGACCCGGTCGCGGATCGGGTGATTCGCGCAGCCACCCGACGAGGGCCTCGGCCGCGGCGGGGCGGTCCTGCGGCCCCATTGTCCCTCGCCGAGCGAGCAGACTTCCAGCAGCTGGACGCCGGCCGCGGCGACCCGCTGGCGCGGCTGCTCGCCGGGCAGATAAGTGGTGCGCAGGCTCTCGTACCGCGCGACCAGCGCCGCGGCTGCCCCGGTCACGTCGTTGACGGACACCACCGCCGGCACCGGGAGTTCGACGCACAAGATCATGTAGAGGTGGCCGGGGTCATGGCTCAGCCAGTTGTACATGCTGAGCTGACCCAGGGTGAGCGGTGCCTCGCCGTCCCGCTCTCCGGTGAACTCGACCGGGACCGGCCGGATCGGGGTCAGCCGCAAGCGGCGCCGGCGGCGCTGCCCGGTTTCGGTGCCGGTGCTCATCGATCTCGCCCAGCTCTCTCACTTCGAGACGGAGGGTCTGGTCATACCGTGGCGCACCTGGCGCACCGGCGCAGGTCGCTGGTGACTTTGAGTGTTCGTTTGCTGACCTGCTGTCGAAGGCAAACCTACGCAGAGGGCCGCGGACGGTCCTCTCCGAGATTGCCCAACCCGGAACGCCAACGCCCGCGGCGGCCGGCCCGCAGTATGCGGCCGCGGCTAATTCTTCGCATGGCAATGCCAGACGGCGTCCACGCCCTGGCCGTCGGGCGTGGCCTCAATGCTCGGAGTCTTGTCGCAGGTATATTGACTGGCGAATGCCGCTCCGCCTATGGCGAGCGCCGCAGCGACGACCGCTTCTCCGATTGCCTCGGCCAGGGCTTCCAGGACCCCGCCCAGCGTGTAATGCACAGACAGGTCCCACCCGGCCGCCGCCCGGGCGATCTGGGGCCATAGATCGGCGATCCGCTGATCGAATCCCTGATCATTCCAGGAGTCGTTGTTGTTGCTGAATGGAAGGTCCGACCCCACCGAGCCGGTGTGAACAACGGAAAGCGGATTACCTTGCGTGTCCGTTACCCCGTCGAGGTACATGCCGAAGGCATAACTCTGACCTATAATCCCGCTTTCGTGTATACTCCCGCTGAATTGCCAGAATCCCTGGCTGTTGAGTACCCACGTGGCACTGCCAGTCACGGTGGATGGCCCCAGCGGCGGCGTGGAAAAGGCGACTGACTGAGGAACCTGCTGCACGATGGGCCAGGCAAAACCCTGATCGAGCTGTCCGGCCTCTCCTGGCGCGAGAAGTATCACGTTTACATCGTTCCACCCCTGCACGAACTGCGTTGCTTTGAACGGATACTCCGCGTTCATCGCGGCGTCGTTATTCTCGAGGCACTGATTGAAACTCTGGTTGTGCGCGACGCGGTACTGATGCCCCGCGTCTCCCGACCAGCATGGCCCGTCCGCGTAGCCTGCCTGAGCGAACCACGCCCAGTTCGGGTTCGGGAGATCCAGCAGGTTGCCACCGTAGATCTGGACTGTCTGCCCGGGCTGCGCGACGTACCAGCCGACCTTCTGCCACGGAGGATCGCAGGCACTGTCAAACCAGATTATGGCAATATATGCCGTTTGCGTCCATGCGTTCTCGAAACTCAGTGCCATGTTTGCCTCCCGCTCGTCGCAGCGTAACGCTTAATCAGGAAGCTTCGGACTGGCGGTCCTGGCCGGCAAAGTAATATCGGATGCCCTCTCCTGCGGCCACGGATACAAATCATGGCGGGACAGCAGCGCGACTTTGCGCTCAAGATCATCCTGTGACATTACCGGGAAAGCGAAGGCAGGTAGGCGAGGAAAATTCGCGGGGTAATTGACCGGGGCCACCGGTCTATCCCCGACCCGGTTAGGAACGCCGTCCCGCTTCCCGCTCAACTCCGCGTCAGATTCTGCAGGCATACTCAGCTCCCAATGCCGTGATAAATGTGCAAAATCAGAGTAGCCGCTCCTAGTGAGACCCGCAAGGATCGGATAAGAACCGAGCTAACGGAATGACAGCTGAGGAAATCGGTGCGAGGGACGTACTCGTTTGAGTGCGACTTTCTAGAAGTGCGCAACTGGTGAGCGATGGCAGGAAGCCCAGGAGGCCGCGCGCCGGACCTGCCGCGCGGATGCTGTCAGGACGGTCCGCTGGTGCCGTCTAGCCCAGCGGCCTGAGCGATCGACAGCAGGCGGCCTTCGGCCCGGCCCGCGGCGAACGCGGGGCCGTCGGCGCGCAGCACACGCTCGCCGTACAGGCCGCGCAGGCGCTCCCAGCCCGGAACCGGCCGGGCTTCCTGCTCGCCCTCAGCCGCGCCCCACAGCCGCCCGGCGCGTTCCGCCTGACCTCGCTCGGCCGCGACTACCGCGAGCTTGGCCATGTTCGCCAGCGCGCCCCGGTTGGCGCTCAGCTGCAGGTTGAGGTCGAGCGCGGCCAGCGTGTGCTGCTCGGCGGCGTCGAGGTGACCGCGGTTCAGCTCCGCCGTGGCCGCGCCGTTCAGCTGGAGGGCGGCCCAGAAGCGCCAGCCGTCGGCCAGGGCGATCCGCGCGCTTTGCACCGTGAGGTCGATCGCGCCCTGCAGGTCGTCCTGCGCCAGCAGGACCTCTCCCATCGCCCCGAGCGCCTCGGCTTCGGCGCCGCGGTGGCCTAGCTGGCGGAACATCGCCAGGCACTGCGCCAGCACCGGACGGTGGGTCACGGCGTTGTCGTCCCGGGCGATCAGGGCGGCCACCAGGCGGTAGCGCAGGTACATGAGCTGGCCCGCGTCGGCGGACCCGGCCACCTCCTCCAGCGCCTGCTCGTAGGCGAGGACGGCCCGGTCGAGATGGCCTAGATGCTCGCTCGCCCCGCCCAGCGCGCGCAGCGCGTGCGCGCGGACCAGCGGGCCGGCCAGCGGGGCGGCGACGAGCAGGGACTCGATCCAGGAAGCACCCTCGAACGGCTCGCGGACCACCCAGTAAGACTCCAGGTAGGCCGCCAGCAGCAGCCCCTGCTCCGGCTGGCGCCGCACGGCCCACTCGAGCGCGGCCCGCACGTTGTCCATCTCCGGCGCGGCCGCGTCGAGGTCCCAGCGGCCCAGGAAGGGGAGGGTGCCCCGGGTGCCCGCGCGTTCGGCCAGGCCGATCAGCCACGCGAGCTGGCGCTGCCGGAGGGCGTCTTCCTGCCCGGAGGCGTCCAGGCGCTCCCAGGCGTATTCACGGATGGTCTCCAGCATCGCGAACCGCTCGTCCCCTGGCCGTCGGCGGATCAGGCTCTTGTCCAGCAGCGAGCCAAGGGTGTCCAGGTCGGCCTGGCAGACTTCCTCGGCCGCGGCCAGCGTCCACCCGGCGCGGAACACTGCCAGCCGGGCGAACAGCTCCCGTTCCTCGTCGTCGAGCAGGTCGTGGCTCCAGGCGATCGTGGCCCGCAGGGTGGCGTGCCGCTCGTCGGTGTCCCGGCCGCCCTTGAGCAGGTCAAGTCGCCGCGCGAGCCGCTGCACGACCTGCTCAGGGCTGAGCAGTTTCAGCCGCGCCGCGGCCAGCTCGACCGCCAGCGGTAGCCCGTCCAGCCGGCGGACGAGGTCGTGTACCGCGGGGGAGTCGGTGATGCCGGAGCGGACCGCCCGCGCGCGTTCGAGCAGCAGCGAGACGGCCTCTGACTCCTCCAGCGGCGGCAGGTCAAACTCGTACTCGCCCGCGATGCGCAGCGGCTCGCGGCTGGTGGCCAGGATCCGCAGCGACGGCGCCGCGGCCAGCAGGTCGGCCAGCGGCCTGGCCGCCTTCGGCAGCAGCTGTTCCAGGTTGTCCAGCAGCACGTGGGTCCGCTTGGCACCCACCCGCGCCGCGATCGCGGGCAGGTCCGGGCCGGCCGCGCCGAGGCGTTCCGCGATCAGCGGCACCACCGACTGGGGATCGCGGACCGCGGCCAGGGAGAGGAACACCGTGCCCCCGGCCGCGTCATCGGCCAGCGTTCTGGCCAGCTCAACCGAGAACCGGGTCTTGCCCGTCCCGCCCGGCCCCAGGATGGTGAGCAGCGGCGGCTCCTTTTCGAGCCAGACCGAAACTGCCTCGTACAGCTCTCTGGACCGGCCAAGGAACGTGGTCGGGTAGGGCGGCAGGTCCACCGAGCCCGGCGTCCGCAGCGGCGGGAACTCACCCGCGCCGAGCTGGAACAGCTGAGCCGGCGCGTCGAAGTCCTTGAGCTTGTGCCGCCCCAGGTCCCGCAGCGTCTCGCCGTCAAGCAGCTCGGCGGTGGCCTCGGAGATGATGACCTGCCCGCCGTGCGCCAGCGCCGCGATCCGCGCGCCCCGGTGCACGTCGATCCCGACGTAGCCCTCGGCGGTCAGCACGGGCGTGCCGGTGTGCAGGCCCATCCGCACGGTGATCGGCCCAGGCGCCAGCGCCCGCTGCCCGTCGCGCGCCGCGACGGCCGCGCCGGACACGGTAGGGAAGGCGACGAACAAGGCGTCGCCCTGGGTGTCGACCTCGACCCCGCCCTCGGCGGTGAAGGCTTGCCGCAGCAGCTGGCGGTGCGTCGCCAGCGCCTCACTGTAAAGCTCGGGTCCCATCCGCTGCAGCAGCCGGGTAGAACCCTCGATATCAGTGAACAGGAACGTCACGGTCCCGTTCGGCAGCCCCGCCCCCATGAGCACATCATGACGGAACGGGGAGGCCCTGACCAGGCCAGAGGCGGATGTCTAGGTCCGCCTCCGGCCTCTGTTTCCTCAGCTGCGGATGATGTGACCCGCGGTGTCGTCCTGGTCGTCACCCTGGCCGGCGTCGCGCCGGCGGCGGCTCTTGCTGTCGCCCAGCTTGGTCTCGCCGAGCGTGTCGCCGCGCTGGTCCGCGTCGCGGCGCAGCCGGATGTGGCCCTGCGTGTCGTCGGTCTCGCTGGTCTCGACGGCGGTCAAGTTCTGCTCGGTCATCGGGTTTGCCCTCCCTGTTCGGTGCACTGCCTTACTCAGATAACTATGGCGATCAGGCCAGGTTTGGTCAGTCACGCGACCGACAGGTGCCCTGTCAACTAGCCGACACATCCAGCCCGGCGAAGCGGCCCAGCTCCGTCGCCTGCCTGACCAGCACCGCCCGGTCGCGCAGCTCGAGCCAGCCGCGCCGCTCGAACCCGCGCAGGGCCGCGTTGACGCTCTGCCTGGTGCCGCCCACCTGGTGCGCCAGCTCCTCCTGGGTCAGCCGCAGCCGGATCAGGCCGTCGGTGCCCCTGGGCTGGCCAAGCAGGACCTTCGCGACCCGCCGCGGCAGGTCGAGGAAGACCAGGTCGCCCGCCTCGTCGGTCAGCCGCCGCAGGGTGGCCGCGACCGAGGTAGTCAGGGCCAGCGCCACCGACGGCACCCGGGCGCAGAGGTCCTGAATCCGCTCCCGCGGGATCAGCAGCAGCTGGCAGTCGCCGAGCGTCTCCGCGTCGGTCGACCGGGGACCGCTGTCGGCCACGCTCAGCTCGCCGAACAGGCCACCCGGCTGGATGACGGTCAACGTCAGCTCACCGCCGTCGGCCGAGCGGAGGACGACCTTGACCTGGCCCGAGACGACGACGATCACGGTGTCACCAGGATCGCCGCGGCTGAACACCACCTGGCCCCGGCGGAAGGTCCGCAGCCGGGCCGCCGCCGCGAGCGCGCTGAGGTCCGCGCCCGGCGCCGAGCCGAGCAGGGCGGTGCCGCGCAAGATGGCGGTCAGGTCCGTGGTCACGTCCGGGCCTGCGGAGTTGTCGTGTTGCTGGCCACGGCGCGCAGCACCGTTTTCACTTCGTACGGCGTCAGCTGCGGGTGCTTGCTCAGCAGCCGGGCCACCAGCCCGGTCACGTGCGGGGCGGCGAGCGAGTTGCCGGTCGAGACGATCGTGGCGCCAGCGAGCCAGGGCACCCGCAGGCCGATGCCAGGCGCACCGAAGTCGACCGGCGGCGCCGGGTTGGCGTCCAGGCAGAACGGGTCCTGCCCGTCGTGCGCGGCCACCGAGATGACCGAGGAGAACTGGCTGGGAAAGGTCGGCCCGGGGATGTTACTGACCGCGCAGACCAGCACCACGCCGGCGAACGCGGCTTCGTCGGCGATCTCATGGAACAGGCCGAAGTAGTCCTCGCGGCCGGTGCTGAGGGACAGGTTGACGACCCGGGCACCCGCGCTGATGGCCCAGCGCAGGCCGGCCGCGAAGACGGACCCCTTGCCGCTGAGGCGGCTGCCGAGAACTCGCACCGACCACAGGGCGGCGTCCGGCGCGGCCAGCCCGATGATCCCGGCGCACGCCGTGCCGTGCCCGAACAGGTCCTCGTGCGGGCCCTCGGTGCTGGTCACCTCCTGGGCGCCGGCGTCCCACCGCAGGGCGACCGCCCGCTCGACGCGGCCGACGGCGGGGTGCGCCGGGTCGATCCCGCTGTCGACCACGGCCACGGTGATCCCGGCACCGGAGGCACCGCCCCAGGCCCATTCCTTGTCAATGGGCAAGCCAGTCCCAGGTACCGGACGGAGCGTCCCCGGCGCGAAGGCGTCGCTCCACGCGGGGCGCAGCGAGGACGTGACGGCGGCTCCGTCTTGCGCGGCTCCGTCTTGCGCGGCTCGGTCCTGCGCGGCCAGCGCGTCCAGCAGCGCCTGCCCCGCTTGGATGGTCGCGCCGGTGCTGGTCAGGGCGAGCGCGGCCTGGTCGGCGAAGAGCGACAGCAGCGCCATGTCCTGCTCCGCGCCGGGGCGCCCCTGGTCGCGGTCAAGCAGGCTGATCACGCCGAGCACCCGCCGCGTCGTCGCGACCGGCGCGGCGAGGACGGCCTGGGGAAGGTATCCCGTCCGTTCGGCGGTATCCCGGGCGAAGCGCGGCTCGCTGGTGACGTCGCTGACCGCGATCGGCTGGCCGGCCTGCACCGCCCAGCCGGCGATGCCGCGGCCCGACGACAGGCGCAGGCCGGTGACCTCGGCCGCGCCCGCGCCCGCGGCGACCGTGTAGACCAGCTCGGATTCATCCTCGCTGAGCAGCGCGAGCGAGCAGGCGGCGGCGCCGAACACCTGCCGGGCGGCCTGGATGAGGGAGCGCAGCAGCTCGTCCGGGTGCATCGGCTGCTGCCCCAGGTGCGGTGCCATCAGCCCGGCTGACCAGCGGTCGTCAGCGGCGGACGCGGACCGCGGCCTGGCGTGCGTGACAGCCGGACTCCGGCCAGGGCCAGCAGGGCCGGGCTCGGCTGGGTGACCTGCAGCGCGGCCAGGAAGTCAGCGCCGCTGATCCGTAGCAGGATACTGTCCTGGCTGGCCAGGACGGTGGCGGTGCGGGCGATCCCGTGCAGCAGCCCGAGTTCACCGACGTAACCGGGCGCGGTCACCGGGGCCAGCGCGCGCGGCGGCGGGCCGGCCACCGACACCGCCAGCTCGCCCGAGGCCAGCACCCACAGGGCGTCGGCCTCGTCGCCTTGCCGGATCACCGTGCTGCCGGCGGCCAGCCGCACCTGCGCGGCGGCTGCCGCGAGCCGTTCCAGCGTGCCGCGGTCGGAGCCGGCCAGCAGGTCGAGCCGGGACAGCAGGTCGACCAGAGGACGCAGCCGCTCGGCGGTCGCGGCCGAGATCCGGTCGGCCCGGAGCAGGGCGGGCAAGCCGGTCAGGGCAATCACCGGGATGCCGGCGCCGACCAGGATGAGCACGAGGTCCAGGCGGGCGTGCGCGAGCAGGACGCCGGCCACCAGGCTGGCCAGCAGGATGCCGGACAGGATCACGGTCTCGAAGGCCCCCATCACCCGGCCGAGCAGGTGCCCGGCCAGGTCCCGCTGCAAGGTGGTGAGCGCGAGCACGTCGACCACGATCATGCCGGCCCCGGAGATCACCTGCAGGACCGCCGCGAGCCACGGCGTGTGCAGCGGGATGGTCGCGGCGAACGGCAGCGCCTGCACGCAGATGCTGCCCATGATGACCGGGGCCAGCCGGGAGGCGCCGCTCAGCCGGTTCGCCAGGCCGGCCCCGAGCAGGCCGCCGAGCGCGGACGCGGCCAGCAGGTAGCTGTAGCCGCTGGTGCCGGTGCCCAGCTGGACTGACATCGGGACATAGAGCACGGTGGACGCGCCGTAGACCGCGGAGTCCAGCGCGCAGAACAAGATGACGGCCAGCGCGACCGGCTGCGCGCCCAGCGCCCTGAACCCTGCGGTCAGCTCCCGCAGGGTGCTGCCTTCGTCTTCCCCGCTGCCACGGGACCGGACTCGCAGCCGGGTCAGCATGGCCGCGGCGAGCAGGAAGCTGGCGGCGTTGATCGCCACTGCGATCACCGGCCGCCCGGTCAGCAGCAGCACGCCGCCGATAGCCGGGCCGGCCACCACCACCAGGTTCTCCAGCGCGGAGAACAGCGAGTTCGCCGCGGCCAGGTCCTTTTCCCCGACGAGATCTGGCTTCAGCGCGTTCGCGGCTGGCTGGTACGGGGTCCCGGCCACCGAGGACAGGGCGCAGAGGGCCAGCACGAAGCCGGCCGGAGCCCTGGTCCCGACCGCGACCGCCATCCCCGCCATCAGCACCCCGCTGGCCAGGGCGGAGGCAGTCATGACGGCGACCCGCGGATAGCGGTCGGCCAGCACTCCGCCGTAACTGGCCAGCAGCAGGCTGGGCCCCCAGCGGCAGACGCCGAGCAGCGCCAGCCACTGGGTGGAATGGGTCCGCTCGAACAGGTAGACCGAGATCACCACGATGTAGGACCAGCTGCCGACCTGGTCGATGAGGAACACGGCCAGCAGCAGGCGCAGGTCGCGCTGCCTGAGCGCGTCACGGTAGCGGCCCCTGGCCGCGCCGGGGGCAGTCACCGGGAGGCGGGTCCCGCGGGTAGCCGGCAACCGTCATCCGGCGGAGCGGGAGCTGCACGAGGGCGCCCGCGCCACGGTGGCCAGGTTCGGCGATTCGAGCACGTCACGCTTGTTCCCCCTACCGCGCCCAGACCGCACAGCGGCGCCTGGACGGCGCCCTCCTCGCCGGCCCACCCGCCATCGGGCGTGCAACTTGTCACCATGATGACAGCAAAGTGACGAAAGTTAGCTATCAACTAGCCGACGTTGCGGGTGTCAACCAGCTGACAACTTCACCTGCCGGTCTCGGCAAAACCGGGAGGTCAGTGACGGGGTGCACATGCTTGTTCTCAGACGGTATTGACACCGGTTACATTAGCTGCCTACTATCGGCTTTTGAGCGGATTGTAAGCGGTTACAAGGCCTGGGTACTGATGACGACCGTGTGCGATGTTGCCTGCGTGGCCGGCTGTGCTGCCGCCGCCCTATCTGGGGTTAATCGCGGGCTTGTGCTCAGGCTCGGCTATTGCCGCAAGGACATCTTCGGCCGCATGGCGTCGGCCGATGCGAGGGGGATCACGAGCGAGCGGAGGACCAGTCCCGATCCCGGCAGTTAAGGAGATAGCTCATGCGCAAACATCTCGTCCGGCAGCTGCGGGCGGGCTCGGCAGGAAGACGGCGCGGGTGGGTGGTGTCTGTCGCGGTGTTCACCGCGATCACTCCGGCGGCGGTTTTCCTCACTGCCGCGCCGCCTGCGTCCGCTACCACCGTCCCGGCACCGCCGTCAGGGTGGACCACCACGTTCAGCGACAGCTTCTCCGGCAAGGCCGGAACCGGTGTCGACTCCAAGTGGACAGATGACCAGGGCACCGCGTACTCCGGCACCGGCTGCGCGGGGAACTGGGGCACCGGTGAGGTCGAGCGGGCCACCAACTCGACGGCCAACGTCGCCGAGGACGGCAGCGGGCACCTGAACATCACCCCGGTAAAGTCCGGCAGTTCGTGGACGTCGGGCCGGATCGAGACGGTGGCCGACGACTTCAAGGCACCCGCCGGGGGCGAGATGGAGGTCGTCGCGTCCATCAAGCAGCCGAACCCGGCCAGCGGAGTCGGCTACTGGCCGGCGTTCTGGATGCTCGGGGCCGGCTACCGGTCCAGCGGGGCCGGCACCTCGGGCACGATGGACTGCTCAAGCTGGCCGTCGGTCGGTGAGATCGACATCATGGAAGACGTCAACGCCCTGTCCGAGCACTCAGGCACGCTGCACTGCGGCGTCGATCCGGGCGGGCCGTGCAACGAGACGACCGGGCTCGGCAGCGGGCTGGTGTCCTGCTCGGGCTGCCAGACCGGGTACGACACCTACTCGGTCATCGTCAACCGCACCAACACCAGCGACGAGTCGATCACCTATTACCTCAACGGCACCAAGTACTACACGGTCAGCGAGAGCACGGTCGGCGCGTCCACCTGGGCCGCCGCCGTCGATCACGGGTTCTTCCTGATCCTGGACGTCGCCATCGGCGGTGCCTACCCGAACGCCATCTGCGACTGCACGTCACCGGCCAGTTCGACCAGCTCGGGTGCCGCGATGAAAGTCGGCTACGTGGCCGTCTACACCACCAGCAAGTAAGAAATAGCAGGTCAGCAGGGGGGCGAAAGGAGTAAAGAATGGGATTGGCTCACATCCCGCGCCCGGCCAGGCTCGTGTGCCGTGCCATCACCGCGGTCACGGTCCTGGCTGCCCTGGCATTGGTGGGCGCGCACTCCGCGGCGTACGGCGCCACCAGTTACGGCGGTTTCCCGGCGTCGTTCTGGGGCAGCACCGCCAGCATCCCGAGCGCGTCGGGCGCCATCGAGTGACCTCGTGCACCGCCTGCCGCATCAACTTCTACCTCGGCTCGCCCAGCAGCTCCTACCACGACTTCATCGAGCTGAACTCCACCGGCACGACGATCAACGCCGACACCTCGCGGGTGGACGCGTTCGGGCTGCCGCTGGTAATCCACCTGCACAATGCCAATAACACTGACACCGTGGCCGGCGAGGACTACGGGGTGTTCTCCGAGAGCAGGTCGGCGCTGTTCACCCAGTTCAAAAACGCGGTACCGGCACAGTTCCAGCAGCTGGCCACCGTGGACGCGCCGTACAGCATCCCCGCGCCCGGTGACGTAGCCGCCTTCCAGCCGGGAGGAGCGAACGCCAGCTACATGACGTCGTACGCGGCATCGGTAGGTGCCACCGAGAGCACGCAGGAGGTGTTCCAGTGCGCGGGCGGCGGCAGCCCGAACCTCGGCACCGACCCGGACCTGTGCGCGGCCCTGAACCGCTGCGTGGCGCAGTTCTCCACGGCGAAGCAGGACACGCCGTCTGACTATTACCTGAACGCGCCGTGCAACTACTACTCCAAGTTCTGGCACTCGGTCGCCGTAAACGGCCTGCAGTACGGCTTCGCTTACGACGACGTCAACGGCCAGTCCTCCGATTTCAGCAGCACCGACGCGCAGTACGTGCAGGTAGCCGTCGGCTGGTAACCGGTTAGCGGTCTCGCGCCCGGCCATGGGGCGTGATTTTGCCGGGCCAGCCAGGCTGGCCCGGCAAAAGCCGTACGGAGCTATCCCCCCAAGACTCCGGTTTCATTCGCCCACATCTGGCCCGGGTCGAAGGCGCCGTCCACCAGGCTCAGCTGGTTAACCTCCAGATAGAGAGGGTCGCTGCCCACCCGCACTCTGGCGCTCCTGGCGGCGGTCAGTACGTATGGCGTGTCGGCGATCGTGTCGGTGGCGTTGATCAGCGGCTGATATCCGCCGATGTCGTCGGCCGACAGCCCGATCCAGACCGTGTTCGCGTTCACCCCGCACGCCTGGAGAGTGACGCCCTCGCCCGCGGCGGCGGCAGTCGCGAGCCCTAGGCAGAGCCCGCTCTCAATGCCGTTCGGAGCGTATTCGAACTCGTAGGTCGGATCCGCAGGCCAGGTCTGGCCGACGACCGGCCCGACGAGGCCGGCCTGATAGAAGTTGGACACCGGCCCGAAGTCGTGAACTATGAAGTCCTCCGCGGAGTACGCGCCCGCGGCGGCCAGATCGACGGTCAGTCCGGGCTCTACCGTGCCCGCCGCGGTGGACAGGATGCTCCCGCTGCCGAACTGCTGGCTGTACGGCTCAACGCAACCGCTGCCGCAGGCGGCGGTGGCCGCGTGCGCAGCGGATCCCGATGCGACGCCGACGACGGTGCCGGTGGCCAACGTAACCACGGCCACCCCCACGGCAACTTTTCTCCCGATAGAACCCATTGGTCCCTCCCCTTTTCTGGACTCCCTGTGGCGAACGTAGCCATACGGACGGCTGGCGTCTAGTGCGTAACCAGGCATCATCTGTGCGACATTTATGCGATTCAGGTGGAAGCGGGCGACGCTTCGGGCCGGGGTGCCGGAAGGGGCAGGGATCGTGGCCTTACGCAGTGGCGCAGCCGCGGGCGGCGGTCACAATACTAAACAGAATTATCAATAACCCATAGCGTTATAAAGCATTACAAATCATTGACGAGGCCAGGAATGCGGGGATAGCGTGGCTGACAATTAGTTAGGAGCCTTTCCTTACTAAGTGAGAGAGGTCGGCATGCGGCTTGGTAAAATCGCCTTCAGCAAGCGCTTCCGGACATTCGGTGTGGGGCTTGGCGCCTGTGCGCTAGTCGCCGCGGCGGCAGTGGCCGTTCCTCAACTCGCCGCGGCGAGTCCTGCGAACAGCCCCCGCCCGGCCGCCACCACCGAGAACGACTGGTACATCACCCAGTACGGCTGGGTCGACAACTCGCCGCCCGGACCGGACATCGCCTACACCGGCTGCACGACGCCAGGCGGCGAGCAGGTCACCAGCGACGACTACGCCGTGCCGGGAGGAACCGCCGGCGGCAACGGCTCCTACGACGAGCCGATGGTGATGGCCTGGTACACCGATCAGAGCAGCTTCTGCCAGATAGGTTATGTCCCGGCCCTGAAGAAGTACTACATTCACGCAGACATCTGCGACCCCTGCAGCAGCCCGAAGACCACCCACTGGGATCTGTGGATCGGCGGCAGCAGCGTCAACGACAGCGGCAAGGACAAGAAAGCCCTCCTCAACTGCGAGGACACATGGACCTTCAACTCCACCACCGTGATCCTCAACCCGCCGGCCGACGAGCCGGTGGACACCAGCCCGCTGTTCACGCCGCCTAGCACCTGCGCCACCAGCATCAGCGGCGGTAGCTGACCGTTCCCGGCCGACTGGTCAGGCAGGCGCCAACGGTCACCTGCCTGACCGCCGTGGAACAGCCGGCCAGGAATACGGCAACCATGGCCAGGTCGCATAAGCAATGGGTCGCAAGATCCCCCACCGGATCCGTAAATCCCCAGACGCTAGCAGAAGCAACTTTGGCAAATCGGCCTTTATCGGGGCGCAGGGCCCAGCTGCTTTAGCCGGATGGGCGCCCTTGTGGCGGGACCGTCGGCCGCGACGGCTACTCGTCCTTATTCTCGTCGTCAGCAGACGGATAGGCAGCGATTGCGCCAGGCGGCCTAGATCGGCTGGCTTGTTTATTGGTCAGCCAGCCGGGCGCCGATCCATCGCGCGGTGCGGGTATAGGCCGCCTCGATCACGTCGAAATGGCCAGCACCTGGGTAGAGGTGACAGTCGATGGTGGCGCCGCGGGCAGCCAGCGACTGTGTCAGCTGGCGGACCTGGCCGACGTCGGCGATCGGGTCGGCGGTGCCCTGGGCGATCAGGCAAGGTACTCGCGGCGAGAGCAGGGCCGGATCGCTGGCGGCAAGGATGGCGAGCAGCCGGCGGCGGTCACAGCCGGGCTTGAACGGGTTCGCGAGTTCTGGTGACCGCAGCGTGAGGAGGTCATCGATGCCGCGCAGCCGGGCGATGGCCAGCAGGCGCAGCGCGGCCGGGGTCAGCAGCTCGCCGAGCCTGATGCCGGGGTCAGCCGCGGCCGCACCGAGCAGGGTGAGGGCGAGGAAACCGGGCCGCACGGCGCGGGCGCCGGGCTCGCCGAGCCGGTTGATCACCTCATAGGCCCCGGCGGCCGGGGCGATGGCGACGGCGCCGATCAGGTCGAGATCGGGCGTGCGGCTGGAAGCCAGGCTGGCGGTGGCCAACGCGGCGTGGCCGCCCTGATCGTGTCCCATCACGGTCCACCGGCGGCCGATGCCGGAATGAGTCTGGCGGGCCGCGGTGACGATGTCGATGGTGCTGCAGGTTTCGGCGTTTCCGGCTAGGTACGGGTGGCGGCCAGGAGTGCCGAGTCCGGGGTAGTCGGTCCTGGCTATGACCCAGCCGCGTTGGAGCCAGAGGTTCAAGATGGTGTCGGCTAGCTGGAGGTAGATGTGCGCTGGATGGCCGGGCGCGTCGCGAGAGGGGGCGCAGATGTCGGCGACGCCGGTTGTCCCGTGTGCCCAGCTGAGCACCGGCCAGCCGCCGGCGGGCGGACGGCCCCGCGGGATCGCGACCGTTCCTGATACGGCGGTGTCCTGGCCGCCCGCGGTGGCGCAATGGTAGAGGATGAGCAGGTTAGCGGCAGCGCCGGGGAGGGCCGCCGCACCGGTTAGCGGCCGGGTCCAGATCACCTGGCCGGGCGGCGCGGCCAGCAACGGGGCCGGCGGTGTGTAGAACGCGAGCCCGCCTGGCGCGCCGCCGGGTGAGGTCATGCCGGGAGTGTCGCGGTCAGGGCGGTGTCACGCGGCGTGGCGTGGTCGCCAAGGGCGGCGGTGTAATCGCGGTGGTCGACGACCCAGTCGTTCTCGAACTCGTACCGCATCTCGGTCATCTCGCGCACAGCCGGGATGGCCAGGCCGGCCAGGCGAAGCTGCCACCCGGCCACCTTCCGCAACCGCGCCTGCTGTCCGGCCAGGGCCGCGATGCGGTCGGCGAACGCGCGGGTAGAGATAGCCGGTGCGTTAGGAACATGCCAGGCGCGACCCCAGGTATGGGGGGCTTGCGACAGCCGGACCAGGGCCTCGCCGAAGTCGGCGACGTAGGTATAGCTGTGCAGGCGGTCCGGATCACCGGTTACCTCGGCTGGCCTGCCCGAGGACAGGGCGCTGAAGAAGCGGGACCCGACCACCGAGCCGCGTCCGACACCTGGCCCGAACAAGTCCGACGCCCGGCCGGCCACCACGGGCAGCCGGCCTGCCTGGTGTCCGGCCGCCAGGTCCTGCCATAGCCTGGCCCGGACCGCGCCCTTTCGGGTGGTGGCGACGAGCGGGAGAGCTTCGGTGAGCGGTCCGGCCACGGGACCGTAGCCGTAGAGGTTCTCAGCCACGACCAGAAGCGCGCCGGCCGATGTCGCCGCCGCCACCACATGGGCCTGCAGTTCGGGGAACTGCTCGGGCCAGCGGTGGTAGGGCGGCGCGGTGCACTGGAAGACGACCTGGGCGCCGGCCACCGCGGCCGTGGCCGCGGCCAGGCTGGTCAGGTCGGCGCGGAGACTGACGGTCCCCGTCACGGTGGTGCCCGACCTGGTGAGGACGGCGGCTTGGATGCCGCGGGCAAGCAGGGCGGTAACGACGGCCCGGCCGACGGGTCCGGCGCCGAGAACGACGTGGCTGGCAGGCATGACGCGAGCTCCTAACGGGCGGCTGACCGGGATCGCGATCTCCGGTCCTTCGGGTGCCTGCGCGGGCATGGTGTCCTGCTCGTGGATGCCGTACCGCGCATACAGCCGGCGCAGGGGCGCTGGTGCCCACCAGCTAGCTGATCCGAGCAGGCGCATGGTCGCGGGCACGAGCAGCAGCCGGACCAGCGTGGCGTCCAGGACGAGGGCGACGATCATACCGACGCCCATCATCTTGATGAAGGTGATCGAGGAGGCGGAGAACGCGCCTACGACTATTACCAGCAGGAGGGCGGCGCTGGTAATCACGGCGCCGGTGCGCTGCAGGCCAGCCGCGATGGCGGCGCTGTGATCGCCGGTTGCGTCATAGCGTTCCTTGATCCGCGCGAGCAGGAAGACCTCGTAGTCCATCGAGAGGCCGAACATGATCGCGAACATGAGCACCGGGATGGTGGGGCTGATCGTCCCGTTCGGGGTGAAATCCAGCAGGCCAGAGAGGTGACCATCCTGGAAGATCCAGGTCATCACCCCGTACATGGCCGACAGCGACAGGACGTTCGCCGCGATGGCCTGCAGCGGCAGGATAAGTGAGCCGAAGGCCGCGAACATCAGCAGGAAGGTGGCGATCACGACCGTCAGCGCCATCGCTGGCAGCCGCTGCCCGAGGCTGGACAGCTCATCGGCAAGCTGCGCGGTCTGGCCGCCGACGTAGGCGGTCGCCCCGGCCGGGGCGCGCACGTCCCGGACACCAGCCAGGATCGCGCGCGCGGCCTGCGTGTACGGGCCAGGCGCGTA
>Ga0224568_1000077_pt1 | contig 18314 bp, 18 predicted proteins | sample CLU5metagenome_FD_182727 | JGI IMG/M metagenome (GOLD analysis project Ga0224568, IMG submission 182727) | Spruce litter microbial communities from Bohemian Forest, Czech Republic - CLU5 | ecosystem: Environmental > Terrestrial > Plant litter > Unclassified | place: Czech Republic: South... | reverse complement strand
CGGCGCCGCGGCGCGACGCGGCCGCGGTGACCTTGGCTGTCCTGCTACCCGACCGCGCTGTTACACGACCGCGGTGACCTCGACCTCGACTAGGGCGCCGGCCACGAACAGCCGGGAAACCTCCACGGTAGTGCTGGTCGGCATGGCGTCGCTGGCAAAGCGGGGGCGGCGCGCGGCTGCGTATTCGGCGATGCGGTCCATGTCGGTGAGATAAGTGCGGATGTTGACTACGTCGGCGAAGGTCGCGCCGTGCGCGGCGAGAATCTTCTCGATCTGATCGAAGATGCAGTCCGCCTGTGCGGTCATGTTCCCCGCACCGATCAGGGCGCCTTCCTGGTCAGTGGCGATCTGCCCGGACAGCAGCAGCAGCGATCTGCCGTCGAGAGGGACCTGGGCCAGGTGCGAGTGCGGCCAGCTGGGGGAGCCGGCACGCCAGCCGGATTGTCGAAGATGGTCATGACGGTCAGGCTAAGGACGCCGATATGCATGCGACAAGCGAATATATAGCATGGTTGCCATGCTGAGTTAGCATATTAATCGTGGAGACGGAGCTTCTCACCGTGTTCGGCGAGGTCGCCAGGCGCGGCTCGTTCACCGCGGCCGCCAGGACACTGGGTTATACGCAGTCTGCCGTGTCCAGGCAGATCGCGGCGCTGGAAACCGAGCTCGGCGCGACCGTGTTCGACCGGCTGCCGCGCGGTGTCAGGCTGACCGAGCCGGGGCGCTGCCTGCTGTCGCACGCCGAGGCTGTCACCGGCCGGCTGGCGCTGGCCCGCGAAGATCTGCGGGCGCTGCGCGAGCTGCGGTCCGGCCGGCTACGCGTCGGCACGTTCCCTACCGCTGGCGCGGCGCTGGTGCCGGCCGCCGTCGCGGCCTTCCTTGCGTCGTGTCCGGACGTCACGCTGACGCTGACCGAGGGTTTCGTCCGCGACCTGGTCGCCTTGCTCGCCGCCGGAGAGCTCGATGTCGCGATCGTGACCTCCACTGTCGACGGCATGCTGGACGGACTCGCGCTGCGGCACGTCACCGACGACACGATGTTCGTGGCCATGCACCCGTCGCACAGGTTTGCCAGGCACACCCAGGTCAGGCTGGCCGAACTGGCCGGCGAAGACTGGATCGCCGGCCGGAACAGGCCGGAGGAGACCCTGTTCGCGTCCGCTGATTTCCAGCCCAGGATCGCGTACGTGATCCGTGAATGGGTGGCCAAGCAGGGCTTCGTCGCGGCCGGGCTCGGCATCACGCTGATCCCGTCCCTGGCAGTCACCTCGGTGCGGCCGGACATCGTGCTGGTACCGCTGCATCCAGCTGACTCCCCGGTGCGGGTGATCTATGCGGCCGCTCCCGCTGGCATCACCCCGCCAGCCACGGTTGAGCCGTTCCTCGAGCAACTGGATAAGTACGTCCGCACCAGGTGAGCCGGCTGGACGAGATCCTCATGGCCGGCTCGCATCGTGCGGATCTCGCGCGGAATCAGCGCGAGTGCCGACGCCAGCACGATCGCCCCGGCGGCCGCGTACTGGGTGGCAGAGACCCCGATCGCGGCGGCGAGCGGGCCGGCGATCAGCGCGCCGGCCGGCATCGCCATAACCGAGCCGAGCGCGTCGTAGGACGAGACGCGGGCCAGCATCCCGGCCGGGATGTTCCTGGCCATCGCGACGGTCCACTGCACCATCATCATCTCCAGGAACACGCCGAGCCCGAACGAGGTCAGGCAGATCACCGGCAGCGGCAGTACCAGCGCCAGGGACAGCGGCGATATCGCTATCGCAGCACCGGTAACCACGACGAATAGCATCGGCCGCCGCGGCGTGACGCGCAGCGACACGATGCCGCCGGCGATCAGCCCGAACGAGTCGGCGGCGGTGACCGCGCCCCAGGCCGCGGCTCCGCCCAGATGTGCTCTAGCCACCACCGGGCCGAGCACTGAGAACGCCCCGTACCAGGCCATCATCACCACGCAGAACTGGGCGACGATCACCCACAGCCAGGTGTGCGAGCGGAACTCCGACCAGCCGTCGCGCAGCTCGCCGAGCATCGACGGCGCCGTGGCGCGGTCGACGTCGAGCCGGTCATGCGAGCTTCCCTTGATCGCGAGCAGCAGCGGGACGGTGCCGAGCATGCCGATGCCGCACAGAGATAGTGCCCAGCCAGGTCCGGCCGCCGCGACCAGCAGTCCGGCCAGCGCGGAGCCGGCCATCAGGCCGGTATTCATGCCCATCCGGCTGATCGCGCTGGCCTCAGGCAGCATCGAATCAGGTACCAGCCGGGGGAGCAGCGCCTGGGATGCGGGCCAGAACACGGCCATGCCGGTACCGGTCACCGCTTCCAGGCAGATCATCAGCCACAGGGCCGGCTGGCCATGCGCCGGGTGCGCGGTCAGCACGAGCAAGCCGAACGTGCCTTCGCCGGCCGCCATCATCAGGTTCGCCGCGATGATGACCCGCTGCGGCCGGAACCGGTCGGCGGCGACGCCACCGAGCAGCGCGAACACCAGCGAGGGTGCTATCTGCGCGGCCAGCACGTAGGACAGGGCGGCAGGGGAGCCGGTGGTTTTCAGCACGGCGAAGGACACGCCGACCATCGAAAAGCCCGCGGATGCGGGTGCGATCAGCCGGTCCGCCATCAGCAGCCGGAAGTCCCTGATCGTCAGCACTGGATACCGCCTGGCCAGGTGCGCCCGCGACATCGTTCCCCGTCCCTTCTCCATCGCTGCGCAAACCCCGCTGAACAGCCGTTTTAACCCCCGGATCTGGTCCGACCGTAACCGCCGTCGCGAGGGCGGGGCAACTGTTTTCGTCCCGTGCGGCCCGCGCGCGTCGCCGTGTGGCCTGCTCGCGTCGCGGCGTCAGCTCGCCCGGTCGAGCCAGGTCCACGCGCCTGGCGGGTGGTCCTCCGCCGGCAGCCACATCATCGGCTGCCTGCCGTCGTACCTGCCCTGGAAACGCCGGTCACCCGGATACCGGCCCCGGCGATCTGGCCACACCACCTGCAGGTACGCGGGCCTGATGTAGCCGTAGTAGCGATCAGATACCGACAGCATGCTGGTCCGGCGCCAGCTCGCATGCACAGGCCTGATGGTGAGCGAGCACGGGCAGATGCCGCGGATCTCGTCCGCGACGTCGATGCTCTCTCCGGCGACGACGCGCTCAGCGACGGAATCCAGGATGATCAGCATGTGCTCGACGGGCAATCCGGCCATGATGAAATCGGGCGTGCGCTGGCTAGCCCACAGCCCGACCGTGTAGGCCCACGGGGGCGCGTACTGGCCGCCCGGCACGGCCTGAACCGACCAGCCGGCCGTGGCGATGTCCCTGGCGACCGCCGCCATGGCGGAATCGATGAACTTCGCGGCGGTGGCTCTGGCCTTCGTCGCGGCAGGCTTTCCTGGCCGGCTGCTGCGCCGGTTGCGAGTTAGGTTCATCATGGCGCTCACGTTACGACGGGGGTCTGACATTTTCGGCCGCCGGGCGCAGGCCGGTACCCGGCCTAGATAACAAATCGAAAGCTTCGTCGGCTAGCTGGTCTCGACCTCGGGCAGCCGGGCCCGGAAGGCCGCCGTCTTCACCCGGTTCTGGCAGGAGGTCGAGCAGTACCGCCGGGTTCCGTTGCGGGAGATGTCCACGTAAACCCGGTCGCACCGGGGTGCGGTGCACACCCCGAGGCGGTCATAGAGCTCACTGCCGAGTACGACCGCCAGCCCGGTCGTGCAGCTTGCCGCCCACCCGTTCACCAGCGAATCGCCGGCGCCATGGAAGTGCAGGTGCCAAGGCTCACCATCGTGGCGCTCCAGGGCCGGCCTGGCCCCGGTCCTGGCCAGCATGTCGTTGACCAGACAGGCCGCCTCATCCGCGGAATCGGCCGCGAACACCGCGCGCAGCTCGGCCGCGACAAAACTCAGTGACGCCGCTTCCTCCCACGAGACCGTACGCCGGCCGCCGCCCGAGCGCAGCAGCGCATTAACCGCGGCCGTCCGTTCCTCGTCCTCGGGCGGCTCATAGCCGCGGCCGTGGCGGAACCCGGGCGTGAGCAGGTTGACCAGCTCGACGGCGACCTGCACCACCGTATCCGTGTGACTGTTGAAATCCACTTGACCAGTTACCTTTTCTGGATTAGCGTCGTAACTGTCATAGTAGCTCTAGTCAGTCACTGAGGAGTGTCATGCCGGCTCTCGACCAGCAGACAGCGCGTGGGTGGATTGACCGCTGGGACCGCCAGCAGGAGGTTTCACTGCCCGATCGGGAGGAACGGTTCGTCGCGCTCATCGACGCGGTCGAGGCCGGCGCCGGCCGTGCGGACCCGCTGGTGCTTGACCTCGGCTGCGGCCCTGGTTCGCTCGCGGTCCGGCTCAAGGAGCGGCTGCCGCTGGCCACGATCATCGGGATCGACGCCGACCCGGTAACGCTCGCGCTGGCTGGCGCGGCCCACCCGGATCTGCGGGTTATCGACCTGGACCTGCGGGTAGCGGGGTGGGCCGCGCGGCTGGGCCTGGCCCGCCCGGCCGACGTGGCGGTCAGCACCACCGCGCTGCACTGGCTGCCCGAGCCCGACCTGCGCGCGTGCTACGCCGAACTGGCGGCCGCGCTCAAGCCGGGCGGGCTGCTGCTGAACGGCGACCATTTCATGGTGGACGCTAAGCAGAGCCCGGTGCTGGCACAGCTGGATACCGCGATGCGCGAGCGAGAGGATGCAAGGCGGTTCCCTGGCGGCCACGCCGAGAGCTGGACTGGCTGGTGGGAGGCGGTGGCGGCGGATCCGCTGCTGGCCGGTTACAGCGCGGAGCGGGACCGGCGCCGGGTCGATGCCGGTCATCATGGCACGGAATCGACGCAGTTGCAGACGCACGTGGACGCGCTTGGCGCGGCGGGTTTCGCGGAGATCGGGACGGTATGGCAGCGTGGCGACAACCGCGTGCTCTGCGCCGTCACGCCGCAGCCGGTGCCCTTCGGCTAACGCCGCCGTGCGTAGCTGACGTTGATGACCCCGATCACGATCCAGATGAGGGCCACCAAGGCGCCCATGCCGCCGGAGGCCGACTGCAAGCCGGGATGCAGCACCACGGCGGTGGCCGCGATGCCCAGGGCCATCGAGCCGATCGCCAGGAACACTGACGCGACGCTCGGACCAGGCGAGCTGCGCCTGGGTCGTGGCGCTGGCTCCTGATAAGGCGGGTTCTGCCGCAGGCCGCCGTAGAGCCTGGCATCAACGCGCCGGTCGATCTCCTCGCCGATGCGCTCGACCAGGCCCTCCGCCACCGCGTTTTCGTAACCTGGCCCTAGGTCGCGGTGTGCGGCCGCCGATGCCCGTATTTCGTCGTTCACGCTCACGTTGTGATGCTATTGCGCTGTCCGGCCGCAGGCACTGAGGCTAGCCCCAGTCTTGCGGCTACCGCTGGCACCATCGCGTTGCTGGCAGACTGTAAGGATGTCAGTTTTTGCCGCCGGCGCCGAGCCGTGCGTCCTGCTCAAGCTCGGTGAGATCGTGCTCAAGGGAGGGAACCGGTCCCAATTCGACCACATGCTGCAGGGCAACATCCGTGCCGCGGTGCGGGACATTGACGTGCCGGTCACCTTGCGGCAGCGCAACGGCGTGATCGTGCTCATGGTCGCCGACGGCGCCAGCCGGGGTGAGCAGGGCTGGGCGCAGGCGGCCCGCGATGTCGCCGAGCGGATGACTGACATCCCCGGTATCGTCCGGGTCTGCACGCCGTCCCGGCTGCCCAAGACCGCTGAGGCCGCAGCCGCGGCGGCGGTCGAGCTGACCAGCGCTGGTTCGGGCACGTTCGCGGTGCGGGCCAGGCGCAGGGACAAGCGCTTCCCGCATACCTCCGCCGACCTCGCCGTCTTGATCGGCAAGGAAATCCAGCACGCGCACGGTCTCGCGGTCAGCCTCAAGCACCCCGATACCGAGGTGTTCGTAGAAGTGGATGAGGACGAGGTGTTCGTCTTCACCGAGGGGCGGCACGGCCAGGGCGGGCTTCCGGTGGGCATGAGCGGCCGGGGCATCGTGCTGATGTCAGGCGGAATTGACTCACCGGTGGCGGCCTACCGGATGATACGCCGCGGCATGCGCTGCATTTTCCTGCATTTCTCCGGGATGCCGCTGACCGGGCCGGAATCCATCTACAAGGCCTACGCGCTGACGCGCGGCCTGGACCGGTTCCAGGGCGGGTCCCGCCTGTTCGTGGTGCCGTTCGGCAAGGCGCAGCAGGCGCTGGCCAGCTCCGGTGCGGACCGGCTGCAGATCGTCGCGCAACGCCGGCTGATGCTCAAGACCGGCGCGGCGCTGGCCAGGCGGATGGGCGGCGGCGCGCTGGTAACCGGTGACTCGCTGGGACAGGTGAGCAGTCAGACGCTCACCAACCTGGCGGCGCTCGACGACGCGGTAAGGATGCCGATCTTCCGCCCGCTGATCGGGTGGGATAAGACCGAGATCATGGCCGAGGCCCGCCGCATCCGGACCCTGGCCATCTCCGAACTGCCCGACCAGGACTGCTGTACGCTGCTCACCCCCCGCCGGGTGGAAACCAGGGCGAAGGTCGCCGACCTGCACCGGATTGAGGCCCGGCTGGACGCGGATGAGCTGGCCGCCGAACTAGCCCGCACCGCGCAGGAGTACCGCCAGGAGTCATAACAGCAGTGGTGCTTCAGCCACTGCCGGTATCTGGGGCGTCAGCATCTGAGGTGCCGGTGTCGTGGGCGCCGTTGCCCGCGGACACGGCCAGCTTGTACTCGCTGAGCAGCCGGACGACCTGCGCCCGCGCCGTGTCCAGGTCGATGCCATGGGCGGCAAGCACCTGGTATGCGGGTCCCTCGCCTTGCCGCAGCAGCGCGAGCAGCAGGTGTTCGGTGCCGATGTAGTTATGCTCAAGGCGCCGTGACTCCTGCAGCGACAACTCCAGCAGCTTCTTGGCCGCTGGGGTGAACGGGATGTGCGTGCCATCCGGCAGCGGGCTGCCGCCGTGGCCAACCAGTTCCCTGACCTGATCGGCCACTGCCTGCGGGTCTGTGTCCAGCACGCGCAGTACCCTGACCGCGAGGCCGTTGTCGGTGGCGACCAGGCCGAGCAGGATGTGCTCAGGACCGACATAGGAATGCTGTAGCTGGGCGGCCTGGCCCTGTGCCCGCACCACCACGAGCCGCGCCTTATCGGTGAATCGCTCAAACATGTCTTACAGTCTGCGCCGCGATAATGGCTTGCGCGAACGCGCTGTCACGCGGGCCGGATCCGTGCTGCCTGGCGGGCCGGCGCCGAGCTGGTCAGCCGCGCACCGAGGCGGCCACCGGGGCCGGCGTCAGCGTGCGCCCCACCAGCGGGGACAGATGCGCGGCCACGCTGGCCAGCTCGCGCAGGTCCGATTCCACCAGTGCCTGCGGACCGTCGCACAGCGCCGTCTCCGGGGTCGGGTGCACATCGACGATGACACCGTCCGCGCCGACCGCGATGGCCGCACGGGACAGCGGCAGCACCAGGTCACGGCGGCCACCGGAATGGGATGGGTCGACGATGACCGGCAGGTGGGACAGGCGCTGCGCCACCGGGACCGCGCTGATGTCCAGCGTATTGCGGGTCGCCGTCTCGAAGGTGCGGATACCGCGCTCGCACAGAACGATGTCGAGATTGCCGCGCTGAGCGATGTACTCGGCGGCCATCAGCCATTCCTCGATCGTGGCGTTCATGCCGCGTTTGAGCATCACCGGCTTGCCCACGCCGCCGACGGCCTGCAGCAACGGGAAGTTCTGCATGTTCCTGGTGCCGACCTGAAGCATGTCGGCGTAGCTGGCGACCAGATCCACGTCGCCCGGGTCGACTACCTCAGTCACGATCGGCAGGCCGGTCTGCTCCCGCACCTCGGCGAGGATCTTCAGCCCAGCCTCACCAAGACCCTGGAACGCGTAAGGGGAACTGCGCGGCTTGTACGCGCCGCCACGCAGCAGCGACGCGCCAGCCGCACGCGCCATCAGCGCCGCTGCCAGCGTCTGCTCGGCGGATTCCACCGCACACGGGCCAGCGATGACCGTCAGCGTGTCCGGGCCGATCGGCACCCCGCCTACCCGGACCACTGAGCGCTCGCGGTGATGCTCCCTGCTGACCAGCTTGTACGGCGCGGAGATCCGGACCACGTCGCTGACTCCTGGCATGCCGCGCAGGTTCAGCGTGCTCAGGTGCTCGATGTCGCCGACCAGGCCGACGATCGTCCTGGTCACGCCCCGGCTGACGAATGCGTCACCGCCCGCCGACCGGACCAGGTCAATGACGCCTTCAACGTCGGGTTCGCTCGCCTGCGTTGCCATTACCACAACCATGCTGTCCGCCTCCTCAGTGAAAAACAAAGAGCCCCGGGCCAATGGCCCGGGGCTCTAGTTAAGTCGTCTGTCAGCGCATGGCCTGGCAGGCGACCGTCCGGGAACCGGGCCGGTAGCCAAACCAAAACCAAAACTGCTGACGCATGGGAGTCACCATACAGCATCCGTCACCCGCAGCACACCGGTACCCGCACTAGCGGCAGAACCAGCCGGTGCTAGAGGCAGAACCAGCCGGTGCAGCCGCCCCCGCCCCCGCCGCCGCCGCTGTCGTCGGTCGGGTTGGTGTAGAGAGTGATCGTGGCGCCGTAGGGCACGTCGCCGTCAGGGGTGGGATCCTCGTCCCAGACCACGCCGAGGAAGTCCGGTCCCTGCACCACGACCTTGAAGCCAGCGGCCTGCAGCGTGCGCCTGGCGGTCCCGATCGCGGAGCCGATCACGTCCGGGAGCGGCACCTGCTGCGGGCCGGCCGACACGGTGAGCTTCACGGCCTCACCGGAAGTCATGATCGTGCCCTTGTCAGGGGACTGGCTGAGTACGGTGCCAGTGGGCTCGTTGCTGCTGGTGTCGCTGACGTACGTCACCGACAGATGATCAGTGGCCGCGATGCTGACCGCGGCGCTCTTCTGCAGGCCGACGAAATCGGGCAGTGGCAGGCCCGCCGACACCAGCACCGTCACCGGCTTGGTCTGCGGCCAGCTGGTACCGGCGGCCGGGGTGGACCCGGTCACCGTGCCCTTGGCCATGGCCGAGGCAACCTGCTCGGTGACCAGGCTCAGGTGCTGGGCGGCCAGCGTGCTCTTCGCGGCGGCCAGCGTATCGCCGCGGACCGACGGCACCACCGACGTGAACGGCCCGGCTGAGACCACGATGGCTACGGTCGAACCCTTCCGCGCCCGCCCGGCCGGGCTGGTCCCTGTCACCTGGCCCTTAGCTACGGCGTTGCTGTGTGCTTGCGACCCGGTGGTGACCCGGAATCCGTCCTGGGTCAGCGCCGCGGTCGCCACGGTGACGGTGTCACCGGTTACCGAGGGGATGACCGAGTACCGGCCGGTGGTCAGCCACCAGCCGCCAGCAACCAAGCCGACGGCCACGGCGAGGACCAGGACCAGCACTATCAGCCGCCGGCTGAACAGCCAGCGGCCCAGGAACGACTCGCGGCCAGGGTACTGACCCGGCTCGTCGCGGTGCACCACCATCGTGTGCGACCGGCCATCTTCAGTGAACCTGAGCCCGCCTGCGTCGCCGGGCCTGCCGTCACCCGGCCGGGCAGACCACCCGGTTGCCCCGGGCGTGCTGTTCAGCACCGGCATGGTGCCTGTTGCGGAAAAGGCGCTTGTCGTGGAAAAGGCGCTCGTCGCGGGCATGGTGCCCGCGGGGGGCGGCCCATCTGTCCTGGCCGGTCCCTGCGGCTGCCGCCAGCCGCCTGTCCCTGGCCAGTTACCGGCATCTAGCCACGGTGCCTCGGCCAGTCCCTGCACGCCGACGCCGAGCATGCCGGTCATCCCGGTGCCGCCCTCGGACCTGGCATAGTCATTGGGGCCGTAGCCATCGGGGCCAGTGCCATTGGGGCCAGTGCCATTGGGGCCAGTGACGTAGCTGTCGGGGTGGCCAGAACCGGCCGGCGCCGAGGCGGGCGGCCTGAGTTCGCCGCGGACCTTGCGCACCGCGGCCAGCAGCGCGGCCGCATCGGCCGGGCGAGCCGCCGGATCACGCTGGGTGGCGTCCAGTACGAGCCGGTCCACCGCGGCGGGCAGCTCCGGCACCAGTGCGGACGGTGCGGGGACGCTGGAGTTCACGTGCTGGTAGGCAACCGAGATCGGGCTTTCCCCGGAAAACGGCTGGCGGCCGGTCAGCAGTTCGAAGAGCAGTACCCCGGCTGAGTAGACATCAGTGCGCGGCCCGATCCGGACGCCCCCGGTGACTAGTTCCGGTGCCAGGTAAGCGACGGTCCCGATAATCAGCCCGGACCGGGTATGCCCGGTTGCCGCCTGCGCCCTGGCCAGGCCGAAGTCCGCCACCTTGATCCGCCCGTCGGCGGTCACCAGCACGTTCTCCGGCTTCACGTCACGGTGCACGATACCGGAGGCGTGCGCGGCGCCCAGTCCGCCCAGCACGCCGGTCATGATGTCCATCGCGGCCGCGGGGGAGAACCGGCCGTGTTCGCGGAGCAGGTCCTTGAGCGTCCGGCCGGGCACATACTCCATGGCCAGATAAAGGAACGGCCCGTCGGCGCCCTGGTCGTAGACCGCGACCACATTCTGGTGGGATAGCTTGGCCACCGACTTGGCCTCGCCGATGAACCGGCGGACGAAGTCGTCGTCCCTGGCCAGTTCGGCGTGCATGACCTTTAGCGCAACCTGGCGGTCGAGCCGGGTATCCAGGGCAAGATAAACAGTAGCCATCCCGCCGTGGGCGATGCGTGCCGTGACCGCATAGCGCCCGTCGAGGAGACGCCCGGCCAAAGAGTCGGTCAGCGTATCGTCCATTGGATGTGAGTTTACGGTTATCCGGGCAAACTGGAGGTGCTAATTGACAGCGCGGATCGTCATCGTGGGCGCCGGGCTGGCGGGTCTGCGGACCGCTGAGGAACTCCGGGCCAGGGCCTTCGCGGGGTCAATTACCCTCATAGGCGCCGAAGTCCGGCCGCCGTATGACCGGCCGCCGCTGTCGAAGAAAATCCTGACCCAAGCGGTGCCGCCCGATCCGTCGCTGCAAGGCGACTTCGCCGCGCTCGGCGTGGATTTCCGCCCGGGAGCGCCCGCGACCGGGATAGACCCGGGCGTGGCCACGGTGATCGCCACCGGTGCGGCGCCTATCGCATTGCCGGGACCTGGTCCGCAGCGGTTCTTGCGTACCTACGACGATGCGCTGGCCCTGCGCGCGGTGCTGAAGCCAGGCACCAGGCTGGCCATTGTGGGGGCCGGCTGGATCGGCGCCGAGCTGGCCACAGCGGCGGCCGGGCACGGCTGCACGGTCACCGTGATCGAGGCCGGCCGGGCACCGCTGGCCGCGGCGATCACGGAAGAGCTCGGCTCGCTCACGATGCCCTGGTACGAGCAGGCAGGCGTCGAACTGCGCACGGGGGTGGCGGTGGACTCCGTCCAGGCAGGCGGCTTGGCGTTGCGGGACGGGGAGTGGCTGCCCGCGGACGAGGTGGTGACGGCCATCGGAGTCAGGCCGGCCGTCGGGTGGCTGGACGGTTCGGGACTGGTCATGGAAAACGGGGTAGCGGTGGACGCGGGCCTGCGCAGCTCGCTGCCTGGCGTGTTCGCGGTGGGCGACTGCGCGGCGTTCGAGTCGGTAAGGTTCGGCCGGCGGCTCCGGTTTGAGCACTGGGACGTAGCGCTGCACGCGCCCGAGGTGGTCGCCGCCAACCTGCTCGGCGGCGACGAGGTGTATGACCCGGTGCCGTATTTCTGGTCTGAGCAGTTCGGCCGGATGGTGCAGTACGCCGGCTATCACGGCGACGCGACCCGGCTGATCTGGCGCGCAGACCCGTCCCGTGACCAGAAGTGGGCCGCCTGCTGGCTGACCGAGGAGGGGAAGCTGGCCGCGATCTTGACCGTGGACCGCCCCCGGGATCTGGTCCAGGCGCGTCGCGTCATCCAGCTCGGCGGCGTCGTCGACCAATCCCGCCTTGGCGACCCCGGCGTCCCGGTCAAGGACAGCGTGGTCTGAGCCAGTGCCGGTCTGGGCCAGTGCCGGTCTGGGCCAGTGCCGGTCTGAGCCAGCGCCGCGGTGCTGAACCCAGCGTCGCGGATCTGAAACCGGGTCACGTGTTTGATTATGGCCCGCGTGTGGCACATTTGTGACGTGGCCCAGATTGACCCCGCGACCGACATTATCGTCGGCGAATGGCTGTCCCTCACCGAAGTCGCCGGCCGGCTCGGCCTGTCCGCGAACAGGGTGAAGCAGCTGCTGCACGACCGCAAGCTCCTAGCGGTCTCCCGCCCGGACGGCAAGACTGCCGTCCCGGCCGCCTTCCTTGACGGCCAGCAGGTCGTCAAGGGCCTGCCCGGCACGCTGACCTTGCTGTTCGACTGCGGTTTCAGCGAGGACGAGGCGCTGCGCTGGCTGTTCACGGCGGATGAGACGCTGCCCGGCACCCCGATCGACGCGCTCGTCAAGCACCGGGGCACCGAGGTGAACCGCCGGGCGCAGGCAATGGCCCTATAAGGGCCGCTGAGCCGGCGGCCTTGGCCGTGTCCGTATGGCGGGCATGGCCTGGACCGGCCGCGGTCTTTGGTTAGGCTGGAAGCTATGCCGCCCCGACCACCCAGATCCGCTCGCGGTCGTCAGCCAGCCGTGGCGCCGCGCGCTAAGGTGCACAGCCTCAGGGAATTGCTGGCGTCCGGGCGGCAGTCGTTCTCCTTCGAGTTCTCGCCGCCCAAGACCGAGCCGGAGGAACAGCAGCTGTGGCGCGCGATCCGCCAGCTGGAGCCGCTGCATCCGACCTTCGTGTCGGTCACCTACGGCGCCGGCGGATCCACCAGGGACCGCACCGTGCGGGTAACGGGGCGGATCGCGGCCGAGACGACGCTGACCCCGGTCGGGCACCTGACCGCGGTCAACCACACGGTCGCCGAACTGCGCCACGTGATCGGCTCCTACGCGGCCGTCGGCGTCAGCAACATGCTGGCGCTGCGTGGCGATCCGCCGGGAGACCCGAACGCTGACTGGATCCCGTGCCCCGACGGGGTCAACCATGCGGACGAGCTGGTCCGGCTGATCAAGACCATCGGCGACTTCAGCGTGGGCGTCGCCGCGTACCCGGAAAAACATCCGGCATCCGCCGACCTGGACGCCGACGTCAGTCACTTCGTGGACAAATGCCGGGCGGGCGCCGACTTCGCGGTCACCAACATGTTCTTCTACGCTGAGGATTACCTGCGGCTGCGGGACCGGGTCGCGGCGGCGGGCTGCGACATACCAATCCTGCCCGGCATCATGCCGGTCACCAACCTGCGCGTCATCGACCGTGCGGTCGAGCTCAGCGGGTGCCGGATGCCGACTGAGTTGTGGGATAGCCTGCACGCGGTGGCAGGCGACCGGGCGGCGATTCGTGAGATAGGGGTCGACTACGCGGTCAGCATGTGCCAGCAGCTGCTCCGTGAAGGCGTGCCCGGCCTGCACTTCTTCACGCTGAACTTCTCCCGCGCGACCAGGGAGATTTACCAGCGGCTCGGCTTGAGCGGCAGTTTGGCGCCCATGATCGCGTAGGGCGGCTGTACCCCCTCGAACAGGAACCCGGTGAGCAGGTCGCTGAATCCGGCGGCCCGGTACATCCGCCTGGCCACCGTCTCACTGTCCATGGTCGAAAGCAGTACCGTTTGTTCTGGGCGGCCGGCGGTGAGTGAGCGGAGCAGGCCTGAGCCGAGGCCGGCGCCCTGGTATTGCGGTCGCACGTGCAGTTCGGCGAGCTCGAGGCAGTCGGCGAGCCAGCTGGCGCGGTCGCCGAGCGCGGTGCTGACCCGGTCGTGCCACCACTGGCCAGGTGCCCCGTGGAAGCCGTAGCAGAAGCCGGCCACATGGTCGCCCTCCATCGCGGCCAGCGCGGTGAACCCGGGATGGGCGCTGTGCCCGGTCATGATCAGCCGCCGCCCGTAGAGCTCACCGGCCGGGGCCGGCATCGCGGCGATGTACACCGCTAGCAGCTCGTTGATGCGGGCGGTGAAGCCGGCCCGGTCAAGTGTGGCTATGTGCATAACTGATCAGAGTGGCACGTCGGCAGATCCGTTCCACTGCGTTTGGATCTGGGTGCTGGCGGCGCCGAGTGCCGGATGCACTGCCGTCACCGAGATCGTGCCCGGACGTCCCGCCATCGATCGCACCCACACCGCGCCGAGCCCGCCGTACTCGCCGAACGCGAACGGGTTGTCACCGACCAGCTCCCCGGGGCCGGACAGGGCGAGCGTCACCTCGCCCTCGCCGTACCTGCGCTGGTTGCCGTAGGCATCCACGGCGCGGAACACCATCCGGGTCATATCCGATCCGTCGGCAAGGATCAAGCTGTCGTCAGACTCGATGTTCAGGTAGTCGCGAGCCGGGTCGGCGGACATGTTTAGCTCGACCACGGACTGGCCGTTGACGTAGCCCTGGACGCGCAGGTCGGCTGGGGCGCTCAGGTGCGGCAAGGAGAGGATAAACGGGGGGTAAGCCAGATTGCGGTAGAGCGGGTTGTCATCAGCGGGCAGCGCCGTGAGCGTGTGCACGCCGCCGACGAAGATTTCCAGCTGGTCACAGTTGCTGGCGATAAGCAGCGGCTGGCCGGCCGGCTGCGCCCCGCCGGGTTCCCAGAAGAACGCGGGCACGATCACCGGGCGGCTCTGCGGGCTGAGCTGGGTCTGGTACATGGCCGCGCCCGGCTTGGGCACCCGGAATCCGTCGGCCACGCCGGCCCACTTGACGCTCCACGGAGTGCCGTCGTGCATCGAGCTGTAATCGAAGCAGGCCCAGGCCAGCAGGCCCGCGTAGTTGATATCTGAGCTGGCCGCGTTCTGTGCCTGCGCGTGCAGTGCGGCCTGCCTGGCCAGGACCGCGGGCGGGTCTGTCCAGGTGAAGTGGGGCGGCTCGTTCTCCATGATGCCGACCGACTCGGTGACCAGGTAAGGCACGCCAGGGAGCGGGGGCAGCAGCGCGGCGTTGCCGTCGCTGACCGTGTAGTCGTTAAAGGCGAAGACGTCCTCGTCCCAGCCGTCAGTTGAGTGCCGGTCCATCGCGCCCGCGCTGGGCCGGGACGGGTCGAGCTGCCTGGCGGCTGCCCTGGTGGTGGGCCACAGGCTGGGGTAGTCGCCGGTCTCGTTGAGGCGGGTTCCCCAGATGACGACGCTGGGCCGGGAGCGGTCTCTGGTGACCATGTCGGTGACGTTCTGCACGACCTGGGCCTGCCACTGCGGGCTGCTGCTGACGTGGTCCCAGCCTGGCGCTTCTTCCCATACCAGCAGGCCGAGCTGGTCGCATGCGTCCAGGAAGGCGGGGGACTGAGGGTAGTGCGAGCAGCGGACCATGTTGCAGTTGAATTCGTTCTTGAGGATCTGCGCATCCCGCCGTTGCACCCGGGCGGGCATGGCCATCCCGGTGTAGGGAAAAAGCTGGTGCCGGTCCAGGCCGAACAGCTGCAGCCGCTGCCCGTTCAGGTAGAAGCCGTCCGGCTGGAATGACGCCTCGCGAAAGCCGATCTGCCTGGTCAGTGTGCTGACACCGATGCCCGGCACGTTCAGCGTGGCCTGCACCGTGTACAACGTGGGGCTGGCGACCGACCACAGGCTGACCGATCCCAGGCCAGCTAGCGTCACGTTCGCGGTGATCAGCCCCTGCTGATTGATGGTCAGCGCAACCGAGCGGCTGGCCACGGTTGCTCCGCTGGGGCTGATCAGCTCGACCAGGAGGGTGGTATCCGCGCTGTCGCTGGTGATGGCGGTACCTGAGTCAATGGCGCACTCGACGCTGACCGTAGGGGAATGACTGAGGACATCTTGCGGCAGCGCGAACAAGTCAGCGACATAGACCTCAGGGACCACCCGCACGGTCACGTCCCGGTAGATACCGCCCGGCTGCAGGTAGTCGATGCTGCTCGGCTGGTACGGGGTGACGATCGGCGGCACCGCCAGGCAGCGCGAGTCCACGATCACCGACAGCACGTTGTCGCCCTTGCTCAGCTGCCCGGTGAGCTCTACCGAGAACGGGAGGTAGCCGCCTTGGTGCTGGCCGACTACCTGGCCGTTGCACACCACGCTGGCATTGACCATGACCCCGTCGAAGTCGACGAAGACGCGGTTGTTCGCCGGGTGGCCCTCGGAGTTCGTCAGCAGTGACGCGCCGGTGAAGTGGCGGCGGTAGATCCAGACCTGCTCCCAGGCCGGTGGCCGCCAGTTGCGCCAGGACAGGCCGGCCGCGTTGTGCGGGATGGTGACGCTGGCGAAGCCGGAGTCATCGAACTGCGCCGCCTCAGTGCCTGCCTGGTAGACGCCGCCGAATAGCCAGCCGGAGTTCAGCGGGTAGCTCACGTTGCTGGGCTGGGGCATGGCCGGCGACTTGGCCAGCGAATCAGCCAGGGCGATCACCGGCACCGTGGCGGCGCCGACGCCGCTGGCCAGGCCGGCCCCCAGCACAGCGCGTCGCGATACGTTCGTCCGGTCAGCGGGGCCGGTGTTCCCGCCGAACTCAACCTCATCAGGCAGGCCGGCGGCGGGGGAGTGGGCGGCACCGCCGGGGATGCGTTCTTGGCCAGCGTTCAAGACAGAATCCGTGGTCCTCGTCGTCTTCGTCACATCAGTGATCGGGGCGTATCCGGGAGAGCTGTGCTCCCGTCTTAGGCGGCGGGTGGCGATGGCACGCGGACAAAAATACAGGTCGGCGGGGCCGTTCGGGGGCAAGGGTCACATAATGCCCAGATCACAATATTCACACCGGCGGTAGCAGGCTGCTGAGCTGGCCGCCCGGCCGGCCGCGCGGACGGCCGGTGAGCTGGCGCGAGGGTGCCGGCGGCCCGGAAATGTCACACCCTTGCGCTACCTTCGAACGAAGATCGAAAAGCCGCTAGACATGGCGACGAATTCGCGTTCGAATAGAGGGTAAGCCGGCTGGGTGGGGCGAGGGGAAGCGCGCCGCCCAGCCGGGGTTAAACGGAGGAGGCAGTACCGATGGCGAATATGGCGAATGTCGTGGACGTGCATCCGCGGATCGCAAGCGGTCCGGGTGTCCCGAGCACCGTGCTCACCATGCTCCAGTCCGCGCGGCGCGGGCTGGCCGAGGCTACCGACGAGGCGGCGCCCGGCGACCGGTACGTACTGGCGCACCTGGCCGCGCTGCGGGCGGCTGCCGCCCTGGTGGCAGCCCGCGGGGAACCGGGCAGGGCCAGGCGAGGCAAGCCGCGCACCGTGTGGGAGCTGCTCACGCAGGTAGAACCCGCCCTGACTGAATGGGCGGCCTATTTCGCCGCCGGGGCCGGCAAGAGGGCCGCGGCGGAGGCCGGCCTGCCGCGCGCCGCTACGGCGCGAGAGGCCGATGACCTGCTACGGGATGCGGAGACTTTTCTCTCACTCGCCGAGACGGCACTCGGTGTCGAGGTCCAGTCTCCGCTCCCGCTCAGGCCGGCTGGCTAAGGTCCTAAAAGGCTTCCATCGCGCCGCGCGCGTCGGAATCCAGGACACCCCAGTTGATGAGCTCTTCGGTGAGGTCCGCGGGGGACTTGTCGTAAATCACCGCGAGCGAGCGCAGGTCCTCGTGCCGGACCGAGAGAACCCGGCCGTTGTAGTCGCCGCGCTGACTCTGGATGGTCGCGACGTAACGGGCAAGCGGGCCGACCTTGTCCTTGGGCAGCTGGCCCATGCGCTCTAGATCGATGACGAGCTTGGGTGATGGCGCCAGAGGCGTTGGGGCGGCGTCACCGGGCAGCAGCTCGGAAACAGGAACCCCATAGAACTCGGCGAGCTCGGCGAGCTTCTGCACGGTGACCGAACGGTCACCGCGTTCGTAGGACCCCACGACGACGGCCTTCCACCGGCCGCGGGACTTCTCCTCGACTCCGTGGAGTGAGAGGCCCTGCTGTGTGCGAATAGCGCGCAGCCGCGCGCCCAGTGTCTTGGCGTACTCAGATGGCATGCTTTCCTCGGTTCCCCGGCCAGTCGTCGCTTACGGTAACGGTTACGCTCAGTGACGGTAGGCGGCGAGCGCGACAAGGTCAAGCCGAATGGCAAAAACGTGTCTAACTCATGTGGTAACCGGCTTGGCCTCCCGGATCGCTATTTACCCTCCGTCGAACTCCAGAATCCCTGGCTGGACAGGTTTTCCTGCACTACCTGCGCTTAGCCGGCGCTTGGCAGACACATCGTCACGTTCTGATGGCATCTGTCCGCTGTGATCTAAATCACATCTGATGGCAGTGTCCGGGAAGCCAGCGCGGGCTGTGCCGCGGCGTTGCGCAGGGTGCCCGCGGACCGCCGCCGGCGGTGCTTACGGACGGGTACCGGCGGTCCCCGCCGCGGGGGTGAGGGTCCCCCCGGCGGG
>Ga0224568_1000076_pt1 | contig 18419 bp, 19 predicted proteins | sample CLU5metagenome_FD_182727 | JGI IMG/M metagenome (GOLD analysis project Ga0224568, IMG submission 182727) | Spruce litter microbial communities from Bohemian Forest, Czech Republic - CLU5 | ecosystem: Environmental > Terrestrial > Plant litter > Unclassified | place: Czech Republic: South... | reverse complement strand
CTCAAGCCCGACATAAGCGGCCACGAATCCGCAGCCGGCCAGGAAGGCGAGAACGAAGCACGCCGCGACCAGCTTCTCTGCCCGGTCGGCATGAGCCTTGTACTCGGGCTCGACCGGGAGCCGTTCCGTGCTTACCTCACCGGCATCCGCATCGGTTGGCGACAGCAGGTTAGGCGAGGGCGCCGGAGTGCCGATCACCCGGTGCGGGGGGGTCGGACCTTCTTCGATGTCGCTCATGGTTCAGTGTTCCGTCCGGGAAGAATCCAGCGTCGCGTGCGGCTGGCGCCGCTTTGCGGTCAGCCACATGGCGACCAGGACCAGGAAGCCGAGCCCGCCGAGCCAGGCGAGCAGGCCCTCGGTGATCGGGCCGGTACGGCCGAGCGAGAAACCGCCCGGGTTCGGCTCGGTACGCGTCTGCGTGATGTAGGCGATGATGTCGCGCTTGGCCTGCGGCGCGATGGTGCCGTTGCCGAATACCGGCATCGCCTCCGGGCCGGTCAGCATGGCCTCGTAGATCTGCGTGGGCGTGGCGGCGTTGAGCGGCGGCGCGTACTTGCCGTAGGTCAGCGCGCCGCCGGCCCCGGCGAAACCGTGGCACTGGGCGCAGTTGGCGCTGAACAGCTGGGAGCCGAGCGCGGTGTTGGCACCGGCGGCTGAGACCTGCTGCGCGGTCGGGATGGCAGGCCCGCCGCCCAGGGACGCGACATAGTCAGCGATCGAGAAGATCTGCTGCTGGGTGTACGGCACCGGCTTCTCCGCTGCCTGGGCGCCCGGCTCCTTGAGCGGCATACGCCCGGTGGAAACCTGGAAGTCCACGGCGGCCGCACCGGCCCCGATCAGGCTAGGTCCGTTGATCGACCCCTCGGCGTCCAGGCCGTGGCAGCTCGAGCAGGCCTGAGCGAACAGGCTCTTGCCCTCGGCGATGCCCTGCTGCGACTGGTTTGGCGACGCCTGCGCCCCGCTGGTACCCGTGACTACCGCGTAGATCGCGGCAACGGCGACGAGTCCGAGCAGCAAGGCCAAGTAGCCGGCTACCGGGCGCCTCCGCCTGGCGATGATCCAGCTCAACTCGCTGTCCCTTGGTCTAGTGGATGAGGTAAATGGTGGTGAACAGGCCGATCCAGACGACGTCGACGAAGTGCCAGTAGTACGACACGACGATGGCGCTGACCTGCTGCTCGTGAGTGAACCTCTTGGCGGCGTAGGTACGGCCGAGGAGGAAGACGAACGCGATGAGCCCGCCGGTCACGTGCAATCCGTGGAAGCCGGTGGTCAGGTAGAACACCGAACCGTAGTTGCTCGAGGACAGCGTCAGGCCCTGCTTGGTGACCAGGTCGTGGTACTCATACGCCTGCCCGCAGACGAAATAGAAGCCCATCAGGAGAGACAGGACATACCACTCGCGCAAGCCCCACTTCATCGGCCGGAATAGCCCGGCCGCCCGCCGGATCTGGCCGCGTTCCACCGCGAACACGCCCATCTGGCAGGTCACGCTGGACAGGAGCAGCACGGTGGTGTTCACCGAGCCGAGCGCAATATCGAGGTGCGCGCCTGGCCAGGCCATGCCCTGTCCCTTGTCCACCGACCTGATGGTGAAGTACATCGCGAACAGCGCCGCGAAGAACATCAGCTCGGAGGACAGCCAGATGATGGTGCCGACGCTGACCAGGTTGGGTCTGCTCGCCGGCGAACGAGGAGTTATCTCCGCTGATGCTGTCGCCACGCAGCCCATTATTACGACAACGCGTAGGGGATCGCTACACGACCCCCCGTGTTGGCCATGCCGTTACCGTGCTATCGGTAGCATGGCATCTCATGAAGGTCGTTGTGTACAGCCACGACGCTGATGTGCGAGCACGGATAAAGCTTGCCATCGGCTCTCGCCCCGCCATGGACGTGCCGGAGGCCACCGTAATAGAGGTGGCGACCGAGCCGGCGCTGCTCCGCCTGCTGGACAACCACGGCGCGGACGTGATGGTGCTCGACGGTGAGGCCCAGCCCGCCGGCGGCATGGGCGTCTGCCGCCAGGCCAAGGATGAGATCTACGACTGCCCGCCAGTGCTGCTGATCACCGGGCGCGCGGACGACGGCTGGCTAGCCACCTGGTCGCGCGCGGACGCGGTAATCAGTCATCCGATCGACCCCATTGCCCTGGCCCGCGAGCTCGCTGGCCTGATGCGGGCGCGGGCCGCCATCAGCAGCTGACCCACGTAGGCGGCATCGCATGGATATCAGGACAACATGGCCCGCTCTGCTCGGCCCGCTGACTCGCGGTGAGTCGCTGACCGCCGACGAGGCGGAGTGGGCCATGGGCGAGATCATGGACGGCGCGGCGACCTCAGCGCAGATCGCGGGTTTCGCCATCGCGATGCGGATGAAGGGCGTGTCCGTCGCGGAAATGGCCGGGCTGGCCCGGGTGATGCTCGCGCACGCGACGCCTATTCACGTGCCCGGGCATATCGTCGACCTGGTGGGTACGGGCGGCGACGGCGCGCACACGGTGAATGTGTCCACGATGGGCACCATCGTGGCCGCGGCGGCGGGTGCGCGGATGGTCAAGCACGGCAACCGCGCCGCGTCCTCGTCCTGCGGAGCCGCCGACGTGCTGGAAGAGCTCGGTGTGGTGATCGACTTGCCCGCGCCGGCCTCAGCCGCACTGGCCGCGGAAGTGGGGGCGGCGTTCTTGTTCGCGCCGCTCTATCACCCGTCGCTGCGCTATGCCGGACCTACCCGCAGTGAGCTGGGCGTACCGACCGTCTTCAACTCACTGGGACCGGTGGCCAACCCGGCCCGGCCGTCGGCGGTGGCCGTGGGGGTTGCTGATCCCGCCGTCGGCTCGGTGATCGCGGGAGTGCTCGCCGAGCGGGGCTGTTCAGCACTGGTGTTTCACGGTGCGGACGGGCTGGATGAGCTGACCACGACCGGTCCCTCGACCGTCTGGGTGGTGCACGGGGGCGAGCTGGCCGTCACGAGTTTTGATCCGGCCGCGCTCGCGCTGCCTGTCTGCTCCATCGCTGACCTGCGCGGCGGCGATGCCGCGTTCAACGCGTCGGTGGTGCGGTCCGTACTCAGCGGCAGCACGGGTCCGGTGCGGGACATCGTTCTGCTCAACGCGGCCGCCGCACTGGCGGCCGCTGCCGGTGTACCTGGCCCCGAGGCCCTTGTCCCCGCCCTGGCCGACGGCTATTCCCGTGCCGTCGAGGCCGTCGACAGCGGTTCCGCCGCTGACCTGCTCGACCGCTGGATAGCGGCTTCCCGGCGCCTAGCCGGACCGGCCAGCTAGCCAGGCGGCCTTCGCGGCCTGTGTGATCGGGGCCCCGGCGAGGCCCGTGTGGTCGGGCCTGCGTGCGGCCGGCGGGTCGGCCTGCGTGCGGCCGGCGGGTCGGCCTGCGTGCGGCCGGCGGGTCAGGCCTCGGTGAGGCCGAGGGAGAAGGCTGCTTCCAGGTCGTGCCTGGTGTAGGTGCGGAACGCGATGTGAGTCTCGGTCGCGGTGACGCCAGCCACCTTGTTCAGGCGGCCGGGGATCACGTCGGCAAGCTCCTCATGAGATCGCACCCGCACCATGGCGACCAGGTCGAACTCGCCGGTGACGGAGTACACCTCGCTCACCTCGGGGATCTGGGTGATCTCCTCGGCGACCTCCGGAATGCGCTGGATTTCCGCCTTGACCAGGACGATCGCGGTGACCACTGAATACCTCCCCGTGGGGTGCTGCTGGCTGGCGCCTACGCTACTACTACCTCGCACTGGCCAGGTGGCGGGACTGTCTTCTGCGCAGCTTGCTCCTGGCCAGCCTGGCCTGCCTGCTCTGCCTCGGCCTGCTCTGCCTCGGCCGCTGCGGCGGCTGCCTGGGTACGCGCTTGCTCCGCCGCCTCGGCGGCGGCCTTAGCCAGCATGGCGTTCAGCTGACCGAGCGTGCGCACCCCCCGGCGGGCCAGCCGCTCGATCAGGCTGCCGAGCACGTCGGCGGTAGCACGCGCGTCCGCCAGGGCCCGGTGGGTCGGCGCCGTCCGGGCGCCGAAGAAGCGAGCCAGTGTGCCCAGCTTGCAGTCAGGCACCTCGTCCGGCTCCATCACCTGCCTGGCCATCAGCACGGTGTCAAGGACGGTGAACCCAGGCCAGGTGAGCCCGCAGTCTGCGCAGGCGGCGGCCAGGAAACTGACGTCGAACGGCGCGTTGTGCGCGACCAGCACGCAGCCGTCCGCGAAGCGCAGCAGGCCGGGCAGGATGGCCGCGAGCCCGGGTGCGGCGGCAACCAGCCAGTCCGTGATGCCGGTGAGCTCCTCGATGCTGGGCGGAACCGGAGTGCCCGGGTTGACCAGTGAGGCGAACTCGCCGCGCCGCACGCCGGCCCGGACCCGCACTGCTCCGATCTCGGTGATGGCGGCCACCTCGGGAGACCATCCTGTGGTCTCCAGGTCAACGACGGCGAAATCTAGATCGGCGAGCACCGCTTCCTCGAGCGGCACTATTTCGGGCACAGTCAAGCTCACATTCTCACGGTAGACGCGCCTACTGACATTCTCGGTAACGGCCGGGCTTGGCAACGGGCAGGATCATAGAGGTTGCGCGGCCGGTTGGCAGCTCCGCCTGCACCGGCCGGGACAGGCGCGGCCGGCGGCCCGGCCACCGTGACGCAATCGGCTCGCAATGGTGTTCGGGAAGAGCGGCCTCCGCGTCTCGGTTCCGAAAATGTCAGACCTCCTCGCTACGTTGTGGCCGTGGACGCACGCAGAGCGAGAGCGCACGGAGGAGACATGGGCATTGACTGCCGTCAGTGTGACACGCGCGGTGCCGCGTGCCAGGATTGCGTGGTGACGGTATTGGCGCCACAGGACTCGGCCCGGTATCTGGGCGCGGACGAGATGCGCGCGCTGCGGGTTCTGGCTGAGGCTGGTATGGTGCCGCCACTACGTTTCAACGCCGGACCAGTGGCTCTGCCAGCGCCTCGTACCTGGGCGTTTCCGGCGACGAAAGCGTCGTGATGATACTGCGGAAGCCGCTTTATTGCTGACAAACCGCGGCATCGTAATGAAGTGGTTGATCTTAGCCGAACCGGTTGAATAGCCGTATCGCCCTTCACTACGCTTGCCAAGAGTTTTGACTGGTCAGTAAGAGGCTCCGGAAGTAATTGACCGCGCCTGTGACGCGGGGAGTTAGGGAGCGTGGGAGGCACGTGGGTACGCGGCAAGCGGGCATGATGTCCCGGTCCCGCCGCGGTGTAGCAGCCGCCGCTGGTCTGGTAGTGGTCGGTGCGCTGCTATGTGTGGTGACCGTGAACGCGCGCGCCGCCGGCAAGCCGACAATCGGCCAGGTGCAGACCAAGGTCAATCAGCTCACCTCCCAGTTCGACAAGGTGTCTGAGCAGTACGACCAGGTTCAAGCGCAGCTCACGTCGGCGCAGCAGCAGCTCAAGCAGGTCAGCACGAACTACAACCATGCGGAGACGCAGTTCCGGGCCGCACAGCTGACCGTCGCCCAGATCGCCGCCTCGGCCTATGAGAACACGGGCTCGACCTCAATCGCGGGCGTGCTGACCTCAGGCAACCCGCAGCAGGTGCTGGCGGAGGGATCGCTGCTGCTGCAGCTGTCCAGCAGCCGCGACGATCAGACTCAGCAGCTGCTCGCCTCGGCTAGCCAGCTGAGCGGCGTACAGCAGGAGATGCAGCGGACCGAGGGCGGGATCGCCTCGCTCAAGGGCGAGCTCGGCACGCGCAAGACCTCACTCAGCAGGCTGATCACCACCGAGAAGGCCACCTTGGCCAGCCTCACCTACCAGCAGCAGAAGCAGGTGACCAGCGGCACCGTGGGCGCGGGCGGAACCGGGAGCATCACCCCGACACCACCGCCGGACCTGCCGACCGGTTCCCAGGCCGATCAGGCTGTCGCGTTCGTCTACTCCCAGCTCGGCTGCCCGTACGTGTTCGGCGGCACCGGTCCGTGCGCGGATGGCTACGACTGTTCCGGGCTGATGATGAAGGCGTGGGCGTCGGCGGGAGTGGCCATTCCCCGCGATACCTACTCGCAGTGGGCCGCGCTGCCGCACATCTCCATGTCTGATCTTCAGCCAGGCGACCTGCTCTATTACAACGGCGAGAGCCACGTCGCCATGTACGTGGGCGGCGGCATGATCATCGACGCGCCATTGCCAGGCCTGGACGTCGAGAAGATACCTGAAGACACGCCGTGGTACGCGGAGAACCTCGACGGAGCCGTAGCGCCGTAAGCCCGCGCGACCCGGGGTCGGCCGCCGTAACGGTACACTCGTGCGGTGCTCCGCACGCTCATCGTCACCAATGACTTCCCGCCTCGTCAGGGCGGTATCCAGTCGTTCGTGCACGCACTCGCGACGCGGCTGCCGGCCGGCCAGGTGACGGTGTACGCACCGAAGTGGCAGGGGGCAGCCGAGTTCGACGCCGCGCAGCCTTTCCCCGTGGTCCGGCATCCGACCTCGCTGATGCTTCCGCTGCCGTCGGTGGCCAGGCGGGCGGCGGCCATCGCCAGGGAGCACAAGTGCGAGGCGGTGCTGTTCGGCGCCGCCGCCCCGCTCGGGCTGATCACGCCGGCGCTGCGCAAGTCGGCGGGCATCACCAGAGCCGTCGGCCTCACCCACGGGCACGAAGCCGGCTGGGCGGCGCTGCCCGGTGCGCGAGCGCTGCTGCACCGGATAGGCAACGAGGTGGATACGCTCACCTATCTGGGCGAATACTTCCGGAGCCGGATGGCCAGGGCGCTGTCCGCGGAAGCGGCCGGCCGCATGGTCCGGCTAGCTCCCGGCGTGGACACCGCGGAGTTCCGGCCAGGTGCGGGCGGCGCGGCGATCAGGGAGCGGCTCGGCCTGACCAGCCGTCCGCTGGTTGTCTGCGTATCCCGGCTGGTCCCGCGAAAGGGGCAGGACACCCTGCTGCAGGCGTGGCCGGCGGTTCGCCGCGAGATCAGCGGCGCCACCCTGCTCCTGGTCGGCGCGGGGCCGTACCGTAAGGCGCTGGAGCAGCTGGCCGCCAAGCTCGGCATCGCCGATGCCGTGGTGTTCGCCGGCTCGGTCCCGCAGGCCGAACTGCCCGCCTACTTCGAGGCCGGCGATGTATTCGCGATGCCGTGCCGGACCCGGCGGCGCGGTCTGGACGTGGAGGGCCTGGGCATCGTCTACCTGGAAGCCTCGGCCACGGGGTTGCCCGTGGTTGTCGGCGACTCAGGCGGTGCCCCGGACGCCGTACTCGACGGCGAGACCGGATACGTGGTCCCCGGCAGCGACCCGGACAGCGCGGCGCGGCGCATCACCGAACTGCTCGCCGATCCCGCCAAGGCCGCGGCGATGGGGGAGAAGGGCATGGCCTGGGTGGACCGCGAATGGCGCAGGGAACTCGGTGCCGCCCGGCTGGAAGCCCTGCTCAGCTAGCCGGCCCGCCAGTTAGGAATACACGCCAGCTAGGAATGCCGCCAGTTAGGAATAGAGGGCCGCCACATCGTCGGCGAAGTCCTTCATCAGCACCGAACGGCGGATGCCGAGCTTCGCGCTGAGCTGGCCCGCCTCCTGGGTGAAGTCCACGTCGAGGATCGCGAACTTCCTGATCGACTCGGCCCGCGATACCGCCTTGTTCGCGTCATCGACGGCGGCCTGCACCTCCGCGATCAGCTCCGGGTCGTCCTTGAGTGAGGCGACTGAGGCGTCGGCGGGCTTGCCGTACTTCTCCTTCCACGGCCCGAGCGCCTCTTCATCCAGCGTGATCAGCACCGCCACGTACGGCTGGTTGTCACCGACCACCATGCACTGGCTGATCAGGGCGTGGCTGCGCAGCCGGTCCTCGAGCACGGCCGGCGCCACGTTCTTGCCGCCGGCGGTGACGATCATTTCCTTCTTACGGCCGGTGATGGACAAGAAGCCCTCGTCGTCGATCTCGCCGATGTCACCGGAGCGGAACCAGCGTTCTTCGGCGAAGGTGTCGGCGGTGGCCGCCTCGTTGCCCCAGTAGCCGCCAAAGACGTTGGCCCCCTTGATGAGCACCTCGCCGTCCTGGTCAATCCTGATGGCGACGCCAGGCAGCGGCTGGCCCACGGTGCCGATCTTGACCCGGTCCGGCCGGTTGACGGTGGCCGCGGCGGTTGTCTCGGTCAGCCCGTACCCCTCTAGGATGGTGACGCCGATGCCGCGGAAGAAGTGGCACAGGCGTTCGTCCAGCGCGGCACCGCCGGAGACCGCGTACCGCACTTGGCCGCCGAGCGCTGCGCGCAGCTTCCCGTACACCAGCTTGTCGAACAGTCCATGCCGCAGCCGCAGCCGCAGGGCGGGACCCGAACCGGTATCCAGCGCCCGGCTGTAGGCGATCGCCGTGTCGGCGGCGCGGCTGAAGATGGCGCCCTTGCGCTCAGACTCGGCCCGCTGCTGCGCGCCATTGAAGACCTTCTCGAAGACCCTTGGCACGGCGAGGATGAACGTGGGCCGGAAGCTGGCCAGCGTGGGCAGTATGTCGGTCAGCGAGGCGCAGTGGCCGAGCACTGCCCCGCCCTCGATACAGCCGACTTCGATGATCCTGGCGAAGACGTGCGCGAGCGGCAGGAACAGCAGCGTGCTGGAATCGCCGGTGCCGGTCACGTCTGCCAGCGGGCCCATGAACGCGTTGCGGACGTCAGCGAGCAGGTTGTGGTGGGTGAGCTCGCAGCCCTTGGGGCGGCCCGTTGTGCCGGAGGTGTAGATCAGCGTGGCCAGGTCGGCGGCCTGCACCGCGGCGGTCCGCGCGGTAATCTCCTCATCCTGGACCGCCTTGCCGCCGTCGGTCAGCGTCTGCAGCGAGTCGATCCGCCACACCTGCTCCAGCGCGGGCACCCGGTCGCGGAATCCCTCGATCATGGCCTCGAACCCGGCGTTCTCCGCGAAACACGCCTTGGCGCCGGAGTCACTTAGTATCCACTCGGCTTGTTCGGCCGAGGAGGTCTCATAAACCGGGATGCAGGCGGCACCAGCGGTCCAGAGCGCGTAATCGATCAACGTCCACTCATAGCGGGTGTGCGACATCAACGCGACCCGGTCGCCAGGGCCGATGCCCGCCGCTACCAGACCCTTGGCTAGCGCGACTACCTCATCCTTGAAGGTGGCCGCGGTGACGTCGGTCCAGCTGTCCCCGCTCTGGCGCCGCAAGATGACCGCCTGCGGCTGCTCGGCCGCCCGCCGGAAGACCACCTGAGCCAGGCTGGCATCCGCCGGCACTTCCGCTAGAGCAGGAAGGCTGAATTCACGCACCGCAGCTCCTCATCCGGTACCGCTACTGGTGCGTACAGCTTAGAGCCCTGCGCCGCTAGGCAGGCAATTGCCGCGGGTGACCCCCAGGCCGGGCTGAGCTATTTCGCGTCCGGCGGACAGCGATCACAATGACACCGGAGCGGGTCATCAATGGGTGCGGGTCATCAATGGGTAAGGGGATCATCCATGATCGGGAAGAAAAAGCTCGCCACTATGACGGCGGCAGCGGCGGTCGCCGCCGGGGCAGCGATCGCGATCATCGGGCTGGCGGGCGGCGCGGCGCACGCGCAGGCGGCCACCAGCCTCACCATCACCGGCATGGCGGTGACCGGTCCGGTCGGCAGCCCGGAGTCGGAGGTGCTGGTCACGGTCACGTGCCCGGCCGGTACGTACGCGATGGTCTACACGACAGGCACGCAAGGAGGCTTCTACAACGGGCACACCAGCGAGTTCATCTGTACCGGGAATCTGCAGAACGAGTTCACGTACCTGGAGCCGGTCTCGGGAACGAGCGGTCCCCTCGCCGCCGGGCCGGTTTCCGCCGGCGCGACGTTGTGGCTGAGCAGCGGCTCCGCCCAGGAGCTGGGTACCCTGGCCACCGTCACCTATCCCTGACCGGGCCGGGGTCTTGGCCTTAGCGGGCCGGCGTCTTAGCCTTGCTGCGCGGCGCGGGCTGTCCCGTGCCGCGCAGCCTGCCGTAGCCGCGCCCGGCCCGCGCGCCATACGGTGGGAGAATGCGAGTTCACGTGGTGAGTGACGTGCATGGGCGGGCGGACGCGCTGGCCGGCGCCGGGGTCGGCGCGGACGCGGTCATCTGCCTCGGCGACCTGCTGCTGTTCCTCGACTATGCCGATCCCGGCCGCGGCATCTTCGCCGACCTGTTCGGCGCGGACCAGGCCCGGCAGTACATCGACCTGCGTACGGCGAAGCGGTTCGACGAGGCGCGGGCCCTGTCCGGGCGCCTGTTCGCCAAGCACGGCGACATCACCGCCGTATTCGACCAGGCCATCGACAAGCAGTATGCGGACCTGTTCGGCGCGCTGCCGGAACCGGCCTACCTGACCTATGGCAACGTCGATGTGCCGCGGAAGTGGGCCAGTCATCTCAAGCCCGGGCACACAGTGCTCGATGGCGGCACGGTTGAGCTGGACGGGTGGCGGTTCGGTTTCGCCGGGGCGGGGCTGTACTCGGTGTACCGGACACCGAACGAGATCAGCGAGGATGAGTTCGCGGCCAAGCTCGACGCGCTCGGATCGGTGGACGTGCTGTGCACGCACATCCCGCCCGCAGTGCCCGAGTTGCTCTACGACACCGTGGCCAGGCGGATGGAGCAGGGCAGTATCGCCCTGCTCGAGATGATTAAGCGGACCAGGCCGCGGTACGCACTGTTCGGGCATGTGCATCAGCCGCTGGCGAGCCGCACTAGGATCGGCAGCACGGAATGTCTCAATGTGGGGCATTTCCGGGCAACGGGCGCACCCTATGTCCTGCAGTGGTAGCGGGTACGATCGAGGAAGGGAGGCGCCAGGTGTCCGAATCGCCTAATGATGGCAGCCGCAGTGGAGACCAGCCGGGCGGCGAACAGCGCGCAGAGCCGGTCAACGAGCGAGTCAGCGACTGGCGCGGTGACGGGTCAGGTGGCCGGTTCACCGAGCCGCCGAAACGGCCGCCAGCCGCCGATCCGGTGGCCAGGCCGGCGGCTAAGCCGGCCAGCGGATGGCCCAGTGACCGGCCGGGCAAGTCAGCCGGCGACCGGTTGGGCAAGTCGTCCAGTGATCCGGTCTCGGACCTGCAACGCCGGCTGATGAAGGCCGGCGCGCGCAGCATGGCCAACCAGGTCGCCGACAATGTCCGCCGTAGTCTTGGCCAGGCCAAGCGAAAGCAAGACAGCGGGGACGTCTGGGGCACGGCCACGACCGAACCGCCGCCCGGCGAGCCGCCCGAGTGCCAGTGGTGCCCGGTATGCCAGGCCGCCAGGCGGATGCGGGTGTCAGGTCCGGGCCTGGGTGACCGGCTGGCGAGCGCGGGCGGAGTGCTGGCGTCGGTGGTGCAGGAGGCGTTCTCCGCGGTCGAGCAGGTGATGAAAGTTCCGCCGGAGGACAGCCAGCGGAACAAGGCTCCATGACGCTGGCCAATGCATGAGCCTGGCCATCGGAGTTGATGTCGGTGGCACGAAGGTAGCGGCGGGGGTCGTCGATGCCGACGGCCGGATCGTGGCCAAGCTGAAGCGCTCCACACCCGCGGCCAGCCCGATGCAGACCGAACAGGCCATCGCGGGCGTCGTCACCGAACTGCTTGCCCAGCACGACGTGTCGGCTATCGGGCTTGGCGCGGCGGGATTTGTCGATGCCGCGCGCGCGACCATGCTGTTCGCGCCGAACCTGGCCTGGCGCGACGAGCCGCTCAAGCAGCGGGTCGAGGAGCGGCTCGGCCGTCCGGTCGTGGTCGAGAACGACGCGAACGCGTCGGCGTGGGCCGAGGTCAGGTTCGGTGCGGCACGCGGGTACTCCGATGCCATGCTGGTCGCGGTCGGAACTGGTATCGGCGCTGCCATCATCACCGGCGGCGAGCTTTACCGCGGCCGGTGGGGGATCGCCGGCGAACCTGGCCATATGCGGGTGGTGCCGGATGGCCGGCTGTGCGGCTGCGGGAACCGCGGCTGCTGGGAGCAGTACTGCAGTGGCAGCGCGCTGGTGGCCGAAGCACGAGAGTTCGCCCGGCGCACACCCGAAGGCGCGATCAGGCTGCTGCAGCTGGGCGGCGGCAGCCCGGAGGGTATTTCCGGTCCGTCCATCACCCAGGCGGCGACCGAGGGTGACCCGGCCGCGCTGCGTTGCTTCCAGACCGTGGGCGGCTGGCTGGGCCAGGGGCTTGCCGACCTGGCCGCGGTCCTCGACCCGGCCTGCTTCGTGATCGGCGGCGGGGTTTCCGAGGCGGGCGAGCTGCTGCTCAAGCCAGCAAGGATCGCCTTCGAGCGGGCGCTGACCGGCAGCGGGCACCGGCCTCTCGCCGAGATCAGGGCCGCTCAGCTCGGCCCGGACGCCGGCCTGGTCGGCGCCGCCGACCTGGCCAGAACTCATGCTCCGCTAGCCGCGCTGGGGTTGCCCGCCGCGAGGATAAAGTTCGCGGCGGGGCAATGGCTAGAGGCTAGACAACAGCGCCGTCGTCGTCTGAGCCGTCCCGGTCGGAGTCATTCAGCCTGAATACCAGCAGCGCGACGCCGGTCACGAACGCCGCGACCGCGATGAACACGAACAAGCCGGGCATCGACCACTGCGCCGCGGTAGCGAGCAGTAGATAGGCCGGGCCGCCGAACAGGGCCAGCCACGCCAGCTTGGACAGCGTATCCAGCTTGGGCAGCGGCGGCGGCGGTGGCGGCACGTAGTGGTCATCTGCCCGCTGCCGGGCGGCCGGGCGGCCGGTGACGGTGGCCTCCGTGACCGCGCCCGCGGCGGGGACGGCCGTCGCCGCGGCCTGGGCCGCCGGGGGCATTTCCTCCCGTTCGGGCCAGGGCGCCGGCTCATGGGCGCTAAGGGGTGAATCGAACCTGGCGACCAGCTCTCGCCACGCGGCATCCTCGCGCGACTGTTCATCGCTGTTCGGATCCCACTCTGGCACAGCATCAACGATATCCCGCCGGGCCGGCCTGGTCGGCGACGAACTGGAGGCTATCTTCAAAGATGGTCTGCGCGTCGTTATCGTAAGTAGCGACGTGATAACTGTCGGGCAGCGGAACGACCGTCACCTGGCTCGGCGGCAGCGCACTGCGCAGTACCCGCATGCTGGCCGGGCCGACCACATGATCGGTCGTGCTGCGGAAAACGAGCACGGGCTGGGTTACTTCGCCTAGATGCCGGGTGGTGACCCGCCACAGCTGCGGAAGCGTGGCCGCCGACCTGACCGGGACCTTGTCATAGCCGAGCACCTGCCCGCCGTGCTTCTTGATGTCGCTGCCGACCCCCGGCATCGACCTGAGCACGTGCTTGAGCGCCGGGGCCAGCAGGAACAGCTTGGTGTCCGCCGCCAGCGACGGGTTGACCAGCACCAGCCCGCGTACCCGCTGGCCGTGTACCTGCGCGAGCCGCAACGCCAGGCAGCCGCCCATGGACAGGCCGAACACGAAGACTTCCGCGCACCGCCCGGCCAGCACGGTGAACGCCTTATCGACCGCCGCGAACCAGTCGGGCCAGCCGGTGCGGCTCATGTCCTGCCAGCTGGTGCCGTGTCCGGGGAGCCTGGGCAGGCTGACCGTCAGGCCCTTGTCCGATAGATATTCCGCCCACGGCCGCATGGTCTGCGGGCTGCCAGTGAAACCGTGACACAGCAGCACGCCTACTGGCCCGCCGGCCCGCTCGAACGGCTCGGCGCCCGGCCGGACCGGGACAGGGGAAGCCATGCGCAAATCGTCGCATGATCATCCACTCGCCGCATACCCCGGGCGCGTGCGACGATGTGGGCGTGTTCTACTGGCTGGTTAAGGCAACGCTCGGCACGACGCTGAAGATCGTGTTCCGGCCGTGGTCGCGTGATGTGCGCAAGGTGCCGCGGCGCGGACCGGTGATCCTGGCGAGCAACCATCTGTCCTTCTCCGATCATTTCTTCGGGCCGCTGCCCGTCCCGCGCAAGGTCACCTTCCTGGCCAAGGCGGAGTACTTCACCGGGCGCGGGCTCAAGGGCCTGCTCACCAAGGCGTTCTTCGCCGGCGTCGGCCAGATCCCTATCGACCGTACCGGCGGGGAAGCCAGTGAAGCCGCCCTGGTCACCGGCCTGCGCGTGCTGGCTCAGGGTCATCTGCTCGGCATCTACCCCGAAGGGACGCGCAGCCCGGACGGCCGGCTGTACCGGGGCAAGACCGGCGTGGCCAGGCTCGCCATCGAGTCCGGCGCCCCGGTGGTCCCGTGCGCGATGATCGGCACGTTCGAGTTCCAGCCGCCCGGCCGGCTGATGCCCGATATCAGGATCAGGCCAGGGGTGAAGTTCGGTGACCCGCTTGATTTCTCCCGCTACCGCGGCCAGGAGAGCGACCGTCAGGTCCTGCGCGAGGTAACCGATGAGATTATGGCGGCCATCGGCAAGCTGTCCGGCCAGGAGTATGTCGACATCGACGCCCGCCGGGCCAAGGAGCAGCTGGCCGCGGGGCCTGAACAGGCACAACCCCCGGAATGAGAGGCAACCCTGTCGCGGGTCCAGCGCGGACCCTGGTGCTACCGCTAGGGTTGTGCTCATGCGAGTGGGAGTGCTCACCGGCGGCGGCGACTGCCCCGGCCTTAATGCCGTTATCCGTGCTGTGGTCCGCAAGGGCGTGCAGGAGTATGGCCTGGAGTTCGTCGGATTCCGCGACGGCTGGCGTGGCCCGCTGGAGGGCGACACCGTGCCACTGGACATCCAGGCGGTACGTGGCATCTTGCCGCGCGGCGGCACGATCCTCGGATCCTCCCGCACCAACCCGCTGAAGACCGGCGGCAGCGGCGGCCGCAACGGCATCGAGCGGATCAAGGACAACCTGGCCGGCCTTGGCGTCGACGCGCTGATCGCCATCGGCGGGGAAGACACGCTCGGCGTTGCCACCCGGCTCGGCGAGCAGGGCGTGCCGGTGGTGGGCGTACCGAAGACCATCGACAACGACCTGGGCGCCACCGACTACACCTTCGGCTTCGACACCGCGGTGAACATCGCGATGGAGGCCATCGACCGGCTGCACACCACTGCGGAAAGCCATCACCGGGCGCTGATCGTCGAGGTCATGGGGCGGCACGCGGGCTGGATCGCGCTGCACGCGGGCCTGGCCGGCGGCGCGAACGTGATCCTCATCCCGGAGCGGCCGTTCGACATCGAGAAGGTCTGCTCGTACGTGCAGCACCGGTTTCAGACCAGGTACGCACCGATCGTGGTGGTCGCCGAGGGCGCCCATCCGGCGAGCGAGGAACTCACCACCGCCGCCGGGCAGCTGGACTCGTTCGGTCATGTCCGGCTCGGCGGCGTCGGGCAGCTGCTTGCGGACGAGATCGAGAAGCGTACCGGCAAGGAAGCGCGCTGCACGGTGCTCGGCCACATCCAGCGCGGCGGGACACCCACGGCCTACGACCGGGTGCTGGCCACCAGGTTCGGCGTGCACGCGGTCGAGGCGGTACACGACGAGGCGTTCGGCGTGATGGTGGCGCTACGCGGTACGGAGATCGTGCGGGTGCCGCTGGCCGAGGCGACCAGCGAGCTCAAGACCGTACCGCCGGAGCGATACGCCGAAGCGGAAGTCTTCTTCGGCTAGGTCCTGGCGGCCGGGCGGCGCCGCGGGTAGCAGCGGCCAGATCGCCGTATCAGGAATCGCGGTACGTGGCCGTTGCCGAGTCGCGGCTGAGGGCAAAGCCCGGCCTGGCTTTGCTGTGCCCTGTCCAGGCCGGTTCCCCGGCTTGTCGGTGCGATAGCTGGATCAGGGTGCCGATCGCGGGCTTGCCTGCCGGTCACCCGCCTGCCTATACTCGTCAACGAGTACTTCCTTGCGAATACCTCATTACGAGGACTCGCCTACGGGCAAGGCTTGCCGGAATGGGATGGTGCCGGATGGCGAAGCGGCGCAAGGTGGGCAACCTGCTGGCGCTGACGCTGCTCGCGCAGCTGCATGAACGGCCGATGTACCCGTATGAGATGGCGTCGCTGCTGCGCGAGCGCGGTAAGGACCAGGCCATCAAGATCAACTGGGGTTCGCTCTATACCGTCGTGCAGAACCTGGAGAAGAACGGGTTCATTAAGGCCGTGCAGGTGGTCAGGGAAGGGCGTCAGCCGGAGCGGACCACCTACCGCATCACCGATGCGGGCCGCGCCGAGGTGAAGGACTGGCTGCGGGAACTGCTTGGCGAGCCGGAGCGCGAGTACAGCCGGTTCGAGGCGGGGCTGTCCGATGCCGGCAGCCTGGCGCCGGCTGAGGTCATCGCGCTGCTGCGGCAGCGCCTGGACAGGCTGGACAAAGGCAACCAGGAGAACGCGGCCAGCCTGGCAATGCTGCTGCAAAGCCAGCAGGTGCCCCGGCTGTTCCTGATCGAGAACGAGTATCACCTGGCGATGAGCAGGGCTGAGGCGGACTGGGTGCGCGCCCTGCTGGCCGAACTCGACAGCGGCGCGTTCCCCGGCCTCGGTTTCTGGCAGGCCCTGCACGCAGCCGGCGGACTGGACGGCAGCGGAGACGTGCCCGATTTCCCGGCGGGAACCGAGGTTCCCGCGGCGATGCTGGCCGCGCTCGCAAAGAGGGGAGACGCGCAGGAAAAGGACTAGCAGAACCCCGGCTTGGTGCGGCAACACGCAAGCCGGGGTCTCGAACCTCACACCGATCCCGCGTGGGTCACGGCTACCGAGGCTGCACTCGATAGTTTAGCCGGATTCTCCTCGCGGGGTGCGTTTGAACCGTCATGAGGAGTAATCACCATGGATTCAGCTGTGCAAGCACACCGGCTGGTCAAGACCTATCAGGTACGCGGTAGGAAAGCTCGCGTCAAGGCACTGGACGGGCTGGACATCGCCGTGCCGCGCGGAATCATCTTCGGGCTGATCGGCCCGAACGGCGCGGGCAAGTCCACCACTGTCAAAATACTTACTTCCCTGGCCAGGCCGGACTCCGGGACGGCGAGCATCGAGGGCATCGACGTGCTGCGCTGTCCTGGCCAGGTCAGGCAGATGATCGGCGTGGTGGCACAGCGCTCGGGCGCTGACCCGACGGCGACTGGCCGGGAAAATCTGCTGCTGCAGGGCCGGCTGTACGGGCTGCGCGGGGCGTCCGTGCGGGCGCGTGCGGATGAGCTGCTCGCTCATTTCGGGCTGACCGAGGCGGCGGGACGGCTGGCGCGGACCTATTCCGGCGGCATGCAGCGCCGGCTTGACGTCGCGCTCGGCCTGATGCACCGGCCGTCGGTGCTGTTCCTTGACGAGCCGACAACAGGGCTGGACCCGGAGTCGCGCACCGCCATGTGGCAGGAGATCGCCAGGCTGGCTGGCGCGGAGGGCATGTCTGTGCTGCTGACCACGCATTACCTGGAGGAAGCGGACCGGCTGGCTAGCCAGCTGGCCATCGTGGACCACGGCCGGGTGGTGGCCACCGGATCACCGGACGAACTCAAGGGCGCGCTGCGTGGTGACGTCGTCCAGGCGGTGCTATCCGCCGATGCCGACGCCGGACTTGTCCGCGGCATGCTGGGCAGCCTGCCGGAAATACGCGACATCTACCTCGCGGGTCACACCGTGTCCCTGCGCAGCGACAACGGCGCGGCAGCGGTGCCGATGGTGCTCGCTGCCCTGGCGCAAGCAGGGGCCGTGGCGCTGTCGGTGACCGTGGCCAGGCCCTCGCTCGACGAGGTCTACCTGCGGGTCACCGGACGTCAGTACAGCCAGGCCGACGGCGAGCCAAGCAGCGAGCTAGCTGGGGCGAGCCGGTGATGGCGGCGGTAGCCGATACCGGTTACCTGACCGGCCGGAAGATCCACGCACTGGTCCGGCAGCCGTGGGTGCTCGCGTTCAGCGTCGCGCAGCCCGCCATCTGGCTGTTCCTGTTCGGCGAACTGTTCCGCCGGGTCATCGACATTCCCGGCTTTCACTTCGGCGGGTCCTACCTGGACTACCTGATCCCGGGCATTGTCGCGATGAACGCGATGTCGGGGAACATGTGGGCAGGCATGGCGATGATCGAGGAGATCGAGCGCGGCACGCTGAACAGGTTCCTGGTCTCGCCGGCCAGCCGCCTTGGCATCATGAACGCGACGGTCGCCGAGCAGGCGGTCAGCACGACCGTGCAGACCCTGATTATCTTGCTGCTCGGCCTGGCCGGCGGGGCGCGTTACCCGGGCGGCGCAGCCGGGTGCGCGGTGCTGGTCGCGGCATCGATCCTGGTGGGCGTCGTGTTCGGTGCCTTGTCCAACACGGCCGGCCTGCTGCTCCGCTCCCGTGAGGCGATCATCGGCGTGTACACGTTCTTCATGCTGCCGCTGATGTTCATGTCCTCGGCGTTCATGGCGACCACGCTGATGCCGGGCTGGATGCAGGCCATCGCATCGCGCAACCCGCTGAACTGGGTGGTGCAGGTCGGGCGCTCGGTGCTCGCCACCTCGCCGGACTGGGCGGCGGTGGCGGTCCGCTGCGGCGGCCTGCTGGTGCTCGCGGTTGCCTGCGTAGCGGTATCGGTTGTGACATTCAGGTCGTA
>Ga0224568_1000075_pt1 | contig 18999 bp, 18 predicted proteins | sample CLU5metagenome_FD_182727 | JGI IMG/M metagenome (GOLD analysis project Ga0224568, IMG submission 182727) | Spruce litter microbial communities from Bohemian Forest, Czech Republic - CLU5 | ecosystem: Environmental > Terrestrial > Plant litter > Unclassified | place: Czech Republic: South... | reverse complement strand
GATAAATGGAACATTGATTCCGTCACGCTGGCAGAGGCCGGACCAGGCGGCACGACTCCATTTGTCCTTTATGAATTGATTTGGCTATTTGCCGGCACGCGGCGCTGCCGGTTCCCGGCGCCATTATGCGTGCGCGCCCGACTTCACCGTGCCGAACGTCACCGAGGAAACCGTGCGCTCCTGGACGGCCGCCACCAGGGACGCCTGCTCGGCCACCTGCTCGCGCTGGCCTCGGCTAAGGCGCACTACCGCCTCGACCGTGATCGCGAGACCGGACGACCCGGACCGCTGCTGCTGCCACACGCCTGCGACCAGCCCGTCGACGATCAGGTTCTGGTACGCGCCGCGGAACGCCCGCGCCATGGCAGCCCCCGGGTAGAGCAACTCAGGCGACTGCACCCCGACCCGGTAGGAGTAGCTGTCGAAGTACGGCAGCAGCCGCACGCCAGCCGCGGCGCCGACGGCCGTGTCCCCGGCCGGGCCGGCCACGTCCCAGGCGCAGATCCCCTCAACATCGACCTGGGCAAGCTCTTCGGTACCGAACATCGCCTCGGCCCGTCGCTGATCGATGGCCAGCCAGTTGGCGAACCTGGCCGGCGTCGATGGCCCGTACGCGTTCAGGTACGCCCGCACCGCCCACGGCACCACCTCGGCCGGGGCCAGGCCGGCCGGCTCGGACACGGGATGCCGGTACGTCACCCGCCGTCCCTGGCCCGCGCCGAAACACAGCACCCCGCGCATGCTCGCCAGCGGCAGGACGTGGCGCCAGCGCGGCCACATCCCGCCGAACGCAGGCATGCACAGCTCCCCTGCCCAGCTGCCCGCTCGCGCCACGACTTCCGCGTCCAGCTCAGCCAGGGTCAGCTCCGCGCCGCCAGCCAGCGCCGACGCGATCGCCTCGATCAGCAGGTCGCCCTGCGCGGCGGTCAGCCCGCAGGAGGGGGGCAGCGCCGACACCGAACTGAGCACGGCGGTCCACCGGCCCAGGTCGCGCGCCGCGAACAGGTGCACGGTTCCGCGCGGTCCGTAGCTGCGCACCAGGGCCGATGAGGCCCGGATGGCAGTACGTGTCAGCCCGGGCACCCGCAGCCCCAGCGCCACCTCAGCCGAGGACATCACCTGGGCGTGCACTCCGGCCAGTGCGACGGCTACCTCGGTCAGTCCGGGGAACCCGGTCACCAGCCCCAGCCTCGTCATCCGCCGGGCCCGCACTTGCGCCCACGTCAGTCGTGCGATGCCCATCCCAGCAACGCTACGCCCAGCAGGAGTACCGCAGAAAGCAGGCAGGCCAGCCGCAGCCCTCCGGCCAGCCCCTGCCCCGCCACCAGCGACCCGAAAAACGCCACCCCGAGCATGCTTCCTGCCTGCCGGAACGCGGTAAGCGTCCCGGCAGCCACCCCGGACCGGGACCGGTCCACGTTGCCGAGCAGCGACGAGGTGATGGCCGGCACGATAAGCCCGATACCGAGCCCGGTCACCGACATCGCGGCGATCAGCACCGGCAGCGTGAGGGACGCGAGCATCATCAGGCAGCCGGCCCCCATCAGTACCGCCCCCGCAACCACCGCGCGCCGGCCGGACCAGCGGCCGCCCACCACATTGCTGACCACGATGGCCAGCATTACCGGCAAGAACGCCAGCCCTGTGACCAGAGCGGACTCACCGTCATGGCGCTGCAGGAACAGGCTGAAGGCGAATACCAGCCCGTAGAACACGACGTTGATCAGGCACCCGATGCTCATTACCGGCGAGCGGAGCAGCCGCAGCGCCACCATCGGCCGCGGCCGGCGGCGCTCGGTCACCGTGAACGCGGCCGCGGCGCCCAGCGCGACGCCATAGCCGGCCAGCACCGGCCAGGCCCCGAATCCTCGCGTTCCCGCAGTGATCGTCGACCAGGCCAGCGCGATCAGCGCCGTCACGGCGAGCACCTGACCGGGCAGGTCCACCGCGCGGTCAGGTGCTGGCGCGGTCTCCTGTGCGTACCGCCACAGCAGCCAGCAGCCAGCCAGCCCCAGCGGCAGGTTGACGAAGAAGATCGCACGCCAGCTCAGCAGCGCGATGAGCACGCCTCCGGTCAGCGGGCCTGCCGCCAGCGCCGCCGATCCTCCTGCCGCCCAGATGCCTACCGCCCTGGCCCGCTCGGCGGGCTCGGGAAACGTGTGGCTGAGCAGCGCCAGCGAGCACGCGCCGAGCGAGGCCGCGCCCGCGCCCTGCACCAGCCGCGCGCCGATCAGCATGGCGACCGACGTGGACGCCCCGCAGGCGGCCGACGCCGCGATGAAAACGGCGAAACCGGCCAGCAGCATCCGCCGTGCACCGAACCTGTCCCCCAGCGCGCCGGCGGTCAAGATCAGCGCCGCGAACGTAAGCGTGTACGCGTCCAGCACCCACTGCACGCCGCCGACGCCGGCACCGAGCCCGGTCGCCAGCGCCTTAACCGCCACGTTCACCACGCTGACGTCCAGCTGGATCACCGCGAACCCCAGCGTCAGCGCCGCGAGCACCGGCCAGCGCGATCTGGCCCGCGGCATCTCCTTTGCCGTTGCCACCGTCATGGTCGCGACGCTATCCGCGCATTACTTGGCTCCACTCCGAAGCGACCGCGAACCAGCGGGCCAGGCGCTGCGGTGGCCCCGGTCAGGAAACCAGGCCGCGTCACCTTATTTTCTATTATTTAGATAGGTATAGTGGATTATGTGACGAACACGCTTGCCGGCCCGCCAGGAACGCTGCTCACGATCGTCCCGGCACTCGACGGCCGTTATCGCATGGCGATCGTCGGGTACCTGCTGCCGGCCATGCCCTCCCCCGTTACCGGTCCGGCCGGGCACCGGGCCCTGGCCGCGCCCGGGCTGCTCATCGACCCGGCGCGGCACCGCGTCATGGTCAACGGCCGCGACATCGAACTGCTGTACCAGGAGTTTGAGCTGCTCGGGCTCCTCGCCGGGCACCCGAACCGCGTCCTGTCCCGTGATGAGATCCTCAGCCAGGCATGGAGCAGCCAGCCGCAAGCGACCACGCGCACCGTCGATGTGCACATCCACCGGCTGCGCCGCAAGCTCGGGCCGCGCCATGCCGGGTGCCTGGTGACGGTGCGGCGGGTCGGCTACATGTTCCAGCCGACCGCGTGAGCGGTTACAGGACGTCGCGGCGGAGCTGGGGGAAGACCTTGGCTACCTTGCCGAGCAGGTAATCACCGTAGGTCCCGGTGAAGGCACGCGGGTCCTGGCCGTCCCATCGGCGCCCGCCACCGTCCTGGACCGCCGCGCGCCGCGGCAGCGGCGGCACCTCGGCGCTGAATCCCGGGTCGAGGAAGAACGGGAAGGACAGCCGGCCATGACCACTGCGGTTGCGTACCCGGTGCGGCGTGGACCGGTACCAGCCCGCGGTTAGCCGGTCCAGCATGTCGCCGATGTTGCACACGAACGTGCCTGGGATGGGCGGGGCATCGATCCAGCCCGCGGGAGCAGCGATCTGCAGGCCGCCGCTGTCGTCTTGCGCGAGCAGGGTGAGCAGCCCGTAATCGGTGTGCTCACCCACTCCCCAGCTGTCCTCGCCGCCGGCTTGCGGCGGATAGTGAAAGATCCGGAACAAGATGGTCGGGTCGGCCGCGTAGCCCGTCGCGAAATACCCGGCCTCAAGGCCCAGGCTCAGCGCGATACCGGCCAGCACCGCCTGACCTACCCGGGTGAGCTGGTCGAGGTAGGACAGCACGAGCGGGCGCAGGCTGGCGACCTGGCGGGGGAAAAGATTGGCGCCGTGCAGCGGCCAGCCCGCCGCTACCCGCGGATCATCAGCGTGCAGTTCGGCGCCGAAGTACAGGCCCTCCTTCAGGTCAGGGCGTCCCGAGGTGAGCTCGGCGCCCACCGGGAAGTAGCCGCGCCAGGCCCGCCCGCCCCGCGCCATCGCGATCTCCAGCTTGGCGGCCGGCGGCAGGGCGAAGAACTCAGCGCTCGCCGCGGCGAGCTGGTCAAGCAGCCCGGCCGGCACGCCGTGCCCGGTCACGTAGAAGAACCCGTGGTCGCGGCAGGCGGCCCCGATCTGCGTGGCGATAGCGTCGCGGCCGGCTGCGCCGCCCGCCAGCTGCGACAGGTCAATGACCGGCAACCCGGCAGAAGCACCCATTGCCGTTATGGTAGTCAGACAGGGGCGTTCGCCACAGCCTCACCCGCGGGCTCACCCGCGGGCGCGTGCTCGCGGGCAAACAGCGGGATGAAAATGTGCGCCAGCGGCCCTATCGTCACCGCGTACAGCACGGTTCCCGGCCCTAGGTTCCCGCCGAGCAGCCAGCCGGCGGCGAGGACGGCCACCTCGATGGCGGTGCGCACCACCCGGATCGAGTGTCCTCGCCCGGCGATGCCGGTCATCAGCCCGTCCCTGGGTCCTGGCCCGAGCCCCGCCCCGATGTAGAGCCCGGTCGCGATGCCGTTCAACAGCACGCCAGCGGCCAGCACGCTCACCCGCACCGCGAGCCCGGCGGGCGGCGGCACCAGCCACAGCATCAGGTCGATTACCGATCCGACCAGCACCACATTGCACAAGGTGCCCAGGCCCGGGCGCTGCCGCAGCGGTATCCATGCCAGTAGCACGACGGCGCCGACGATGATCGACCAGGTCCCTGTCTGCAGCCCGATCCGCCGCGCGAGCCCCTGGTGCAGCACATCCCACGGATCGACGCCGAGGCGTGCGAGCAGCAGCATAGCGTCGCTGACCCCGTACAGGATCAGCCCGCTGAACAGCTGGACGAGGCGGCGGGTCATGCCATCAAGCCTCGCAAGCTTGGACCTGGAGCAATAGGGCCAATCGGCAGCGGGTTGGCTTTATTCCTGCATAACGGGCCCTGCTGCTTGTCCCGGTATCTCCCGATCACCCGCGGGCTGCGCGCCGCCGCCGCCCCACGTTAAGCTGACACGGGGGACATCCGAAGCTAAGCGGCGCCCGGGAAAATTGCCCGGAAGGAGAATGTCGTGACGCAGGACCCTCAGGTCGCCATGACCGCTGCTGGCAGTCTTCCTGAGTTCGACACGAGCGTCGCGAACGCGGCCCGGATGTGGAACTACTGGATCGGCGGCAAGGACAACTTCTCCGCGGACCGCGAAGCTGCGCAGAAGGTGCTGGAGGCGATGCCGGAGCTGCCGCTGATCGCCAAGATGCTGCGCCGCTTCCTGATCAACACGGTGGACGAGCTCGCCGCCGCTGGCATCCGGCAGTTCCTGGACATCGGCACCGGGCTGCCCACGGCGGACAACACCCACAACGTGGCGCAGCGGGCAGCGCCGGAGTCAGCGATCGTCTACGTGGACTATGACCCGGTGGTGATCAGTCACGCGCGGGCGCTGCTCACCAGCAGCCCAGCCGGAAAGACCGACTTTATCCGGGCTGACCTGCGCGACTGGGCGACGATTTCGGCTGGCGCGCAGCGCACTCTGGACTTTCGCCGCCCGGTCGCGGTCCTGCTCATCGCGGTGCTGCATTTCATTCTCGACGCGGAGGACCCGCACCGGCTGATCAGCGAGATGATGGCCGACCTGGCACCTGGCAGCTACCTGGTCATCGCGCATGCCGCCAGCGACATCGAACCTGGCGCCGCCGCGGCGATGAGCCGCAGCTATAACGCTTCATCGGCGCTGACGATCACGCCCAGGGACCGGGCCCAGGTAGCCCGGTTCTTCGCGGGACTGGAGCTGACCGACGCGGGTCTGCTGCCGCTGGCGCAGTGGTCAGGATCCAGCCGCGGCGCGCTGGCCGGCTCCGGCCTGAGCTGCTACTGCGGCATCGCCAGGAAACCATGACCGCACCGGGCCGCGAGCCCGCTAGCGCGCGTCGCGGCGCAGCGGGTGATCGGCGGGGACTTCAACGATGACGATCCGGATTCCGTCCGGGTCCTCGATCCACATCTCGATCAGTCCCCACGGCTCGGTGGCTGGCTCGCGCAGTACGCGGACACCCGCAGCGGCCAGCCGGCGGTGCTCCGCGCGGACATCGCGCACCTGCAGCCAGATCATGACCGGGGACCCGGCCGGGCCCGGGGCGTGCCCGGATACCTCAAGCAGTCCCTGGCCGAGGAAGAACACCACCGCGGGATCATCGGCCGGCCCGAACTCGCGGTAGATGCCCAGACCGAGCACGTCGCGGTAGAAGCGCCGGCTCCGGTCCAGGTCGGCAGGGCGCAGCAGGATACGGCTACTCAGAATCTCCACATCGCGATCCTGCCAGTACCAGGCCGGCGCGCCTAACGCCGGTACCTGACCTCGGTGACGCCGCCCAGCGTGGTCAGCACATTAACGGCGCCGTCGGGAGCGAACCCGGCGCATCCGTAAAAACGGCGTGCCCTCGCGTTGCGCTCCAGTACCCACAACATGACGGCCGGATAGGACGCGAGGCCGTCCAGCGCCTGCGTGATCAGCGCAAGCCCGGTGCCGGTTGACCACCAGACCGGGTCCACGTACAGCGCGTACAGCTCGCCGACCTGGCCCGTGGCGCCAGCGCGGGACACCGGATGCGGCCATGGCGCCGTGAGCACCTCAAGTTCGGGACCGTAGCTGGCGTACCCGATCACGGGCTGGCCGGCCCGCGGCGAGTCATCGACCGCCACGATCATCTGCTGCCACGGCCGGACCTGGAATGACTGCCGCACCCGAGCTCCGCCATCGGGTCGCACCGCCTGCTCAATAAGCGTGCTCTCGATGATGTCCGGGTATGCGGCCAGCCATGAGGCCCGCTGCACGGCGGCGACTGCGCCCGCGTCAGCGGGCGAGGCCGCCCTGATCGCGACCATTCACCGCACCCGCAGCGCGAGGAAGAAGTCCACCCGGTCATCCAGCGACGACAGGTCCCGCCCGGTCAGCTCCTCGATCCGCCTGATCCGGTACCGCACGGTGTTCACGTGCACGTACATCTTCGCCGCACACGCGTTCCATGAGCCGGAACAGTCGAGGAACTCGCGCAGCGTTGGCAGCAGCTCGGCGCGATGCTGCTCGTCGTAGGCAAGCAGCGGCCCGAGCAGCCGCTCGCGGAACGATCGCAGGACGCTGCCCGGCACGCTGGCCAGCAGCAGTTCATGGGATGCGACTTCATCGCTGGTCACTACCGAGATGAGACCGCCAGCGGCCGATCCAGCCGCGCTGGTGACCCGCAGCGCCGCGAGCCGCCGCGCGCTGCCCGCCTCGTGCAGGGCGCCGGCCAGCGCCGCCACGCCCTCGGCCGGCGCGCTTACCCCGACGCTCACCCGCGGCCGGGACCGGTCCGCCTCGAACACTGGCGACATCTCGCGCAGCCGGTCCGCGAACTCGTGCGCCGCCGAGGCACCGTCGGCCGGCACCAGCACGATGACCTCCTCGCCCAGCGAGGCCAGCATGAACCGGTCAGCCGGCGCGGTCAGCTCTTCGGCCAGGTCGCACCGCCACCGTTCGGCCAGCTGCGCGGGCAGACCCGCGGCGCTGCCTATCCTGCCCTCGGTTTCCGCGGACACCGAGGCCACCAGGTAGGTGCTATCAGGGGGCAGCTCAGCCGCCTTCATCAGCGAGGCGATCTCGGGCGGCGAGGAGCCGTCGGCGGACAGCCGGACCAGGATCGCCTCAGCCAGCTTGCGGTCCCCGGCCCGCCTGGCCTCTAGCCGTGCCCGCTCCACCAGCACGTCGGCGGCCAGTTCGTCGACCGATTCACGCAGCTCATGGGCCCACTCCGACTCCCGTCCCGGGCAGACCAGGAACCAGCTGGTGAGCCTGGGCTCACCGCCGACACCGAACAGTGAGTACCGTTCCTCGCCTTCAGCCATGGGCCGGGTTACCGCGGGCAGCCGGTCCGCCCGCACGTAGTCCACCGCCAGCCGCAGCGCCTGCTCCCTGGTCAGCGACCGCCCGGTACCGCCGACCAGACGGCCGGTGCCGGTCAGCAGCCAGCATTCGGCACCGGTCTCGCGTCCCATCAGCGCGAACATCTCATCCAGCCCGGCCCCCTCGGCCACCGCGGACAGCAGCCGCCGGCGGCGGCCGAGCACCTGAGTCATGGCGGTGACACGGTCACCGCTCAGCCGGCGCCCTACTTCGTCGATAACTGACGCGAACGATGTCTCCGGCGGCACCGCTAGCAGCGCTATCCCGTGCCGGCCGCAGGCATCGATGACGTCGGCGGGCACGTCGCCGAGGGCCTCCCCTGCGCCGAGCACGCTCGCGCCGGCCCGGGCCAGCGCCGCGACGAACCGGTCGGCGTCGCCAGGAGCGCGGCACCAGATCATCCCGGTCAGGACCAGGTCACCCTGGGAGAGGTAGCGGCCTGGATCCGGCAAGTCGGTGGTGTATACATGCCGGATCGTCCGGTCCATGCCGGTGACATCGGTCAGCAGCCGGAGCCCGAGCCCTGGCACGTCGAGCAGGTCCCGTACCCGCACCGGGCGGCTCCCTTCACAGACCGGGAAAAAAGTCCCTATATGTACTCTAGCCGTTACAGCGCGAGTCTTTAGCGAAAGCTACAAAGGCGCTGAATACATATCCCCTGGTAGTCAGCCGTTATGCCGCTATCCGGCCTGCTAGCCGGACTGATTTTGCTGAGGCAACGGCCCCTCTAGCGGAGTTCAACGCGGCTTGCGCGACGCGGGACATGCTGGCCTGCTGACGGTCAACGGGGAGCAGGCTGTCGCCGGTAACGTACGGGAGGCGAGAGCCTGCTCTACGTGCTGCGCGAGCGGCTTGCCCTGTCACTGAGGGTGCTGCGCGACTCGCTGCCGCCCGCTGAGCCGCCCGGGCTGGAACTGGGCGTGATCCAGCTGGCCGACGGAACGGCGTCGCTGGCCATGATCTTGCGCCTGACCTGCCCGCCGCCGGCCGTACTCACTGACATCAGCGAGTACGGCGGCTGGCGGGCATACCAGGACCGGCCGTTACAGCCGCAACGGCAAGATGGAAGGCTGGCCGCCGGTGGAAAGGAACGTCATGCTCTGCGGCTGCAGGTTCGCGCCGGTCACGGTGACCGCGCTGATCTGCCCGCTCACCTGGTTAAGCAGCCCGAGATAGTTAGCCGCGCAGCTGCTGCTCGCGTTCTTCGCGGCGCACGGCGTCACCGCCACGAACGTCGAGTCCGTCCAGAACGCCTGGCTCTTGACCACATCGACCGTGTCGGAGGCCGGATCGGTCACGTACAGCGAGCCGAAGGCCGAGGTGGGGAACACCGTGCCGGCGACAGCCTGGGACAGCTTCAGCTCCCACAGCGAGCCCGGCCCTGAGGAGTAGACCTGCACCTTGTCACTCTGGCTGGTGAGCAGGAAGTCACCGCCCCAGCGCGGCACGCCGGACGGCACCACCCCGTCCGCGGCCGGGTCGGTCAGCGCCAGCTTCACGCCGGCGCCCAGGTTGCCTGGATCGTTCGCGATCATGGCCGCCGACTCGTCGTAGAAGTACGGCTTCACGGTCGCGACCTTGGTGTTCTGGTTGAGCGTGACCGAATACACCGCCGGGTAGCCCGGCCGCGGCGCGGCCGCTCCGGCGGTACCCGGGGCAGAGGCGCTGACCAGCACCGTTCCCTTGTAGATCGAGACCGATCCGCTCCCGCCCTTATGCGGCAGCGACTCGTTATAGGCGTAGTGGACGATGCCCCCGCCCGGCTCGATGCTGTAAATGCTGGAGTTCTCGTCCTTATTGACCGTCGCGATGATCTCCCCGGTCGCGGAGTCAGCGGTCAGCCCGTCGCAGCGCCCGGCGATGTCCCATTGCGCCAGCACCGAGCCGCCAGGGGTGAACTCGACGATTGTGCTGTCCCGGTTGCCCGACGAGCTGGCCTGGCCCTGCAACCCGACTCCGTTCTGGAACGCCGTGTACAGGTTGCCGTTGTACTGGGTGATGCCACCGGGACCGGTCAGCGTTTCCCTGGCGCCGGTCTTGCTGTTGGCGTGCTTGAGGTTTGCTCCGTAGAGCACCTGCTTCGCCGTGAAGGCGGGATAGCTCTGCGCCGGCGCCGCCATCGCGGGGGCAGCGAACGTCCCCGCCGCGGTCAGCCCCGCCACCGCCACGCCCGCCGCCGTGAATATTTTCGCCCTGCCCGTCAGCATGTGCTGCTCCACCCCATCACGTGTTGGCCGCCACGATTTATATCAGCTTCGCATCGGCCGGACCCTGGGAACTCGTTGAGCAGCAGATGAGAAGCTTTTCAGTCATGACGTTTGGTACGGATGCTCCCCTGCTCCTACCACGTTCTCGCCGAAGTAGTCCGGTTGCCGCGGGTCGCGTTCACCGGCCTTGGCCGCGAGCGCGCATGATGCTGGTACGCGAATCCGAGCCAGGATTCCGGATCGGCCTGCATCATAAGGACATGGGCATTGCTTTTTCCGCCGTGCGGGACGCCGGCTCACCGGGCCATCCCGCCTTGCTTAACCTGACGGAGGCGCTCAATGCACCGTCCTGATCTGATCATCCGGTCCCGCCACGCGGTGCTGCCCGGCGGGACACGGGCCGCCGCGGTAGTGATCAGCGGCCCGGTCATCTCGGCCATCGAGGACTACGACGCGCGGATTGACGCGCTGGCTGACGCGGACCTGGGCGAGCTGGCGCTGCTGCCCGGCCTGGTCGATACCCATGTGCACGTCAACGAGCCCGGCCGGACCGAATGGGAGGGCTTCGCGACCGCCACCCGCGCCGCGGCAGCCGGCGGGGTCACCACGATCTGCGACATGCCGCTGAACTCGCTGCCGCCCACCGTGTCGCTCGCGGCGCTGCGCGATAAGCGCGCGGCCGCGGCCGGCCAGTGCCATGTCGATGTCGGGTTCTGGGGCGGCGCGGTGCCCGGCAACCAGGACGAGCTCGCGGCCATGCACGCGGCAGGGGTTGTCGGCTTCAAATGCTTCCTGCTGGACTCAGGCAATTCCGAGTTCGCGCCGCTTGACCAGAACGGGCTGCGGTCGGCGCTGACCGTTATCGCCGGGCTCGGCGCGCAGCTGATGGTGCACGCGGAAGACGGCGCGGAAATCTCCGCCGTGTCCGGCGGCGACTATGGCTCATTCGTCGCGTCCCGCCCGCCCAAGGCGGAGCGCCGCGCGATCGAGAAGGTCATTTCCGCCGCCGCGGCCACCGGCGGGCGGGCGCATATCGCGCACCTGTCCGCCGCGGAGTGCGCGGCGATGATCGCCGGGGCGAAGGCGGCCGGCATTGCGTTGACAGCGGAAACCTGCCCGCACTACCTGTTCTTCGCCGCCGAGCAGGTGCCAGAGGGCGGTACCGAATACAAATGCTGCCCGCCGATCAGGGACGCGATCAACCGCGAGGCCCTGTGGCGGGCACTGGAAGCCGGCGTCATCGACGCCGTGGTGTCCGACCACTCGCCCTGTCCCGCCGCCATGAAGGCGTCAGGTGACTTCGGTGAGGCGTGGGGCGGGATCGCGTCATTGCAGCTCAGCCTGGCCGCTGTGTGGACGATCGCCCGCCGCCGCGGCCGGTCACTTGACGACATCGCCCGGTGGATGTCGGCGGCACCCGCGGCGCTGGCGGGCCTGCCGGGCAAGGGCGCCATCGAGCCGGGGCGGGACGCGGACCTGGTGGCCTTCGATCCGGACGACACGTTCATCGTGGACGGGTCGCGCTTGCTGCACCGGCAGCCGGTCACCCCGTACAACGGGGAGAAACTGACCGGAAGCGTGCGGCAGGTGTGGTTGCGGGGTAAGGAGATAACCAGCCAGACCGGGCCGTCCGGCCGTTTGCTGACCCGGGGAGAACCTGCTCGTGGATGACCTGGCCCTGCCCGACCTGCTGGTTCTGCGCGGGTCCGTGGTGGCGGCCAGTGATGAGTTCTTCGCCGGGAAAGAGAACCTGATCAAGCCGGCCGCACCGGTGTTCACCCCGCATTTGTTCGGCCCCATGGGCCAGATCCATGACGGCTGGCAGACCAGGCGGCGGCGCGCAGAAGGTGAGCGGATGCCCGGTCCGGACGTGCACGACTGGGCGGTCGCCAGGCTGGGCGTGCCCGGGGTGGTGCATGCCGTCGTAGTGGACACCGCGTTCTTCACCGGCAATTACCCGCAGGCCTGTTCCGTGCAGGCATGCTCGGCACCGGGCTACCCGGCCCCCGGCGAGCTGGCCGGATGGACCGAGATCGTGCCGCGCAGCCCGCTGGCCGGCGATAGCCAGCACGTGTTCAGTGTGTCCGCGCGACGCAGATTTACCCATGTCAGGCTGAATATCTACCCCGATGGCGGGGTGGCCAGGCTGCGCGTGCACGGCGAGGTAGTGACCGCTCCCGGCATGCTCGACGGGCTGACCTTCGACTTGGCCGCGCTGGAGAGCGGAGGCGATATCACCGCGTGCAGCGACGAGTTCTATTCCGCGCCGCGGCACATCATCTCCCCCGGCCTGTCGCGGGCAATGGGGGACGGCTGGGAGACCAGCAGGCGCCGGGTGCCCGGGCATGAGTGGCTGGTAGTGCGGCTGGCCGGACAGGGCTTGATCAGGATTGCCGAGATCGACACCTCCGGCTACCTGGGCAACGCTCCCGGCGAAGCGGCACTCGAGGCCTGTTGCGGCGAGCCGGCCCTGCCCGGCTCCGGGGACGACAGCGGTGCCAGCTAGGGAGAACTTCTGCCCAGGACCCGGCTGCAGCCCGATACCGTGCACCGGTTCCGCATCTCCGGCGATACCGGGCCGGCCACTCACGTCAAGCTGAGCATCTACCCCGACGGCGGCGTAGCCAGGCTCCGGCTGTACGGGTCGCTGACCCCGGATGGCTTCGCCGGACTACGCGAGCGCTGGCAGCGGACTAGCTGAGCTTAGGCAGTGACGAGCGGGCCGCTGCCGTGGTCGAATTGCGCCATGAGCCATGTGGTGCTCGCCCCGGACAAGTTCAAGGGCACGCTTACCGCCGCGCAGGTCGCGCGTCATCTAGCAGCGGGAATTGAGCGGACGCGACCCGGACTCGGCATCGTCGCGGTCCCCGTCGCCGATGGCGGCGACGGGACGGTCGACGCCGCGGCAGCGGCCGGATACCGCCGGATCGAGATCGGCGTGCGCGGGCCGGCCGGCAACGCCGTCACTGGCGCATTCGCACTTGCCGACGGAACCGCCATCATCGAGGCGGCCTCGGCCTGCGGCCTGGCCGTACTGCCTGGCGGGCTGCCGGCGCCGCTGACCGCGCACAGCCGTGGCGTCGGCGAACTGATCCTCGCCGCGGCCCGGATGCGCGCCAAGCGCATCGTACTGGGCCTTGGCGGCGTGGCGACGACCGACGGCGGCTCCGGCATGGTCCGGGCTTTCGGGGCGCGCCTGCTCGACGCCGCTGGCGCGGAACTGCCAGCGGGCGGTGCGGCGCTGGCCCGGCTGCACCAGCTTGACCTGTCCAGGCTGCGCGACCTGTCCGGCGTCGAGTTCACCGTTGCCAGCGACGTGAACAACCCGCTGCTCGGGGCGCACGGCGCGGCCGCCGTCTATGCGCCGCAGAAGGGCGCGGGCCCGGCGGACATACCGGTCCTCGAAGCCGGGCTGACCCGCTGGGCCGACGTCGTGGAGACGACCCTTGGCGGGCCCGGCCATCTGTACCGGGAGGTACCTGGCGCGGGCGCGGCGGGCGGCCTGGGCTTCGCTGCGCTCGCGTTCCTCGCCGCGACCATGCGCCCAGGTATCGAGCTGATGCTCGACCTGCTCTCGTTCGGCTCTCACCTGGATAACGCGCGCCTGGTCATCACCGGCGAAGGCGCCCTCGATGCCCAGTCCCTGCGCGGTAAGGCTCCCGTCGGCGTCGCCCAGGCGGCCGCGGTGGCAGGCCTGCCGGTCATCGCCGTGTGCGGGATCTGCTCCCTTACCCGGGACGAACTCGCCGCGGCGGGCATCAGCGCGGCCTATGCCCTCACTGACATCGAACCCGACCTAGCGCGCTGCCGCGCCGAACCAGGCCCGTTGCTGGAAGCGCTCGCCGCCCAGATAGCCGCCGACTGGCTTACCTGAGCACCGCCTGCCTGGCAGCACCTGGACCCGAGAACCGCCATGCTACGGACTTCGTCAGCCACAGGACGCACCCGTGCACTCGCGATAGGCAGCCAGCGCCGCCGACACCGTATCCTGCTCGTCGGGCAGCTCGCGGGCCCGGTCCAGCGCGGCCGCGCGCATACGCTGAGCCAGCGCGGGATCCTCGAGCACGCGCCGCACCGCCGCCGCGAACGCGTCCGGGTCGCCGGGCGGGACGTAAAGCGCGGCGTCCGGGCCAGCCACGGCCAGGTTACCGCCGACGCTAGTCGCCACGATCGGGGCACCAGCCCGCAGAGCCTCCTGCAAAATGAGCGCCTGCCCTTCCCACTGGCTGGGCAGCGCGAAAACGTCCGCGCCGGCCAGCAGGTCGGGTATGTCGTCGCGGAGCCCGGTAAATTCCACCTCAACGCCGAGTGCGGCCGCCAGGGCTCGCAGCGACGCTTCGAGCGGGCCAGAGCCCGCGATCCGCAGCCTGGCGGCGTCACCCCAGCGGGCCGCGGCCTTGATCAGCACGGCGAAGTCCTTCTGGACGGCGAGGCGCCCGGCGCCCAGCACGTATCCGCCCGGTGCGGCCGGTGCGGCCGGAGCCGCCGTGGCCGGCCTGGCGGGCGCGGCCACCACCGCGTGGCCTACCTGGCGGGCGCCGGCCGTGCGCATCCGCTGTTCCAGGTCGGGCGAGACGCCCAGCACGGCGTCCGCCCGCCGGGCGACCACGACCTCAAGAGCGCGGTACACCGCGCCGGTCATGCCCCCGGACACCGGCGCGTTATGCACCGTAACCACCAGCGGGGGCCGGTTCCGCGACCCCAGCAGGGCAAGCGCGGTCAGCGCGCCCGCCCGCATCCCGTGCGCATGCACGACCGAGAACCCGCCCGCCCGCAGCAGCGCGCGCAGCTGGCGCAGGGCGGCGGCGTCACCCGGCCGCGGCCGGTCGCTGATCTCTACTGCCGTGAACGCGGGAAAGCCGAAATCACGCTGACCCGCGCTCGGCCCGAATACCGCCACGGGGACGTCGCGCCGGACCAGGCCGGCGGCCAGCATGGCCACATGCCGTCCGGTGCCGCCGCCGCTGGTGCCCAGGACGAAGGCGACCTTCATGACCGCGTCACCTTGCGCAGGACAGCGCGCAGGTCTCCCCCGTCCAGCGCCAGCACGATCGCGCCGAACACCACCAGGACTGCCACTGCGCACAGCAGCGTCGCGCCTACGGCGCCCAGGTAGCCGTGCACACGGATGACGCGAGAGACCAGCCAGCCCGCCGCGGCACCGCCAGCGCCGCCGGCCAGCCCGGCCAGGCAGGCGCGCAGCCAGCCAGCCAGGGCGGGACCGCCCCGGTACCTGCGCACGAGCACGAGCATCGCGATGCCGCCGCAGCTCAATCCGGCTGACGTGCCGATACCCAGGGCCGGCACCACCCACGACGGCCGGACGAATGGCACGATCGCCAGGTCCGCGACGATGACCAGGATCCAGCCGCCGCTGACGGCCAGCGCGGCCGGCCGGTTGCGCCCGGCGGCATACAGCACCCGGGACAGGTGAGCGATCAGGCCGTAGCCGACCAGGCCGGGCGCGAACAGCGCGAACGCGATCGCAAGCTGACGGGCGTCCGCCGCCTGGTCGGCGTGCGACTCGAACACCCGCGCCAGCGGCACGGACACCCCGGCCATCCCGGCCGCTCCCAGCCATGAAGCGACCAGGACCGCCCGGGACGAAGAGGCACACACGTCATCGAATGAGGTCATGTCATCAGCCGCGGCCAGCGCGGCCAGCGAGGTGAACGCGCTGGTGGCGATCGGCACCGCGAGTACCGCGTAGGGCAGGAAAAAGACCGCCCAAGCGAAGCTGTACAGCACGAGCGCGCCGTCGCCGCCGCCGCGCGCGTTGGCCAGCACGATCACCACGACCGTAGCCGCGTCCTGCGCGATCAGCGTCGCGATGCCGGCCACCGCCAGCGACCTGACCCGCGCGCCGACACCGTCAGGGAATCGCAGCGTCGGCCGCAGGGCCAGGCGCAGCCGCGCGACCGGGATCAGCGGGGTCAGCACCAGGGCGAGGACTCCCACCGTGGTACCCACCGCGAGGATGACCCACGCGATCGCCGGGAAGGAAGCCAGGTCATCGCCGTACCGGCCAGCGCCGAACCAGGCGTAGGCCCCGATCACTACCAGGCTGGACAGCACCGGGGCCAGCGCGGGAGCAGCGAATCGCCGGTGTGCCTGCAAGATGCCGTACAGCACCACAGCCAGCCCGTAGAGCAGGATCTGCGGCGCGAACACCAGCAGCATGTGGCTGGCGATCGACACCATGCCCGCCCGCGCGCATCCGGCCGCGCCGCCCAGCAGCACCGAGACCAGCGGTCCTGACACCACGGCGACCAGCGCGCTGGCGGGCAGGAGCAGCAGCACTGTCCAGGTGAGCAGCGCGGAGGAGGTCTGCCGCACCGCGGCACGCGGAGACCCGGCTAGCACCGGCACGACGACCGCGGTCAGCGCCCCGCCAGCGACGATGTCGTAGATGATGTTCGGCACCATGTTGGCCGTCGTGTACGCGGTGCCGATGCAGCCGGTGCCGACGGTGTGCGCGAACACGAGCTGGCGGCCGAAGCCGATCACGCGCGCCACCATGGTGATCGCGCCGATCAGTACCGCGGCGCGGCCGAATCCCCCTGCTCCCGGTTGCCGAGCAGCCCCCCGCTCGGCCACGGGCGCGGTCACTCCTCCGGCACGGCCGGAACGGGGATCTTCGGCACGGGAGCGGCCGGACGCCTGCCCAGCATGTCCAGCCAGTACAGTGCCGGGGTCCGCTCGATCACCTTGGTGAAACTGACCCGCTCGCTGGCGGCGGTGAGCCCCGCGATCCCGGCCAGCACCACCAGCCGGGCAGAACGGGGCAGGCCCACCGCGGCAGCGGTGCCGAGCATGGCGCCGAGCGCGTTGGCGCCGCAATCGCCGAGCATGGCCTGCTCGCCGAGATCCTCCGGCAGCATCGCCAGCGCCGCTCCTACTGCGGGTGCGGCCGCCTGCGCCGCGGCCGGGGCGGCAACTCCAAGCAGGCCACCAGCTAGCAACGCCACTTTCACAGCACGCCCAGGGCGCAGGTCGAACAGGTTCAGCAGGTTAGCCCCGCCCGCGATAAGTCCCGCGTTCAGTACTACGTCGGCCGGCGATCCGCCGACCAGGCAGGCCGCTGCCAGCCCGGTGGCACCCACACCGCCGATCTTGACCGCGCCGGTGGTCACCTCGCCCTGCATCAGGGCTCCCAGGTGGCCGCGGAATCCCCGCCTGTCCCCCGACCCGGCCAGGTCATCGTAGGCGCCGACGGCTGCCGCGCCAGCGCCCGCCAGCGCGATCGCGGGGTGTACGCCGAGCGCGGCCACTACGGCTCCGGCCGCGACAGCCGGGCCTTCCAGCAACGTGACCGGCTCACCGCGGTGGTTCGTCCGCGCCCACAGCTTCTCGCCGCCGGGAGGCGTCCGGCGCAGCAGTGAATAGGCACACTGAGCGGCTCCGGCGGCGGCGAAGCCGCCTACTGCCGCCGCGATCACCCGGCTCCGGCTCACTGGCGGCCTGACTTGTGCGACTTCTTGCGGGACAAGGACGACGAGGATGACGGCGAAGGCGTGCTAGCCGGGGTTGGCGACACCGTCGGATCCGGCGCGGGATAGGTCCCGGCGTTGATTCCGTAGCTTTGCGCCGGGCCGCCGGTGAGCGTGGCGTAGAGCGCGTCGACCACCGATTCCTGCCCGCGGATGGTATCCGCGTCATCGACACTGGATACCTGGTTGCTCACGCTGCTGGTCGCGCGCAGCTCGGCGATCGGGCTGCCCGCTCCGGACGCCGCCGCGGTCCCGGCCACGACGGTACCTGAACTGCGTGCGGCCAGTTCCTCCGCGAACGGCCCGAGCACCTGCGCCAGCGGGTCCGCGGTGCCGTCGGCGGGCGAGGTCTGCGGCGTTACCACGATGGCAAGCGTGGCCTGCGTGGATGGCACACCGGAGGTGGTCAGGAAGCCTTGGGACTGGTATGCCTGCAGCGCGGTCTGCGCCTGGGTCGGCGCCGAGCTGCCGGCCGTGCCGGTGCCGGCCGTGCCGGTGCCGGTCGTGCCAGTGCCAGTCGTGCCGGTGCCAGTCGTGCTAGCCGATGACTTAGCCAGGAACTCACCGGCGAACACCTGCGCCGTGGCCTGCTGCTGATAGGACATGTCGCTGGTGTCGAGCGGGATCTGCGCCTCCTGGGCGAGCTGGGTGTTGGTCGTCTCCAAGCTGGCCGCGGTGGCGCTGCTGTCGTCGAAGAACTTCTGCTGCAGGTTGATCTGACCGGTAACGGTGGCGCCAGCGTCCCTGAGCGCGCTCTGCACGCCGGCAATCACCGACTGCCCGGCGTTCGGCTCGGTGAAGATCACCACGCGCTGCCCGTCCAGCATGCCGTGCAGGTCCCACTGCTCGGTCGAGGCCAGCATCGCGTTGTCCGCGGCCAGGTCCTGCTGCGCGGTGTTGGCCTGGTTCTCCGCGTTGCTGAGCTTGCCCTCGAGCGAGGACGTGGTGTGGCTCAGCACGTTGTAGACGGGCCCCTGCAGTTCAGTGGAGCCGAGCACAATGCCGATCGCCAGGGCAAGAAACACCGCGACGATGGACACCAGGTGATAACGGAAATCGATCAAGAGCTTCTATCCGGTCAGCCAGTAGGTGAATGAATGCCAGGTAGCTTCGACATACTTGGCGAGAATGGTCCCGGCCGGCGAGAATGCCACCGCGACGAAGACGGTCGCCGCCGCAGCGAGGACCATGACCAGCAAAGACCACCCCGAGATGCGGCTTTGGTACAGCTGGTGAACACCACGGGCGTTCACCAGCTTTCCGCCGACCCGCAGGTGCGTGATGAAGGTGCTCGCCATTCCCGGCCTGCCCTTGTCCAGGAATTCCTCGAGCGTCCAGTGAGTGCCGACGACGACGATCAGCGAGGCGCCCCTGGCGTCGGCCACCAGCAGCGAGATGTCCTCACTGGTGCCCGCGGCCGGGCAGGTGACCGCTTCCAGGCCCAGCTCGCGGACCCGGGCCAGGCCA
>Ga0224568_1000073_pt1 | contig 19216 bp, 15 predicted proteins | sample CLU5metagenome_FD_182727 | JGI IMG/M metagenome (GOLD analysis project Ga0224568, IMG submission 182727) | Spruce litter microbial communities from Bohemian Forest, Czech Republic - CLU5 | ecosystem: Environmental > Terrestrial > Plant litter > Unclassified | place: Czech Republic: South... | reverse complement strand
GTGGCATAGCAGATGTCGTCGCTCGGCGGGCCGGCCAGCGCGGGGAAGCGCTGCTTCAGCGCGGCCACTGTCTGCATCGTCTCTTCGACCGACAAGGTGGTCTGGGACAGCCAGGCCACCTTACGTCCATCGCGTACCGTGACGGCGCCTGCCGCTTCAGGGCCATCGACCAGGTGGATCTGGCCCGGTGCGTGGCCGGTGGTGCCGGTCACCTCCTCATGGCCGGCGTGCCCGATCAGCAAGATGTCGTAGTCGTCCTCGGCAAACTGCACCGCCTCCTTGTGCACCTTCGCGACCAGCGGGCAGGTCGCGTCGACCGTGCGCAGGTCGCGGCCGGCCGCCTCGGCGCGGACTGCGGGAGCTACCCCGTGCGCGGAGAACACCACCGTGGCGCCGCGCGGTACCTCGCTCAGATCCTCGACGAAGACGGCGCCCTTGCGCTCGAGCGCGCTGACCACGTGGGCGTTGTGCACGATCTGATGCCGGACGTAAACCGGGCCGCCGGGCCGGCTCAGCGCCTGCTCCACGGTGGCGACGGCCCGCTCGACCCCCGCGCAGAAGCCGCGCGGGGAGGCGAGCAGGATCCGTCGTGCGCCAGCGCTGTGCTCAGACACGGTCGGCCGCGATCAGCAGGTACTGAAAGCTGCCGCCCTTGTAGGCGTCAAGAAACGGCTCCTCGATGCCGGTGGCCAGTGAGGACTTGGCTCGCAGTTCCCAGTAGGGGATCGTCGCCGCGGTCAGGTCGGTGACCGCGATCGGGACCAGGCGATTGTCGGCCATCTCCTTGAAGTACGTGCTGCGCGGGTGGATGTCGCAGATGTAGTGCGCGTTGATCTGGCTGACCGCGCGGCTTGGCAGCCCGTAGGCGTCGTTGTAGCAGCCGGTGATGGTCACGTACCGGCCGCCACGGCGCAGCAGCCGGGAGTGCTCGGCGAACAGCAGCCCGAGCTCCACGTACATCGTGCTCTCGTTGTTCCAGATCGCCTGGTAAGAGCCAGACTCGAAGCCGGTGTCGAGCATGTTCTTGAAGTGGAACCTGACCTTGTCCGCCACCTGGCGCTGCGCGGCCTGCTCGTTAGCGAACGCGACCTGTGACTCCGAGATCGACACCCCGTCCACGGCGCAGCCGAACCGCAGGTTGGCCACGAAGCTGCAGCCGCCGCGGCCCGATCCGGCATCCAGCACGCGGTCTTGCGCGCTGACCGCGCCGAGGTGAGTGACCAGCAGGTCGGCCTGGGCGGATTCGAGCCGGTGCAGCTCCTTGATGACGCCGTCTTCCGGGCCGTCCAGCACTGACCAGTCCACGTTTCCGACGCCGTAATGGTGGTGGTAGGTACCGTCGACCTCGCCGAGGCGGATGTTGACGGGATCGCGTTCGGCGTTCCAGTAGTCGGCCACCGAGCGCTGGTAGCGGCTGTCGAGAACCTGCTGATCAGGGCCAGCTGTCATTGATCAGATCCTTTTCTGGTAGCGAGGGCTGGTCGCGTGCCACTGCTTCGCGCCGCCCATCCAGTTCCACACGCCGTGCAGGAACCGCTTGAGTTCAGGTGAGCCAGTAGTGGTGAACGCGGCCGCCTCCGCCTCGTAGGTGTGCATCGCCTCGTCGTGCATCGCGGCCGCCTTGTAGATGGCTTCCTGCAGATCGCAGCCTTCTTCGGCGGCGATCAGCTTGGGCAGATTGGTATCTGTCGGGTCTTCCACCCCCATCGAGTAGATGTCGTTGAGAATGACCGTGGTCAGGCCAGCCAGCAGGTAGGTGCGGCGGACCAGTGGGTTCGCGAACTCCTGCGGCGGCAGTTCGTAGCCGCCGACCGGGTCGACCAGCACCATGCACGGGAAGAACGCGTTCTCGTACCGGTGCAGCAGGTATTCCCAGACTGGCGGGGTGCGGTGGTGAGCGCGCCACTCGGCCTCCTGGCCGTAGGCCACGAACATCACCGCCAGCTCGTGTCGCAGCCGGGCCACCTGGGTCGGGGAGGCATACCGGTGCAGGTGCGCCAGGCAAGACCTGAATGCCTTGAGCACGGGCTCGTTGTGCACCACCTGCTCGAACTGCGGAATGTACCGGGCCGGCAGCCGGACCGGATCGATGACCGCGTGGCACAGGGCCAGGCGCAGGCCGATCAGCTCGGGTTGCGCCTGATCCGGGTCTAGGTCCACATAGTGGTCGTCCACCGACCACTCGGCCAGGCCGCAGCGAGCAGCAGCGAGCAACCGGTCCGGGTCGTCGCAGTCCGGATGGCCGAGCATCATCAGCCGGCCGAAGTTGTGCTCACGCAGCTGGTCCAGGCGACCCTGGTAGATGCCGACCTCCGCCGCCCACTCGACCAGCCTGTCGTTCACCTCTGCGCCGAGTGCCGGGTCATCACGGACCGGATCGGGGCAGTACAGCTCCGGTATGCGCAAGCCTGCGCTGCCCGTGCCTGGTGCGCCGGGTTCCGGCCCTGGCGCGAGCGCCGGTTCGGGTGCGGGCCGGAACTCGCGTGCGGGTTCCGGTTCGCGGAAGAAGAGGCGGGCGGCGGAGGTACCCGTGCCGGTCGGCCCGGTCGGCAGGAACGTCATGGCATTCATGTAGCCAGTTCACCGGCCGGTTGTGCCAGCCCGGTAGTCACCCGGATGTGTTGCGCGGTAACTGTCTGTTGAACAACATCACTGGTAACTCTGGAAACAAAAAGTCCGGACATCCCGGTAGAACCGTTAGCTAAGCGACGTGTGGTTACGCATTGATGTGAGACGATCACACTGAGGTGCCGGTAGGAAGCTGGCTCGACCCCCCGAGGAGAACGCATCGTGGCCAGTGCGAACTATGTGCTGCGGCGCCTGCTCGCCGAAACCGGCTGGACTGAGCAGCAACTCGCCAGCGCGGTGAACGCTACCGGGGCGGAAACCGGGCTGACGCTGCGCTATGACAGGTCGGCCGTGTCGCACTGGCTGGCGGGCCGGCGCCCGTGGGGCCCGGTGCCCGCACTGCTCGCCGAAACGCTGTCGCGCCGCCTGGGCCGGCCGGTCACTGTCGCCGAGGCGGGCCTGGCCGTGCCGCGGGACACCGGGCAGCACGGCGAGGATGCGGTAGAGGTGATCATCGCGCTGGCGGCGGTCAGCGGCGGACAACGCCGCGTGCTCACCGACAGCGCTTACAGTCTCGCCGCGCTCGCCGTGCCGGCCTGGTCGCAGCTGCCTGATCCGGTCCGGCCGCGTCCGGCCGGCCTGGACCGGCTAGTCCCGGCCAGGGTGGATGCGGCCGAGCAGATGATGTCGCTGTTCACCGAGGCCGACGCGAACTCCGGCGGCGGCCGGGCCCGCGCCGCGCTGGCGGCCTATCTCGCCTATGACGTCGCGCCGTGCCTGACCGCCGCGGCCAGCAGGGCGCTGCGTGCCAGGATGCTCGCCGTGGCCACCCAGCTCACCTACCTGTGCGCGTTCATGTGCTTCGACGACGACCAGCACGCGCTCGCCCAGCGCTACTACCGGGCCGCGCTCGACCTCGCGGCACGCAACGGCGACCAGGCCGCCTACGCGATCGGGCTGCGCGCATTGTCCGTGCAGGCCCACGAGCTTGGCCACCACCGGCCCGCGCTGACGCTGGCCGAAGTCGCGGCGAGCACCGGGCGGCGCCAGTTCCCGCCCGGCCGGCAGGCCTTCTTTCTCGGTCAGGTCGCGGTGGCCGCCGCCGCCGATGGCGACCGGCGCGGCGCGATCGACGCGCTCGGTGCGGCCGAGCGCCTGCTCAGCAAGGCCAGTTCGGCCAGCTTCGTGATGGGCAGCTATCACCCGGCCGCATTGGCGCATCAGCAGGCCGCCGTGTGCGACCTGCTCGGCGACCGGCGCGGTGCGATCGAGGCGATGTCAGCGTCGGTGCGGCACCGCCCGGCCGGCGAACGGCGCTCCCGCGCGATCACCACCGCCCGGCTGGCCGAGCTCCAGCTGGCTCACGGTCACCTCGACGAGGCGGTTGCCAGCTGGCACGACTTCCTGGACGACTACCCGTACCTGTGCTCGGGGCGGGCCACCTCGGCGCTGAAGCAACTGCGGTCAATGCTTCGCCCGCACGCCGCCAACAGGCCGGCGGCGCGCCTGCTCACGCGGGCAGCGGCGCTGGCGTAACCGCATCGGCGGAGCGGGTGCTGGCGCCGTGCCTTACCACACTGAGCGGGCCTAGCCCCGATAGCGCGCGCACCACGTCGTCGGCCAGGCCCGCCGGAGCGTCCAGCGCGCTGACCAGGCCCACTGAGGTGACCCCGTCGAGCAGGTCCGCGTCCAGATCGGCCAGCTCGGTCACGGCTATCCCGGGCAGATCGCTGGGCGAGCCGGTCACCACCAGCATGCACTCGCTGACGGCGGCCACTGACTCGATGGCGCGGGCCCGGTCAGAGGCCGCGTCGCAGAGCACGTCGAAATGATGCCCGCGCAGCTGCGGGAACCGGCGCCGCAGTGTGGCCAAGATCGCCAGCGCGTGTTCTGTGCGCAGGCCAGGGTCGATCACGAACGAGACCCGCTCCGGATCAATGCCGGTGAGCTGATCCAGCTGCGCGCCGCTGGCAACAACCAGGCCGGCCTCGCCGGCCTGCTCGGCCAGGACCCGCGTCGCCGCGTGCGCGGGGTCACCGATCACCAGCACTGTGTCGTTCCGGCTCGCGTACGCCGCCGCGTCGGTGTGCGCCGCCGCGGCCAGCGGGCAGGTCGCGTCGGTTACCAGCATCCCGCGCGCGGCTGCCTCGGCGCGGACCGCGAGCGAGGCGCCGTGCGCGGGGAGCGCCACCCGCGCGCCGTCCGGCAGCTGGTCCAGGTCCGCGACGACGGCTGCGCTGAAGGTGCCGACCGGATCTTTGCCCAGCACGTAGTCCGGTGCCGCCGCGGCAATCATGGCCTGTGCTCGCTGCCCGCCCCAGCACAGCGCGGGAGCGGCGGCGATGACCAGCCGCCGGCTGCGCAGCACCCGCATCCACCGGCGGGCGATCTGCTCGGCGCCCTGCTCGTTTTCGCGGTCCCCGACCACGGCATATCCGCCAGCCCTGCCATACCGGTCCAGATAGGAGACGGTGAACATCACGCCGTCTCCGGTTCCCGGCCGCGTTGCCGCGTTGGCGGTCGTCGCGGCGATCAGTTCGGCCGCGTCCGACGCGATGATGCCTCGGTCGCCATCATCGAACATCGTGGGTATGTGGATACGGCCGGTCCAGGCGGTCGCGACGCGAGCGCGCCGCAGCCGCAGCGACTTGTTCATATCCGCACCGCAATTCTCCTCTTCACTTGAAGGAATCATACCGTTACTATGAGCGACCATGAGCGTGATCGCCAGGACCGCCGCCCTCCTCCTGACGCAGACACGGGAGCTCACTTCCGCTGCGCATCGCGCCGCCGTCGACGCACTTCCGTCGCAGCTGCGGCACATGGCCGGCTACCACGCCGGCTGGTGGGACGCCGAAGGGAATCCGGCTAGCACGGCGGGCAAGGCTGTCCGTCCCGCCTTCGCGCTGGCCTGTGCGCGCGCCGCCGGCGGAACAGAATCCGCCGCAGTTCCGGCCGCGGTGGCCGTCGAACTCGTGCACGACTTCTCGCTGCTGCACGATGACGTGATGGACGGTGACCTGACCCGGCGCCACCAGCGCGCCGCATGGACGGTGTTCGGCACCGGTCAGGCGATCCTCACCGGCGACGCGCTGTGCGCGCTCGCGGTAGAACAGCTCGCCGACGCGGCCGCGATGCGCGTGCTGGCCGCCGCGGTCCGCGAACTGTGCATCGGCCAGTCCGCCGATCTCGACTTCGAGGACCGGGCCGCCGTCGACGTGGCGCACTGCGAGGCGATGGTGGAGGGGAAGACCGGTGCGCTGCTCGGCGCCGCCTGCCAACTGGGCGCCATGGCGGCAGGCCTGTCCGCCACGGCCGCCGCCCCGTACCGGGTGTTCGGCCGTGAACTCGGCATCGCCTTCCAGTTCGTCGATGACCTGCTCGGCATCTGGGGCGACCCGGCCGTCACCGGCAAGCCAGCAGGTAACGACCTGGCGTCGCGGAAGAAGAGCCTGCCCGTCGTGTTCGCGCTGTGCTCAGACACGACGGCCGGCGCTGACCTGGCCCGCGCCTACGCGGCTGAGGGCAACCTTGACGTTGGTTACGCGGCCGCCCTGGTTGAGGCGGCCGGCGGCCGCGCCTGGGCTCAGCGCGAAGCCGATCGCCGCACCGCCGCCGCCCTGCAGGCCCTGACCGTTGCGACTCCGGCTCCGGCAGGTGCCGCTGACCTGCACACGCTCGCTTCCCTGATAACCCGCAGGGAGTCCTGACCGCGGCGCAGGCACATGCGGCACTGGCCATACGGCGCAGGGACATTTGTGCTGGGTGCGAGTGGATGGACGGCTCTACTGGCGCTGCTCGGCGCCTCGGCCCGGTTCCGGCGGCTGGAGCGCATGCGGATCACCCGGTCATAATGGCCTCATGTGCCGGCTGTTCGGGATGACCGCGGGGACCACGCGGGTAAGTGCGACGTTCTGGTTGCTGGACGCGCCGGATTCGCTCGCGGTGCAGAGTCACCGCAACGTCGACGGGAGCGGCATCGGCCTGTTCGACCAGGCCGGCCGGCCTGTCCTTGATAAACGGCCCGAGGCCGCTTACGCGGACTCGGACTGGATACACGAAGCCAAGCAGGCTGAGTCCGCGCAGTTCATCGCGCATGTCCGGTGGGCGACAGCGGGGGGCAGGTCGGTGCTGAACACGCACCCGTTCGCGATGGACGGCCGGATCATGGCGCACAACGGCGGCTTCGGCTCGCTTCCCGTGCTGGATGAGCACCTCGGTTCGTACGCCCGGCTGGTGCAGGGAGACACGGACTCCGAGCGGTTCTTCGCGCTGATCACCAAGGAGACCGACGGCCACGACGGCGACGTCGGTGCCGGCCTTACCGCGGCCGCCAGGTGGATCGCCGCGAACCTGCCGCTGTCCTGCCTGAACACGATCGTCACGGCGCCGGGGGAGCTATGGGCGCTGCGCTATCCCGCCCAGCATGCCCTGCACATCGTGCAGAACCCAGCCCCGCAGCTGACCAGCACGCTGTCATCGATACAGGTAGCCGGCGCTCCAGCGACCGTAGTGGTCGCCTCCGAGCGGCTCGATGACGAGGATGGCTGGCGGATGCTCGGTAGCGGCGAGCTCATCCACGTCACCCCGGACCTGAAAGTACACACGACGCTGGCCGTCCCTGACCCGCCCGCGCACCTGGTCCCGCTGCCGGCCGCAAACCCCAACATCGACACCTAGCCTCTTGGCGGATAAACAGCGCAAGGCCCGCTGACCAGCGCAACGACGGCGTGTCGCTGGCAGAATAAGCCCATGTCGCTCGATACGTGGCGCGCGGGCGCAGATATCCTCGCGAGCCAAGATCTGGTCATGGCCCGGCTCGTCGAGCAGGCAGGTCCGGTCGAACTGAGCCCGGCCGCCGAGCCGCACTTCGACGCGCTGGTCCGGGCGATCATCTACCAGCAGCTGGCTGGTTCGGCGGCAGCCGCGATCCACCGCAGGCTAATCGCGGCCGCCGAGGGCGCGGTCAGCCCCGAACGCCTGCTCGCTCTGCCTGCCGAGACGCTGCGCGCGGCAGGCTTGTCCGGGGCCAAAGCGGCATCGGTGACCGATCTGGCGGCTAAGGTGCTGGACGGGACCGTGGTGCTGGATCCGGCGGGATTGCGCGCGGAAAGCGATGCCGAAGTGGTCAAGCGGCTGTCCGCGGTCCGCGGTATCGGGCGGTGGACCGCGGAGATGTTCCTGATGTTCCAGCTAGGCCGCGCAGACGTGTGGCCGACCGGTGACCTGGGTGTACGCAAGGGTTTCGGCCTGGCCTGGGGGATCGTGATGCCGACGGCGAAGGAGCTGGAACCGCTCGGCGAGCCGTACCGCCCGTACCGCTCGGTGCTGGCCTGGTACTGCTGGCGAGCCACCGAGCTCTACGGCACCAGCACCGCCAGCGCGCTGACTCGCTAGCTGAGTTGGCTCGCTAGCAGAGTTGGCTCGCTAGCTGAGTTGGCCCGGTAGCTAGCCGGTCCGGTGGCTAGCCAGCCGTCGCCGGGGCGGGGCCGGTGGAACCGCGGACCACGAGCTCGGGCTCGAAGAGCAGTTCCTCGGGATAGACCGCGACGTTCTCGATCTGATTGACCAAAAGCGCGACTGCTGCCTTACCCATCGACTCGATCGGCTGGCGGACCGTGGTCAGCGGGGGATCGGTGCAGCTCATGAACGCGGAGTCGTCGTAACCTACCACCGAGACGTCGCCGGGCACGGACAGCCCGGCCCGCCTGACCGCCCGGATGGCGCCCAGCGCGAGCACGTCGCTGCCGCAGATCACGCCGGTGACGCCGTACCGGATCAGGCGGGTCGTGGCGGCCTGACCGCCCTCCAGCGAGAAAAGCGTGTGCTCGACTGGGGCAACCGGGATCCCGGCTGCCTTGGCGCAGGAGTTAAACGAGGCGAGCCTACGCTGCGACGGGCCATGATCCTCGGGCCCGACGACCAGGCCGATCCGCTGATGGCCGAGCGAGGCCAGGTGAGTAAAGGCCTGGCTGGCCGCGGTCACGTCATCGGTGGACACGCACGGCAGCTTCAGCTGCTCCATCGCGGCGTTGAACACCACCACCGGGATGCCGCGCTCGTGCAGCAGGTGATAATGCTCGTGCGGCGAGGCTTCCTCCTCGTAATGGCCGCCGGCGAAAACCACGCCGGAGACCTGCTGTTCCAGCAGCATGGAAACGTAATCCGCCTCGGACAGGCCACCCGCGGTGCGGGTGCACAGCACCGGGGTGAAGCCGCGCTGGGCTAGCGCACCGCCGACGACTTCGGCGATTGCGGGAAAGATCGGGTTCTGCAGCTCGGGCAGGACAAGGCCGACCAGCCGGGCGCGTTCGCCGCGCAGCTGGGTGGGCCGCTCGTAGCCGAGCACGTCTAGTGCCGTCAGGACCGCCTCGCGGGTCGAATCGGAGACCCCGGGCTTGGCGTTGAGTACCCGGCTGACTGTGGCCTCGCTGACCCCGACCTTCTTTGCGACGTCGGCGAGCCGCCGGGAGGGTGTGCGCGTCATGTCGCAAACATACGACATTCTGGCGCAAAAGTTTGCGTGAACTGGATCACGATTTCGGTAACAAGCTGGAGCCCGGGTACCCGTAAGCAGGGTAAGCAGAAACGCAAGAAATGACAGGCCCAGTAGGCGTAACTAGGCCTGCCAGCGGGGCTGGCCCCGCCGTAACACAGTTGTGTCCTTGCGAAATTCCGTAGACATCTTGCAACGACATATCCGCATACGTATGTTGAGCTATCGATATTTTCCAGGCAGGAAGGATCGTCGATGCCCAGAGGCTCCTCCCGGCGGATCCGCTATCAGAAGGCGGCCGGGGTTACCCTCACCGCAGCTCTTGGGCTCGCCGCCGTCGCGGCGTGCTCAAGTAGCAGCTCAACTTCAGGATCCACCGCCTCCGCCAAGAGCGGACACGTGACGATTACCGTCAACTGCGCACCGCCGTCCTCTTCTCCTGTCCCCTATAAGGAGTGGAACGAGGACGTCGCGGCGTTCGAGAAGGCTAATCCCACCATCACTATCCAGAGCATTTACGCCGCGTCGTGCATCGTTCCGGCGACGCTTACCGCCCAGCTGGATGCCGGTACCGAACCGAACGTGTTCGGTATCTACTTCGGCGACCTGGATCAGGTGCTCGACGCTGGACAGGCAGCCGACATCACTCCGTACGTGAACTCCAGCTCGGTGCCGGTGGCCAAGGACATCGTGCCGAGCGCGATGGCGGCGGTGACCGCGGGCTCCACGGTCTACGGGCTGCCGATCTTCAACTACACCCAGGGCATGATCATCAACCGGAAGCTGTTCACCGAGGCAGGACTCAACCCGAACGACCCGCCCACCACCTGGGCCCAGGTCGAGTCGGACGCCACGGCGATCACCAAGCTCGGTCACGGTATCTACGGCTACGGTGATTACAGCGCAGATAACAACGGCGGCTGGCACTTCACCTCCGAACTGGACGCCAACGGCGGTGCGATGACCAATGCCGCGGGCACTACCGCCAGCTTCGACACCGCTGATGGCCAGCAGGTGCTGCAGGCGCTGCACACCCTGCGTTTCGTCGATAAGGCGATGAGCCCGAGCCAGGGCCTTGGCTGGGGCGCGCTGCAAAAGCAGATGGCGGCCGGCCAGCTGGGCATGTACATCGCGGCACCGGACGACATCTACAACGTGATCGTGCCGCAGGACGGCGGCAACATAAACGACCTGGGTATGGGCCCGCTGCCGAGCGTCAGCGGCACCCCGGTGGGCACGCTGTCCGGCGGGAACGCGTACGTGTTCGCCAAGCGGGACACGCCCGCACAGATCGAGGCCGGCATCAAGTTCGTCAACTTCGAGGACCTGACTCTGGGCAAGGGTCAGTTCAACTACGCCCGCACCAAGGCCGACGGCCAGCCGGTCGGGTTCTACGAGCCGCAGCTGTTCCAGGGCGCCACCGGCACCGCCTACACGGCCCTGCTGAACAAGTACACCACGATCAACGAGTCCTACTACTCGACGTTCATCAGCGCGAACGAGAAGCCCATGGGCCAGCCGGCCGACGATCAGGCGCTGTACAAGACGCTTGACCCGGTCATGCTCGCCGTCCTCACCAACCCGAACGCCAACATCACCCAGCTGCTCTCCACCGCGACCGGCCAGGTAAACCAGATCCTGGCCAATAGCAGCGGTGGCTGACCTGGTCACCGCGAGGAAAGCGGACCACCTGCCCCCGGCGCGCACCGCGTCCGGGGGCAGGGCCGCCGCCCGCAGACTCGCGCCCAGAGCACGGCGCAACCTTTCCGCGTACGGTTTCCTGATCGGCGCGGTGCTGTGCTTCGCCCTGTTCTCCTGGTACCCGATGGTCCGCGAGATCGTCATGAGCTTCCAGAAGACCCAGCTGGGGGTGACCAGCTGGGCCGGGCTAGCCAACTACCGGCGGATCTTCAACGACCCGACGTTCTGGACGGCCTGGCGGAACACCCTTGAGTTCACCCTGCTCGCGCTGCTGCTCGGCTTCGCGGTGCCGTTCTTCGTCGCGATCTTCTCAATGAGCTGCGGCACGCCAGGGGATACCTGCGCTGCCTGGTCTACCTGCCGGTCATGTTGCCGCCGGCCAGCGCGCTGCTGCTTTTCTCCTACTTCTACGACCCGACGTACGGCCTGTTCAACGACATCTTGCACACGCTGCACCTGCCGGAGTCGCAGTGGGTGCTGTCACCGGGAACCAGATGGCCGACGATGGCGATGATCTCCGTGGTGGTCGCCGCCACCTGGATGAACATGGGCGGTGCCACGCTGATCTACCTGGCCGCGCTGCAGAACATCCCCGGTGAGCTGTACGAGGCTGCCGAGCTGGACGGTGCCGGGATCATCAAGAAGATCCGGCACGTGACCATCCCGCAGACCAGGCTGATCTTGAGCATGCTGCTGATGCTGCAGATCGTCGCCACCATGCAGATGTTCGTCGAGGCATTCATCCTGAACGGGGGCCAGGGTGCCAACGACAACACCGAATCAGTGGTCTACCTCATCTATCAGTACGCGTTCGCGATGAGCAGTGCGAGCAACTTCAACAGCGCGGCCGCGCTTGGTGTGGTGCTCATGTGCGTGCTCGCCACGTTCTCCGGAGGCTACCTATGGCTGACTCGAACTCGCGATCGCTGATCTCCGCCGCTCAGCTGAACCGGGCCCGGGGCAAGATCACCTACCGGATCGTGCTGACCGTGGTCATCGTGATCTTCACGCTCGTCTTCGTCGGGCCGCTCTACTTCTTGTTCAGCGACGGGCTCAAATCGACGCAGGAAGCGATAGCGACCCCGCCGACGATCATCCCGCATCAGCTGCACCCCAGTTCCTACGTACGGGCCTGGACTCAGTTCAGCCTGGGGCGGCTGCTGCTGAACACCCTGTACTACGCGTTCGGCGCGCTCGCGTTCCAGCTGGTCTTCGACGTGTCCGCGGCCTACGCGCTGTCCAAGCTGCGTCCGGCGCTCGGCAATCTCATCCTCGCGATGATGCTGGCCACGCTGATGATCCCGTCCATGGTGCTGATCGTGCCGCTGTACCTGACGGTGGCCAACGTGCCCCTGGTGCACTGGAACCTGATCGGCTCGCCGAGCGCGATCTGGCTGCCATCGGTGGCGAACGCGTTCAATATCTACCTGCTCAAACGCTTCTTCGACTCGATTCCGGCCGAGCTGACCGCGGCGGCCGCGATCGATGGCGCGTCCCCGCTGCGCACCTTGCGGTCGATCATCTTGCCTATTTCCCGGCCGATCCTCGGCGTTGTGTCCATCTTCGCGACGGTGGCGGTCTGGAAGGACTTCCTGTGGCCGCTGCTGGTGGAGAACGGATACCAGCCGACCAGGGAGACGCTGAACGTCGGCATCTGGACCGCGGCGCAGACCGCGCCGCAGAACATGGTGCTCGCCGCGTCCGCGATCGCCGCCGTCCCCACCGTGATCTTCTTCCTGATCTTCCAGCGCAACATCCTGGCTGGCTTGACCGCCGGCAGCACTAAGGGCTGACCCCCTCAACCGAAGGCAGGTATTCCTTGCACGACGACTGGTGGCGTGGCGCCGCGATCTATGAGCTGTACGTCCAGAGCTTCGCCGACGCCGGCAATGACGGCATGGGCGACCTGGCGGGCGCCCGAGCGCGGCTGCCTTACCTGGCCGATCTTGGCGTCGACGCGATCTGGTTCACCCCGTGGTATCCGTCTCCGCTGGCCGACGCCGGCTACGACGTGGCCGACTACCGTGACATCGCCCCGCGGTTCGGCACCCTAGCTGAGGCGGACGCGCTGATCAGCGAGGCGCACGGGCACGGCATTAAGATCATCATCGACCTGGTGCCCAACCACTGCTCGGATCGCCATGCCTGGTTCCAGGCGGCGCTGAAGGCGCAGCCGGGTACACCGGAGCGGGCCCGGTTCTGGTTCCGGGACCGGCCCAACAACTGGCAGTCCAGGTTCGGCGGCCTGGCCTGGACGCAGGTCGGCGACGGCGACTGGTACCTGCACATATTCGCTCCAGAGCAGCCCGACTTCAACTGGTCGAACGCCGAGGTCAGGGCCGAGTTCGAGGACATCTTGCGATTCTGGTTCGACCGTGGCGTGGACGGCATCAGGATCGACACGGCCGGCATGCTGACCAAGGAACCGGGGCTGCCCGATCTAGATGACGAGCACCCGCATCCGTTCGTCGACCGGGACGACGTGCACGACATCTACCGCCGCTGGCGCCAGATTGCCGACGAATACGGCGCCCGGGTGCTGATCGGCGAGATCTGGCTGGCCGATACCGCCCGTCTGGCCAGGTACACCCGGCCAGACGAACTGCACACCGTGTTCAACTTCCCTTACCTGTCCTGCCCGTGGGACGCGGCCAGGCTGCGCGCGGTGATCGACGACACGCTGGCGCTGCCCGCCGCACCGACCTGGGTGCTGGCCAACCACGACGTGGACCGGGAGGTATCACGGTACGGCCGCGCCGACACCTCGTTCGACCTGGACGCCCGTGATCACAGCCAGGAGGTCGACCTGGAGCTCGGTACCCGCCGGGCGCGCGCGGCCGCGCTGCTCACCATGGCACTGCCCGGTGCGGTGTACATCTACCAGGGCGAGGAGCTGGGCCTGTGGGAGGTGGAAGACATTCCTGAGGACAGGCGCCAGGACCCGATCTTTCATCGCACTGGCGGTGCCGATCCCGGTCGTGACGGCTGCCGGGTACCGCTGCCGTGGAGCGGGACCGAACCGCCGTTCGGTTTTTCCGCGGGGCATGAACCCTGGCTGCCGCAGCCCAAGCAGTGGCGTGAGCTGACCGTGCAAGCGCAATCAGGGGACCCGGCCTCGATGCTGACGCTCTACCGGACCGCGCTGCGCGTGCGCAGGCAGCAGTTGTCCGTAGCCGGGGTACTGACCTGGCTGGACGCGCCCGCCGGCGTGCTGGCATTCGACCGGGCCGACGGCCTGCGCTGCGTGGCTAACCTGTCGGACACGCCGGTCGAGCTGCCGGCCGCCGCCGAGATCGTGCTGGCCAGCGGGCCGCTGGCCAGCGACGCCAGGCTGCCGCCCGACAGCACGGTCTGGCTGAGGCTCAGCCCGCAGACGCTGGCATAACGCCGGTGGTGCTTCGCCCTCGCTGGCGTCGAGAAATTCTTCGCCCTCGCTGGCGTTGAGGAACTCTTCGAAGGTCGAGCCCATGGACAGATCACCGGGCTGGATGCCCTCATCGGGCGAGGGATCGACGGCATTGGGGTTGATTTTCACGTACGGCGGGAGCTTGGGTTCAGACCACACTACTTTGCGCCTGGTGTCTATCCAGCGCTTGATCCTGAGCATGCACACCAGCTACCCATTTTCGCAGTTTTAACCGTTCTATTGCCCGTAACCGCCCCGCTGCCTGGATGGCAGCGAGGCGGCTAGCAGGGTCGGTCAGATAGCTAGTTGTCGCGCAGCCAGGTACAGGAGAAATTCTCCAAGCTGACCAGGCTGGAGCAGGTGTCCCTGAGGTTGCCCGAGCTGTCGGTCATGTTTATCTCAACCGGGCTCAGGCTGGTCGTGCCGACGCCTTCGCCGTTAGCCGTCGAACCGGTGAAGTTCACCGTGCCGAAGTCGGTCAGGTTCAGGATGCCGCCGCTATTGGTGCAGCACGGCGCCTCGGCGATGACCTCGGCCGACGAGCGCCCAGGGGTGGAGGTCAGGCTGGCGGTAGTGGTGTGGCTCCAGCCTTCGGTGCTGTCATCGATGTACAGGGTGAACTTGTCACCGCTGACCCAGGTCACCGTGGCGGTGAAGTGGTCGCCTCCCCTGACGGTGTTGCTGTAGTTCTCCGAGGGGCCTGGGTACATCTCATACCAGGCGTAGTACTCGGCGGTCTTGCCGACGCAGTCCACTTCGCTGCCGGTCTGCTCGACGGTCGAGCTGGTGTAGCCGTCGATGCCGACCCAGAACGCGGCATACTGATCGCCGCTCTTGCACGTGCCGGACGGCTGCACCCAGCTCGCCGACACGCTCGTGAACTTGCCTGAGGTGTCCGCGTAACCGGACCAGTTGGTGCTTGTTGTCGAGGTGAGGGCGCCGACGGCGTCACTGGTCGGACCCACCAGGTGAGCGAGGCCGCCAGGGTTGATGGCGGACGGGGTTACGCCAGTCGTGCCGGCGTTTGCCGCCACACTGCCGCCCGTCACGAGCGCCATGCCCGCGGACAAGACGAGCGTGGCGAGCAGAATGGACTTACGTCGTTGCATGCAGAGACTCCCTTGTGATGCTGAAAGCGCAGCCCGGCCCGAGCAGACATGTTGTGTCTTTGTGATGGGCTGTGTTGGGCTAGCAGGGGGTTGCGGCGAGTCGACTCTCGGTGAGCGTAACTCAGCAGCACAAGTCGGAAAAGATCTGTAAGCGTATTTTGTGCGATTTAAGAGAAGTTCCAGCTCAGAGCCTATGCGATGCAATTGCGCTATAAGGCGCCCAGGATGAGCTCGTCGACTTTGCCCGCCGTGAAGTGGCGGCGCGCAGGATGCGAGGTGCGGATGCCGGCCCTGCCGTGCGACCGGGCGGGATCGCTGCCTGGCCTCGGTCTGCCACTGCTGAATGGCGCTAAAGGCCAGGTCGGCGCGTATTTGTCTGGCAAGCTGGCTGGGTCGCCTGGCGGCTGCCTGGCCGGATCGCGTGGGCGTAGGTCCGCGAGCCGGGCTGCGCCGCAGGATCGGCTGGAATGTCCCTGTCGGCTGGCTAAACTGTTCAGGTAATGGTCGATATGCGATATTCTGTACTAAGACTGGTGTGCTGATTCGCCGCCATAGTGCACATAAACCCACAATGTCATGCTTCATCAGCCAGTCCAGTGTGATGTTATTGCCGTTAAGCCGGCCACCTGGTCCTAGTCGCGCCTAATCCGGCGCCCCTGGTGTGCCGTGATTGGATAGCTGACCGTGGATGAGTCTGGCGCAGCTGGCCTGCTGACAGCGGCCGGCGCGGTGCTGGGTGCGGTACTTGGCGAGCCGGCCGCGCTGCACGGCAGCAGGCGCTCGGTGGTGCTGCGGTGCCGACGCACGGGATCCGGCTCCGCAGCCGGTGCCAGCGTGATCGTCAAGGCCTACCCGAGCTCGGCGGCGGGCCGCGAAGCGTTCGCCAGGGAAGCAGCGGGGCTCACGTTCGCCGGGCCGGCTGGCGTGGGGCCGGCCTTGCTCGGCCTGGACCGGGACTTCCCGCTGCTGGTCATCGAGGACCTCGGCGCGCAGCCGAGCCTGGCAGACCTGCTGCTCGGGACGCCCTCGCCGCGGGCCGGCGCCGCGCTATCAGACTGGACGGCCAGCTGCGGGCGGCTGGCCAGGTGGAGCACCGGCCGCGCGGGGGAGTTCACCCGGTTGCGTGCTGGTTACGGCGAGCCCGCGCCCGGCGCTGAGCTGGCCGAACTGCCTGCCGCGATCAGCGCCGCGCCGACGCTGCTCGCCCTGGCCGGAGTGCCGGTGCCGGACGGGCTGGCGGGGGAGGTCGCGGCGTTGGGCGAATTCGCGGCGGGGGAGCAGTACCAGGTGTTCTCTCCTGGCGATCTGTGCCCGGACAACAACCTGGTCACCGCGGCCGGCGTGCGGCTGATCGATTTCGAGAGCGCGGGCTTCCACCCGGTCTTCCTTGACGCCGCCTACCTGCGGATGCCGTTCAGCACCTGCTGGTGCGTGCTGCGGCTGCCGGATCAGCTGGGCGCCGCGCTTGAGCAGGAGTACCGCGCCCTGGTCTGCCCGGCGTTTCCCGCCCTTGCCGATGACCAGGTATGGCACCGCGGCGTGCGCTGGGCGGCGGCCGCGTGGACGTTGCACGCGATGAGTTACCTGCTCGACCGCTGCGTTAAGGCTGACCAGTCCATGAACAAGGACGTCGCCGGGGCTCCGAGCGCTCGCGCGCTGCTGCGCTACCGCTGGCAGTCATTGCTGGCGGAGCTGTCCGCTGGCGCGGAGCTGCCAGCGCTGGCAGCGGCGATGGCCGGCCTGCTCGCCGCGACCGAGCACTGGCAGGCGCCGCGGCTGCCGGTCTACCCGGCGCTGTGCTAGCGGCGCTGTGCTAGCGGCGCTGTGCTAGTGGCGCTGTGCTAGCGGCGCTGTCCTGCCCGGCCTCAGGCGGTGAGCAGCTTGTGGTGGTCCCAGGAGATGATCCGCTGCGGCTGGACGATGTAGCCGAGCCGCTTGCGCGCGGCCCGGGCAAGGTCTGCGTCCACGGCGGCCGCGGCGTCAGCGGCCGCGGCAGCGTCGCCGGCGCCGGGTCCGACCGGGCCAGCCGCCAGCCCGCCGGCCACCAGCTGCCCGATGGCCAGCACCTGCTCGAATTCCTGGACCACCCGCACTGTGCCGCGCAGCTGCACGCCGCGCAGCTCGAAGTAGTCAGTGCCGTCCTCGACCAGGCAGGTGATGCGCGGATCGCGGGCCAGGTTCAGCGCCTTCTGCGAGGTGCGGTAGGTCCAGAACGCGATCTGACCGTCGATCAGCCCGTAGAACATGGTCACCAGGTGCACCGAGCCATCGGGGTTGAGCGTGCCCAGCTGGACCTTGCGCGACGACGCCAGCAGAGATGACACCTCAGCCGGTTCCATCGAGACCAGCTCGCGCTGCTTACTCATCCTCGAAGCCCTGCACCGCGAACACCCTCACCGTTGATACCCGAAGCCACTGGTGAGGCAGGTATATCACCGGTGGTGCCATATGGGCAGAGTCAGCTAGGCGCGCAAACGCGAGCGGGCCGCCCGCTGTGGACGGCCCGCCCGCGTGTCCCCGCTCAGCGGACCAGTTCAAGATCCGCGTCGGTGCCGACGGTGCCGGACCCGGATTCCGCCGTCGCCGCGACGGCCCGCCGCATCTTCGGCAGCAGGACCGCGGCCGCGGTCGCCACGGCCACCGCGGCCGCACCGCCCCAGACGGCCGGCGACAGCCCGGCCACGAACGAGGCCCCGCTGGCGTAACCGCCGCGCGCGGAGAACACCGCGCCGAGGATCGCGATGCCGAACACGCCGCCCAGTTCGCGGATCGCGTTGTTCGCGCCGGACGCGATCCCCTCCTGGTCGCGCCGCACCGAGCCGAGCACCACGTTCGCGGCCGGCCCGAAGAACAGGGACATGCCCACGCCGGAGACCACGAAGGCCGGCACCATGGTCAGGTACGGCACCGACGGGCTGACCACCAATGCCATCCAGCCCAGGCCGATCGCCTGCAGGCCCAGCCCGGCCACCAGCAGCGGGCGCCCGCCGATCCGGTCCGACAGCAGGCCCGCGATCGGGGTCACGATGATCGGCATCGCCGTCCACGGCAGCGTGCGCAGGCCGGCCTCCAGCGGGCTGTAGTGCTGCACCACCTGGAGGAACTGGGCCAGCAGGAAGACCGAGCCGAACATGCCGAAGTACATCAGCATCGAGGCCAGGTTCGCCATGGTGAAGCCACGGCTGCGGAACAGGCTCAGCGGCAGCATCGGCTCGGCGGCGCGGGTTTCCCAGATCCCGAACGCGATCACCAGCGCCACCCCGATGACCAGCGGCGGCAGCACGGTCAGGCTGGTCCAGCCGTGCGCGTCGCCGCGGACCAGGCCGAGTACGATGCCGAGCAGGCCCAGGCTGGCCAAGGTCACGCCGGGCACATCGAGCCGGGTCACCGACCCGCGGCTCTCGGTCAGCCGCGTCATCGCGAACGGCAGCACGGCGAGCCCGATCGGCACGTTCAGCCAGAAGATCCACTGCCAGGACGCGCCTTCCACGACCGCGCCGCCGACCAGCGGCCCCAGTGCGACGGCAAGCCCGCCGACCGCGCCCCAGATGCCTAGCGCCATACCGCGCCGCTGCGGCGGGACCGCCGCCGAGAGCAGGGTCAGCGTCAACGGGACGAGCATCGCCGCACCGACTCCCTGCACGGCGCGGGCGCCGATCAGAGCGCCGATGCCGGGCGCGAGCGCGGCGGCGGCCGACCCGGCGGTGAACAGGGCGAGCCCGGCGCTGAACATCCGCCGCCGCCCGTACCGCTCACCGAGCGAGGCGCCGGTCAGCAGCAGCACCGCGAACGTGAGCGTGTACGCGTTCACCGTCCACTGCAGCCCGGCCAGGCCCGCATGCAGGTGCTCGCGGATCGACGGCAACGCCGTCGTCACCACGAGGTTGTCCAGTGAGGCCATGAACAGCGCGGCCGACGTCACCACGAACGTCCACA
>Ga0224568_1000072_pt1 | contig 19691 bp, 21 predicted proteins | sample CLU5metagenome_FD_182727 | JGI IMG/M metagenome (GOLD analysis project Ga0224568, IMG submission 182727) | Spruce litter microbial communities from Bohemian Forest, Czech Republic - CLU5 | ecosystem: Environmental > Terrestrial > Plant litter > Unclassified | place: Czech Republic: South... | reverse complement strand
CGGTCTTGAACTGGATCTGCTTGGTCTGCATCTGCACGCTGGAGTCCTTGTACAGGTAGCCGCCCGGCTCGATCAGGATCTTCTCCCCCGGGCGCAGCACGCGCTCCATCACGTTGCCGTTGCCGTGCAACATCAAGATGCCCGGCTGGCCGGCCGTGACGAACCGGTCCATGTACATGCCGTTGCCGCCGTGCATGACGTTGGCCAGGCCCTTGATCCGGATGAACGAGTACTGGACGCTATGGGAGGCAACCAGGAACGCATGCTCGCGGACGTCGATTTCCATGCCCGGGTGCAGCGGCAAGACGATGAGCTCGCCGGGCGCGTCCCGGGAGAACGCGATCCGGCCGGGGCCATTGGCGACCGTCACGATGTGCGGCATGCCGCCGATCGAGCGTTTCATCCCCCCGCCGGTGTTCAGGCTGGACAGCGGGACCGACTCATCTTTCCACAGCAGCACGTGATGCTCGAAGTAGAGGCCGTCGCGCGGGTGCAGGTTAACCTCGGCGACCGGTACGAGCTCACCCTCGACCTGGCAGGTGCTGTCCGAGAATTTGAACTCGGTCATGTCCCGCAGCCGCGGGGCCTCCCGCCAGCCGGAGTCGCTGACCTTGTCTGCCTCGTCGAGCGGCGCACCGCAGGTTTGGCAACTAGTGGCGCCCGGCTGGTTCTGCCCCTGGCACCAACGGCACTGGATCATTTCCACGGACGGAACATAGCAGGTCATCCCACCTTGGGAGGGGATCTGCAGCAGAAGATTGAAAAAACGGTAAGGTGTGGCCATGGCATTGCTCGGGCGGGAGTTCATCGCCGTACCTGATGACCGTAAAGGTCAGATCGTCTTCAAGTGGCCGGACGTCTCTATCCGGCGCTTCACGCACGCAATCGTGAACGCCGATGAGATGGCCCTGTTCGTCAACACGGGCCAGGTCGTCGCGACCCTCGGGCCGGGGCGGCACCAGATCGACGCGAACGAGCTTCCCGGGCTCGGCATCTTGATCGATCATGTCAGCGGCGGCAACGCGTACCGCGCCGAGCTGTACTTCGTCGGCACCCGGGAGTATCCGAGCATCAAGTTCGGCGGCCGGATCGACGACGTGCAGGACCCCAGGTCGGGGCTGATCGTGACGATGCGCGTGTTCGGTGACTATGCGCTGCATGTCACCGACCCGGTCCGGCTGATCACCAACCTGACCTCGACGGTGGATGTGGCCGACAACGACCGGATCACCGGCTGGGTCAGCGACCAGCTGCTGAAGGTGATGCGCACCAACGTCACCACTCAGATCATCCGCAACGGCTGGCCGATCCTGGGCCTGATGGCCTACTCGGCCGAGATCGAGCAGGCAGCCCTCGAAGCCGGCAACGGTCAGCTCGCCGCCTACGGCATCGAGCTGACCCGGATGGGCAACTTCGACATCAACCTCAAGCCCGAGGATGAAGAGCAGCTCAAGCAGCTCGCCAAGGACACCAGCTACTCGCACCTGGCGGGCGGTTTCCAGCAGTACGCGGCCGGGGAGATGGCGCTGGGCGCCGGCCAGGGCATGGCTCAGGGCGGCGGCGCGACCGAAGGAGCGTTCCTGGGTGCCGGGTTCGGCCTGGCAGCCGGCATGGGCGCTCAGCAGGCAGCAGCCATGCAGCAGCAGCAGGGATACGGGCAGCAGCAGCAGGGATACAACCAGGGCCCGTACGGGCAGCAGCCGCCGCAGGGCGGCCAGCCCGGCCCCGGCGGCCCTGGCCCCGGTCAGCCCGGCGGTCCCGGTGCGCCGGGCCAGCCCGGTCCGGCAGCTCCCGCCGCGGCAGCGGCTCCCGCACCGGCCGGCACCGCGGCGTGCGCGCAGTGCCAGGCCGCCAACCCGGCGGGTGCCAAGTTCTGCATGGGCTGCGGTCAGCCGATGGCGCCGGCCGTGCTGCACTGCACCGAATGCGGCACCGAGCTGCCCGCGTCGGCGCACTTCTGCGCCACCTGCGGCACCAAGGTCGGCTAAACAGCAGGACCCCGGTCTGGGCTCAGTCCCAGACCGGGGCGTCCGCCTCGTGCACTTTGCCGTCCGGGGTGAAGACCAGGAAGCGGTCGAACGACCGGGCGAACCACCGGTCGTGGGTGACCGCGAGCACGGTGCCCTGGTAGGAGGCCAGTCCCTGCTCTAGCGCTTCGGCGCTGGGCAGGTCGAGGTTGTCGGTCGGCTCGTCGAGCAGCAGCAAGGTGGCCCCGCCGAGTTCAAGCAGCAGGATCTGCATCCGTGCCTGCTGCCCGCCGGACAAGGTCCCGAACGGCTGCCGCGCGATGACGGTCAGCTCGTACCTGGCCAGCGCCGACATCGCCTCGCTGATGAGCAGCGCGTGCTCGGTCATCAAGATTTCCAGCGCGGTGCGCCCGGCCAGGTCGGGTCGCGCGTGCGTCTGCGCGAACAGGCCGGGGACCACCCGGGCGCCCAGGCGCGCGGTACCAGTGTGCGGCACGGCGCTATCCCCCGCCAGCAGCCGCAGGAAGGTCGTCTTGCCCGACCCGTTCGCGCCGAGTACGGCGATCCGGTCGCCGAACCAGATCTCCGCGTCGAAGGCGCCAGCGTTCCCGGTCAGCTCCAGCGCCTCGCAGATCACCGCGCGTTTGCCGGTGCGGCCGCCGCGCAGCCGCATCCGCACGTTCTGATCTCGCGGCGCTATCTCCGGCGGCCCCGCCGCCTCGAACCGGTCCAGCCGGGTGACCGCCGCCTGCAGCCGTGAAGCCATGTCGGAGTTGTAGGACGCCTTCTGCCGGAATACCCGTACCAGCTCCTTGAGCTTGGCGTGCTCCTCATCCCAGCGGCGGCGCAGTTCCTCGAGCCGCTCGATCCGGTCCTGCCGCGCCTGGGCGTAGCCGGCGAAACCGCCGCCGTGCACCCACACGCGCCGGTCCTCGACGGTGACGATCCGCTGGGCGACCGCGTGCAGCAGCTCGCGGTCGTGGCTGACCAGCAGCACAGTTTTCGGCGTGGCGGCCAGCTGGCCTTCCAGCCAGCGTTTGCCCGGCACATCCAGGTAGTTGTCCGGCTCATCCAGCAGCAGCACCTGGCCCGGACCGCGCAGCAGCGATTCCAGCACCAGCCGCTTCTGCTCACCGCCGGACAAGGTGGCGGCGTCACGCCACTTCACCTGCTCATACGGCTGTCCCAGCGCCGCGACGCAGCACGCGTCCCAGTGCACCTCGACGTCGTAGCCGCCGGCCTCGCCCCACTCGCCCAGCGCGGCCGCGTACCGCAGCTGGGTGGGTTCGTCGTCCCTGGACATCATCGCGAGCTCGGCGGCGTCCACGGCCGCGGCGGCCTCCCGCACCCGCGGCGCGCAGATCGAGAGCAGCAGGTCGCGCACCATCCCGTCGCCGACGGTGCCGATGAACTGGCGCATCACGCCCAGCCCGCCGGAGGAGGCGACGCTGCCCGACTGCGGTGCGAGGTCGCCAGCGATAAGGCGCAGCACCGTGGTCTTGCCGGCCCCGTTGGGCCCGACCAGGGCGGCTTTGGCGCCCTCTCCGATGCGGAAGCTCGCGTCGTCGAGCAGGACGCGGCCGTCCGGGAGCACGTGGCTGACATGCCCGATCTCGATGTGGCCCACCAGCGGACCTTACGCGCCGCGGCACCGGCCGATCAACCAGGTTTCAGTCAGCCAGGTCATACAGCAGGCGGTAGTACCTGGTCCGCTCCGGATCGGGTCCGGTGCCGTACGCATCCAGCAGCGCCCGTTCCCAGCCGGGCCCGTAGTTCCACCCGACGCTCCAGCTGGCGACGGCGATGTCCGCCCACCGGTCGGCCACGCCCAGCCGGGCCAGGTCAACGTGGCCCGTCCAGCGCCCGTCGTCGCCGATCAGCGTGTTCGGCGCGCACGCGTCGCCGTGGCAGACTACCGGCGCGCCATCGGCGGGCGGCGGGTCGGCCGCGATCGCCAGCGCCTCGGCAACGCTCAGCTGCCGGTGCACCGGATGCCAGCTGCCCGGGTCCAGGTGCCCGGCCCGGCTCAGCCGTTCCCTGGCCTGCCAGCTGAACGGGCACGAGGCGGCGGGCAGCGTGTCATGCAGCGCGCGCAGTCCGGCCCCGATGGCGGTCACCGCCGTCGCCGGCTCGGCCTTCCACCGCCGGGCGACCGCGCTCAGCCCGGGCAGCGGCGCGGTGACCAGCCGTCATCGTCGCGGCCGAGCACGCGGGGCACCGGCGCGAACGGCGCGGCCCACTCCATCCTGGCCGCCTCCGCACTGAAGTCGCCGGCCGCAGACCACTTGATGAAGCAGCGGTCCTGTCCATCGCCGGCCTCGACGGTCAGGCCGCCTGCCTGGTTCAGCCACACCGGCCGGATCTGGCGTCCGCCGGCCAGCCGCCTGACCGCGGCCGGTACCGCGACGCCGGGCCCTGGCTTGCCGGAGAGCGGCATCAGCGGGGCACCACGGGACCAGGTGTTACGGCGCGCCGGCCGGGCGGGTGGCGGGGGTCCATGCCCTGCCGTCCCACCAGCGGTCACTGGCGCCCGTGACCGGGTCGGGATACCAGCCCTCGGCCGGCCCGGCCGCCGCAGGCATGCCGCCGGGCTGGCCCACCGGGGCCGGCGGCGGTGCGGACATCCACGGCTGCTGCTGGCCCAGGCCGCCGCGCTGGTAGCCGCCGCCGAGCGGCGCCTGGTCACGCCGGGCCTGCAGCACGGTCGACAGGCCCCGCACCACGCTGAGCACGCCGACGACCATCGGGCCCCAGGTGATGATGTAGAGGCCGCCGCCGTGCCTGGACCCGGTGGAGGTGACCAGCGTGATGACCAGGCCGACGGCGAAGATGATCAGCCCGTAGAAGACCTGCGGCCAGCCCCGCCCTTTGGGACGAAAGACCCCGAATATCATGACGCACAGTCTCGCATGACTTACTCGGGGGCCACCAGCGGGACGATCCAGGGCCTTACTCCCACCAGAAACCCCAGACCTGCGCGCCGATCATCTCCGCCGCGTACTCGTTCAGGTCGGCGCCGTAGGCGGTCTCGCGGCAGAACGCGGCATGCTCGGCCGCGACCCGCCTGGCATGGTCAGGGGTGGCCGGGGGCCACGCGACCGACAGGCCGATCGTGTCGGAGCCGATCGCGCACAGCCGCGCGCCGAACCGGTCCTGCCAGGACCGGATCACGGCGGCCAGTTCCGCGGTGCCGCCCGCGCTGGACAGCCAGCCGCAGGCGGTCAGCGCATCCGCGCCGTCAGCGGCCGGTACCAGGCCGATGAAGATGGCGTCCTCGTACGGGGTCAGCTGGCCGAGCGAGCCGGGCGTGCGCACCACGGCGCCGGCCACCTCGTCCGGGTCGGCGGCAGGGGGAACCGGGTCGGCCAGGCCGGGCCAGGCTGACCTGGCCACGCCGGGCAGCCCGTCCTCACCGAAACAGAAGCGCTCCGGTTTGCGTCCGGCTTCATGCTGCCAGCGGTCGGCCAGCACCCTGGCCGCGTCGGGCCGGCCGGCCTGATGCTCCCGGACCGGGCGGATGGCACCCTTGTGCCAGGGCTGGCCCGGGTCCGGGGCGTGCTCGGTGAGCAGCAGCGGCCACAGGCCGCTCTGCCGGTGCTCGGCGAGCAGCCGGGCGAACAGCGGCCCGGGATCGGGCGCCGGGTCGTCGGTGATCCACAGCGCGGGTTCGGTGAACGGCTCACCCTGATGAAATGGCGGGTCGGGCACGACGAACCTGCCCGCGGGCAGCCCGCTGGGCACCGCCCACGACGCCTCGCCGCCGGTCATGGCCGCACCTGTGGGCGCGGGCGGCGGACCTGCCGTTCTCGACTGTCTGTCACGACCGTCATTGTTGCGTAGCGACGGAACCAGCACGCAACTGTTGCTAACTTGACACCGAGCTGAGCTGTCCCGCACATGCGTGCGGCGGCTCCCGTTCCGGCCCCGCGAGGTGATTTTAGGTCTATGCGGGGCCCCGCCTGCGGCTTACCCTGCCACCAGGTGAACGCACCCGGCACCAGGAAGGCAATCATGACCCCGGCCTGCCGCACCATCGCGGGGCACTGATGCCCGGCTACGGCGTGACCTCCATGGCGGCGCCGCTGCGCCGGGTGCTTGTCCGCAGCCCCGCGGTGCGCGGCGGTTTCGCTGCCGCGGGGTGGCGCGAGCCTGATCCGGCCGCCCTGGCGGACCAGCATGCCCAGTTCACCGCGCTGCTGGCCGGGCTGGGCTGCGCGGTGACGATCGCGGATGCCGCCGACGGCCTGGTCGATGCCACCTACGTCCGGGACGCGGGCCTGATGACTGCTCGCGGCGCCGTCCTGTTCCAGATGGCCAAGCCGGGCCGCCGGGCCGAGCCGCCGCTGCTCGGCGAGGCGCTGCGGGCCGCCGCGGTGCCGGTCCTGGCCCGGCTGACCGGGCCTGCCCGCGCGGACGGCGGTGACTTCATCTGGCTGGATGACCAGACGCTGCTGGCCGGTCATTCATACCGGACGAACCGGGCCGCTACCACCCAGCTCGCGGGCCTGCTGGCGGTGGACGGCGTCACGGTCGATCATGTCGACATGCCCCATGACCAGGGTCCGGACCATGTGCTGCACCTGATGTCGGTCATCTCCCCCGTGGCCGATGACCTGGCGGTGGTGTACCCGCCGCTCGCGCCGGTCCCGCTCATGCAGGCCCTGGCCCGCCGCGGCATCGCGGTCATCCCGGTCGACACGCAGGAATACCTGGCGATGGGCTGCAACGTGCTCGCGGTCCGGCCCAAGGTGGTGGTCATGCTGGACGGCAACCCGTGCACCCGCGCCGCACTGGAGCGGCACGGGTGCGAGGTGCACAGCTACGACGGGTCACAGATCTCGCTGTACGGGGACGGCGGCCCCACCTGCCTCACGTTCCCGCTGCACCGCGGCTAACAGAGCCTTGCCCGCGCCCAGCCGGGACCAGCTCAGCCCGGGGCCAGCTCAGCCCGGTGCCAGCTCAGCCCATGGTCTTAGCGCCGTCCAGCGACTCGCGGATGATGTCGGCGTGGCCGGCGTGCTGCGCGGTCTCGGCGATGATGTGCAGCAGCACCCGCCGGGCCGACCAGCTCTCCCCCGGCGCGAACCAGGGCGCGACCGGCAGCGGCTGAGCGGCGTCCAGGTCGGGCAGCGAGCCGAGCAGCTCATCGGTCCGGCTGGCTACCTCGGTGTAGGCGTCCAGAACGCCGGCCAGCGTCTCACCGGGCAGCAGCTGGAATTCGGCGGCCCGCGCCGCCCAGTCCACCTCGGTCATCTCGCTGACGCCGCCAAGGGCGGACGGGCCGGTCACGATGAAATCCGCCCAGCCGCGCTCGATGGCGGCGACATGCTTGATCAGGCCGCCCAGGCACAGCTCGCTGACGGTGCTCTGCTTACCCGCCTGGGTGTCATCCAGGTCGCGGGTGGTGAAGCGCAGGAAATAGCGCTGCTTGGCCAATGCCGCCAGCAGGTCGGCTCGCTCTGTCACCACGGGATCCTTCCTCATCGGGTTCATAACTCCAGGCTAGACAGCTATCCGGTCAGTTCCTGACCTAAATATGGGACGATGAGTGAATGACCTCGCCCGGCACGCGCACGCTGACGCTGCTCTCGCTGCTGCAGACGCACCGGTTCTGGCCGGGGACCGAGCTGGCCGCCCGGCTCGGCGTGTCCCCGCGGACGCTGCGCCGCGACGTGGACCGGCTGCGCGAGCTCGGCTATCCGGTCCAGGCCCAGCGCGGCGCCGACGGCGGCTACCAGCTGGCCGCGGGCGCGGCCCTGCCGCCGCTGATGGTCGATGACGAGGAGGCGGTTGCGCTCGCGGTCGGCCTGCGGCTGGCCGCGCAGGGCGGCGTGGAGGGCATCGAGGAGTCCTCGGTGCGCGCGCTGGCAAAGGTGCTGCGGGTCATGCCGGCCAGGCTGCGCCGCCGGGCTGAGGCGGTGACCGCCATGACCGTGCCGGCTAGCTGGGGATCAGATCCACGCGACACCGTCGATGCCGATGTACTCACCGTGATCGCGCTGGCCTGCCGCGATACCGAGCGGATCCGGTTCGGCTACGCGGCGGCCGGCGGCGAGCGCAGCGACCGGCTGGTCGAACCGCACCGCGTCGTCATGCTCGGCCGCCGCTGGTACCTGGCCGGCTATGACCTCGGGCGGCACGCCTGGCGCAGTTTCCGGCTGGACCGGGTGCGCGACCCGGCGGTCACCGGTGCCCGGTTCCGGCCGCGTGAGCTGCCCGCTCCGGACGCCGCCGAGTTCGTCCGGGCCGGCATCGCGGCCGCATCGGCCGGCTACGACATCGAGGTGGAGTTCGACGCCCCCGCCGATACCGTGCGGGAGCGGATCGGCCGTTGGGTGCGGGTCACCGAGCTCGGGGCCAGCCGCTGCCGCGGCCAGTGGAGCGCGGATTCACTGGACTGGCCGGTGTTCGCGCTGGGCACCGCCGGCGTGGATTTCCGCGTGATCACCCCGCCCGCATTGGCGGACATGGTCAGCGACTGGTCCCGCCGCTTCGCCAGCGCCGGCCCGTCAGCGCCGGCCGGCTAGGGGCCGCCGGCCTGCCAGTGCCGCCCGGTCAGTGCGAGGCGGCCCAGGGGCCGACGCCGCCGACGCGCTCTATCCGGTACCTGACCACGTACCCGTCCGGCGACTGCGGCGCCGGGAAGCGCGCATCCGGTCCCAGGTAGACCTTGGCCAGCCGGTCGAGCAGGTCCCAGGCGCCGCCGGGCTCGATGACCGCCCGGGCACGGAGCGTCGCGTACGGGTTCAGGAAGACACCGGGCGCGCGCGGCGCCTCGAACGAGAGCACCACCCGGGGATCGCGCTCGATGTTACGCAGCTTGGCGTACCGCGACATGTGCCCGGACAGCAGGTCGTCACCGTCCAGCCCGACCCAGATGACGCTCACCTGCGGGCTGCCGTCGGCATTGACCGTGCTCAGGTGGGCCAGCGGGCCGGACTCAATCAGCTGGCGCAGCTGCGGGTGCAGCACATTGTCCTCAGGCACAGACCTATCGTAGCGAGCTGGCCGGGACCGCAGGTCCGGTACTGTAAGTCGCCGTGATCACGGAGCGGGCGCTGAACCGGGCCACGCTGGCCCGCCAGCTGCTGCTGCGCCGGGCGGCGCTGGCGCCCGGCGACGCGGTGCGCCATCTGGCCGCGCTGCAGGCTCAGGAACCGGCCTCCCCCTACCTCGCCTTGTGGAACCGCCTGGCCGGGTTCGACCCGGCCGGGTTCGATGCCGTCCTGGCCAGCCGCACCGTGGTCAAGGCCACGCTGATGCGGGTGACGCTGCACGCCGTGCACGCCGCCGATTACCGCCTGTTCCGTGAGGCGATGGAACCCACCGTGCGCGCGTCCCGGCTCGGCGACCCGCGGTTCACCTCCTCCGGGCTCACCGCGGCCGACGCCGACGCGCTCATCGCGGACCTGCTCGGCCAGGCCGCCCAGCCGTGCACCTCGGCCGAGCTGGCCACCTGGGCCGCGGACAGGCTCGGCACGCCGCTAGACCCGGCGGCCTGGCGGATGCTGCGCCAGTACGCGCCGCTGCTGCACGCACCGCACAACGGGCCATGGACGTTCACCGGCACCGGGCAGCGCTACGTCGCGCCGGCTGCTGGCATCGCGCCGGTGCTGGCCGGCCAGCAGAGCGCGGCGAACGCGCTGCCCGTGCTGATCCAGCGCTACCTCGCGGCGTTCGGGCCGGCGTCCGTCGCCGACATCGCGCAGTTCGCGATGGTGCAGCGAGCCCGGGTGAAGGCGGCCGTGCAAGTCCTCGGCGACGCGCTTGACCAGCTGGACGGGCCGTCAGGGAGCGTGCTGTACGACGTGCCCGGCGCCCCGCTGCCCGCGGCGGACACGCCCGCGCCGCCCCGGCTGCTGGGCATGTGGGACAGCGTCCTGCTGGCCTACCACGACCGGAGCCGGGTGATCCCGCCCGGGTTCCGCCCGCACGTCATCCGGGTCAACGGCGACGTGCTGCCGGTACTGCTCGTCGACGGCTACGTGGCCGGGGTGTGGCGGGTGGCGCAGGGACAGGTGGAGGCGACCGCGTTCGGCCCGCTGGACAGGCGGGCCTGGGACGGGCTCGCCGCGGAGGCGGCCGCGCTGCTCACGCTGACCGCCAGCCGCGACCCAGCGCTGTACGGCCGGTACGGGCACTGGTGGCGCAGGCTGCCGGACGGGGACCGGCGGCTGCTGCCCGGCTCGTGACCGGGCGCCGGCCCGGCTACCAGGGCTGGCTGCTGCTGGTGAAGTGGGTCAGGGTATCGATGTCGTCGGCCTGGTAGACGTGCCGGGGCGGGGTGGCGAACGTGGCGTAGGGCCGGACCCGGATCACCACCCGCTGCTCCGCCCTGGCCATCGCCTCGACCTGCTCGAGCTTGGCCGAGGACACGTCCTCCCCCGCCATCAGGTCGATCACCCGGCGCAGCACGGTGACGGCCTGGGCGAAGTCGTCCTCGACCACGGCGTCCCCGTAGACCTGCAGGTAGGTGAGCGGCCACTGCTCGTCAAGGACGCAGATGCTCACCTTGGGATCGCGCCGCACCGCGTGCGCCTTGGCCCGGTCCGCCATGGTGGAGATGAGCAGGTCATCGCCGTCCATGACGTAGTACACCGCGGTCATCGCCGGGCCGTCGTGCTTGCGGCTGTACCCGAAGATGCAGGTGCGGTGCTTGCGTACGAAGTCGCGGCGCTCGGCTGTGTCCACTGGCCCATCCTCACCGCCAGGACCGGTAAAAGTCCAGGGCATCCGGGCGCGCCGGCGCCGCACGCCGGCGGCGCTGAGCGCACTGACCCGGGCGCCGCATAGCTACCGCGCTGGCCGGCCCTGACGTCCCCGGCCGGACAGCGGCGCGGGTAAAAGCACGAAATACGTCAGCCGCGGCATGGTCCTCGATAGGTTCGCCGTAACGGGTGAGATAGAGGAGAACCTATGGTGATGCCGCAGGGGGGCCGTATCGTGGCCGCCGTGATCGGCGTGGCGCTGGTGCTCGCGGCGGGGTACAGCCTGGTCGGCACGCTGATCGTGCCGCGCCCGGTCAGCAGCCGGCTGACGCGGCTGGTGGAATGGCTGGTCGATGCGTCGTATCAGGTCGTGGCCCGCAGGACCCCTGACCACGGGCGGCGAGACCAGCTGCTCGCGACGCAGGCAGCGGCCATCCTGCTCGGCCAGCTCGTCGCCTGGCTGGGCGTGTCGTTCGTCGGTTACGCCCTGCTGCTGTGGCCGTTCGCGACGCGCGGCGTGGCGTCCGCCTTCATCGACTCAGGGTCCTCGATGTTCACCCTGGGGTTCGCTGAGCCGGGCGGGGCCGGGCCGGCCGTGATCGTGTTCCTCGGCGCGGCGACCGGCCTGGTCATTGTCGCGCTGCAGATCGGCTACCTGCCCACGCTGTACGCGGCGTTCAACCGCAGGGAGACCGAGGTCGCGCTGCTCAATGCCAGGGGCGGCATCCCGTCCTGGGGACCGGAGCTGCTGGCGCGCACCAAGTACGCGCTGGGCACCGATACGTCCACCCTGGATACGCTGCCCGACCTGTACGCGCAGTGGGAACGCTGGGCCGCGGATGTCTCGGAGAGCCACACCACCTACCTGCCGCTGGTCCGGTTCCGCTCACCGGGGCTGCACTCGTCCTGGGTGACCGCGCTGCTGGCCGTGCTCGATTCCGCCGCGCTGTACCTGGCCCTGTCCCCGCAAGCCGCGCCCGCGGTACCGGCCCGGCTGTGCCTGCGCGGCGGATTCCAGTGCTTCACCAAGATCGCCCAGGCGATGGGCCTGGACGTGCCCGGGGAACACGGCGCCGCGGACGGCATCAGCCTGACCTACCAGGAATTCCTCGACGGGGTGCAGACACTGCGTGCGGTGGAGTTCCCGATCGAGCGCGACCCGGCGGAGGCATGGCCGGACTTCGTGGGCTGGCGGGTCAATTACGAGCGCGCCGCCTACGCGGTGGCCTACGCCGTCTACGCGGTCCCCGCCTTGTGGTCAGGCCCGCGCCGGTACCACCTGAACCCGATCGCGCCCATCCGGCCGCCGCTCGGCCGCCCGCCTGCCTAGCCCGCCGCCGCTGAACCGTTCGGCCGGTCAGTCCGTATCCGTAGTAGGTGGAGAGGGATCGTCAGGCCGGCCTGCCCGGCCAGAACAGGGAGCAGATGATGGGTATTGGTTCGCGCGCGGTCAAGCTGAGCGCAGTGACAGCGACGGTGCTCGCGGGGCTGGGCCTGGGCGTGCCGCCAGTGTTCGCGGCCAGCCACGCGGTCAAGCACACGGTGATGTTCAAGACCGAGCACGTCCGCGGCGCCAGGAGCGCCGTCCTGGCCGAAAGCTCGGGGCAGGTCGTGTACACGTTCACCGGCGACCACCGCGGCAAGGCAGCGACCTGCACCGGGGAGTGCGCCATGATCTGGCCGCTGGTCAAGGGCGTCCCGGTCCGCGCGCACGGCGCCAAGATCAGCGGCAAGTTCGCCACGATCAACGGCCAGGTGACCTACAACGGCTTGCCGCTGTACCTGTTCACCGGAGCCAAGCCAGCTCAGAACCACGCCAACGCCGAGTTCAAGCTCGTCCCGGTCGGGTAAACGGGGGCCGCCGGCGGCGGCGGTGACCGCTGCCGCCGCCGGTCAGCTGGCCGAGCCGGGAAAGCGGAGGAGAACGCCGCGGCCGGCTCGCCGTGCCAGCTCACCGGCAGCGCGCCGACGACGTCCTGGGCGGCGGCACGGAACCGGCGCCGCGGTAACGATGGCCACGCTAGCGCCCCCGTCGCATGCGCCCTTGTCGCGCTTTCCTCATCGTGTCATTATTGGACCTGTTATGGCAGAGCCAATCCGGTCCACCCTGGCCGGTTCACGCATCGGTGCCCATGCTCTGGCCGACCTGCTCGGCCACTGGTCGGCCCGGCGGGGACCGGCCGGCGACGGCGCCCTCTACCGGCTGCTCGCGCTGCGTATCGCCCGGCTCGCCGATACCGGCGAGCTGTCCGCGGGCCTGCGGCTGCCGCCAGAACGCGACCTGGCGGGTGCCCTGTCGGTGAGCCGCAACACTGTGGCCGCCGCCTACCAGCTGCTACGCGATGAGGGTATGGCGGAGAGCCGCCAGGGCGCGGGTACCCGGATCGTGCCGCACCGCACCACCCCGGCCGCGGTCCACCGCGCCAACGGGTTCTTCTCCGGGCTGCTCCAGGCGTCGGTGGTAGAGGCCGACCTCAGCCTCGCCGCGGTGGCCGGCGCACCGCAGGTCGCCGACGCGCTCACCAATCCCGCCAGCGTGGTGGACGCGCGGGTGCTGCGCGAGACGATCACCAGCACCGGTTATTTCCCCTGCGGCCTGCCCTGGCTGCGCGAGGCCATCGCCGCTCATCTGAGCGTGCGCCTTGCCCTGCCGACCAGCGCGGACCAGGTGATGGTCACCACCGGCGGGCAGCAAGCGCTGGACCTGCTCGTCCGCGGCGAGGTGCTGCCAGGCCAGCCGGTGGCCGTCGAGGACCCGACGTTCCCCGGCGTGCTCGACGCGCTGCACCGCTCAGGAGCCAGCGTGATCGGCATCCCGGCCGATCATGGCGCTGACCCGGACTTCCTGGACCACATACTGCGCACCCACCAGCCTGCCCTGGTCTACCTGATCCCCACGCATCACAACCCGACCGGCCTGGTCATGCCGGCTGGCGTCCGCCAGCGGATCACGCGGCTCGCCGCCGCGTACCCGGACACCGTGTTCGTCGATGACATGACGCTGGCCGAACTCACGCTGAGCGGCCGGCCCTCACCCCCGCCGCTGGCCGCGGGCGGACCAGCCAACCTGGTCACGGTCGGCTCGCTGTCCAAGATCTACTGGGGCGGCCTGCGGGTGGGCTGGATCCGGGCCGGCACCGGGCTGATCGGCCGGCTCGCCGCGGCGAAGGCAACCGCGGACCTGGGCAGCCCCGCGTTCCAGCAGGCGATCGTCGCGGCACTGCTGGACGGACAGCATGACGCGATCCTGGCCTGGCGCCTGGACTGGCTGCGCGAGCGGTATACCGCGCTGGCCAGCGCGCTGGCCGCGTACCTGCCCGGCTGGACCTGGCCGGTTCCCCAGGGCGGCCTGACCGTCTGGGCGCAGCTGCCTGCCCGTGACCCGCAGGGCCGTGACCAGCACAGCGGCGCGTTCGCCCAGGCAGCGCTGCGGCATGGGGTCGCGGTTGTCCCCGGCAGGCTGCTCAGCGCCAGCGGCGGCCGGATCCGGTCCGGTGAGTACCTGCGGCTGGCCTTCACCCAGCCGCCCGACGTGCTCACCGCCGCCGTCGCCGCGCTCGCCAGGCTCTCCTCGCCGGCCGCCCGCCTGGCCGGCTAGGGAGCCCATACCGCCGCGACGTAGCCGGTGGCGAGCGTGCTGGCCCGCTGGCCGTCCCTGGCGATGTACAGGTCGGTACCGGACAGGTAGAGCAGCCAGCCGGGGACCGCGTCCAGGCTGGAGTGCACCCGGTTGACATACCCCTGGGCGACCTGGCGGGTCACCTGGCCGGCCCCGTCGACGTCCTGCAGCAAGCTGGACGTGACCGCGGCCGGCCCGCCGGTGCAGCACATCCGGTCGACGAACAGGTCACCGTCGGGCAGGTACACGCCTTCCTCGAAGTAGCTGCCCGGTGACTGCGCGGTCGCCGCCGGCACGTACCGGGTCTGCCCCGCGGCCGTGCGGCCGGGCAGGTAGTACCTGTCCGTCGCCAGGTCAAGCCGGTTCAGCTGGCCGCCATCGTTGCCCTGAACCGGTCCCGCGGTGACCAGCAGCGTCTTGCCGTCCGGGGACCAGGACAGGTGCCTGACCGCGGTCATGGTCACGGCCTGGCCGGGCGGGGCGGGATAGGCGGACTGGGTGCGGTCGGCCAGGTTGAGCACCACCACCTCCGCTCCGCTGGCGGCGCAGCCGAGCTGGGCTGGCAGATCCAGCTGCTCGCGCACGAACGCGAGCTGCCGGCCGTCCGGGCTGATCGCGGGCAGCACCCCCGTGGCCACCACGGCAGGCCTGCCGCCGGCCAGCGGCACCGACTCGATCTCATCGGTGCAGCTGTTCGCGGCGTGCACCGCGAAGTACACGGTGGACCGGTCCGGCGAGACGGCAATCTGGTCGCCCACCACATCCTGGGTGCCGGTCAGCGTGCGGACGGCCACGCCGGTCACCGCGTTCAGCGTCACGACCACGCCCGCCGTGCTCACCGCGACGATAACCGGCCTGCCCTGGTCAGGTCCGCCCGGTGCCGGGGACTGCCCGGCCGCCGCGGCAACCGGGCCGGCGTGCGGCGCGGTGATGGCGGCGTAGGCGTATCCGCCGCCCCCGGCGCCGATCAGGAACACCAGGACGCCCGATACCAGCATGGCGCGCTGCCTGCGCCGCTCTCCCCGCCGCCGTACCGCGCCGGCCGGCGCGGGGCTGACCTGCGCGGCGACACTGGCCGCACCGCGGCGGAGCCGGTCGCTGAACTCCTCTGCACGCATCAGACCCGCACCTCTCCCTCATCCAGCAGGGGGGCCAGTGCCTGGCGGCCGCGGGAGAGCCGCGCCTTGACTGTGCCTGCCGCCGCCCCGGTCTCCCTCGCGATTTCCTCCACCGACAGCCCGACCAGGTGATGCAGCACGATCGCCTGCCGCTGTGCCTGCGATACCTTGCGCAGCGCGGTGATGATGGCCACGTAATCAGGACTCAGCCCGCCGCTGTCACCGGGCGCGCCGAGCCGCCGGTGCGCGGCGCGCATGCTGGCTGCCTTGCGCCAGGTGCTGATGCTGATCCGGTAGGCGACGGTGCGGACCCACGCCTCAGGGTCGCCGTAGCCCGATACCTTGTCCCACCGCTGCCAGGCCCGTGCGTAGGCTTCCTGCACGCAGTCCTCGGCCTCGGCCCGGCTACCGGTCATAGCGTGCAGCTGGCTGGTGAGCCTGCGCACGCTCGTGTCGTAGAACGAGTCGAAACTCCCCGGATCCCGCATCCGCGTCCTCTCCGTGACACCCCATCTCCTACACACGCGTCAGGGCCCGCTCCGGTTGCACCGGCGCGCGGGAATCTTAGCGTCAGCTGTTAAGTTGTCCGGGGTAACCGGAACTGCTGCTGCAAGGGGTTCTACCGTGAGCGAATCAGCGCGGATCGTAGTGGGGATCGACGGCTCGGATAACGCGAAGCAGGCGCTGAGATGGGCCGCGACGCAAGCCGGCTACACCGGTGCCAGCCTGGACATCGTGGCAGCATGGGAATACCCGGTCAGCTACGGGTGGGTGGCGGTCCCCAGCGAGAGCTATGACCTGGCCGGATACGCGCGCAAGGCCATCGACGAGGCGGTCGCCGAGGTCTTCGGCTCCGACGTGCCCGCCTCGGTCAGCTCCCGGGTCAGCCAGGGCCATGCGGCCGAGGTGCTGGTCGAGGCGTCTAAGGGCGCCAGCCTCCTGGTGGTCGGCAGCCGGGGCTACGGCGGCTTCGCGGACGCGCTGCTCGGCTCGGTCAGCACGTACTGCGTGCATCACGCGCACGGCCCGGTCACCGTCGTCCGGCCCTGATCGCGTCGGCAGGCACGCCGTGACCCGGCGATGACCTGCCCGCGCCGGACCGGTTCTGCTGCTCAGGGCCGCGATCGGCGGGGCGTCCTGGTAGCGTGCTCCATCGTGAACAACGAGGGCACAGAGAACGTCGTTCTTGTCGATCAGGCAGGTAACCAGCTGGGCGTGGCGGACAAGGTCGCGGTCCACCACGGCCAGACGCCGCTGCACCTGGCGTTCTCCTGTTATGTGTTCAACCGGGCCGGGCAGTTCCTGCTGACCAGGAGAGCGGAGTCCAAGCGGGTCTTCCCCGGCGTGTGGACGAACAGCTGCTGCGGGCACCCGGCGCCCGGCGAGCCGATGCCGGACGCTGTCCGGCGGCGGGCACGGCAGGAGCTGGGCATGACGCTCAGCGACCTGCGCCTGATCCTGCCGGGCTTCCGGTACCAGGCACGGATGGACGGCGTGCTGGAGAATGAGCTGTGCCCGGTGTACGCGGCGCGCTGCGACGGCCCGCTGGACCCGGATCCGGCAGAGGTAGCCGACATCAGGTGGGTCGGCTGGACCGGCTTCACCAGGCAGGTAACCGACGGGCAGCTGCCCGTCTCCCCCTGGTGCGCACTCCAGGTCGCCGCGCTGGCCGCCCTCGGTGCCAGCCCGCGGGACTGGGCGGCGGCACCAGATGGCCAGCTGCCGCCGGCCGCGCGCTGAACCGGTATTAGTCCTGCGGCCCGACGAAACGCTGCAGGTAGAGCCCTTCGCCCAGGGTCTCGAGCAGGGCCAGCTCGGTTTCCAGGTAGTCGATGTGCTCTTCTTCGTCGCGCAGGATGTCCTCGAACAGGCGGCCGGAGGTCACATCACCGCGGGAGCGCATCAGCTCGATGCCGGACCGCAGCCGGGTAACCGCCTCAACCTCGACCGCGAGATCAGCGCGGAGCTGCTCGGGCACCGTCTGCCCGATGCGCAGCGCGCTGATGCGCTGGAAGTTCGGCAGGCCCTCAAGGAACAAGATGCGGTCCGCGAGTATGTCCGCGTGCCGCATCTCATCGATGGACTCGTCCTTGGTGTGCTTAGCGAGCTTGACGTAGCCCCAGTTCTCCTGCATCTTCGCGTGCAGGTAGTACTGGTTGATCGCGGTCAGCTCCGCGGTCAGCTGCTCGTTAAGGAAGGCGATGACGTCGGGATCCCCTTGCATGGATGGCATCGTGCCATGTGCTCAGGCGGCGACGGGCTCCGACACGCCGGCCACCTGGCTCTGCGTTGGGTCCGCGCCGAGCAGGGCGCGCAGCTTGCGCACGCACTGCCCGCAGCCGGGCCGCATGCCGCAGGCCGCGCGGAGCTCTTTCGCCGAGCAGATCCCCGATTCCGCGTGGCGCCGTACGTCTTGTTCGGTCACGGCGTGACAGACGCACACATACATGAGCGGAATCCTCCAGAGGTAAGGTTAGGCTCACCTAAGTTATCTTAGCCTTACCTATCCCGCAAGCCCCTGTTCCGGGTCAGGCCGCGTGCACCCGGTTATCCACAGGAAGCAGGCAACCCTTTGCGGTAACCACCTGTACCCTCCCCGCAATCTCCACACCGTTGTCCACAGTGCGGGCGGGCTTACCCGGCGGGCGCCGGCCCCGGGACCGGCCGGGCCGGCTGCGGCGGGGCCAGCCCGCGGCCGAGCAGCTCCAGCACGTCATCGAGCACGTCACGCGGGACCTGGCCGCCCGCTGTCCAGCCAGCCCAGCGCATGCCGACGAAGTTCCCGATGCCGGTGTAGGCGTACGCGATAACCTCCGGGTCATACCGCGCGTCCACCTCGCCCGCCAGCTGGGCGGCCCGCACACCGCGCGCATAGCCTCTGGCCAGATGCTCGTAGTATTCGCGGAACACAGCGGGCGCCACGAACTCGGACTCGCGGACGATCCGGTCGATCCACGGGCGGGCCGACAGCATCTGGAAGAACACGCCGAAGCACTCCCGTTCGCGGCTGCGCTGGCTGCCGCCGGTATTCTCCAGTGCCTCGCGCATCGCCGCACGCAGGTCGGCGTTGATGCCGCGGACCACCGCGGCGAAGATCTCCGCTTTGGATCCGTAGTGGGCGTAGAAGCTGCCCGTCGCCATGCCAGCCCGGGCGCAGATGTCGGCGACTGTGGTCTTCTGGTAGCTGCGCGCGCCGAACAGTTCCTCGGCGGCCGCCAGCAGACGCTGCGCTGGCGGCCGGTCCTCGGAGTTCACGTGCTCATGGTGAGGGAATGCCGCTCGCCGGGGCCTGCTCCTCGGTACCGGTATAGGCGGTAACCGGGCCGGTGGCGGTGGTGTCGGTGGTCAGCACGGATCCTTCCTGGTCCAGCACGCCGTTCTGGATCACGCCGATATAGGCACCAGTGATGCCAAAGTGGCTGCTTGAGGAATAATCATACGGCGCTACCGCCGGTCCCTGCGGAAGGCCCGCCTCGATCGCCGCGACCAGGCTGGCCCTGGTGGGGTTGCGCCCGGCCTTGAACATGGCCTGCACGAACGTGTACGCCGTGGCCATCCCGTACAGCACGTTGCCGTCGAACGGCGCCTTCGCGTCGTAGGCGGCGTGCACTTTGGAGAACAGCTGGATCCAGCTGTTGCTGGTCTGGCCGTCCGAGGGCAGGTAGCCGTCAGTGATGATGCCGTTGATGAGCTGGTCGCCGTTCACCGTCGCGCCGCCCTGTTTGGCGTAGGCCTCCACCAGGCCGGACAGCGTGACCGCGTCCGACCCGACGTTGCTCACCACCAGCTGCGGCGCGTAGCTGAGCTTGAGGCTGGTCAGCTTCAGCAGCGCGGTGAACGCCGGGATGGTGAACGAGACCACGACCTTGGCACCGGCCGCGCGCAACGCGGCGACCTGCGGCTCCACGTTCACGTTGGTATCGACGTAGGACTGCTTGGCGACGATCATCGAGGCGGGGATCTCATCCTCTAGCCCCTTCACGCCGTCCATGCCGAACTCGTCATCCTGGTAGAAGAAGCCGATCTTCTGGCCGGCGAAATGCTTGGCGATGTACTGGCCCAAGATCTTGCCCTCGCGGATGTAGTCCAGCTGCCAGCCGAACGTCCACGGGTCGGTGCCGGGCTCGCTCCAGCAGTCGCAGCCGGAGGCGACGAACAGGTCGGGCACCTTCTGCGCGTTCAGGAAGCTGACCACGGCCAGGTGCGTGGGGGTGCCCAGGCCGTCGAACAGGGCGAAGATGCCGTCTTGCAGGACGAGCTGGTGCACGACCGAGACCGT
>Ga0224568_1000071_pt1 | contig 20266 bp, 18 predicted proteins | sample CLU5metagenome_FD_182727 | JGI IMG/M metagenome (GOLD analysis project Ga0224568, IMG submission 182727) | Spruce litter microbial communities from Bohemian Forest, Czech Republic - CLU5 | ecosystem: Environmental > Terrestrial > Plant litter > Unclassified | place: Czech Republic: South... | reverse complement strand
CCTCCGCGACGATGTCGGTGAGGCGACGTACGACGGCGATCTGCTTGTCACGGTCCAGCGCACCGGAGTTGGTCAGCACCTGAACCCGGACATAGCCAGTGTCGCCGTCGACATTGGATATGCAGTTGTCGGGAAGTTCGTGCACGAAGGCCGCCGTGTTCTTGCGGAACATCGCGATGTCGGGCACCTGCTCCACGGTCATCACCGCCGCGGCAAGGTCCATGGCCAGTTTGTGCGTGTCGGCAAAGGTGCCGGATGCTGCATAGACGTCGATCATGGGCATAGCAGGCTCCCGGGGCGATTTATGATGCTCATCATAATGACGTCCCCACCCTGCAGTATGACGGACGTCATAGTCAAGAGGTGACATGAACAGCACCAGCCGGGCGAGCATGGTCCGTGCCGCCGCCGCACTGTTCGGCTCGCGCGGGCTGAGCCGGACCTCATTCTCGGACCTGCTCACCGAGAGCGGCGCGCCTCGCGGCTCGATCTATCACTACTTTCCCGGCGGCAAGAAGCAGCTCGCCAAGGATGCGATCGAGTGGACCTCTGAGCAGGTGCTCGGGCATCTTCGCGCCTGCCCGGCCGAGGATGCCCGGCAGGTCCTGGGCTGGTTCACCGACCTGTGGCGCCAGTCCCTGCTCGCCTCGCAGTGCACGTCAGGGTGTCCGGTGGCGGGCGTACTTATCGACGCTGGCGTCACCGACGCTGACCTGCTCGGCGCCGCCCGGGCCGCTTTCACGTCCTGGACCGGTGCGCTCGCCGGGAAACTGGAGACGGCCGGGGTACCCGCAGACCGGTCAGTCGCCATTGCCACGACGGCGCTGGCCGCCATGGAGGGCGCACTCATCTTGTGCCGGGCTGAGCGCAGCAGCGCGCCGCTAGAGGCAGCCGCCGCAGAGCTGATGAACCTGCTGGCTGTCCCTGGTGGACCTAGCTAGCGCACCGGTCGCCAGACATAACGCAGATCCGGTGCGCGCTCCTCGTTACGGCTCCCGTCGGTGCGCTCCTCGACGGCGAACCCGTGCCGTTCATAGAACTGCTGCGCCCGCAGGTTCGACTGGAACGTCCACAGCTGCAGACCCTCGGGCCTGCGCTGTTTGGCCAGCTCAAGGAGCTGTGCACCGTACCCGTTGCTGGTGTGCGCCGGGTCCACGTACAACTCCTGGACCCAGTCCCCGGTTAGCACCATCAGCCCGAGCAGCATGCCGTCCCCGGCGGCCGCGAGCCAGACCTGCTGTCCCTGCAGCAGGCCGCGGATCCAGTCCCTGACCTCGTCTTGCGAATGCACCGACGGCGGGATCTGCGGTACGGCGTGATCCCTGGCGCGCAGGTACAGCTCCGCCACCGCATCCGCGTCGGCGTCCGTGCCTGTCCGCAGCAGTACGGCACTCATGCGGGCCCTCACTAGTCCTGGGTATTGAAGAACGACGCCACGGGTGACAGCCGGGCACCGGCCGGTGCCCGGCCACCCAGCATGTCCGCCATCTCCGCGGCCGGCGGACCGGCCGCGGACCCGCGGGTGACCGTAAGCGTCACCAGCCCGTGCTCGTGGTCAACCTGGTACACGCCGCCGCCATCTCCGCTGAGCGTCAGCGTCCTGGCCGCCTGGCCACCCAGCATCGCCGTTATCGCGGCCGCGATGAACACCCCGTACGCGGCCGAGTAGGCGATCGCGTCGCCGTCGGTGGCATGGCTCAGGTCCCTGGCCAGCAGCACATCGCGTTCGTGGATCCACGAGTCCCAGAAGATGTGCAGGATCAGCACCGTCCAGTCAATCGGGCCTCCCGGCAGCCGGACATCGAAGCTACGGCCCTGGGCCAGCCGGTCCCTGGCCACGGCCAGCAGGTCACCGGTCGTCGACAAGAAACGGTCCAAGGTGACGGCCGGCCGCTCACCCGCCGTCGCGGCAAGCCAGCGGCGCGGCGTGGCCCTGGGATCGAATCCCCTGGTGAAGTCGAGCGTCTGGTCATCAGGGCCAGCGGTGATGGCAACCGCGCTCACGTCGCACAGGTGACGCACGACGTCCTGCGCGGACCACTGAGTGCACCTGGTCGCGGCGGCCCAGTCCGCCGGCCCGAACCCGCGCAAGATATCGCCGAACCGCTGCCGCTGCTCGCCGAGCACATCAATCAGGTGCCCGGGATCGAAGTCAGATGCTCCCGCGGTCCGCAGCAGCAGCCTGTCGTGCGGCATGTGGCCGGCTCCTGTCGTCAGTTCTTGCTGGCCAGTCAATCATGACAAAATCAGCTACGTGCAGATCGGGATGCTCGGCCCATTCGAGGTTCACACGGACGGCGGCGCCCTCGCCGACGTACCAGGTGCCCGGCTGCGCGGGCTGCTGATCGCCCTCGCGCTCGAACCAGGTCACACTGTCCCGAAAGGGACGCTCATTGACTGGATCTGGGGTGAGTACCCGCCGGCCGACGCGGCGAACGCGTTGCAGCGTCTGGTTTCCCGGCTGCGCAAGGCGCTGCCAGGAGAGCTTATCCAGGGGCAGCCAGAGGGCTACCGGCTGAGCGTGCCACCCGAAGCTGTCGACGCGGTCCGGTTCGAGCGCCTGGTCGGCCGGGCCCGCGGCGGCGAGGATCTCCAGCAGGTACAGCTGCTGCGCCAGGCCCTCGCCTTGTGGCGCGGGTCGGCTATGCAGGGCGTCGGCCTGCCCGATAGTGCCGCCTTTGACGCGGCGGCCACCCGGCTCGAGGGGCTGCGCCTTGCGGCCATGGAAGACCGGTTCGAGGCGGAAGTCAGCCTCGGCCACGGTGCCGGACTGGTCACCGAGCTGACCGACCTGGTGACCGCGCACCCGATGCGAGAACGGCTGGCCGCCGCGCTAATGCATGCCCTGGCCGCGGCCGGACGCGACGCCGAGGCGCTGCAGGTGTACCAGCGGACCAGGGAAGCCCTGGCCGACGAGCTGGGTGCCGACCCGTCACCGGAACTGTCCGCGATCCATCTGGCGCTGCTGCGCGGGAAGCTGGGACGGCGGGAGGAAAGCCGCAAGACCAACTTGCGCGCCGAGCTGTCCAGCTATGTCGGCAAGGACGCTGACCTCGCCGCGGTCCGCGAACTCATCACCGGGCACCGTCTGACCACCTTGATCGGCCCGGGCGGCGCCGGGAAGACCCGGCTGGCCAGGGAAACCGCGCGCACGCTGCTCGGCGACATGCCGGACGGGGTGTGGCTGGTGGAGCTCGCGGCCATCGGCGCGGACGGTGACGTGGCGCTGCCGGCGCTGGCCGGGCTCGGCCTGCGTGATGCACTGCTCGGCGAGGCACAGAACGCGGAGCCGGCGGACCGGCTCATCGCGGCGGTCCGCGACCGTGAGGCGCTGCTGATCCTGGACAACTGCGAGCACGTGATCGAGTCCGCGGCGGTGTTCACGCACCGGGTGCTCGGGGAGTGCCGGCGGCTGCGCATCCTGGCGACGAGCAGGGAGCCGCTCGGCATCACCGGCGAGGCGCTGTGGCTGGTGGAGCCGCTGGCGTTGCCGGACAGCGGCGCCAGCCCCGGTGAGATCGAGTCCTGCCCCGCTGTCCAGCTGCTGCGAGACCGGGCCGGCCCGGTGCGCAGGGATCTCGCCGCTGATGCCCGCACGCTGTCGCTGATGGCGGGTATCTGCCGGGCACTGGACGGGATGCCGCTGGCGATCGAACTGGCAGCAGCCAGGCTACGCACCATGTCCATCGACCAGCTTGCCAGCCGGCTCGACGACCGGTTCCGCCTGCTGACCGGCGGTAGCCGCACCGCGCTGCCGCGGCACAAGACGCTGCGCGCCGTGGTCGACTGGAGCTGGGAGCTGCTCACCGACGCGGAACGGACGGTCCTGCGCAGACTCTCGGTATTCTCCGCTAGCGCGAGTCTGGAAGCCGCCGAGCGGATCTGCGCGCGCGACGCAGTCGAGCAGGAGCAGGTATTTGAGCTGCTCACCGCGCTGGCCGAGAAATCGCTGCTGATCACCGAGGGCGACAGCACACCGCGCTACCGGATGCTCGCCACGATCAGGCAGTACGCGGCGCAGCGGCTGGCCGAGGCAGGGGAATCAGAGCTGGCTCGTCTGGCCCATCTGGCCTACTTCACCGAACTGGCCGAGATCGCCGAGCCGCATCTTCGCCGCGCCGACCAGCTGCACTGGCTGGCCATGCTCGCGGCTGAGCACGACAACATCGGCGCCGCCATGCGCGGCGCGCTTGCGGCCGGCCAGGCTGAGCCGGCGATGCGGCTCGCGGCTGGCGTCGGCTGGTACTGGTGGCTGAGCGGGCACAAGGCTGAGGGCATGGAGTTGATCACCGCCGCCACCGCCATACCAGGTGCGGTCAGCGATGAGATCCGGGCCATGGTGTACGCGTATGCCGTTGTGTTCCTCAGCTCGGGGCGAGGTGATGAACACCAGGCGGCGGAGTGGATCCACCAGGCGTACCGGTTCAGCCAGCGCAGCCAGCACGGCAATCCGCTGCTGGCACTGGTAACACCGCTGGAACGCATGCTGGAGGCGCCTGACTCGGTGCTGCCTGCCTTTGAATCCCTGCTGGACAGCGAGGATCCCTGGGTAAGAGCCCTGGCCCGGCTGCACCTGGGCAAGATGCGGATCCAGCTCGGCCAGGACGGGCGCAGTGCGGACGCATACCTGGAGCTGGCCCTCGCCGAGTTCCGCGCGATCGGCGAACGGTGGGGTACCTCATTCGCCTTGACCGAACTGGCGGACCGGATAGCTGAGCGCGGCGAGTTCGCCGGTGCCTGTGACTACTACGCGCAGGCCATCGTGGTCCTCACCCAGGCCGGTGCCTTCGACGACGTGATCAGGATGCGGTCACGCCAGGCGCAGCTGTACTGGCTGCTAGGCGATAAAGATGCCAGCGCGGTCGCCATCGCCGAGGCCCAGCGATGCGCGGAACGGGTCACCTGGCCCGATGCGCTGGCCGAACTGGCCTTCGCCAAGGCAGAACTCGCCCGCTGGGACGGCAACGCCGAGCAGGCACGCCAGCAGGTCGGTGCCGCGACAGCCATGCTAGGCGCCGACGCAGAGCAGGCGACCATCCGCGCGTTCACTCACGGCCTGCTCGGCTACCTAGCCGATGACCTGGGCGAGGCCAGGGCACACCACGCGCAGGCCTGCCAGGCGGCGACCGAGGCGGGACACCCGGTCCAGATCGCGCAGATGCTGGTCGGAATCGCGGACCTGGCCCTGCGCCGCGATCAGTACGAACAGGCCGCGCGGCTGCTCGCGGCCAGCGCCGCGGTGCGCGGGCTGATCGATCGTTCCCACCCTGACACCGCCAGGATAGAACAGGCCGTACGGCGCTGCCTCGGCGAAGCGCGGTTCACCGAGGCAGCGCGGGAGGGGGCACAGGCCAGCTGGACGCAGCTCGCCGCTGTCACGCTCGCCCGCTGAACAGCTAGGCCGCTAGCTGCTCGCGCCCTTGGCGTCACGCGCCTTGGCCGCCATTCCCGCGTTGACGGCCATGACGCTCTCGGACAACGCGGCCACCAAGGTGGCGAGCTCCGCGAGGTCGTCCAGGTCCGGGGTGGCGTCTCCGTCCTGGAGCCGGTCGCGGGCTTGCCTGGCCGAATTAAGCGCTTCGTGCAGAGCGCGGTGTACGCCGATCGTGGTCGCGTCGGTGCTGCTCATTTCGCTCCTACCGGTAGCCAGGCGGCCGGGCGGCCGCGCCTGTCCTGTTCATCACGCGGGGCCAACAATACGCAGCACATCCCACCTGGGCGCGGTGACCCCACCGCAGTAATTAGCTGTACAGCTCAACTGTGCCGCGGATAGCTTGGTCGTCATGAAGGTCAGCCGCGGGCACATCATCGCGACCGGGCGAGCTAGCCGCTCGCCCGGTGCCCGCCTGAGCTGAGATCAGTACTGCCGGCGACCGGGAACGGTCGTCCGGGCAGGAGCCGCCTTCAGTTGCATGGCTGCGTCCGCGTACGCCGGTTCCCGGTGCCGCGACACCGAGAGGACGCAGCCGTCATGAACACCGAGCAGACCATCTCCACCTTTAACCGGTTCTTCCTGGACCGCGGGCATCAGCTGATCACGGGCAGTTCCCTGCTGGCCCCGCCAGGTGATCCGGTGCTCTTTACCTCAGCGGGCATGCACCCGCTGACCTCTTACCTCGCGGGCAGCCCTCATCCGCTCGGCCGGCGCCTCACCGGGATCCAGCGCTGCCTGCGCACCACCGACCTCGCCGAGATCGGCGATGACTCGCACCTGACGGTGTTCCAGATGCTCGGTTCCTGGTCACTAGGTGATTACGACGGCCCGCAGAGCCAGCGCTGGGGTCTTGAGCTCCTGTGCGGTGAATTCGGCCTGGATCAGGACCTGCTGTACGCGACCGTGTTCGGCGGTGACGGCCAGGTGGGCCCCGACATCGCGGCACAGCGCACCTGGACCGAGCTCGGGCTGCCGGTCGAACCGCTCGGTCCCGAACATAACTGGTGGTCCAACGGGCCGACCGGGCTGTGCGGCCCCGACTCGGAGATTCACGTGTGGACCGGGGACGGTCAGCCAGCGGGCACCCCGAGCACGGACCGGCGCTGGCTGGAACTGTGGAATCACGTCACGATGCGCTATGAACGGCATCCGGACGGCACCTTGACCCAGCTCGGTCAGCCCGGCGTCGATACCGGCATGGGGCTAGAGCGGCTGCTGATGCTCTGCCAGCGGGCCGGCTCGGTATACGAGACTGACTTGTTCAGTCCGTGGCTGACCGTGCTGCCATCGCTGTCCGGGCCCGATCCCCTCTCCCACCGGATCCTGGCCGACCACCTGCGATCCGCGATCGTCATGTTCGGCGATGGCGTCCGGCCGTCCAGCACCGGCCACGGCTACGTGCTGCGGCGGCTGCTGCGCCGGGCGCTGCTGACGCTGTGGCGCGGTGAGGCCGGCCCTGAACCCACTCTCACGGGCCTGCCACCGGACCTAGTACGGCACACCGCGGGCCAGTTCGGTCAGGTTGGCGATCCGGGACAGGTAATTGGGATGCTGACCGCAGAAGAAGGCAGGTTCCGCGACTTGATCAGCCGCGGCCGGCCGCTGCTACGGCGGCTCTACCCGGCCGGCCAGCTGGCCGAACGGGACTATGAGTTCCTCAGGGACACGCACGGGCTACCCAGGGAGCTGGTCGCCGAGCTGCTGAGCGAGCCGGGGACCGGCTGACCGGCGTACCGGCCGCGGGGGCACGCTGCGGGCCGCCGGGCGCGGCCGGTCGAACTTCCCCGGCTACGGTATTCGGTATACCATCGCGGCCTAACGGTGGCGTTTCAGGAGGTAAACGGCGGAATTGCGGCTAGCCGGCCGCCAGCTTCGCCGATGCCGCCCGCATCCCTGTTGACGAGGCGCAGCGCAAGGGCATCATGAGATCAGTGGGACCAGCGAAAAAGGATGTGCCATGAGTGAGAGCGTGATGCAGGTTGAGCAGAACGGCATCAACGTCATCTCGGAAAGTGAACGCAAGGGCAAGCCGCGCGATTTGTTCTGGCCGTGGTTCGCGGCCAACGTGTCCGTCCTCGGCCTGTCCTACGGCTCGTTCCTGCTGGCTTTTCATATCTCGTTCTGGCAGGCGGTCGTCGTCGGGCTGGCCGGGGTCATCCTGTCTTTCCTTGCCTGCGGGTTCATCGCGGTGGCCGGCAAGCGCGGCTCGGCTCCGACCATGGTGCTCAGCCGGGCGCCGTTCGGAGTGCGCGGCAACACGCTGCCCGCCGTGATCTCCTGGATGCTGACCGTGGGCTGGGAAACCGTGCTGGTGGTTCTCGCCACGCTGGCCATTCCCACCGTTTTCCAGCGCCTGGGCTGGCCCAGCGGCGATCCCACCAAGATCGTGGCGATGATCGTGGTGATCGCGCTCACGATCTTCGGCGGCGTGATGGGCTTCAACCTGGTCATGCGCATGCAGACATGGATCACCGTGATCACCGGGATCTGCACCGTGATCTTCATCGCGCTGGTCGCGGACAAGATCCACTGGCACACCGTGGCCGCCGTCCGCGGCGGATCGGCGCAGGACCTTATCGGCGGGCTCGTGTTCATGATGACCGGCTTCGGTCTGGGCTGGGTCAACTGCGCTGCCGACTACTCGCGGTACCTGCCCCGGCGTGCCTCCGGCCGGGGCGTCATCGGCTGGACCACGTTCGGCTCCTCGATAGCACCGGTATTCCTGCTGGTCTTCGGGCTGCTGCTGGCCGGCTCGTCAAGCAGCCTGAGCTCAGCGATCGGGGGTAACCCCGTCGGTGCGCTGACCACGCTGCTACCCAAGTGGTTCCTGGTCCCGTTCGCGATCGTGGCGGTGCTCGGGCTGATCGGCGGGTCTGTGCTCGACATCTACTCCTCCGGGCTGGCCCTGCTGACCGCCGGGCTGCGGGCACCGAGGTTCGTCGCGGCGCTGATCGACGGGACGGTGATGACGGCCGGCACGATCTACGTGGTCTTCATCGCGTCCGGCGACTTCTTCACCCAGTTCCAGGGCTTCCTGATCACACTTGGCGTGCCGATCGCAGCCTGGTGCGGGATCATGCTCGCTGATATCGCGCTGCGCCGCCGCGACTACGCCGAACCTGAGCTCTACAGCCGGCGCGGGCGCTACGGCGACATCCGCCCGGTCCCGGTCCTCACCCTTATCGTCGCCACCGCGGTTGGCTGGGGCCTGGTGACGAACACCTACGCGCACTGGCTGATATGGCAGGGCTATCTGCTCAAGCCGTTCGGATTGGGCGGCAAGACCGGGGCCTGGGCGACCGCCAACCTGGGTGTGCTGATCGCGCTGGCCGTCGGTTTCGTGGTGATGTGGGCGGCCGGCCGGTCGCAGGTCCATGCCGAGGAAACGCTGCCGGTTCCGGCAAAAGCGTGACCGGTAGGCCTTCCGCGCAGATGTGCTTGGCCTTACGCTCACGGCATGGACCCAGCCAGGCGACGTCGGCGCCAGCGCCGCCATGCGTGGTTCATGGGCGTGTTCAGCCTCATCACTCTCGCGGCGCTCGTCTCGGTGGCCGGCGCCACGGTACGCCTGGACCGGACCGGGACGCATGCGCTCAGGGTGGCCGCGCTGTCCGCGGGGGCAGCGGGCGCTCAAGGTGATGCTGTGCTGGCCAGGCCGCTGCTGACAGACCGCTCGGCCGGCCTGTCCTACTCACTGCTCAGCGACCCGTGGCATGATGGCTGCGCGCGGACGCCGGCGGCGGCGCAGTTCAGCTGGACCGGCGGTGAATCAGCACTGGCCGGGCGGCTCCCAGGCGGCAGTGACTGGTACGCGAACGCCTGCTCAGCGCCGCTCCCCCGGCAGTTCGCCGGGCAGGGCCAGGCCCAGGCGGCCTGGAAAGTCGCCGATGCGATCCAGCGCATGAATTACGGCGCGCTGTCGCACTCGACAGCGGTCATGCGCAGCGCCGCCGTCAAGGTGGCCGGCCGGCCTGGATGGCTGGCCGAGTTCCGCCTGCGCTATTCCGGCGCAGCGCACCTGGCCTGGTCCAGCGAGCTGGCGGCGGTGGTGGTTACCGGTCACTCGGTGTTCTACGTTTCGGTACCCGCCAACCTCGGCACCGGGACCGTCGCGGCATTGCTCGGCTCGCTGCAGTAGCCGCCGGCGGGTCAGCTCGCCTCACTGACGCTGATGTCGCCGCCCTCGCTGTTCAGCACCAGCATGTCCTGGGCATCGCCGCGAACGGTGATGGACTGGCCGACATAGACGTCGCCGCCATCAGCGTTCACCTGCAGGCTGTAGGCGGAGCTGCCCGGCGGCAGCACCACGGCGATATCCCCGCCGTCGGTGCTGATCCGGAGGTCTCGCGGCACCTGACCCAGGACTACCGCCACGTCTCCGCCGCCCGAGGCGATGTCCGTGTCCGGCTTATCCAGGCCCTGGACGCTCACATCGCCGCCTTCGGTAGCCGCCTGGAACAGGCCGGGGCCAGCTACCGTGTTCAGCTCCAGGTCACCGCCGCCGGTCTGCAGGTTCACCGGCCCGGTGAGCGAGCTCGCGGATATGTCGCCGCCATCAGTGGCCATCTGTACCGCGCCGTCCACGCCGCCGGCGGTCACGTCGCCGCCTCCGCTGACCATGGTCAGGCTGCCGGTGAACGCGGGCACAGACAAGTCGCCCCCAGCTGTGGATACCGTGACCCCGGTGCGCAACGGCACCACAAGTGTCGCGTTGAGTCCGCAGTCGCCGGCCAGATCCCGGCAGCGGAAGTCCACGCTGATGCCCGCGCTGGTCCGCGACTGGGTCAGCACCGGCCGGAACAGGCTGTAATGCGCGGTACCTGTCAGTTCGGCGCCGGTGACCTGAGCCTGCCTGAGCATTACGTCAGCGCCATCGAGATCGGCGTGCACGGCGTTATCCGCGACGGGTACCGAGGTGGCGATCTGCACGCTCCCACGGCCCGCTAGCGCGACGAAGCTGTAGCCGGTCCACCCGATCAGGGCGAGCGCGACCGGCACGCTGACGGCGAGCGTGGCGATCCGGCCCGGAGTCATCTGCATAACGTGTCATCCCGTCCCCAGGTAGCGCAGCACGGCGAGCACGCGGCGGTTGCCGCGGTCGTCCCCTGCCGCCAGGCCAAGCTTGGCGAAGATGTTGTTGATGTGCTTTTCTACCGCGCCGCCGCCGACCACCAGCTGCGTGGCGATGGCGGCGTTGGAGCGCCCTTCGGCCATCAGCGTGAGCACCTCGCGCTCGCGCGGGGTGAGATCGCCGATCGGGTGCCTGCTGCGGGCAAGCAGCTGGGCAACGACCTCCGGGTCAAGCGCGCTGCCGCCCTCGGCCACCCTGCGCAGCGCGTCGAGAAACTCAGTGACGTCCGCGACCCGGTCCTTCAGCAGGTAACCGACCCCGTGCGGGCGACCGGAGATCAGCTCGGTCGCGTACCGCTCCTCCACCCACTGGGACAGCACGAGCACTCCGGTGTCCGGCCACTGGTCACGGACGACCAGGGCTGCGCGCAGCCCCTCATCGGTGAACGTGGGCGGCATCCGGACATCAACGACGACAACATCGGGGCGCTGGTTCTGCACAGCTCGCAAGAAGCTCTCGCCGTCGCCCTCCGCGGCTACCACGCAGTGACCGGCCTCGGTGAGCAGGCGGGCCAGGCCCTCGCGGAGCAGGACCGAGTCCTCGGCGATCACTACCCGCATGGCAGTTCCACCGCGATGATCGTCGGGCCGCCCGGCGGCGACTCGACGGTGAATCGTCCGTCTACCCCTGATACCCGGTCACCCAGTCCGGACAGGCCGGCCCCGAGCGGGTCGGCGCCCCCGATTCCGTCGTCGGTGATCATGATCGTCAAGGTGCCAGGGAAGCCGTGCTGTTCAGCCACGATCGTGGCATGGCTGGCCCTGGCGTGCTTGGCGATATTGGTGAGCGCCTCGGCCACCGTGAAGTAGGCGACTGCCTCAACGGCCGATCTGGGCCGCACCGGTACGTCTACCTGCAGGTCGACCGGCACCGGGCAGACCGCGACGAGCCCGGACAGGGCGGCGTCAAGGCCCCGGTCGGTCAGCACCGGCGGATGCACGCCGCGGACCAGGTTGCGCAGCTCGGCGAGCGCTTCCTTGGCTTGCGCGTGCGCCTGGTCGACCAGCTCCTTGGCGGCATCCACGTCATCGGCGAACTTGGTCTTAGCCCGGCCGAGTTCCATGGCCAGCGCGACCAGGCGCTGCTGGGCGCCGTCGTGCAGGTCCCGTTCGATCCGGCGGCGCTCGGTCTCTGCCGCGTCAACCACCCGCTCGCGGCTGCGTTCAAGCTCGGTAATCCGCCCGGCCAGATCATCCGGCGGACTGAGCAGGAACCGGGTAGCTAGCGCGTCTGCGACCGCCAGGCACCTGGTGATCTGCGCCGCCCCGAGCAGCAGGATCAGGCCAGCCAACGACACCAGTGTGACGGCGGATCCGCGCAGGGTCGTACCGCCGACGTCGGCGCCGCCGCCGGGCAGGTACCCGTTGTAGAAGGGGAGCGCCACCATGGCAAGGCCAGCGGCCCAGGCGGCCACGCTGACAGTGGCCATGGCAACGCTCACCGGGAACCGCAGCAGCGCGTAGCCCGCCTCGGTGAGAGTAGCCCGGCGGGTCATCGTGCGCGGCTTGGCCACGACGGCCCACCAGTAGCCGCCGGTCCTGGCCTGAGCCGGCCATGCGGCGATGGGCGTGTCCAGCAGGAAGCCGAACCTGGCCCGCTCCAGCCAGGCGAATCCCTGGGTGAACCGCAGCGTGAGGCCGAACACCGGCAGCCCGATCAAGGCCAGCGGTGTCAGCATCAGGCCCAGGGCAAAGCCGGTCAGCGCGACAGCGAACGCGACGAGCCCGGTAACTACTCCGGCAAGCAGGCTAGTCATGCCCAGCCAGGTGCGCGGCGACACCAGATCGCTGACGAGGAACATGCCACAGACGCTACGACACGCGCCCTGCCGCTGCCCATCCACCGCACCCCCGCAAGCATGGTGGGGTTAGCCTCACCATGGCGAAGGACAGCCGGCGGTCAGCGAAGGACAGCCGGCGGTCAGCGAAGGACCTGCCCGCGGTCAGCTGTTGACAGGAAAACCCAGGTTCACGCCGCCGTGGCTGGGGTCAAGCCAGCGCGACGTGACGACCTTGCCGCGGGTATAGAAGTGCACGCCCTCGGTGCCGTGCACATGCGTGTCGCCGAACAGCGACGCCTTCCACCCGCCGAATGAGTAGTACGCCATCGGCACCGGGATCGGCACATTGACGCCGACCATGCCGACCTGGATCTCCGACACGAACCGCCGGGCGGCCCCGCCGTCACTGGTGAAGATCGCCACGCCGTTACCGTAAGGCGAGGAGTTGACCAGGTCGATAGCCGCCGAATACGACGGCGCCCGCAGCACGCTGAGCACCGGGCCGAAGATCTCGTCGGTATAGCAGGACATGTCCGCGCTCACGTGGTCCAGTACTGACGGGCCGAGCCAGAAGCCCTCACCGGCCCCGCCCAGGACCGGGTGCACTCGTCCGTCGACAGCCAGCGTCGCGCCCTCGCGCACCCCGCTGTCCAGGTAGGAGGTCACCTTGTCGCGGTGCGGCCCGGTGACCAGCGGCCCCATTTCCGATCGCGGATCATCGCCCGGGCCGACCTTGAGATCAGCGATCCGCGACTTGATCCGCGCGAGCAGGTCATCACCGATCGGGTCCACCGCGACCAGCGCGGAGATCGCCATGCAGCGCTCCCCCGCCGAGCCGAAGCCGGCATTCACCGCCATGTCCGCGGCCAGGTCGAGGTCCGCGTCAGGCAGCACGACCATGTGGTTCTTCGCGCCGCCGAGCGCTTGTACCCGCTTGCCAGCGGCGGTGCCGGTCTCGTATACGTACCGGGCGATGGGTGTCGAGCCGACGAAGCTGACCGCCGCGATGCCCGGGTGCGCCAGGATCGCGTCCACCGCGACCTTGTCGCCATGTACGACGTTGAACACGCCGTCCGGCAGGCCGGCCTCGGCGAGCAGCCGGGCGATCAGCAGCGACGCGGACGGATCTTTCTCCGACGGCTTGAGCACGAACGTATTGCCGCAGGCGATCGCGATCGGGAACATCCACATCGGCACCATGGCCGGGAAGTTGAACGGCGTGATGCCAGCGACGACGCCGACCGGCTGGCGGATCGAGTACACATCGACGTTGGTCGAGACATTTTCCGAATAGCCGCCCTTGAGCAGATGCGGGATGCCGCAGGCGAACTCGATGACCTCAAGCCCGCGGGCGACCTCGCCCGCCGCGTCGCTGGCCACCTTGCCGTGCTCGTCGGTGACCAGTGCGGCCAGTTCACCGGTGTGCGACTTCACTAGCTCGCGAAACGAGAAAAGGACCGACGATCGTTTCGCCAGCGAGGTCCGGCCCCACTCAGCGGACGCGCCGGCGGCCGCCGCGACGGCGGCATCGACGTCCGCGGCCGACGCGAAATCCACCATGCCGGTGACCTGCCCAGTTGCCGGATCGTAGACATCCCCGTGCCGCTCAGCTACCCCGTCCCACGGCTTCCCGCCGATCCAGTGCGTGATGTGCCTGGTCACCTGGCTGCCTCCTCGGTAGGTCCGCACCGCTATTGCGTCTGCCGTTGCCCAGTCTGCCTCGGATAGCCAGCTAGGCTGGTGTACAACATGTAAGTTTCTCCGGCCGGGAGTTCACATGCTGGAAAAAAGGGTGCTGCCGACCGTAGCGGATCTGCTGCAGCTTGATGTCTTCCGGCGAGGCAGCCCCAGGGTGGTGGCGGGCGCCGACCGGCTGGACGCACCGGTCCGCTGGGTGCACGTGCTCGAGCTGGCCGACGCGGCCCACCTGCTGCAGGGCGGCGAACTGGTGCTGACCACCGGCATCGCCCTGCCGCACGACGCGGCGCAGCTGGCCAGGTACGCCGGCGAGCTGGCCGCCGCGGGGGTCAGCGCGCTGGCGCTCGAGCTCGGCCGCCGGTATACCGGCGAGCTGCCGGCGGCGCTGGTCCACGCCGCTGAGCGGGCCGGCATGGCGCTGATCGCGTTTGAGCGCGAGGTCCCGTTCGTCGCGATCACCGAGGCGGTGCACGCCAGGATCATCGACGCTCAGCTCGAGGAACTGCGCACCTCAGAGCGCCTGCACGAGGTGTTCACCGAGCTGTCCGTGGCCGGGGCCTCCCCCGACGAGATCGTCCGGCAGGCGGCGATGCTGGCCGGCCGGCCCGTCATCCTGGCTGACCTGTCGCACCGGGTGCTGGCCTGTGAGCCGGGCAGCGCCGACCCGGCGCGGCTGCTGGCCGGATTCGCGACGCGCAGCCGGGCGGTCAGCACCCGCGGGCGGACCGCGTACGACGAAGCGGCCAGCTGGCTGGTCACACCGGTCGGGGCACGCGGTGAGGACTGGGGCCGGGTCATCCTGGTCTGCGCCGGGCCGCCGCGACCGGCCGATACGGTGCTGGTCGAACGGGCGGCCACCACGCTCGCCCTCGGCCGCCTGCTCACCCGCCAGCAGGAAAGCGTGGAACGCCAAGCTCACCGCACCTTGATCAGCGCCATCATCGCCCAGGCACACGCAGATCCGGCGGAGGCAGCGATGCGCTCCCGTGCGCTCGGCGTGCCGGTCGACGGCCGCCAGCTCGTCGCGGTGGTGCTGCGCCGGCACAGTGACGGCCCCGGCATCTCGGCGCATGCCCGCGTGCTGGACGTCGCGGACGTGACCGCGGCGGTGTGCCGCGGCGAGCAGATCCCGGCTCTGGTCGGCACACTTGATGACGTCCAGGCCGGAGCAATGCTGTCGCTCGGCCCGCGGGTCCCGGCTGACCAGGCACTGACCAGGCTTGCCACCGGGATCAGGGAGCGGCTGGGTACCGGCCACGACGGCCTGGTGATCGGCGTCGGCGCTACCGTCGCCTCGGTCAGGGAGGTGCGCCGCTCATTCCTCGAAGCCAGCCAGGTAGCGGAGGCAGCGGCCGGGGCAGAGCCGGCCTCGCAGCCGCCCCCGCTATTCTACCGGCTGCCCGACCTGCACCTGCGCGGCCTCCTGCACCTGCTGCGAGATGACGCACGCGTGCAGACCTTCATCGACCGCGAACTGGGGCCGCTGCTGGACCACGAGCGGAGCGCTGAGCTGCTGGCCGTGCTCAAGGCGTACCTGGAGGCTGGCGGCAATAAGGCCGAAGCTGCCAAGAACAGCCACCTGGCGCGGCCCACCTTCTACAACCGGCTGCGGCGCATCGAGCACGCGCTCGGCGCCGACCTCAGCTCCGCCGAGATCCGCACCTCCTTGCACGTAGCCCTGCTGGCCCGGCCAGCTGGCCAGCCCGGCTAGCCCTGCCTGCTGGCACTGGCTTAAGCGGGCGGCCCGCCGACCGGAATGCTCAGCCGACGTAGAAGCCGAGCACCACGTTCACCGGCACGCCATCGGGGTCTTCGGTTACCTGGTCGAGCAGCTGCTGGACATCCTTGAGCTTGCGAGCCAGCTCGTGCGCCTGCTCGGGTGCGAGCCGGATCTCGGACGCGAACATCATGTTCAGGTAGTCGTCGTCAGGCGCGATCAGCCCGCGGCCGAACCGGTCGATGACGGTGTGCAGCGCGGCCAGTGAGTCGTCCGGGTGGCTGCGGACGAACTCCTTCGCGAACCGCAGGTCCCGCGTGCTGCTCTGGTAGCGGTGCTCGAGGATGCCGGACACCATCCGGGTCTCGGCGACCTTGATCAGGTCGGCCTCCTCCAGCTTGCGGACGTGCCGGTACAGCTTGGTCGGCGGTTCATCCAGCTCAGCGGCAAGCTCTTTGACCGACATGACCCGCGGCCACGGCGGCTTGATGAGCGCGTACAAGATCGCGAGCCTGGTCGGCTCGGCCAGCGCCCGCAGCATCTCGACGTCCTCGACGAACCGGAGGCCGGCTTGTTCTTCCACGATTCCCATCTTGTCATACGTTCACGCTCATGCCATTATTCACGTTGTAGTGAATAGTTGCATGTTAGTGAACATTCTCTGGAGGGTCAATGACAGCGACCGCTGAGCAGGTGACAGCGCCCCCGCTACGGCGGAACGTTCGCTTCCAGGCGCTCTGGATCGGCATGACGACATCATCGCTCGGCGTCTCAGTCGCCGATATCGCCTACCCGCTGGCCATCTTGGCGATCACCGGCTCGCCGGCCCGGGCGGCGCTGTTCGCGACCGTGCAGCTGATCGGGACGTTGCTGGCGGGCTTGCCTGGCGGTTCGCTGGCCGACCGGTACAGCCTGCGTGCGATCGTGATCGTCGCGGAGGCCTGCCGGTTCCTGGTGACCACCGCCGTGGCTGTCGCGCTCGTCACCGGCTGGCTGACGCTGCCGCTGCTGCTCATAGCCGCGGCGCTGCTCGGCATGGGCGCGGGCACCTGCGGCACAGCCAGGCTGCTGCTGCTGCGCTCGGTCGTACCCGATGAGCAGCTCACTAGCGCCATGGCCCAGGAGCAGGTCAGGACGAACGGCGCGCAGCTGGCTGGCCCGGCCCTGGGCGGCGCGCTCTACTCGGTCCGTGCCCTCTCCCACGCCCTGCCTTTCCTGTTCACCGCGGCGTCATTCCTGGTCGCGCTGGCCACGGCCGCCGCGACCAGGGCGCTCCCCGCCGCCGGGCCGGCGGCAGGGCCAGGTGCCCCAGGCACCGCGGACGCGCCGGACTGCCAGGGATCAGGTGCCGCGACAGCGACAGCGCATCCGCGCCAGCTGGACGGCGGCATGCTGGCGGGCCTGCGTGCACTGTGCCGCCATCCGCTGATGCGGCCCGCGATCTTGGTAATCGTCCTGGTGAACACCGTCGGGGCCGGCCTGGACCTGGTCATCATCGTGCTGCTGCGCCACCAGGGGGTTTCCTCTGCCCAGATCGGGCTGGTGCTCGGCATCGCCGCGGCCGGCGGCATCGCCGGCATCCCGCTGATCAGGACGCTGCACCGGCTCCGGCCTGGCGTGGTCCTGCTCATCCCGTGCCTGACCTTCGTCCCGGCCCTGCTGCTGCTGGCGCTGCCGTTCGGGCCGTGGTGGGTGGCGGCGATGGTGTTCACCCCTGGCCTCGGCGTGCCGGCTGCCCTGGTGGCACTGGACATCGTGGTGCTCAGGCAGGCACCGGCCGGGCAGCGCGGCCGGATCGTGGGCGCGCTGACGACCGTGATGATGCTCGGCGCGCCGGTCGGCATGATGGCCTGCGGGCTGCTGCTTCAGTACCTGTCCGCGCGGACCTCGCTGCTCGTGCTCGCCGCGGTGCTCGCCGCGGGCCTGTCCTACTGCGCGACCAGGCGCGCGCTCTGGCAAGCCCCGTGGCCATCGTGACCCGCCGCGCTCATCCCGCTCCGCTACCGGTACCGGCAGCGCCGGTTCACGCGTCCAGCACCTGGCCGGTACGGGAGACCACCGGCGGCTGGCTGCTCCACGGGAAGTTGATCCATTTGTCGGTGCGCCGCCAGGCATAGTCGCATTTGATCACCGACCAGGGCTTCTCGTAGATCACCACCGTGCGGACCGCGTCCACCTGATCCCTGATGAACTCGACGACCAGCTCCATCGTCTTGCCTGTGTCCGCGACGTCGTCGGCGATCAGCACCTTCTTGGCGGAGAAGTCCACCGCCTGCGGCACCGGCGGCAGCATCACCGGCATGTCGAGCGTGCTGCCGACACCGTCGTAGAACTCCACGTTCATCATGTGCAGGTTCTTCACCGACAGCGCGTAGCCGAGCGCCCCGGCCACGAACAGGCCGCCGCGCGCGATGGACAAGATGAGGTCAGGCGCGAACTGGTCGGCGGCGATCGCGCGCGCCAGCTCCCGCGACGCCTCGCCGAATCCCTGCCAGGTCAGGTTTTCCCGCTCGTCGCTCATGCTCCGCCCTCGTCGTGCTGGTGCTAGAATAGTAACCCGGGGCCGGCCCTAGCGGTCGTGCACGCTGCCGACGTGCATCACCCGCACTGTCGTCGAGGTGAGCTCGTAAAGCACCCGGTACCGTTCCACTCGCAGCCGCCGGAACTGCGTGTCACCGAGCGCGGTGCTGTTCGGCGGACGCGGTTCGGCGGGCAGGCCCGCGATGGCGTTCGCGATCAGGGCCGCGCCGTCGCGATCGTCATCGCGCAGCGTCCGGTATGCCGTCATCGCTGCAGGCAGCCAGACGATCCCCAGGTCATGGCTCAATTGACGCCATGAAGACGTCATGCGGCACCGCCGCCTCGCCGCGGGCCATGATGGCCTCGCACAGGGCGATGTCCCGGAGATCGTGAAGCTCGCGCGCCGCGGCAGCCTGGGTCAGTTCCATCTGGTCACTGTAACCGCGCGGCCTGGTAGGCGGCGGTTAACGACACGCGGCCGGCAGCAGCCCGGCGGGGAAGTTCTGGTAGGCGACCGGGACCAGCCAGCGGCGGATCGCCGCGGTGCCGACCGAGGTGTAGGCGGGCGCCGTAGTGGCCGGGAACGGGCCGCCGTGGTGCTGGGCGGCGACCACGGCTACACCGGTCGGCCAGCCGTCGACAATGATCCGCCCGGCGATCCGCTCAAGCACCGCGACCAGCTCCCCGGCCAGCGCGAGATCGGCGGCGCCGTCGATGTGCAGGCTCGCGGCCAGGTTCCCTGGCAGCGCGGCGAGTACTGGCAGCAGATCGGCTACCGACGGGTAAGTGACGATGACCGCCGCCGGGCCGAACTGCTCTCGGGCCAGCGCGCCGGTATCGGCGGCGAACTCCTTCAGCGAGGTGGCGAACACGCGGGGCGTGGCGCCCCAGGGACCCTCCCCTGGCTGGCCGGAGGCCAGCTCGGTGACACCAGGGTGGGCCGCGGTGGCGGCGACCGCCTCCTGGAACGCGGTGAAGATACGCGCCGACAGCATCGGGGCGCCCGCGGAACCGGCCACCGCGGCGGCGATGGCCGACAGCAGCGCCGGATCTTCCGGCACGAAGAGCAGGCCCGGATTGGTGCAGAACTGCCCGGCCCCCTGCGTCAGCGACGCCGCGTAACCGGCCGCGACCTGGCTGGCCCGGGCCGATGCCGCACCCGGCAGCACGACACCGGGGTTAACCGAGCCGAGCTCGCCGAAAAACGGGACCGGCACGTCCCGCCCGGCGCAGACCCTGGCCAGCGCCAGGCCGCCGGCCGTGGACCCGGTGAACCCGGCGGCCGTGATCGCGTGATGGCGCAGCAGCCGCAGGCCGGCCTGGACGCCGTGCACAAGCGCGAACGTGCCGTCCGGCGCGCCAGCCGACGCCAGCGCCGACGCCAGGATCGAGGCGGTCAGCTCCGCAGTCCGCGGATGTGCCTCGTGCGCCTTCACCACGACCGGGCAGCCCGCCGCCAGCGCCGACGCGGTGTCACCGCCAGGTACCGAGAAAGCGAACGGGAAGTTGGACGCCGCGAACACCGCGACCGGCCCGAGCGGCCGGTTCACCCGCCAGATACCGGGCGCCGCGCCGGCCGCCGCGCTGGCCACCGGGTCCAGGTAGGAACCGTCGCGGAGCACGCCGGCGAACAGCCGAAGCTGCCCGCTCGCCCGTCCCACCTCACCGGTGAGCCGTTCGGTGCCGAGCGCGGTCTCGGTGTCGGCGACCGCGGCCAGCTCGGCGGTGCGCGCGTCAAGCGCGTCGGCCATCGCCGCCAGCGCCACCGCGCGGTCCAGCGGCGTGCGGCCGGACCACGCCGGATAGGCCGCCGCCGCGGCGGTCACCAGCGCGTCGACCTGGTCATCGGTGGTTTCCTGGACGGGCGCGCCCGCGGGTGCGCCGGTACGCGGGTTATATCCCTGGATCATCATCTCTCCTGTGCGTCCCGGGCGGGTTACTGCGGGTTGGGCTCCGGGTCGGGGGTTGCCCCGCGGCGGGCCAGGA
>Ga0224568_1000070_pt1 | contig 20345 bp, 19 predicted proteins | sample CLU5metagenome_FD_182727 | JGI IMG/M metagenome (GOLD analysis project Ga0224568, IMG submission 182727) | Spruce litter microbial communities from Bohemian Forest, Czech Republic - CLU5 | ecosystem: Environmental > Terrestrial > Plant litter > Unclassified | place: Czech Republic: South... | reverse complement strand
ACTCGTCCGGGGTCAGCCGCGAGAACTCCACGTTGAAGGGCAGCACGCACATGGCGTCCGCGCCGAGCACGGAAAGCAGTCCGGCCTGGCGGCGATAGCTGGTCAGGTAGGGCGGGTGCGAACCTGGCCTGATCACCTCGTCCGGGTGCGGGTCGAAGGTGATCACGACCGCGGGCACGCCGCGCTGGGCCGCTATCTCTACCGCACGGCCGACAATGCGCTGATGACCTCGGTGCACGCCATCGAAAACGCCGATCGTCGCGACACACTCATCCCAGTCGGACGGTACGTCGGCCAGGCCGTTCCAGCGGTACACGGTCCTCCCTCAGTTCAGTGAACAAGCCTCCTAAGCCTAGCCGCCGCGATCACCGCACCGGCGCCCCGCCTACCGGGCAGGCCCGCGCACCGGCGCGCTGGTGACCACGGCCGGGCCGTACCATGACGCTGGTGACCACTACGCCGCCGCGGCCGCGCCATGGCGGGCGCCCGGCGCAGCTCAGCCGCGAGCAGATCGTCGCGGCTGCCCTGGCTGCCAACCTGGACACGCTGACCATGCGCGAGCTAGCGGCCAGGCTCGGCGTCACCCACGGCGCGCTCTACCGCTGGGTGCCGGGGCGGGCCGCCCTGTTCGACCTGATCAGCGAAGTCATCGTGGACCGGGTCGTGCCGGCCGGCGAACCCGGTGCGCAGCCATGGCGGCCCTGGCTCGCCCGCCTGGCCTGGGCCATGCATGACCAGTTCCTGGCCGTACCCGGCTACGCCACCCACCTGGCACGGCCGCACCAGCACAACCCGCTGGCGTTCGGGAAGCTGCGCGACAGCGTCACCAGGGCCTTCACCATGGCCGGCGCGTCACCCGAACTTGCCGAGCAGAGCTGGTACATCTTCAGCATCTCGATCGTGAGCTGGCTCGCCGTCCAGGAGAGCCCGTCGCACCTGGGCACATCCCAGCCGCGGTTCGACCTGTTCCTCGACACGCTGCTGCGCGGCTTGCCGGCCCGCGAGCCAGCCACCCCGGATTAGCCCGCGAAGACCACCACGGGCCGGGCCCGGGAGCTGTCTTCCTCGACCAAGGCGATCAGTGCCCCGTCCGGCGCGAACGCGGCGGCCAGGCCGGCCACGCCGCGCAGCTCTAGCTGGCCGCCGTGGGCGAGCGCCTTCGCCTCGGGCTCGCTCAGATCGCGGCGCTCGAATGCCTGCGCCGCGGCGTGTTCCAGCGCAATCACCGCGTACTGTCCGGCCAGGGAGTCCAGCGTGCGGGCCTGGGCGATGACGTACGGCCCAACCCTGGTGCGGCGCAGCGCGGTCAGGTGGCCGCCAGTGCCCAGGCTGGCGCCGAGGTCACGGGCCAGCGCGCGGATGTAGGTGCCGCTCGAGCAGCGGATCGTGGCGTCCAGGTCGGTGTAGCCGCCGACCTGGCGGACATCGCCGACGGTGAATGAGTAGATGGTGACCGGGCGCGCCGCCAGCTGCGGTGCCGTGCCTGCCCTGGTCAGCTTGTAGGCCCGCTGGCCGTTCACCTTGATGGCGCTGACCTGGGGCGGGATCTGCTGGATAACGCCGGTAAGCGGCCCGGTCGCGGCCGCGATCTCGCCCTGTTCGACGTGCCGAGGAGCCGTCGAGACGACCTCGCCCTCAGCGTCGTCGGTGCTGGTGGACTGGCCCAGGCGGATTGTCGCCTGGTACTCCTTCTCGGTCAGGGTCAGGTAACCGAGGATCCTGGTCGCCTTCTCCACCCCGACCACGAGCACGCCGGTGGCCATCGGGTCCAGCGTGCCGGCGTGGCCGACCTTCCTGGTGCCGGCCATGCGCCGGATCCTGGCCACCACGTCATGGGAGGTGAGGCCGGCCGGCTTGTCGACGATGACCAGCCCGCTGTCACTGGTCATCTGTCACTGGTCATCGTCGTCATCGTCATCGCTGGGCTTGCGGTACGGGTCCGGGTCGCCGGCGTACTGCGCGCCCACGCGCGCGCGGGCAAGCTCAGCGTCGGCCTCTTTGACCCGGTCTACCAGGCCTTCCATCCGCTTGGCGCTTTCCGGCAGCACATCGGCGACGAACGTGATCGACGGCGTATGCCGCAGTCCGGTCTGCTTGCCGACCTCTGACCTGATGACGCCCGTCGCGCTGTCCAGCGCGGCGGCGCTCGCCGCCCGCTCCTGCTCGTCGCCGAAGACCGTGTAGTAGACGGTGGCCTCGCGCAGGTCGCCGGTCAGCCGCGTTTCGGTGATCGTGACAAAACCGAGCCTCGGGTCCTTGATCCGCCGCTCCAGCATCTCGGCAACGATCTGAGTGATCCGGTCAGCCAGCTTGCGCGCCCTGGCCGCGTCCGTCATTGTCCTACTCCTCCTCGGTGAACAGGCGCTGACGAGCTGACAGCAGCTCTATCTCGGGATGTCCCGCGATGATCCGTTCACAGTCGGTCAGCACCTCAGTGGCATTCGCGGCGGTCGCCGAGACCACCGCGATGCCAATCTCAGCTCTGCGATGCAGGTCAAGGTGACCGGTCTCAGCCACCGCCACGCCGGGAAAACGCCGGCGCAGCTCCGCGACGAGCGGCCGGACGACGGAACGCTTCTGTTTCAGCGAGCGCACGTCGCCCAGCAGCACGTCTGCGGTGAGGGCGGCTAGGTACGCGGCTTCTCCCGCATCTCATAGGTCTCGACCACGTCTTCGACCCTGATGTCGTTGTAGCCGACGCCGATACCGCACTCGTAACCTTCACGGACCTCGGTGGCGTCGTCCTTGAACCGCCTCAGCGAGTCCACCGTCAAGTTCTCCGAGATCACCACGCCGTCCCTGATCAGCCGCGCCTTGCTGTTGCGGACGATCGTGCCGGAGCGGACGATGCAGCCGGCGATGTTGCCGATCTTCGGCACCCGGAAGACCTCGCGGACTTCGGCGCTGCCGAGCTGGATTTCTTCGAACTCGGGCTTGAGCATGCCCTTGAGCGCGGCCTCAACCTCATCGATCGCTTGGTAGATGATCGAGTAGTAGCGGATGTCGACGCCTTCGCGCTGAGCCAGCTCGCCGGCCCGGCCCGCTGGCCGGACGTTAAAGCCGATGATCACCGCATCGGACGCGATCGCCAGGTTGACGTCGTCCTGCGTAATCGCGCCGACACCGCGGCCGATCACCCGCAGGCTGACTTCCTCGCCGACATCGATCTTGAGCAGCGCGTCCTCGAGGGCTTCCACCGAACCGGACACGTCACCCTTGATGATCAGCAGGAGTTCCTCACGCTCGCCCGCCTTCAGCGCGGAGTCAAGGTCCTCCAGGGTGACCCGGCGCCTGCGCTGAGCGAACTGGGCGGTCCGCTCACGGGCTTCGCGGCGTTCGGCGATCTGGCGGGCCATCCGGTCGTCGGTGACGACGAGGAAGTTGTCACCGGCGTCGGGGACGGCGGTCAGGCCGAGCACCATGACCGGCCGGGACGGGAGTGCCTCACGTAGCGCCCCACCATCCTCGTCCAGCATCGCGCGCACCCGGCCGAACGCCTCGCCCGCCACGATGGAGTCACCGACGTGCAGCGTTCCGCGCTGCACCAGTACCGTGGCAACCGGGCCGCGGCCCTTGTCCAGATGCGCCTCGATCGCGACACCCTGCGCGTCCTGGTGCGGGTTCGCCCGCAGGTCGAGCGAGGCGTCGGCGGTGAGGATGATCGCCTCGAGCAGGCGGTCGATCCCGGTTCGTTTGGTCGCCGACACGTCGACGAACTGGGTATCGCCGCCGAACTCCTCCGCGACCAGGCCGTACTCGGTGAGCTGAGCCCGCACCCGGGACGGGTCCGCGCCCTCCTTGTCCACCTTGTTCACCGCGACGACGATCGGCACGCCGGCCGCCTGCGCGTGGTTGAGCGCCTCAGTGGTCTGCGGCTTGACGCCGTCGTCGGCCGCCACGACGAGCACCACCAGGTCGGTGGTCTCGGCACCACGGGCACGCATGGCGGTGAACGCCTCGTGGCCAGGGGTGTCGATGAAGGTGATCTTCCGCTCGTCGCCGTCCACGTCGGTAGTGACCTGGTAGGCACCGATGTGCTGGGTGATACCGCCCGCCTCGCGCGCCACCATGTTCGTGTGCCGGATGGCGTCGAGCAGCTTGGTCTTGCCGTGGTCGACGTGACCCATGACGGTGACCACCGGCGGCCTGGCGATCAGGTCCGCGTCTTCGCCCTCATCCTCGCCGAACTCGATGTCGAAGGACTCGAGCAGTTCGCGGTCTTCCTCTTCCGGCGAGACGACCTGGACGTTGTAGTTCAGCTCGGCACCGAGCAGCTGCAGCGTCTCATCGTTCACCGACTGGGTGGCCGTGACCATCTCGCCGAGGTGGAACAGCACCTGGACCAGGCTGGCCGGGTTGGCGCCGATCTTGTCCGCGAAATCCGACAGCGAAGCACCCCGGCTCAGCCGGATGGCCTGGCCGGTGCCGCGCGGAACCTGCACGCCGCCGATGCTCGGCGCCTGCATGTTGTCGAATTCCTGACGCCGCTGCTTCTTCGACTTGCGTCCCCGGCTCGGCTTGCCGCCGGGCCGCCCGAAAGCACCCTGGGTGCCGCTGCGGCCACGACCGCCGCCGCCACCCGGGCGTCCGCCGCCGCCGCCGGCACCGGGACCGCCGGCACCTGGGCCGCCGCCACCGGGACGGGCGGCACCGCCGCCACCGCCGCCGCTGAAGCCACCGGGGCGCGCACCCGTGCCTGGACCACGGCCGCCGGCACCGCCACCGCCGCCGGGCCGGGTACCGGCACCGCGGCCTGGACCGCCGCCAGGACCACTGGGCCGGCCGGTGCCGGCCGGGGCGGGCCGGGACGGCATGTTCATCGGGCTGGGCCGCGGACCGCCAGGACGCGGACCGCCAGGACGCGGACCGCCGTCACTGCTGGGACCGCCGCCAGGACGCGGACCGCCATCGCCGCGGGCAGGTCCGCCAGGGACTCCAGGACCGCGCCGGTCACCGGGCCGGGGACCGGCGCTGGGGCCTGCCGGACCGCCAGGCCCGGTGCGCGGTGCCGGTGCGCCTGGACGCGCCGGGGGCGTCGCGCCCATGCCGGTAGCGGTCGAGCTGAACGGGTTGTTGCCCGGCCGCGGGCCGGGACGCGGGCCGCCACCAGGACGCGGGCCGCCACTCGGGCGCGGCCCATTCGGGCGCGGCGCACCCTGGCCGGTGCGGGGCGCGCCCGGACCCGAGCGGGCACCCTGGCCCTGCTGCGCACCCTGGCCCTGCTGCGGGCTTTGGCCCTGCTGCGGGCTTTGGCCCTGCTGCGGTGCCTGCGCGGGCGTACTCGTCTGCGGTGCGGCCGCGCTGGCCGCCGCGGACGCGGCCGGGCTGGCATCTGCCTGGCCGTTACCTACCTGACCAGCGCCAGCCTGGTCCGCACCAGCCGGACCAGCGCCGGCCGGACCAGCGCCGGCCGGACGGGGGGCGCCAGGGCGGGGTGCACCCGGACGGGCCTGCGGACTCCTGAAGTCCGCCGGTGTCACCGGCGACCGCGGTGCGGCCGGGGCGTCAGCGGCCCTCGGCGCGCCCGACGTGGACGCGGGCGAGGATGGTACTGGCGGCAGCCTGCGCGCCGCATCCTGAACGGGGCTCTCCACCCTTGTCTCGCCTATCTCGCTGCTCTGCCGTGCCGCGGCCTCGCTTGACCGTGCGGCCTCTGCCGTCCGGTCCGGGGCTGCTGCCTGCACCGGCGCGGCCGTGCCTGCGCCCAGCGGGGCTGCCGGGGCGGCTACCTGCCGGGGCGGCTGCGGGCGCGCGCCATCGGATTTCGGCCTTGCTTGTCCCTGACTGCTGGGCGCGAAAGCTTCCTTAAGCCGCCGCACCACGGGCGCCTCGATCGTCGAGGACGCTGACCGTACGAACTCACCCATCTCTTGGAGCTTGACCATCACGGCCTTGCTCTCTACCCCGAACTCTTTCGCGAGTTCGTAAACCCGGACCTTCGCCACTACGCTCCTTCTCGGCCCGGTTTCCCTACCGGACCCTCTACCGGACCTTGGCCCGGGCAGAGCGTGCTCCGGGCCGGCCTCAGCCTATGGTGATCATCGCAACGTGCTCATCGAGCGCTCATCAGCTTCTCGACCTGCTTTCCGACGGGTACGTCTTGCTTGCCTTACCGTGCTGCCTTGTCCAGGCCGGCCAGGTACTCAGCCAGCGGAGCTGGGTTGAGCGATCCTGCCGACCGCAACGCCCGGGTAAATACCCGGCGCCGGCGCGCAAGCTCGAAACACGCCGGGCTTGAGTGCAGGTAAGCACCCCGGCCAGGCAGCCGGGCTTGCGGGTCAGGCAGGATGTCGTCCCCAACCGCTACGAGACGTAGCAGACTGGACTTGACCGCGCGTTCCTTACAGCCTACACAGGTGCGCGTCGGCACGTGCTGATCGGTTCCCACGGTCATTCCGATAACTAGTCTACCGCGCTCCTACCTTGCCAGAACATCCGCGGCCCGGGGTCGCCGGCGGGCCAGCGCCGACGGCTAGCACGAGCGGGCCCGGCGCCGTGCGAGACCACCGTGCGGCACGGTGCGGCGCTGCCGCCTCAATCGGCCGCGGCGGCGTCCTGGCTGGCCGGTTCCGGCGCCGCGTCCGACCTGATGTCGATCCGCCAGCCGGTGAGCCTGGCCGCGAGCCTGGCGTTCTGCCCTTCCTTGCCGATCGCCAGCGACAGCTGGTAGTCCGGCACCACAACCTGCGCCTCCCGGCCAGCCGCGTCGATGACATGCACCCGGCTCACCCGGGCCGGCGACAGTGCGTTCGCCACGAAAGTCGCCGGGTCATCGGAGTAGTCGACGATGTCGATCTTCTCCCCGTGCAGCTCGTTCATCACGTTCCGGACCCGGCTGCCCATCGGGCCGATGCAGGCACCCTTGGCGTTCACGCCTGACTGGTGCGACCGCACCGCGATCTTGGTCCGGTGACCGGACTCGCGCGCGATCGCCACGAGCTCCACCGCGCCCTCGGCGATCTCGGGCACTTCCAGCGCGAACAGCTTCTTGACCAGGTTCGGGTGCGTACGCGATAGCGTGACCGACGGTCCCCGGTGGCCCTTGCGCACGTGCAGCACGTAGCAGCGGATCCGCTCACCGTGCACGTACCGCTCAGTGGGAACCTGCTCCGCGGCGGGCAGCACGGCCTCCAGCTTGCCGAGATCGACCAGCACGGTCTTCGGGTCCTTGCCCTGCTGGATGACACCGGCGACGATGTCGCCCTCGCGGCCCGCGTATTCGCCGAAAGTCAGCTCGTCCTCGACGTCGCGCAGCCGCTGCAAGATGACCTGCCTGGCCGTGGTGGCCGCGATCCGGCCAAAGCCGTCCGGCGTGTCGTCGTACTCGCCTTCGGCCTCGCCGTCATCGCCGGTCTGCTTCGCCCACACGGTCACGTGACCGCTCTTGCGGTCGACCTCGACCCGCGCGGCAGCGGATGCGCCTTCGGTCTTGTGGTAGGCGACGAGCAGAGCGTCCTCGATAGCCTTGATCGCCTGGTCGAGGGAGATATCCTTCTCGCTCTCCAGGCTCTTCAGCACACTTAGGTCAATGTCCATCTGGTTCCTCCGGCTGCTCTGCCAGCTCAGCGAGCCGCCCGAACTCCACCTGGATCGCGCCCGCTCCGAGCACGTCGTAAGGAAAAAGGCTGTGCACACCTTCGGTGTCCAGGATCACCCCGTCGGTGTCAGCTTGCACAACCCTGCCGGTCAGCGCGTCACCATGGGTGAGCGTCACCGTGACCAGGCGCCCGACCGCGCGCCGCCAGTGCCTCGGCTCGGTCAGCGGCCGGTCCACTCCCGGCGAGGAAACCTCGAGCGTAAAGGGAAAGTCTCCCATTACCTCGACCCGGTCTAGCACCAAGGATAGTTCCCGACTGACCGCCGCGGCGTCGTCGAGACTCACCCCGTGGTCGCTGTCCACCACCACCCGCAGCAGCTTGCGCTTGCCCGCGGCGGAGACCCGCACCGACTCCAGGTCCATGCCCGAGGCCGTCACCACCGCCCTGATGGCATCGGCGATCTTAGTTTCCTCGGCGCTGGCGACCCGGGGGCCCTTGGTACCGCCGCCCGCGCCGCGCTCGCCGCCCGCCGCTCGCGCGCCGTTGCTGCCGCGTGCGCCATTACCGCCGCGTGCGCCAGTTGAGCCGCGGCCCGCGCCTGCGGGACGAGCCGGGCGCTGACCAGGCGCTTGACGCGGTCCACCGTGACCTTGTCCGCTGGACACCACGACCTCCTCGTCTGCGACCTGCGGGATTTGGGGACTAGCCTAGCCGCCACCGGGCCGTAACGCGGATCGGACCGGCCGGCCGCACGTGGTAGCTTGCCCCCGTGCCTCGAACCGTGCCCGGCGCGATGCCGCGGCGCCGCTTGCTGATCACGTCGGTCCCGCTGGTACTGCTCACCGCCGGCTGTCGTTCCGCTGACCTGTTCGCTGGTCCAGACCCGCTGGGCGCCCGGCCGCCGCTGGCGCCTGACACAGTCGTGCTCCAGTCTGTCATCGCCGCTGAACTCGACCTTATAGCTAGTTATAAAGCGGCCATGGCGACCAGCGGTAACGCCCTTCTTCCCGTGCTGGCGGCCCAGCATCGCCAGCATCTGATCCAGCTCAAGGCCAAGCTGATCGTCCCGTCAGGCATGCAGCCGGCGGCGGCCAAGACAGCGGCCCGCGGCTCTGCCCAGGCGCCGGGGCCGCATCCGGCCGGCTTGCTCCGCGCCGCCGAACTGGCCTCAGCCGCCTCGCTGACCGCGCATCTCGTCTCGGTGCGGCCCGCCCTGGCCCAGCTGTTCGCGAGCATCGCGGCGTCGGACGCAACCCACGCGGACGCGCTGGCGGGTGCCTGATGCGGGCATCGCCCGCGATCGCGGCGCTGCAGGCGGCGCTGGCCGCCGAGCAGGGCGCCGTTTACGGGTACGGCGTGGTAGGCGCTCGCCTCAGCGGCGCTAGCCAGGCGGTCGCCCAGCAGTACTGGACAGCTCACCGGCAAGCGTGCGACGCGCTGACCGCGATGATCACCGCGCGCGGCGCCACGCCGGTCGCCGCGCTCGCCTACTACGACCTGCCGTTCCCGGTGACCAGCGCGGCCAGCGCGCGCCAGCTTGCCGTTCAGCTGGAGGACGGGGTCACGGCGGCATACCTGGGCGCCGTCGCGACCGGCGACGCGAGCCTGCGCACGTTCGGCGCGCGGGCGATGCAGACGTCCGCCGCCCAGGCGGCGCACTGGCGGGGCAGCACCGTCGCCTTCCCCGGCCTCCCCGCACAGTAACAACCGGGAAGGCCCAGTCCCCGTAAACCCAGTACCGCAAACCCAGTCCCCGCAGCCTCAGTGCTCGTGCCGCACCGAGGCCAGTACCCGGACAATCGTGCTGGCGGCCTGGTCGACGTCATCCGCGACAGCGATCCGCTCCGCCCACGACCACCAGAACCACCACATCCCGTCCTTACCGCAACCCGCGTACACGTTCTCCTCAAGCGCCCTTGCGGCAGGATTGACCACATACAGGCTGGGCATGCGCCCCGGCGGCGCCATCAGCCATGCTTCCAGCCCCCGATGAGTCAGTTCATCGGCCAGTTTTTCCAGATACGCTGCCGTCCGCTCGGCTTCCACCTTTATCACCAGTTACACATAGGAGTCACTTGAAAACTGAATGTTGCCGCTTCTTCCAGCATGACGCCGCAGGATAGATCGTGCAACGCACATGGCGGAATTCAGCCGGCCCCTGCTAAGGAAGGACGCGCCCGGCCGGCCATTGGTTCACCCGGACGTATCCGTTCCCGTTAATTCTGCCCGGATGTTAGCGCGTCCGGCAGCGGATCGCAGTGCAGGACGGTAAGTCGTGACACAGCACGGGTCAGCGCCACGTATAGCCGCTGCAGACCACGCGCCTCAGCCGCCACAATTCGGGCCGGCTCCACGACGATGACGTGATCGAACTCCAGGCCCTTGACCAGGGTGACCGGCACCAGCGACAGCCGCGAGTCCGTCCCTGGCTCGCCGAACTCCACGCCCTGCTCGGTCAGCACCGCCGCGATCTCGGTCACCGCGACGTCGGCCGCGATCACCGCGACCGACCCTTGGTCAAGCAGCGCCGCCGCGGCCGCCGTAGCGACCAGCACGGCCAGTTCACCGGTGTCGCCGGCCCGGACGATCTCCAGCGAGCCGGGGTCGGTGCGCAGCGAGGAAGCAGGCGACAGCTCGGGCGCGATGAACCGCAGCAGGCCGGCGGCGTAATCGAGAATCTGCCTGGGCACGCGATAGCCCACCGATAGCTCGCGCACCGGCACGCCCGGCTTGCCCAGGTGCTCGAGCAGCGCGGTCCACGTCGTCGTCGCCCACGCGGTCGTCCCCTGGGCGAGGTCGCCCAGCACGGTGGCCGCTCCGGTGGTGCACCGGCGCCCCAGCGCCCGCACCTCCATCGGCGACAGGTCCTGCGCCTCGTCCACCACGACATGCGCCAGGCTCGGCGTGCGCTCGAGCAGGTCCCTTGCCTCGTCGATCAGGACCAGGTCCGCGGTCGTCCACTTGGCCGTGCCCGCCGAACGCGGCGGCCGCGCCCACACGATGGCCTCCTGTTCGGCCTGGGTCAGTACTCCGGCGGCGCCAGCCGCCAGGGCGTCCCGATCAGCCAGCAAACCGAACACGAGCTTGGCCGCGTCCACCTTGGGCCAGATGGCGTCCGCCGTCGCCCGGACCGGCCGTGAGCGCCGCACCGACTCATGCGTCCGGTCATCACATGCCTCGCCGGCTTCCTCCATCCGGCTCAGCACGACGTGGGCGATGCGGTGCTCGAGCATGTCCCGGCCCGACCCGTACCTGACGCCCCGTGCCCGGAGTTCCATCACCAGTTCGTCCAGTTCGAGACGGCTGACCCGGAATCGCCGTGCGCCGCGGGGCACCATCACCGGCTCGGCCGGCGGCCGCAGCGACGCCCACAGCGCGTTGCGCAGCACCTGCGCCATCCGGGCATCGCCCTTGACGATGGCCGCCGCTTCGCTATCCGCCCCCCGCACCGGCAGTCCGGGCGCGGCCACCAGGTCCCCCACCGTGGTCTGCTTCACGTCCACCTCGCCCAAGGCAGGCAAGACGTTGCGGATGTAGGAGAGGAAGGCCCGGTTCGGCCCGACCACGATCACTCCGCGCCGCAGCACCTGATCGCGGTACGCGTACAGCAGGTAGGCCACCCGGTGCAGCCCCACCGCCGTCTTGCCGGTACCTGGCGCGCCCTGCACGCACACGGTCTCCCCCGCGCCGGCCCGGACGATGTCGTCCTGATCCGGCTGGATCGTGGCCACGATGTCCCGCATGGGACCAGATCGCGGCCGCTCGATCTCATCAATCAGGATCTGGCTTGTCTTTTTCTCATAACTGTCGCTGGTGCTTGCCCCGAACAGTTCGTCCTCATAGGCGGTGAGCTCGCCGCCGGAGAAGCCGAACCGCCGCCGCAGTTCCAGTCCCAGCGATTCGGTGGCGCTGGCCCGGTAGAACGGCACCGATACCGGTGCCCGCCAGTCGATCACCGCGGGCGTGCCGTCCGGCGAGTGCACGTGCCGGCGGCCAATGTGGAAGTTGTGCCCGGCGACGCCGTCGCTGTCCACCTCCCCGCCATAGTTGAGCCGCCCGAAGAACAGCGGCGTATCCGGGATGTCCTTGAGCGATTCGGCCCGGTGATATAGCGATGCCTTGAGGTATTCTTCCGAGACCGGGTCGCCGCCCATGGCGCGGAGCCCGAGCACGTCCTCGCGCATCAGCCGGAGATAGTCCCGTGAGCGCCGCAGCTGATCACGTTCGGCGGTCAGGACGGGATCAGCGGTTGTTCGTTCTGATTTATCTGACTCAGCCACGAAGAGCGGACCTTACCAGCTGGCAGGCCTCACGTCACCCGGATTTCGCCGGCGCGGGGATCCAAGCGCCCAGCCCGCGTGCGGTGAGAAAGCGGTCGAAGACCAGCTCGGCAGCACCGGTCAGCGGCCCGAGGTCGCCGAGCGCGGACGCCAGCAGGGCCGGCGGGCTGGGCCGGCGAAAGCGCATCAGCGCGGCCAGGTAAGCATCGTGCACTTGCTCGGCTGCGGCGGTCAGCACGGCGCCGGCCAGGCCGGACAGTGCGACCGCGTCCGGATCGTGCGCGTTGACCAGCGCACCGATGCCGCGGCCGAGCGCGGCCGCTACTTGCCCGAGGGCGTGCGCGTCCGAACCGATCACCTGGGCCGCGATCAGCATCCGGTCGCCCTGCTCGGGCGACCTGCCCGCCGCGCGGAGCAGGCCCCGCGCCCCCGCGTACTGCTCCCAGCAGCCGGCCGCGCCGCACTGGCAGGGCGCGTCACCGCCGGCCAGCGGCATGTGGCCGAACTCCCCCGCCGATCCGAGCACCCCGCCAACCGGCTGCCCGCCGGTCAGCAGTACACCGCCGATGCCGGTGGCGGCGTGCAGGTGCAACGCGACGGGAACATCTCGCAGTATGCCGCGGCGAGCTTCGGCCAGGCCGGCCAGCGTCGCGTCGTTGCCCACGCTCGCGTGCAGCGTGTCCGCGACATCGACGTCGCGCCACTCCTCCAGTGTCGGCTGTACCATCCGCCCGTCGCGTACCGGCGAGGGAACGGCGACGCCGGTGCCGACCACGCGGCCGTCCAGCTCGCGGCGGTGCTTGCGCAGGCTCGCCGCGACCTGGGCGAGGAACTGGCGGCCATCGCGCGTGCCGCGCTCTTTGCGGTCAAGCACCGTACCGCGGCCGGTCAGCTCGAACACGGCGGTGGTGAAGGAGTCGTCCCGCAGATCGACAGCGAGCACCACCGGGCCCGCGCTGTTCGTGGACGGGATGCCGGTGGGGCGGCCGCGGGCACGCTGGGCACTGGGCGGCTCGGCCGGCGCGAGTTCGGTGATCAGGCCGCGGCCGGCCAGCTCGCGGACCAGGACGGTAGCGGTACCGCGGGCCAGGCCGAGCTGGCGGGTCAGGTCGGCCCTGGTGTGCTGGCCGCCGCCGTCGTGCACGGCACGCAGCAGCCGGGCCAGGTTGTGTGCCCGCAGTTCAGCGCTTGTGGTGGCGGCGCCCTCGTCATTCCGCACGCCGCAGGTCACCAATCCCAGTTGAAGCCGACGACGGTCTTCTCCGCCAGGCGCAGGTACCGCTGCACCGAATGCTGGCTGTCCAGCTTGACCGGCGCGCTGCTGGCGATGTCACCCTTGAACCCGTCCCACACCGCCCACTGCACGCCGGCCGGCAGCGCGGCCGGATCGAACTCGATCCGGATGTCGATGTTCTCTACCCGCCGTGTCACCACCCGACTGTACGACGTCTCGTCCGGCGTCTGCTCGTCGGCCTGCTGGAACGCGGTCCAGTACTCCATTGTCAGCGTTTCGCCCAGTTCCAGCGCCTTGGCCAGCAGAATGTGCGTGCCGTACACTCCGTCACGGATCTCCACCAATGGCGCGGCGATGCCCGCGCAGCCCAGCCCGGTCTGCACGCTTATCGCATTACCGTCATATATGTATGCAATCCGGTCGACGCCCGATCGGATCGCCTCGATCACCTGCAGTGTCCTTATCCTGGCGATCTGCCGGTCCTGGCCCATCAGCACATGATCATGCAGGGAGACCGTCTGATGACCGGGCGGTCCGGCAAATGCGTCCACGTCGGACAGTAGTTCCGGTGACATAGCCTGCGAGCCGGACAGGACGCGGATGGTACCGGTTCCCTCCCACAGCTTCAGCAGCTGATCACGCTCGAATGCGGACAGGTCGAAGGCGTCCATGAACAAGGACAGCGCGGCCTTGCTGAGCAGCCGGCCGGACAGCACCCGCGACGTGGTGTCCTTGAGCTGGCGCGGCAGCACGTCAATATCGCCGGTGCCGCGCGGATGTTCCCAGAGGTAATGAGCGAGCACTTCCGCGACGGCGAGCTGGTTAACCTGGCCGCGGCGACTGCGTTCGGCATACTGTTCCCATCTGCGCCGGTACCTTCCCGGGCGCAAAAGCAGCTCACGCAGATATGCGGCGGCGGCCGCCTGAGTGCCCGGCTGCGAACCCGACGAGACCTCGCCCACTGTCATTCCTCATCAGGTGAGAACTAAGCGCGACATATTTTAGTTATCGTATGCCTGATCCCGCGGAGGGCGCGGGATATCTATGTGGGAGGGAATATCCGGTTTCCGCACGCGCGGTTGGAGGGAACCCCGGGCAGGCGGAAGGGCCGCGATGACAATGCAGATGGGTGGGGCTGCCGCACGGCAGCTGCTTGACAGGGCCTACTTCCTTGATTTGCTTGGCGATAGCCACAATGGTCTCGGGCGACATCGCGCGGCCATCGAGGCTTACCGGCAGGCGGCACAGGGATTCCAGGCGCAGGGATTCCAGGCGCAGGGGGCGCAATGCTCGTATGCGTTGTGCCTGTTCAAACGGGCCGGCAGTTGCCTGTCTCTACGGGAGCCGTGCCATGGCGTCGGCTACCTGGAGCAGCCCTTAGTTACCCAGCCGCGCTGATCGCTCAGCCGTATCACGAGCGCTTAGGGCGCCCTGGGGAGGGAAGGTGGCGGCCGCGGGATCCTGACCCGCGGCCGCTGCCGCCCATCGGAGGTCATCACGGACAGTCGCCACGATTGCCGTACAGAAGGTAAATTCGTTGACGTGCCCTGGACCAATGGCGAGCCGCGCTGGCTGAGCGAGGATGAGCAGGAGGCGTGGCGCACGACGCTGTACACGCACATGCTGCTGCGCAGGCAACTTGATCGCGATCTGCAGCCCGACGGGCTGAGCCTGCATGACTATGACATCCTCGTCGTGCTTTCCGAAGCCCCGGCCCATCGGCTGCGGATGACCGAACTTGCCGATGCCACCGTCCAGTCGCGCAGCCGGCTGTCCCACCAGATCACCCGCATGGAGGCGCGTGACCTGGTGCGGCGCGAAGAGTGCGAGGGTGACAAGCGCGGCACCTGGACCGTGCTGACCGCGGTCGGCCAGCAGAGCATCGAACAGGTGGCACCGCGACACGTGGAGAGCGTGCGCAAGCACTTCCTTGACCAGCTGACGCCCAGCCAGCTGCAGGACATGCGGGCCGCCTGCGCCCCCATCGAGGAGTACCTGCGCAAGATCAGGGATCGCGACTAGGGCGCTAGGCCAGCCGCTAGAACAGCACGGACATGAAGCGGCCCGCGTCGGTGAAGCCGACCCGCTTATAGGCAGCCCGGGCCGGCCCGTTGAAATCGTTCACGTACAGCGAGACCACCGGCGCGATCGTCGCGGCCGCGTCAGTGACCACGGCGGCCATGCCCGGCGCGGCCATGCCACGGCCGCGGAACTCCGGGTTCACCCAGACCCCCTGGACCTGGCAGACCTGCGGCGTGACCGCGCCGATCTCGGCCTTGAAGATCACCCGCCCGTGCTCGATGCGGGCGAACGCGCGGCCGGCCCTGATCAGCTGCTCCATCCGCGCGCGGTACGACGCGCCGCCGTCACCCGAGGTCGGCGAGACACCTACCTCTTCGGTGAACATCGCCACGCAGGCCGGCCACAAGATGTCTGCCTCATGCGGCTTGACCCTGCGTACCAGCGGATCGGCGGGGACAAGCGGCGGCGCGGTCATGGCCAGCACTGGCTGAACCGGTCGCACTTCCCTGGCCGGGCCCCAGTGCGGACGCAGCAGGCCCCACAGCGCCTGCAGTTCGCTGGCCGGCCCGACAACGGACGAGCAGCGCCTGCCCTGCCGCAGCGCCCGCTCGGCGAATGCCACGATGGCGTCCGGCGTGGCGGCGACCGGAACCAGGTTGGCGCCCGAATAGCACAGCGAATCAAGCCTGCCGTTGCTGGTGTGGCCCCATAGCTGTGCGCCGAGCCTGCCCGGGGTGAGCCCTAGCGCGCGCACCCGCGAGCCCACGAATACGTTGGTGACCGGATCGCGGTCGCAGATGGCAAGCACCGCGCCGCGGTCCCGCTCATCTAGCAGCCGCACCGCGGCGGACCACGGCGGCTTCACTCGCAACACGTTTCCAGCCTACCGGGCATTACCGCGGAAAGTTCTGCTGCGTGCCGGTCAGGCTACCCTCCTGGGGTCGGATCGGGGACTGGCGCACAGGTGGCGTTCACCAGACCCGGCTTGTCCGGCAGCGCGCCGGTGGCCAGGTAGCCGTTGAGGTAGTTCTGCACGCAGGCGTCCGCTGGCACTTCCATCGACTGGCCGTGATTGCCGCCGCCGGTGACCACGACCATGCGGGCGCTTGGCAGCAGCTTGTGCGCGTTCTGCGCGCCCTGGTAGGGGGTGGCCGGGTCCAGCGTCCCTTGCAGCATCAAGATGCCGGGCAACCCGGTGCCGTCGATGGCGAGCGGCTCGGCTGGCCCCTTAACCGGCCAGAACGCGCAGGCCGCGTTGAACCAGGCGTTGTCCCACGCCTGGAACGGCGCGGTCTTGTAGATCTTCTCCGTCTCCTGGATCCAGGAGGAGAAGTTTCGCGGCCAGTTCACGTCGGAGCACTGCACCGCGTTGTAGACGGCGAACTCGTTCTCGCTCTGGGTCCCGTACTGCTCGTACTGGGTGAGCAGGTCCGCGGTCTTGCCCTGATTGAGGTAACTGGACAGGGCCTGAGCCAGCCCCGGCCACAATGCGTCCAGGTAGCCGCCGGACAGGAACGTGTCGTCGAGCTCGTCGGCTCCGATCAGCGGCTTGCCACCCGGCCCGTTGACCGGGTGCGCGGCCAGCTGGGTGCGGGCCTTAGTCCAGCTGGCCTGGACCGCCGCCGCGGTGGCGCCGAGGTGGTAAACGCTGTCGTACTTGGCCATCCAGGCGAAAAATGCCTGCTGACGCAGCTGGAACGCGTAGTCCTGCTCGTTATTGTCCTGGTACCAGACCCCGGTCGGGTCCACCGTGCTGTCCAGGACCATCCGGCGGACCCGGTCCGGGAACAGGGTCGCGTACACCTGGCCGATGTAGGTGCCGTAGGAGAACCCGTAGTAGTTGATCTTGGCCACGCCGAACGCGGCCCGGATCGAATCGAGGTCACGGGCGGTGTCCTGGGTGCTCATGTACGGCAGCAGCCAGCCGAACTTCTGCTCGCAGTCGGCCGCGTAAGTCTTGGCCCTGTTCTCCAGCACCGTGATAGCCGCCGCGTTGGCCGGCACGTCGTTGGGTCGCGCGCCATCGAAGAACGACGGTTCGCAGCTCAGCTGCGGTACCGAGGAGCCCACCCCGCGCGGGTCGAAGCTGACGATGTCATAGTCAGCGGCGACTGAGGCCTTGAGCCCGGACGCGATCTCCGCGGCCAGCGGCAGCCCGTCGCCGCCCGGCCCGCCCGGGTTAACCAGCAGGATCCCTTGCTGGTCGCGAGCCGGCGCCGTGGCCGGCACCATGTCGAGGGCGAGCTGGATGTGCCGCCCGGACGGGTCCGCGTAGTTGACCGGGACGCTCAGCATCGCGCACTGCACGCCGGTCCCCTCCGCGGGGCACGAGGTCCAGTGCAGCGCGCCGTTCACCTGGGCGGCGATGCTCTCGCTGGCGCCCTGGCCTTGGTCACCTGCTGACGTGCAGGCGGTGACCGCGGCCAGGGCGGCGGCGATGATAACGGCGGACCTGATCGCGGCGGGGGGTACGAACATGACCTCCATCATGCCCGATACCCTCGGTCACCCTAGGTGACGCCACGCCAGCGAAACGTGTCAGGCTGAGCGCTGACGCTCCTCCAGGGCCCGGCGGTACTCGGCCACCACGATTTCGGTGAGCTCCTCGGCGGAGGTCTCGCTGCTCTTCTTGTCCAGGGTGATCGTGCCGCCCTGGATCATGTTGACCCGGTCGCACACCTGCAGTACCTGCCCGTAGTTGTGCGCGATGATGATGATGGAGACTTCGCCTTGCTGCTTGAGCCTGGTCACCAGGTCAAGGATGATCGCGCCTTCCTTGACGCCCATCGCGGCCAGGGGCTCGTCCAGCAGCAAGATCTTGGGGCTGGAGAAGACCGAACGCGCCACCGCGATTGCCTGCCGCTGCCCGCCGGACAGCTTGGCGACGGGCGCGTTGATATTCGGGATCCGCACGCCCATCTCGTCCAGGTGCTGCTGGGCCTCGCGGCGCATGGCCCGGTTGTTCAGCAGGATCCCGCGCGTCTTCTCCCGGTTCAGGAACATGTTCTGGAAGATGGTGAGCTGATTGACCATCGCCAGGTCCTGGTAGACCGCGTCGATGCCGAGGGACCTGGCATGGTCGACGGACTTGAACATGATGGGCTGGCCGTCCAGGTAGATCTGGCCGGACGACGGCTGCTGGAAGCCGCACAGGATCTTCAGCAGGGTGGACTTGCCGGCCCCGTTGTCACCGATCAAGCCGAGGATCTCGCCCTTGCCCAGGCGCAGGCTGACGTCGGTCAACGCGGTGACCGCGCCGTAGCTCTTCGAGATGTGCTCGACCCGGAGCACATCCCCGGTATGCGCGGCGTTCTCGTTCATGCCTACCGCCCTCCCCTCTCCCGCAGCCTGGCCAGCTGCACGTTGGCGACCATCGCGATCAGGATCGCGGCACCGTCGATGACGTACAGCAAGTTGGCGCTGACGCCCTCAATAGCGAAGCCTGTCGTCAGGTTGGCCAGCACGATCGCGCCGAAGAACGCGCCGATGATGGTGCCGGATCCGCCGAGCATGGCGGTGCCGCCGATGACCGCCGCGGTGACCGCGTTGAACATGGGCGTGTAGCTGGCGGAGTTCGGGTCAATGGTGTTGACGTAGTACATCGTCTGGAACCCGACCAGGGCGCCGAGCACGCCGGTGAACATGAAGTTGCCGTACTTGATCCTGGCCACGCTGATGCCCGCCTCCTGCGAGCCCAGCAGGTTGCCGCCCACGGACACCGTATGCAGCCCCCATCTGGTCCGGGTCAGCACGATGTGGGCGAGCATGGTGAGCACGACGGCCCAGACCAGCCACGAATATTTGTTGCCGCCGCCGAGCCAGTTCCCGTAGCGGGCCAGGTTGGCGGGGACAGGGGCGACGGGCTCGGCGTGCGAGGTGTAGAGCATGATGCCCCACAGCACGAAACCGGTGCCCAGCGTGGTGATGAAGGACGGCAGGCCCACGGTGACGGTGAGGAAGCCGTTGATCCAGCCAACCGCGGCCCCCAGCAGCAGCCCGATCAGGATCGCCAGCAGGGCCGGCACATGGTAGTAGGTGTCCAGGAAGTACGACATGAACGGCGCGAAGCCGACCATGAACCCGACTGACAGGTCGATCTCACCGCAGATCAGCAGGAATACTTCGCCCAGGGCGAGGATGATAATCGCCGGCATGGTGTTGTTAAATGTGTCGGACAGCGCCGAGTTCCCGACAAATGCCGAGTTCGCGACCCAGAATCCGATAAAGGATGCGACAGCGATCACGAACACGGTCGATTCACGCTGTCTGACCAGTTGCCCGATCAATCCCCCCAGCGACCCGCGCCTCCCCGGCTCGGCTGCCGATCCCGGCGGGCCGCCGACCCGGCCCGGACTGTGGGTAGTCTCACTCACCTCTAAGTCCTATCTCTCCTAATGCCGCCCTCAGGATGGACCGCCTGAGATCTCCGCACAAGCACTAGCCGATACCGCGGTGCGGGCAGGCCCACGGGTGAGCGCGGGCCTGTCCGCGTCGCAAACTAGGTATCGTCAGGTACTGGTGGTCGCCATCGGGTTGCTGATGGCGCCAGCTGGCCGCGCCAGGTACATCTCGGTCGCCGAGTTGCCCTGGTACCGGGTGTTCTTGACGAACTGGGCCAGGTTGCCCTTGTTCAGCACGGTCAGGCCGGTGTCGGTGTCCGGCGGTGTCAGCTGCCCGCCGGACAGGTTGTACAGGTACATGTACATGGTCGGCAGGAAGCCCTGCAGGTACGGGTCCTGGAAGATGGTGAAGTTGACCGCGCCGCTCTGCACGCCGGCCAGCGTGCCCGCGGCGGTGTCGAATCCGCCAGCCGGGATGGACGAGCCGGCCGCCTTGAGCGCACCCTCCAGGTAGGACGAGGATCCGCCGTCCACCGCGAAGATTCCCTTGGCGTCCTTGTTGCCCAGCAGCCACGCTTCCATCTTGGACTGCTCGGTCGAGGTGTCCGTGGTGGTGTTGATCTCGACCACCTGGTAGTCGCTGCCGAGCACCGACGCGGCGCCGTCATAGCGAGGCTGGATGTTGCCAGCGCCCGGCGACGCGATCGCGATGCCGACCTTACCGCCACCGGGGATCAGCGACTTGATCTGCGCCCCCATGATCTGCCCGGAGATATACAGCGCCTGCCCGACGTAGCACAGCCGGTTGGTGCCGATGACCGCCTTCCCGTTGACGAAGGTGCCGTCCGCGTTGTAGGAGAGCACCGGGATGCCAGCGCTCATCGCGTTGGACACGACCGAGGTGAACCCGGAGGCGCTGACCACCGCGAGG
>Ga0224568_1000069_pt1 | contig 20551 bp, 15 predicted proteins | sample CLU5metagenome_FD_182727 | JGI IMG/M metagenome (GOLD analysis project Ga0224568, IMG submission 182727) | Spruce litter microbial communities from Bohemian Forest, Czech Republic - CLU5 | ecosystem: Environmental > Terrestrial > Plant litter > Unclassified | place: Czech Republic: South... | reverse complement strand
GTTTTCGGCCGCCTGATCCACCCGGACGGCCAGTCCGCTGGCGGCCTGACCGACAGTGCGGTGTTCCTGCTGCTCAACCTCACCCAGATAGCCGTCATCTGGTGGCTGGTGCGCCGGGACCGCGCCCGTGCGGGTAGCGCTGTCGTTCTGCAGCGTGTCGTGTCCTGACCGGAGGAGCTGAACGATGTCACAGCCGTCGACCCACCTGCTGATCCGCACTGGTTCACCGGGCGCCCATATCAACGACCAGGCAGCCGCGGACCACGACGTCGACTTTCCTCCGCCGCTGGTCCCCGCGATCGATGCGCACCGGCGGCTGCGCGGTCCTTACACGATGGCCGGCACGCTGCTGCGGGCCATCGTCCCGGATGCGATCGAGCGCTGCCCGGAGCTGGTCGCGGCGCACGACATGGAGATACTGGCCGTCGCCCCCGAGCTGCGCGGCGCCGTGGCCGCGTCGCACGAGACACTTACCTCCCTGGTCGTGCCGGAGGAGCGCACCCGGTTCCACGCGAAGCTGCGCACTATGCGGCTGGCGCACGGGATGACCGAGTTCCTGCGCGACTACCTCCGGCTGGGCGGCTGGCGCCCGGCGAGCCTGGTGATCGACCGGATCGACCAAGGCGACCCAACCGACCAGGAGTTCCTCTCCATCCTGGTGCGCCGGCTCGACCCGGTCCTGCTCACCCTGGTCATCGGCACCGGGACGAACCCGGACCCCGCCTCGCCGCTGGGTGTGGCGCTGTCACGCCATGCCCATGCCGCTGCCCATGCCCAGCCCAGATCCGGCCACGGCCAGGTTCCGGTGGGTGCGGACGTCGCGGCCGAGTCCGCCCTGGACCGGGGGCGCCGGTACGTGAACGGCGACTGCACCGAGGCCGGACTGTCCGGCAAGCTGCTGCGCGCCGGGTACGACGGATTGACCGCGCAGGTGCGGGCCGGCCTGCATGACGACCGGGCCGCGGCGCTCGAAGCGCGCGGCGAGGAGTCGCTGCGGCTAGGCGCGATCGCGTTCCACCGTGAGCACGGCTCCGACCCGGCCAGGGCGGTGCTGGCGCTACGCACCGGACTGGACTACTGCACCGACATGGGCTTCTACGCGGCCGTCGTCGACTTCGCCGTCCGTGGCCGGGCCCTGATCGACTGGGCGGCGGAGCTCGACCAGTGGTGGGCCTTCACCAGCAAGATGGCCACCGCCCTGATCGCCCTGGGCCGCCCGGAGGAGGCCGAGGCCCGCTACGACGAGGCCCGTGCGCGCTGCGACGACCCCGGCATCCACATGCAGGCCGCCTATGCCACCGCCATGCTCTACGCCCGTCACCACGACGACGTCCGCAAGGATTACGGCAAGGCCATGGGCTGGATCAATCAGGGCATCGCCATCTCCAGGCTGCTGCCCGACCCAGCGGAGCGCGCCTTCAATACCGCCTTCCACCGCAACGGCCGCGCGCTGATCGAGAACTACATGCGCAGGCCCGAGGAGGCGCTGCGCCTGGTCAGCGAAGGCCTGGAACTGCTGGCGCGGGAACTGGACCAGGACGCGCACCGGCTGTACCGCTCCATGCTGCGGCACAACCGGGCCCAGGTCTACGCCGCGCTCGGCCGGTACCAGGACGCCATCGCGGACTACGCCGACGTCATCGCCGAGGATCCCAACTACCCGGAATACCACTTCGACCTGGGCAATCTGCTGCGCAAGCTCGGCCGCGACGATGAGGCCCTGGCCGAGTACGAAACGGCCATGCGATTGTCCCCGCCGTTCCCCGAGCTCTACTACAACCGCGCAGATGTGCGTGCCGCCCGCGGGGACTGGGCCGGGGCGGTCGCAGACTTCCGTTATGTGCTAGAGATCGATCCTGAATATGGCGACGCCTATGTCAACCTCGCCGGGCTGCTCGCCGATCTCGGCGAGGCTGAGGAGGCGGGCCAGGTGGTCGACGACGGCCTGGCCGCGGCTCCGGGCAACCCGCACCTGTACTGCCTGCGCGGCCGGCTCAACCTGGAGGCCGGCCACACCGAGCAGGCCGCCGCGGCCCTGGCGCGCGCGCTGACCATCGACCCGGACCTGGCCGAGGCCTGGGCCCTGCGCGGCATGCTCAGCTATCAAGAGGGCGACTGGGCCAAAGCCGTTGCCGCGCTCTCCCGCGCGCTGGAACTGAGGCCGGACGCGGCGATCCGCTTCAACCGCGGCGCCATCCACGCCGAGGCGGGACGCTGGGAACTCGCCGCCGCCGACTTCACCGCCGCGATCGAACTCGACCCCGGCGACCCCGATGCCTGGCGTCACCGCGCCACCTGCCGTACCCGGCTGGGCCAAGCCGAGGGCGCCGCCGAGGACCTGCGGCACGCGGCGGAACTCGACCGGGCCGCGGCACCCGATCAGGACCAGGAACCCGGTGACCAGCGGCCGCAGACCGCGATGGTACAGGCGGGCACCGAATGATCTGACCGGCGGCGGCGGCCTAGGCTCGGCGTAGGCGGGGCGCGAAGCTGCTCCGAGGTGCGGATGGCATTTGGGGTACCGCGCGGGTCAAAGGCGGGCAGATCGCGCCTCCGGTGAACCGGGACGTGCTGAGCGAGCCGCTCTGCCGCTGGCGGACAGCTCGCCCTGGTGTCATGCTGGCAGCATGGCCTGGGGCGGATTGGTGATGTCACTGGTATTCGTCGCGGCAAGTGCGACCGGTGCCGGTCAAAGTGTCAATGCGGATAGCGGCTCATGTGCGGGCACGGTCATTTCCGCGCCGCAGTCGTGGCTGGCCGGCGCGGCCGATGTAGCGACCGAGATGCAGCCTGACGGGAACACGCTCGTCGTGGTGTCCTCCGGCTACCCGGCCGCCAACTACGCCGTCGCGGCCGAATTCACGCCGTCCTGCACTCCCGATCGCGCTTTCGGCGACGGCGGTACCGAACACCTGGCCTTCGGCGGCCGGGCATTCGCGATTTCCGCCGTCATCTCGGCGCCAGGTGGCAAGACAATCCTGGGCGGCAGCACCCCCAAGGGATGGCTGGTGGCACGCATCGATGCCAACGGAGGCCTGGACCAGGCCTTCGGATCTGGCGGCTCGACCGTGCTGCCCTGGCCGGGCAGCGTGTCCGCGATGACGCTGAACTCCGCTGGTGACATCGTCCTGGGCGGTACGGCGGGCGGCGGCTGCTGTGTCCGGGAATGGGTCGGCGAACTGAACCCGCACGGCGCACTGATGCACGGCTTCGGCAGCGGCGGCCGAGCCGCCATTCCGGTTTACCTGGACGATTCCGGTATCGACCGGGTCTGGGCCGCGCCGGACGGGGAAATCCTCGCGCTCAGCGAGGGCGGGAACATGGGCTGCTGGGACACTTACGTGTCCGCGCTCACTGGCCAAGGCAGGCCAGTGCCCGGATTCCAGTCGAACTTCAACGCGGCCGAGCGCAAAGTTGTCCCGGCGCAGATTTTCGTCGCCGACGTGATCACCAAGCCGAATGGTTTCCTCCTTGTCGGCACCGAGCAGGACGCCTGCATCACCACCGTGCCCAGCCGCACCGCCGTGGGCCGCATTATGAGCTTCGGGCTCAATGGCAAGCTGGCCGGCACGACGACCTTCGCCTCGCCCATAGCCGGATCCGTCTGGGCCCTGCCGCGCAGCAACGGCGGGTTCGTGCTGGTGACCGGCGCGCCTGCCGTTGCCGCCAAAGCCCACGTCAAGGCGAGCCTGACGGTGCGGACATTCTCGGCCGGCGGCAGTAATCAGGGCACCGCCGTCCTCCAGCTGCCGTTTGCCGGCCAGGCATTCCCGGCCGATGCCATTCCGGTCGCTATCGCAACCAACGGCCAGGCGATTTCCCTGGTCACCAGCAACGCCACCGGAAAGGCGCTCCGCCTGGTGCGGCTGCCCTACTGATCCAGGGATAGGCCGGGTCAGCGCCCGGAAGCGTAGCATGGCATCCGGGCAAGCTGAGGAAGCGGACGATGGCGCCGGAAAGCGGGTTCAAGTGCGGCAGGCTGGGGCTTGATGCGACGCTTAAGTTCGGCTTGCTTGGCGGCTATGACGGGGTCGGCGCATGGGCTCTGACGCTGGCCAACATCCGCGATGGCGACGAGCAGTGGATGGCCGAGCTGCACGAGGGTATGCACCACGAATTGCAGATCTCCTCGGGCTGAGGGCTGATAGCCGGCATGGCCTTTCTGCTCTCGGGCCGTGGGTTTCGCCGGCATTCCCTCAATGAGTTGTTCCAGGTAATGGTCGAGGAGTCGCGAGAAACGCACGAGGTATTCGCCACTTGCCTGTCCGCCGCGAGCGATGGCGTCGTCCGTGCGCGCGGATTGCTGGCTGAAAATCCCCGTTACCTGGCATACCTTGACCGGGGTCTCGCGCTCGTCGATGCTGGCGACGCCGAGTTCTGGCAGTTTCACCATGCGACGATAAGCTCAGTGCTTCGGGTCTGCATGCGGCCCGCCGCGACGCTGCAACTGCTCGACCGCGGCTTCCAGCGGCTGATGCGCCGAGATCTTGACCTAGAGCGCGATGGCCCCGACCGGCGCCTGTCCGCATTCGAGCGGCTCGGCGGTCCGTCCTCATGGCGTCCGGTCTTTCGCGACCTGCTCGAGAATTACCCGGACCGTGGCGGTGATCCGGTGCGCGGTTCAGGCCGTCGCAGGCTGCCCGAAGATCCCCAAGAGCTGGAGCGGCTGCACCGATTCGAGGGGGAAGTCCTGCTGCCGCGCTGTCATGCGCACGTCTGCGCGGTACTCGACAGCGCGGGACTCCCCTCGGTTGGCTCCCGCCAGCAGTCCCAGCTGGCCACGGCGCTCCGCTCGGCGGTAGCCGACGTCGACCAGGAGCTGGCTGAGCAGCTCGTGCTGGCAACCGGGCGGCTTTCCTTGTTCGAGGAGGCACTCGAGCTTGAGCGCCAGCAGATCGTGCTGCGAGATCGCCTGCCGGTACGCGTTGTCTCCGCGGAAGAGACCGGCCGCGATCCTTCGGCATTCTGGATCCGGGACAGTGGCCGGCCCCAGCACGCCTGCGCGATCTGGATCGACAGAGAGGTAGCTCGCAAGCAGTTCGCTTTCCCCGACGGCGTTGAGCTCGCGGAGCTAATCGTAGCGTTGACCGTCCGTGCGGGCAGTGAAGACACCGATCAGTTCGTTTCCCTTGGCCTGCTGCCGCCGGGCATCACCCCGCAGCAGTGCCAGCTGGCGCTCCACGACACTCCGCTGCTAGGGCTGACAACCCACGCCACGTTGGCCCGGCACGGGCAGGCACTCGCCGTGCTGCAGACGGCGGAGCCGGTGTTGGTGCTGATGGATCTGCCCGTCGGCCGCCATGTCGGACACTGGATCAGGCAGGGAGCCACGGTCCGGGTCTCGGCGGCTCCGATCGACCAGACGGGTGGCCGGCTAGGCGTTGCCACCTTCGCCATCAACCGGCGGCACCCCTTTGTCTTCTTCCGTATCGGCAGTGAGGCCAGCGGATATGTTCTGGTTGATCAGCTTCGCCAGCGCCATCCGGGTAGCGTCGAGGACGACGAGTCGGTTCGAGACGCCAGCTGGCAGGCTGCCCTGGGATTCGCAGTCGATCACGTGCTGAGCACATGGCATGTGCTGGACCAGCGAGGCGGAAGTTGACCGGCACGGGAAGCCATCGATCAGCAGAGGACCGCGGCAGTGCATGATGTCACTTTTCCTTGCGCGAGAAACGGGCTGGCGAAGACGTTGCAGGACGGGTTGCTCGGCGGTTACGACGGCGCCGGTGCCTGGGTTCTCACGCTGCCGAACATCCGGGGTGGCAATGAGCAGCTGATGGTCGAGACGCACGAAGGCCTCCACCATGAACTGCAAGCATCGAGCGGGCTCGGCCTCATCGGCGCGATGTCATTGCTGCTGGCTGAGCGAGGTACCCGCCCGCTCGCCCTGCGAGAGCTATTTCGCAAGCTGGCGCAGGATTCCGGGCAGACGCACGAACTATTCGCTACGACCTTGTCGGCATCTGTCTGCGGCATCAAGCAGGCCAGGATGCTGCTTGGCGACAACCCGGTCTACCTCGGCCACCTCGAACGCGGGCTGGCGCTGGGCGGAGAGCGAGACGCGCCGTGGCGCTATCGCGAAACGGCCGCGGCGGCCGTACTGCGGTGCTGTATGGCACCCGCTGGAGTCCTCGACCTGCTGGAGCTGGGATTCGGGCAGGTGTCCAGGCAGTGTCTTCCGGTCCGAGGCGGATGCCCGGACGAGCGGCTCACCGCGTTCGAGCAGAGCAGGGGCGGCGACTGGGGCGAGCTTATCGGTGAACTCGCCGCCGAGTATCCGGATCAGATGGGCAGCGAGCGGGACGCGGACCGGCGGCTGCTACCCGAAGGGGCCGAGGAACTCGCGGCGTTTCGCCAGTTCGACGAAGATGTCCTGCTGCGGCGCTGCTACGAGCGAGCGAGCGGCGTCCTGGCGCGGGCGGGATTGCCCTCGGTCGCCTGGACCGAGCAGGAGCAGGTAGCCAACGCGCTCCGGGCCGCGGTGCAGCGAGAGGATCCCGATCTGGCGCAACGCCTTAACGTGGTAACCGAGAGGCGCCCGGTCCTGGACGACGGGCTGGAGTATGACCGGCAGAAGGTCGTGCTCAGGGACCGCCTGCCGGCCGAGATTCTCGAACCGGCTGAAACGATGCTGAACCTGACTTCGTTCAGCGCCGAGGCATTCGACGGCACCGTGCATGCTTGCGGGGTCTGGCTATCCCGGCAAGTCGCCGAGAAGCAGTTCACCATACCGCCGCACAGCACGTTGCCTGACCTCGTGGTCGCGCTGCTGGTCCGATCGCGGGCACGGGACGGATCGAGCGTTGTCCGGATCGGCCTGCTGCCATCATCGACAACACCCCGCCAGTGCCAGGACCTGCTGGGGGAGGTTTCGCTCCTGGTAATGACCACCCATTTCACGCTTACCGATGAGAACGCGGCGCGCGGACTGCGCCGGGTCGAGCCGGTCTTCGTGCTCATGGACCTGCCAGTCGCCTGGCATGTTGATGACTGGATCCGGCAGGGGGCGACCGTGCGGATGGCGCTCGTACCCCTAGACGGCGTGGGCGCCGCGGAACTCGACATGGTGGCGTTTACCGTCGACCGCGCTCCGAACTTCCGGTTCGTCTGCGTCGGCGGCAGAGTCGGCGTGTCGATCCTGGTGGAGCGACTTCGCCGGCACCACGGCAACCGGCTCACGATCAGCGCAGAGGTGGTCCGCCACCACGCGGCGGCAGTCAACCTCATGCTGAATCATGTATTCGGTGCCTGGCATGTGCTGGATCAGGATGCTGCGCAATGACCAGCATGGATTTCGGCCAGTGGCTGGCCGGGGCAGTCGCCGCCACATCGGCGGCAACGGATACAGCGTCCGCGAGCGCTCCGGCTGCCGACGGCAGGGCAGGCATCGACTCCGAACTGATCAGCGACCTCGCCCGGCTCCTCATCCTCGATGAGAGAGAGCTGACCCTGACCGTGCGCTGCATGCTTGACCTGTGCGGCGTGACCGCGCCCGTCTATGAGATCCGCACCGGAAGCTGGCGTATTGACCTGCCGCCAGCGACGGCGAAAGCGGTGCTATCGGGCACCATCGCCGCAACGGTGATGCAGCACATGGGGACCGGCGGCTTTCCCGCAGCCATCCTGTGCGCCGTAGCCGCACTGCTCTTCTCGATCCACCGAGTCGAGATCAGCCGAGGCGACCTGGTATTGCACGCCACGTTGCTCGGCGCTGGCCCGGCAACGGCCGATGATCTCAGCTCGCTCTATCAGCGGCTGCCTGGGGACGTCCGCAATGAGCTGACCGTCGCGGAACTGGCCGACCTTATCGAACGGTTCCAGCATGCTGGCCTGGCACGGTGGAACGAGGACGGCATTATCCTGGTCGAGGCGCCCAGGGGGCGCAAGGTCCGCCTGGTGCTGCGGGAACCCGGCTTGCGTCTAGCGGCTAGCCAGGCACGTGCGGCCGTGAGGGAGGGATCCACTCGCATGACCGGCGTCAGCCGCAAAGTCTTCGTCATCCATGGGCGTGACGAGCAGGCCCGCAGAGCGGTGTTCGAGCTGCTACGCGCTCTCGACCTGCAACCGCAGGAATGGGAGCCGCTGGTCGCCGCGACCGGCAGCACGCTGCCCAATCTCAACGAGGTTGTCACTACGGGCCTGGCAGCCGGACAGGCGCAGGCGGTCGTAGCCATCTTGACCCCAGACGACATCGTCATGCTGCACCCCGCGCTGCAGGCAGGCAACGATCCCGCTGACGAAACGGCACCAGTCATGCAGCCGCGGCCTAACGTGCTCATTGAGCTCGGCATGGCGCTGAGCGCCTACCGGCGCCAGACCATCGTCATGACGATCGGGAGCCTTCGCCGGATCACCGACCTAGCCGGCCTCAACGTAATCCATTTCGACGGCTCCGAGGCCGCTATCGGAAAGCTGGTCGGGCGGCTGAAGCTGGCTGGCTGCGCCGTTGACGACAGGGGCTCGGACTGGCACGAGGCCCGCCGGTTCACCGGCCTCGGCGCCTACACCCGCGAGCCCCTCACCGGAAAATAGAGCAGGAAGGCCCAGGGCGAGGCAACGGTAATCGTCAATTCCGAGCCGCATTGGTTATATCGGGTATGCCCTTAACCGTCAGGTAGGCCGGAGCGGTGTCACTCCTGATGCAAACGAGTGCGCTGACTGGGAAAACTGGCACGTTTTTGGCACGTTTCCCTGATTGTTAATTGACACGTTTTTGGCATGTTTACCGCGCCCGGTAACGAGTCTCAATCTAAGCCCCCAATTCCCGTCGCTGTGTTGGCGTCAGACCCATTGGGAGCGTATATTTCGACATGAATGCAGCTATGCCGTGGGAAGGGGTCCTGCATAGACGGCAAGCTGCACCAGGGAGGGTAGATGTCCGGTTTTTCATATTTACGGCCACATTAGGCAATCCGTGCGAAACGAAGGCTGGTGTCGCCGGGTAGCGGCCGCCGGGCTGAATGCTGGCCCACAATGAGTGGCGGCGCGGCTTATCGCGGCAGGCCCGTTACGCACCAGTAGTTATTACTCTGCTTTGCTTTCAGGTGCAGCAGTAGATCCGCGCATGGCGGCCTGGATTTTCTAGTTGCCATCTGCGCGCAGGACCTGTTGCTGATGCCTGTTAGCGGTGGCGTGCCGATGAACGCATTGCCGCAGGGCCGGTTAATGACCTAGTTGACTAAAGCCGTGGCGCCAGCGTTGCTGGTAACGCCGTATCAAGCCGATTTGAAATATCGAGAGTCTCGCACTTACGGGTGCGCAGGCCAGGCAACATCGCGGGACACCTTTGGTCCGCGATGACTCAGGCAACCCCTGATCCAGTTATCGCCGCGGCCAGCACCCGTCCGGCTCGATCTTGCATAAGGAGAACGTTATGCCCGGTAGGAGGCCGCCGCGCAGTCGTGGCAGCACCTCGTCGCGGCGGAATCACCCAGCTAGGCTTCGCGAGAGCACGCGCAGCCGGCGGTCGGCGCGCTCCGGCGGCCGACGGCCAGGACGCGGTGTCAGAGAGCGCACACCGCGTCGCCGCACCAGTGGCCGCGGTTCAGGCCTGGCCCGGCGCCGTGGCACCCGGCACAGTAACCCATGGACCCGGCTGAGGACAGGCAGGTCCCTGGTGACAGCTGGGGTCACCGCCGTCGTCCTCGTCGCGGCTATCGGCTACTGGCTTGCCCACCAGGATGTACACACGACCAGCTTCAGTACCGCCGACAGCCAGTACATCTACACCGCCCGCACGGCGAACGACGCCGCGATCACATTGCCTGGGGAGGTGCAGGACACGCTGCGCCAGGCGGGGCAGGCGCACCAGAGCATCGAGCTAACCCAGGTCAGCTACGCCGGCACGGTGAGCACGTCGTTCATCGATATGACGCCGCGCACCGGCAACTCGGCCCAGGATCCGGCGATCAAAGTCGGAGTCCGTGCCCTCCCGGTCATCGACGCGAAGATCTCCGGCATCCAGCGAGCCGTCAATTCCTCGCCGGCCGGTACCGGCGGTGGCCGCGCTCTCTACCTCGGCCTGACCAGGACCGACTTTACCGGTGGCCCGGTGACGATCATCAGCTCCGGTATCGATCTGGCCAACCCAGACGATTTCCGGTCGCTGAAATGGTCCGTCTCGCCGGCGGAGGTGGTGGCGGCAGCGCGTACTGCCGGCGCACTGCCCGACTTGCACGCCGCAGTCACCTTCGTCATCGTGCCGGCCGCCGGGCGGCAGCCCCAGCTTGAGCAGGCGCAGAAGGACTATCTCAAGTCTGTCTGGACCGCCCTGCTGACTGCGTCGGGGGCAACCTCGGTCACGTTCATCGATGCCATCGGCACCACGCCCGGCTCCGGTGCGGCGAGCGCGCCGACGGTCGCGATCCCGCCGATGACGACCACCCCGATCGCGCAGGTCTCCGGTCCGGACGGTGTGACCTGCACGGTGTCGGCGGGCTACTTCAAGTTCGATACGGCCCGGCTGGTCAACCCGGCGCGGACTATGCGGGACCTGGGCCCGTGCATCACCTCCGCGCTCGATGCCCACGCCACCTTCGAGCTCGACGGCTGGACGTCATACGAGGGGCCGCTCAACGCGGACGGCCAGCCCGCGACGCACTACGGCTACAACCTGAGGCTCAGTCGCGAAAGGGTCAAAACCATCGCGAACCTGCTGGTTAACGACCTCGGTGTGCCCCAGGCTGACATCACCCGCATGTCCTGGCACGGTGACTACGACCTGCCTGATACCAACCCGCGCAGTGCCGCCAACAGGGTCGTGCGCATCACGTACCACATCAGCTGAACGACGAAAGCGAAAGGCAAGCGCTATGCCCCCCGCGAGACGCAGATGGGAGCCTGCCCTGACCCGGAAGGAAGCCGCCAGGGTCGGCATCTCCAGGAACGACTATAAGTCCGCCGTGCTCTATGCCCGTCTGATCGTGGCCGAGCATCAGGAGCTCACCACGCCCCGCAACATGTGGGAGCCGACGTCCAGTCAGGCTGGGCACCTGGCCGCTCCTTTTGTCGCGGACGGCGAGAGCGAACTGACCGGCCGGCTGGAACGAGAGGCCGATCCGCTGCTGGAGAAGTCCCAGGGCCTGGTCGAGAACGTCCGGGCGGACCTGGACGAAATCACGGAGCCAACCCGGCCGCTGGCCACCCCGGAATCAGGCACCACCTACTCCGTCGGTGAGGCGGTGAAGCGCATCGCCGAGCACGATGACCTGATCGAACAGGACGAGAACGACGGCAAGCATCATCATCGGCGGGCCAGTGTGGTGCTGCAGCGGGTGGCGATGTCCGCACCCTGGGTGGAGGCCGTGGGGTTCCTCACCTTCATCACCTACTACCTCAACGTTCCGCTGCTGGAACCGTGGCAGGACTGGCTCGGCTGGTCGTTCGGCTTGACCGTTGTCGTGGTCATCATCATCGGCCAGACCTGGCTGGTCCGGCACGCGGCCCAGGACCACAACCATGCGCGGGAGGCGCGGGCCAACGGTAACCACCACGAGGAGGAGCGGGCAGCCAGCAGGCGCCTGTGGTACCTGGTGCTGACCGCGGTAACCGCCCTGGCCATCACCGCTGGCATGATCTGGCGCGCAACCGCCGCGCTCGGCAACGCCAGTTTCGGCACCACGGCGGTGATGATCTTCGTCGCCGCCATCACCGGCCTGCTGCTGCCGACCCTCACCTATCTGGGCATCGCACTAGACGGCTCGAAGATCTCCCGCGAGCGAGACAGCCTCGCCGCCGACCTGGATGACGATTTCGACGCGTACCAGGACACCATCAGCGACAGCCGCCGTGACCTGGCCGAGGTCGCGGAGACCGCCGAAAAGCTCAGAGACAAGACCTTTCCTGATATCTGCAATGCCACGCAGGAAACGGTCGATGCTGTCTATGGGCTGTACAGCACCGTGCGACTGCTCATCGGTGGCCTCGCTGCCAGCCCGCCTACCAAGACAACCAAGGCGATCAGCAAGGACCCGGCGGGCAACCTCATCGGGCACATCGGGATCGGCATCCCGGGAGCTGGCGAGGTCAACCTTGCCCCGCTCCTGGACCGGGAACGCCGGCAGGGAACTATCGAAGCCGAGGGAGTCAGCCTGCTGACCAGGGTCGACGCCATCCCGCCGCATCCGTGGGGCAAATCCCGCTGACGCTTATCGGCACGTTCGGACGGACAACTATTCGATCGTCGACGGAGTTAGGCTTGGACAGGCATTCGAACTTGTCTATTTTCGCATGGGCCATGGGCAGAGGGCAAAGCGGAGCGCAGCAGAGCATCGACGTGCTCGACGATGCGCTGAAGTACATATTCTCGTTGGCTGCCTTGACGCCTATAGCCGTAATTTTCAGCGGTAAATGGCTCGGTCGCCTATTCAAGCTGCCGGGACGCCGGAAGGAGTATTTCCAGTTCAGCATCCCGCACGTGATCTACATCAAGGCCATGAATGACGAAGTGATGCTAGGGTTCTCTCTCTACATCGTATTCATGGTGAGCATAGCGTGGACTGACGGCAAGAACGCTCCAGTAATGCTCAAGTCCAAATTCGGAGCGAACCTCGGGCAGTTCGACTCCATCTGTGTCCTAAGTGCTCTAGGGTCGCTGCTCGCGGCACTGTCGCTGTTTTTGCTTACGGCTGGCCTGAGTCGTCTTCGCAGGCGGACCGATGTCATTGCCAAAGAACGCGATGAGCTGGTCAGGAAAGTGTCGGAAAAGTCACAGGGGGACAGATAGTTTCATGGGAGCTTCGATCGCCATCGTCTCCGGTAAGGGCGGATCCGGTAAAACATTCATAGCTGCTGAGCTCGCGAGCCTGATCGCCGCGAGAATCCCAGTAACCCTCATGGACGCGGACACGGGCACCGGCGGCCTGTCCTACTACCTGGGCCTTAAATATGTACGTAATATAACTGAAGGATTTACTGAGTATGCGCTATCGAGGGCTGGCGCGCAGCCGTTCAGAGAGCGTCTCCGCAACGTCTCCGATCTGGCCCAGCCCGTTTATAACCAGCACACAAGCAACAGTTTCAGGTTTTTCCCGATAGGCGAACATCGTTTGCTGACGCGGGCGCTCGGCGTGCAGTCAGTAACGCCAGATGAACTAGCGGGATTGCTCCAGTCGGCAGTACGGGAGCTAGCGGACTCATCCGAGTTCCTTATCGTTGACTGCCGTGGCGGCATTGACATTGACTCGTTGGCGGTCTGCCGGTCCGTCGACGACATTATCATGGCGGTTGAAGCAGACCCGACATCGTTCCAGGCTTCGCAACATCTCGTAGACGTGCTGGCGGATCACGACATGGCACACAAGCTTCGCGGATTCATTGTAAATAAGACCGTTGATGACCCAGCATCAGTGGCCAGCACGACTGGCGTGGCCCTACGCACACGTTTCCTGGGTGCGATACCCTTCGACATCGATTCTGCCCGGTCATTTATAGTTAGCGAGCTCCCTTATCCAGAGTCAATCTTTGCGATTCATCTGCGCGATGCCATCTCACGCGCCTACCCGAAGCTGATCGGACCGCCGCTGGAGTCACAGGTCTGGAAAGCCTCTGATTACAATAGCTTCAATATATATGCGCCCGAGTCTACCCGGGCGGGCCTGCTGCTCTCTCTCCTAGTGCTGCTCGCCGGACTGACCTTCATGCTGACTGGCTTGTGGGGGATGCCGATGGGGCATGACTCGTATCTAGCGGCGATCGGCACCCTGACTGTCATCGGCATCCTGGCCGCATCGGAGCCGTTCAGGTTGCTGCTCGGACGCATGTTCAGTCCGTATCGCGGCATAAGAGGCCGCGCTCGTTAGTAGCCCCGATCAGGCCGATTCCCCGAATCGTCCGCTCGCCGCGGCACTGGGCGGCCTGAATCGCAGCGTCATGTCGAGGTCAGGTGGGACGGGACGCCGCGCGGGATCGGCGAGCAGGCGCCAAGACCACGGCGGTCGCCGGGCTGGCCCGGTCAAACTGACCTGGTTCATCGCTCTGGACGGTGGGGTCAACGAGGAATGGAGGTTGTCATCTATTCTGCGGCTATCAAGAAAAATGACATTTTAGCCTGGATAATGTCTTTTTATGACTGTTCGGCGGTTATCGTCGGCTGCCGCGATCTGGGCCTGGCGGAGAGCCAAGATAAATTATGATTAGTCCTATGACGCCTTGGGGTAATTCGAACATGCCGCAGCAGTGGGATCTCGCCGATATCGCGGCACTCCACGCCGAGGCGGTCGAGGTTCTCTCGACCGCCGGGCAATGGCGGCTGGCCGAGGCGCGCTGGCAGATGATAGAGCGGGTTCTCGCCGCGATGGAGGCCGCGTTGGCGAACGGCGACTCCGGCAGGCTCGCGGAAGAGATCGCGGCGCTTGAACGTGCCGGGCCGCTACGGATAATCCCGATAGATTCCGCGATCGGGCCGACACCGGTCGTCCATGACCTGCTGAATAAGCTCGTGCACTCACTCGGCGGGATAAGCGTCGGCAATCGGGTGGACGAGCCGGAGGACGCGAGAGCAGGCAATGCCGACACCTCCCGTAGTTGACCAGGAATTCGTCGTCCATCTCTTCGCGGCGCTCGACGGTCCGCGGGCGCAGCAGGCGTGCCAGCAGGTACAGCGACTGTGGCTGGCTTGCCGCGAGCAACTCGGAATGACCGAGCAGATCGCCGGACTGGTCGGCGCAACAGTGGCGCCGCGGGCGGCGGGCGGCGCCACTGTTGCGGACGAAGTGCTCGCCATCCAGGAAAGCCGGACCGCCGTCCGCCAGGCCGTGTTGCGTCAGGTGCACGACGTGGTGAATCTGTCGGTGGCCTTGGCACAGCCGGCCCCGGACGGACGACGCGCACGCCCGAGGGGGCGGCTCAGCACTGGCCGGTCCATAGCCATGCCGCCGCCGCGCAGCCTGGGCTGGGCAGACTATGCCGCAATCTGGGCACAGGCAAGCCAACCGCAGGCAGATGCGCTGCTCGGCGGAGCGCACCTGTTCCTCGCCAGAACGCCGCCGGGGAAGGCGAGGAGCGTCATAGCCACTGCCGAGCTTGGTCACGCGCTGGATGCCCTGTTGCCTTACCGGGACGACCGGCCGCAGAAATGGTGGCAATGGGGTATCACCACCACGGCGGGTTATGCGCTGTGGGACACCGGGCTGGCGGCGCCCACCGGGGCGGTCCGTGAAATCGTGCTGGTCGGGCCGGCCGATAAGGATGATGAGCTGAGCGCGTGGGCCTGGTCGGACCGGACTCCAGCCGTGCCGCCGTTCGTGCGATACCTGCTGCACGCCGCGAAGCTGCGGTACGAGGCGCGCCTGATCGGTGACTGGCGCAGCACGGCTACTCCCAGCCACGACACCGATCGGCTGGTCGCGGAACTGAACGCCACCCTGGAACCGGGAAAGCCGTCGCCGGGCGACGCCGGGCTACTCATCGCACTGTCCAGCCGATTGCGGACGGAGCAGGCACGGCTGAAGCTGCTGGAGACAGATCTGGCGCAGCTCAGGCAAACTGTCTCGATCGCCGAGCGCAATCTTGTGGCCCAGCCGGGCTGCGAGGCTGGCGGCGACCCGGCTGGGATGTTCGCGGCAGACCAGTCCCTGGCGCGCTGGCTAACCGCGCAGATCGATAGTGACCGCGGTTATCTGCAGATTCAACTGGACCGCACCCGGATTGCCCGTGACTACGTGGCGGAGGAACTGCGGCAGGCGCCAGGGCGGAGTGTGGAATCCGGGCAGGCAGGCACGTCAGCAGGCACGTCAGCAGGCACATCATCAGGCACATCGTCAGGTCAGCTTGACGATTACCCTGATGTCCAGCGGCGGGTGTTCGTCGTGTACGGACGGGACGGTGCGCTGGCCACGAGCTTCTTCGATCTCCTGTACGCGGTCGGACTTGAGCCGCTGGAGTGGGAGAAACTGGTCAGGTCTGTAGGAACGACCGCCCCGTACCTCGGCGAGGTGGTCAGCAAGGCGCCACGCCTGGCGCAGGCGACGCTGGTCCTGCTGAGCCCGGATGACGTGGTTGAACTTCACCCTGACCTGCATCAGCAGAACGACTACCCGTACGAACGGGCCCGGTCGGGCCAGGCCAGGCCCAACGTCCTGGTTGAGCTCGGGCTCGCGTTCATGGCCTACCCGGAGCGGACCATCATCGTCGAAGTCGGGCAGATGCGGCCGATCGCCGATCTGGCTGGCTTGAACACGATCAAATTCGACGGTTCCGCCATCGCGGTCAAGAAGGTGATTGACCGGCTGGACCTAGCGGGCTGCCCGGTTAAGACGTCAGGGGCGACGAGCTGGCTGGATCCCGGTCGGTTCGCCCACCTGGACACCTACCGCAGAGGACCGCGAACTGGCGGGGCGGCCGACGATGGGGAAACCTGACCGGGTGTGAAGCAAGATCCGGCGCTAGCAACAGCGCAATTGCCGCGCGAGACCATGCAGATCCTGAGGTCTCCGCTGGGCCGCAAGATCCTTATTACTAATGCCCTTATTGCCTTCGGTGTCATAGCCGGAGGAATAGAGTTTCTAGGGGCTCTTTTCCGTTCTTTCCCGCCGTATCCGGCCGCTACTTTCGCGACGACCTTGGTGATCTGCGTGATCTGGGGGTTTACACGGACCTACCCAAGGTTTAATCTCCGGCACCGTATTGCCGGGGCGAATATCACATTGAACGTAGTTATTGGCGATCTCTTCGCACAGGACACGCACATTGTAGTCGGGTTCAGCGATACCTTCGATACGTCCATCGCCGATGGGCAAGTAATCCATAGCTCCAGTTTGCAGGGCCAGCTCCTGCGCTTCGTTTACGGCGACGATCAGCAAAGACTTGATAGCGAGCTGTCTGCCGCGCTTAGCGCCGTGCGGCCAGTGAAGAAGGAATCCAGGGCGGGCAAACCGTACGGCAAGCTGGCCCGTTACCCCATCGGCACGGTTGCGGTACTCGGCAAACCGCAGCGACGCATCTTCGCCCTTGCCTATGGCAAGATGGGAAACGACATGGTAACGCGATCGCCCGTGAAAGATCTGTGGTACTGCTTCAATCAGCTGTGGGAAGCCGTCGACCGGAAAGGGCAGCGCGGACCGGTGTCTGTTCCGCTGATGGGCTCGGGCCTGGCCAGAATAAACAGTCTTGACCCGGAGAACCTGCTCCGGCTTATCTTGCTATCTTTTGTATCCTACTCGCGGACCGAGCTGGTCTGCCATGAATTGCGTATCGTCATCCGGCCCGATGATGCGGACAGGATTGACCTGCTCAACCTCCGGGAATTCCTGCGAACCTTTTAGGCAAGGTTTAGAGAGTCTGGAGAAAGTTGCCCAGACCCGCTAGGTCGACTCGCGGCAGGTCAGCAGGATGAATTACTATCCGCAGTTCATGGCAGATGATCTTGAGCCGGGAATAGGCCACAAACGATAGCAATATAAGCCGGAGCAGATTCCCCCGGTCGAGGGTGTCTATCCTGGCCAGCCCGGAACCCATGAGCGGCACCGAGAGGGCGCCCCGCTGACCGCGGCGATATACGGCCTCCCACAGGCAGGTATAGCAATGCCATAGGTCTTCCACCGGAGCTCGCGCGACCAGGTCATTTCCCATTTTGCCGTAAGCCACCGCGAAGATCAGGCGGCGCGGTTCGCCTAGGACAGCGACCGTGCCTAGCGGATAGCGGATCAGCTTGCCCCAAGGCTTGTCGCGTCGTAGTTCGACGAAGATAGGGGAGATTCCCGTCAGCGCCACCGCTAGTCCCTCGTCAAGCCAGTCCTGGTTGCCTTGGTAAACTTGGTGGAGGAGCTGGCCTTGGACACTGGAGCTCTGGATAACGCGATCATCGTCGATCGAGGTATCAAACGTATCGCTAAAACCAACGGCGAGATGAGTTTCCTGGTCGAAGAGACTACCCGCGACTATGTTGATCTCAACCTTCGGGCTGCTCAATTGGTGGTGTAGCGGCAGCGTCGCTGCATTCGAGTGAGTCGCCGTATCCAGCAAGCCCAGTAGGCGTCCGGCAATGCCAACCCGGTCTTCTACCGTGGCAAATTGCACGATCGCGCGGGCGAGTTCGGTCTCCAGCACGTGCTGACCGGGGTCCGCGGCCCGCGGGCGGTTCCGTGGATTATCGCGCCTCCACTCTTGGAGATCCGCTGCCCGCCGACGAGCGCGCCGGACCGTATTCTCATCCGCACCAAGGACCCGAGCGATCCGCGCGGCGGCATCCGGGCTGGGGGTCTTCCAGCCGCGCAGCACTTCGCTGACATGGGCAGGCGCGTAGCCGGCCCGGCTGGCGATCTGCCCGACGCGCAGCGGGCTGGCAGCGCGGAGCCGGCTGAACAAGTCCACTAGGTCTCTGGCCGGACCTGGTGGCAGGTCAGGGTCCGCTCGTTTACTCCGGGCCACTTCACCTCCTGCCGGGGCTGGGCTATCCGGTTATGCCTTCGCCGTGTCTGCCACGGCAACGGCCTGGCGGCCGGCGATGGCGCACCTCAGGCGCGCCATGCCGCGAACCGTGTTCGCCGCCGTTCGCTGGCGAATTCCGGCCGGGCGCTATGGGGCTGGGATGACGTTATGGCCGCTAGGCCGACTGCCGACTTAGTCCTCAGTGTAAGGGCCGCAGGAAAATGAGGCTGGGGCAGGGACAGGAGGTGACACCAGACGATGGAGGTACACGGCATCATTTTCATTCTCGCCGCGGTCACTGCGGTGCTCGCCGCATGGCTGGGTTAATCAGGAAGCGTTGCGGCTAGGCCGTCCGGTCCGGCGGGCTCCGGGGACCTAGCCGCAATCGCGCCGTGCCGCCGCGGCTCGGTGCGTCATGGCCAGCCGCGATCGTTAGCCAGGGTGCTGCCATTGGATCCCGTAACCCAGGTACATGGTGAGGTCACGGAACTCCTGACGAACTTCCCCGACCGCGTCGGGAACCAGCAGATCCCCGACTGGCTGCGCATTTTCGAAGGTACGGACAGTTTCGCCGTCCACCCGGCGGACCCAGGCAGGCAGCCGGTCCATGGCGAACCGGATCCTGAGATCAAACTTGTTGAACTGGCGCTCCGGAGTAAGCAGGTAATGCGGTTGCTGCATCATGTGCCGCGGCATCCGCAATACCAGGCCGTACTCGAGCTCCTCCCCTGGCTGCAGCGGCTTAGGCAATTCGATCATGAGGTGAAAGCAGTTATGTGACGGCTGTTCCTTACGGACGAGGTGGCCGCCGTAGAGGATTTCCGCGGTCAGATCTGATCCAGGCTGATCAGGGTCGCGAGGTACATCTAGCCACACCATCACTTCGGTTAGGTCCGCGCGGGTGGACACAATACGGCGATCCTCGCGAGATTCCACCAGCTCGGTGTCCAGACGCAGCAGCGTCCTTAGCTCCTCGACGTACCAGCCATCTGGCGCCACCGCGGTCCGGCCGCGGCGACGCCACAACTCCGTCGCGATGACTTCGGCTAGGCGCTGCTCGGCTATGTCGATGCGACGCAGGGCTGTCCGGTAATCGCGGTCAAGCTGGCTGGCCAGCCAGATCACTCGCCCGCGGAAGAAAGGCTCCTGCATGGTTTCCGCGGACAGCCCCAGGCTCGCTGCTATGGCCGTGCGGTAATCACCAAGAAGCTGCGCGCAGCAGCGGCTGACCTCGGTTACCAGGGCCTGACGGCGAGCCGCCGCATCGCCGAGCCCGGCCAGCTCGCGCATAAGCGGCCCAAGTCGCGAATCGAGATCGCCGACCTGCAAACCGCGGCCCTTCCGGAGAGAGCGGAGCTCGGCGGCAACGCGCTCGGGGAGATCCTCACCCGAGGCTGTCATCTAATTGTCATCTCCCGCTATAGGTGACATCCAAACTCTCATAGTGTCCTCCCTATTGCCTTTTGCGGGCAGCCTCCATCCTGCATGATCAGGCTAGGCCGAGGGCGTGCCTTACGTCAGTCCTTCGTCAGGAGCGCCAAGTCGATCGCAGGCAGGCCTGCGTCATCGAGTTCGCTTGACATCGAGGCAACCGCGTTTCCAGACAGGGAGGGTGAGTATCCGCGCTAAGTTACCGTTTCCAGATGATAAACATCTTTGACGGAATCGCCTAACTCGCCAGCGTGCTGAGCCAGATAGTGCGGATGCTCAGGGAAGAACCTTCGCGATGGGGGGAGGTCCGGCGGCGTTCCCGGGTGCGTGCTGGTGGCACCGGGGAACCCGCTGGCTGTTTGCCGGGGCGCCAGCCAGCCGGCCCGTACCGCAAGCCCTGAAGTCAGGTTAGCTCCAGAGCCGCACGCTGCCATCAGAGCCGGCCGAGGCGAGCAGGCTGCCGTCTGGGCTGAACGACAAGCAGGTCACGGTAGAGTTGTGACCGGCGAGGCGGCCGATTGGCGCGCCGGAACTGGCGTCCCACAGCCGCACTGTCTGGTCGGCGCCACCGGTAGCGAGCAGGTCTGCGGCCGGACTGAACTTGACGCTGTAGACCAACTCGGCGTGCCCGGTTAGCGTTCGCACGGAAACCCCGTTACGCACAGCCCAGATCCGCACCGTCTTATCGCCGCCGGCGGAGGCCAGCAGGCTCCCGTCCGCGCTGAACGAAAGACTACTCACTGAATAGTAATGG